>Ga0335397_10006738_pt1 | contig 14768 bp, 15 predicted proteins | sample MAT04_FD_205740 | JGI IMG/M metagenome (GOLD analysis project Ga0335397, IMG submission 205740) | Freshwater microbial communities from Lake Fryxell liftoff mats and glacier meltwater in Antarctica - MAT-04 (spades assembly) (version 2) ...
CTATGAACTGAGGCATGCCCTACCACGTGAACATCAGATTACGCTCATTTCAAATCAACCGACGTTTACGTTTGTGCCGTCGTTGCCTTGGGTCGGTTTAGGGCTAAAGTCCCTCGATCAAATCCAGTTGGATTTGGCTAAGATCGTTCCGCAGCATGGTATCGAGTTCATTCATGCTGCCGTTACTGCAATTGATCCGAAGTCTCGTCAGATTACGATGAACGATCGCACCTTGGACTACGACTATGCCGTGATCGCGACAGGGCCAGAATTGGCGCTGGATGCGATTCCAGGCTTGGGACCCGAAGGTGGCTATACCCAATCGGTGTGTAATCCTCATCATGCCGTGTTGGCGGGGGCAGCCTGGGAGAAATTCTTAGCCGATCCAGGACCGATTGTGGTGGGTGCTGCACCGGGAGCCAGTTGTTTTGGTCCCGCCTATGAGTTTGCCTTTTTGATCCATCACCTTTTGAAGCGGAAAGGATTGCGATCGCAAGTTCCCATTACCTTCATTACCTCAGAACCCTACGCCGGACATCTGGGCATCGGTGGGATGGCTAACTCCCGCTGGCTGATGCGGAAATTCATGGCAGCGCGGGAAATTGAGCTGATGGAAAATACAGCGATTTCACATTTTGAATCAGATGCAGTGCATCTGGCGGATGGACGAAAAATTCCAGCAAAATTTGTGATGGTCTTGCCGCCTTTTCGCGGACCACGCTTCTTGCGCGAAGCCCCAGGATTAACCGACGCCAAGGGATTTATCCCCGTCTTGCCGACCTATCGTCACCCTGATTTCGAGTCGATTTACGCTGTGGGAGTGATCACCCAACTGAAAGCCGTGGAGCAAACCCCTATTCCTACGGGTGCTCCCAAGGTGGGGCTGATGAGCGAAGAAATGGCGCTGGCGGTTGCCCACAATATTGCTCTGGAGTTAGGCGTGACGTCTGGGTCTCAGCTCAAACCAACGCTACAGGCAGTTTGCTTCGCGGATTTTGGGAACACCGGAGCGCTCTTTTTGGCTGATCCACTGCTGCCGGATGAGGCAGGACATCGCCACCGTGCTCTCACCTATCACGGCATTTGGGTGTCTTGGATGAAGGCAGGGTTTGAGCGTTATTTCCTCACGAAAATGCGCCTAGGTTGGACGATTCCCTGGTTCGAGCGTTGGGGCTTTCGGGCGATCGGGCTGCCACTGGTGGAACCCATTGCTCTAACTTCTAATGTGCCGGAGGTAGCGACAAGATGAAGCCCAGACGCTCAATTAACCCCAAAGCTTACACTCGGGCAGTGGTGGCTATCGCCTTACTGGTGAGTTGGAGTTTGGCAGCATTCACAGGCTTTCTGCTGTGGTTTGCACCCAGAGGATCTGGGGCAGGAAGACTGCCATTGCTCTTAGGGCTAACGCGACATACATGGGGTGATGTGCATTTTGTAATGAGTGTCATTGCATTAGGCATTACCGTAATGCATCTTGTCATTGACTGGCGTGCTTTAAGGGGAGTACTTCATTATCTAATCAGCGTCCATCGCCATCCCAATTTATTGGAGTGAAGCAAGAGATATGGAAATTGTCTTCAACCCTAGCGAACTAGAGACACTCGCAAGCCGCTTCAAGATCCTGGCAGAACCCGCTCGACTGCAAATTCTAGCGGCACTATGCCATCAGGAACGCAGCGTGCAAGACATTTGCGATCGCACAGGCTTACAGCAGGGCAATGTCTCCAAGCACTTACGACTGATGAAAGCTGCTGGAGTTGTAGCCTGTCGGCGGGCAGGGATTTGGCGCTATTACCGGGTGATTGATACCGAATTATTGGCACTTTGTACTCCTCAACAAGTTACCAGCCATACGTAATATTACTGCCACGATTAACGATCCGCGCATGGCAGGGCCGTTGATCAAATCATTCTCTGTGATGGAACGGGTAGAAACCTCATGACTCATCAGAACTCAGAACAGCTGCATCCTATCGTTACTCATCTACCCCCGTTTACGGCGGTTTATGGGCCAGTTCAGTCTTGGCGATTTGGGCGATCGCTGGGGATTGACCCAATTGGGCCAGTCTCTACTTGTTCATTCAACTGTGTCTATTGCCAACTAGGCGAAATTGAGCATCAAAGCCTTCATCGCCGCATCTTTATCCCGACTCAGCAAATTCATCAAGAATTGCAGCACTTTGCGCCGTGGGATGTGGATAGTGTCACGTTAAGCGGTAGCGGGGAACCGACGTTAGCACTCAATTTAAGAGAAATTTTAGCAACTGCTAAAACCGTTACAAACAAGCCTACAGCCGTGTTAACTAACGGCAGTTTGCTCCCCGATGCATCGGTTCGAGAGGCGTTAGCGATTGCCGATCAGGTTGCCGTCAAATTCGATGCTGTTAATACAAGCCAGTTTCATCGCGTGAATCGACCGCTGCCAGAGCTTGACCTCATGAACATTTGGGCAGGGATATTACAATTTCGTCGCATGTACTCTGGGCATCTAGCCATTCAAACCATGCTGTTAAGCCCGTGGGATCAGCTAGAGCAAGAGATATACATTGCCCTGATGCAGTCATTGTGTCCGGATGAAATTCAGCTCAACACACCCACTCGTCCAAAACCATTGACCCATAACCTGGAGTCGAGAGGAAATTGTCATCCTGATACTCAATCTAATGACTCTCAATCTGATAACTCTCAATCTGATCTAGTGCGATCCCTCAAACCCTTTTCAGTGGAAGTATTACAGAGATTTGCTGATCGCATCCAAAGCACGCTTGAAATTCCAGTTCGTTATCCGCTCCAGGTTGGTTACTCGTGAAAAGAATGAAGGTTAAATCGATGCCTCAATCATCCCTAAACTCGATTGCATTAACTCCCTCTCAACTCCAGTCACGTCAGAAGCAACTCTTGATCATTGATGTGCGGGGCTGGCTGGAATACATGATGGGGCATATTCCAGGAGCACAACGACTAAACCGCGATCGCATTCTTAAGGAGATTCCCAAAGAGCAGGCGATCGCCATCACCTGTCTCTCCGGTCATCGCAGTGCGATCGCGGCGCAATGGTTCGTGACTCAAGGTTACCGTCAAGTCTACAACCTGCAAGGTGGGCTACTGGCATCGCAAGGTGCAGGCTATCCCGTGCAGCGCGGCAATCGCCCTTAAAGGAGAAAAGCAATGCCTCATACCACCTCAAATGAACCGCTGAATGAATTACTCGATGAAACAATGGCTGGATCAGTTCAGCCCAAACGGTCTCCTACACCACGGCTTTCTCAGAAGGGGTGGGGACTGTTGCTAGGCGGTGCCTTGCTACTGGCAGGGGGAACCTGGGGTATTGTGCAAATCACCCGTTCGACCCACTCGCCAGAAGCTATATCAGCTCCTGCGATCGCCGTTGAAGCCCTGAGCATTCAGGCTCAATTGCTGCTGAAGATTGAAAATCCCGATCGGCTCCAGCTAGAAATTTCCGTGCCAGAAGAGAACTTACGTTTCGTGCGGGTGAGTCAACCGGTTCAGGTACGGGTGGAGGCGGCTAGCCAAACCCTCAATGCCACGATTCAGCAAATTATTCCAGCCGCAGATCCCAACTCTCGGAGTTTTCTGGTCAAAGTTCCGCTCAACAATTCTGGCAGGTTAATCTCTGGGGCGAATGGCAGGTGACGTATGAAGTCTTCCGTGATTTGGGCATTGCCTTCGCGGTGGTGTTGCTGCTGATTTATGCCCTGATGGTGGGTTGGTTTCAGTCCTTTGCCACGCCGCTAGCGACTATAGCAGCGATTCCCTTTTCGCTAATCGGCATTATGCCCGCTCACTGGCTGATGGGATCATTTTTCAAGGAAAACCAAAAGCTTTTGGTACGGAAATGGATCAACTTGCCGCAATCAGCGATGTCGAGGTAATGGGGGGATAACATACCTCATACCTCATACCTCATACCTCATACCCACTAGGATCACGATCTATGCAGAATCATCAACCAGTAAACTCAGGACAGTTCTCTTCTCCCAACCAGCGATGGTTGCTGCCTCTTCTTGCCCTAGGGTTAGTCGGGGTCTCTGGGCTGTCTGGATGGTGGCTCAGAACAGTGGTTCCTGCGCAGACCGCCCCATCGGATCAGGGCATTGCTCAAACCGATCAACCGATTCGGGTTCAGGTATCCACCGTGGCTGAGGAGTCGGTGGTTGGCGATCTCACCTTGACCGGCACAGTTGAGGCAGAAAATTCAGTCATATTGACCAGCCGAGTGATGGGGCAGGTAGAGCAACTAACGGTACGGGAAGGCGATCGGGTCAAAGCGGGCCAATTGATTGCCCAACTGGATGTCAGCGACCTTCAGGCCCAGCGGAACCAGGCGCAGGCTGCGGTAAATGTGGCCCAGGCTGGCTATCAGGTAGCCCAGACCCAGGTGCGGCAGGTCGAAGCCGAATTGGCCGAAGCCGAAGCCGAACTGGCAGACGCTCAGTTAAATCAGCGGCGGATGAGTCGGCTTCAGGCCGATGGTGCCGTTAGCCAGTCGATGCTCGATCAGGCCAATACCCAGGTGGCTATGCTGCAAGCCCGCACCAACCGGATTCAAGCCAGCATCCGACAGGCTGAAATGGGGATTGGGCAGGCTCAGGCTCAGGTGCGACAGGCCCAGGCCGGGGTTGCCCAAATGGAGGCCAATGTAACCCACGGTACGGTGACGGCTCCCTTTGATGGCGTCGTGACGCACAAACAGGTTGAGATCGGAGCCATGGCTGGGGCAGGCCAGCCCCTGGTGACGCTGGAGAGCGTGGATCGCTTGCGGCTCAGCGTCGAAGTGCCCGAAGCCGCGATCGCCCAGGTGCGGGTGGGGCAGCCGGAGCAAGTTCGGCTCGATGCCCTAAACCAAACGATCACAGGCACCGTCAGCCAGGTGATTCCCTCGGCTGACCCAGTATCGCGCAACTTCACTGTTAAGATCTCGCTCCCGGCCAACGCTGAGGTGCTCCCTGGTATGTTTGGGCGGTTAGTAGGGCTTTCTACCACCGAGCGCAAAACCCTCCAAATTCCCCGCAGTGCCCTGGTTGAAAGCACGGGCATCACTGGGGTGTTCACGGTGCAAGATAACCAGGCGATCTTTCATCCCGTGACCTTGGGCAATCCTCAGGGTGACGGGGTCGAGGTGTTTTCTGGCGTGAAGCTGGGCGATCGCATCATCCTCAAACCACCCGCCAACCTCAAGGAAAACACCCCAATCGAAATCACCCCATCCTGATGGGTCGCGGGACCGATCAGCCTGGCTGAGTTTAGGCAGACCCAAGCGCTGCATCGACTATCCACTCTCTACCCCCATTCACCCACCATGCCTTCCGACGCTTTTTCTGCTAACGGAGCAACATCACCCCCGCCGCGCAGCCTGGTCGGGAAAATCACCGCCTATTTCATCAATTCCCAGCTCACCGTGCTGTTGATTGCGGTTCTGGTGATTTTTGGGTTGGGTGCCGTGCTGTTGACGCCTAAAGAAGAAAACCCTCAAATTGTGGTGCCTGCTGCGGACGTGCTGTTGTCCTATCCCGGTGCTCCGGCAGAGGTGGTGCAGCAAACCCTGACCATTCCGCTGGAGGCCAAAATCCGAGAACTGAACGGGGTTGAACATATCTACTCGGCGTCCCAAAATTCCGCCTCCAAAATCACCGTGCAGTTTTTTGTGGGTGAAAACTGGGAAGACTCCCTGTTCCGGCTACAAAACCACCTCTACAGTAATCAGGACTTGTTGCCCCCCGGTGCGACCTATGCGGTCAAGCCGATCATCATTGATGATGTGCCCATTGTCACCCTGACGATAACCGGGCAAGCCTACAGTGACAACCAGCTGCGTCGTATCGGAGAACGATTACTCGAAGACTTGCGCAGTATTCCCAACACGGCCAATCTGACGATGACCGGTGGGCAGCCCCGCACCATCCGGGTAGACTTAAACCCCGATCAGCTGGCCAGTTATCGATTGTCACCCGTGCAAATTGCCCAACGGCTGCAAGGGGAAAATGTGGAAATCCCCGCTGGAGACCTGTCTCTAGGGAACTCGCGGTTGTTCTTACAGGGGGGCAGTTTGTTTCAATCGGCTAGGGATGTCGGTGACATTGTGGTCGGGTTTGGTCAATCGGGCCTGAGGTCAGAGTCGGCCCCGCAGTCGCCCATTTATTTGCGCGATGTGGCTACCGTGGTGGATGAGTTTGGCGATCGCGTCACCGAATCCCACATCAGCTTCCGGCAGGATTGGGATATTGCCGAACCTTATCCTAAACCCAGCAGCACAGCAGCGGGGGACTTTACCACCCAGCCGGCCATTACCATTGGCATTGCCAAAAAGAAAGGCACCAATGCCGTCACCGTGGCCCGTCAAATCTTCCGCCGACTGGATGAATTGAAGCCTCAACTTCCTCCTGGGGTCGAGGTGGCCGTCACCCGCAATGACGGCCAGACTGCCGCGAGAGCCGTTGGCGACCTGTACCAGAGCTTGGGCATTGCCATCGTCGTTGTGGTGGCTTTGCTGGTGGTTTTCCTGGGCTGGCGAGAAGCCTCGATTGTGGCGTTTGTGATTCCCCTCACCCTGGCGGGCACGCTGGCGGTGGGCTGGATATCGGGGCAAACCATTAACCGGATCACCCTATTTGCCCTGATTTTAGCCTTGGGCACCCTGGTTGATGATGCGATCGCCATCACTGAGAATATCCACCGTTACTTTGAAGAAAAACCCGGCATGACCTGGCCCGAAAAACTGGAGGCGGCCACCAATGCCGTCGCAGAATTGGGTAGCCCGGTGATTCTGTCTACAATTACGGTGATTCTGGCATTTCTGCCGATGGCTTTTGTCACCGGCATGATGGGGCCCTACATGGGACCCATTCCGTTCAACGTGCCGGTGGCGATGGTGATTAGCACCACACTGGCGCTGACGGTCACTCCATTTTTGGCGGTACGGTTGATTAAACTCAAACCCCATGCAGCCGTGCCAGCAATTGAGCAAACCCGTATCTACCGGGGCTATCGTCGGCTGATGGAACCCCTGCTCGATTCTGCCCGTCGCCGTCGCTTTGTGCTGCTGGTCGTTACGGGGCTGCTGCTGGCAAGTTTTCTGCTGCCGCTCACCCAGGCAGTAAAGTTTCGCATGTTGCCCAAAGCCAACAAAGATACCTTCCTAGTGCAGTTGGATATGCCCTTAGGGACAGAATTGGTACAGACGAATCAGGCAGTCCGTCAGTTAGAAGCCGTCCTCCGCCAAACCCCAGAAATCACCAACTTTGAAACCTATGTGGGTGTGGGTGCCCCGATTGATTTCAATGGTATGTTGCGCGGTGCCAGTGATCGCGGCAACGAGCACTTCGCCGATATTCGGGTGCATTTGACCAATAAGGATGCCCGCTCTGCCAGTTCAGAAGCGGTTGTTTTAAGGCTGCGCCCTCAACTCACCCGACTGGCCAATGAACACCGAGCCGTAGTGAAGTTAGTGGAGGATCCACCGGGACCTCCTGTGCGTTCCACCATGCTGGCGGAGATTTATGGCCCCGACTATGCCACCCAGCGGAAACTGGCTCGACAGGTGCGGCAAGTCTTTGCCGAAACGAAGGAAGTCGTGGACATTGACGACTCGGTGCGAAATCAGATTCCCCAAATGCGGCTGATGGTTGATCGGGATAAGGTCAACCGGGCAGGGCTGAGTACCCATGACATTGCCCAGACCGTGCAGATGGCGATCGCCGGAGCCAACGTCAGCACACTCAAAGTTCCTGGAGAACTGGCTCCCGTTGCTATTCAAGTGCGCTTTGCCGACTCAAACCGCCAGAGCATGAGTGACCTCACCCGCATCCAAATTCCGACCGCAACAAAAACGCTGGTGCCTCTGTCAGAACTGGTTACCTTTGAACCAACGACAGTGGATGAACCCATCCTGCATAAGGATCAGCGTCCCGTAACCTATGTCATGGGTGAAATGGGCGATCGCTCCTCGGTCTATGCCGTGATTGATCAGATGATTTACTTCTTCCGCCATCCCCTACCCCAAGGCTACTCCATCAATTGGGATGGAGAATGGAAACTCACGCTGGATGTTTTCCGTGACCTGGGCTTGGCCATGCTGGTGGCAGTGCTGTTGATTTATCTGGTTCTGGTGGGGCAGTTCCGCAGTTTCAAGGTGCCGCTAATCATGTTGGGCAGCATTCCCCTCGCACTGATTGGAATTCTGATCGGCTTTTCCCTGAATGGGGTGTACTTCAGCGCTACGGCCATGATTGGGGTGATTGCTCTGGCCGGAATTGTGGTGCGCAATGCGATCGTGCTGCTGGAATTTATCGGCGATCAGTTGCGGGCTGGGGTAGACCTGAAGCTGGCAATCCTCGAAGCGGGTTCCGTGAGGTTTCGACCCATCTTGCTGACCAGTGTTACAACCATGCTCGGTACGCTATCTATTTTAAACGACCCGGTTTGGTCAGGGCTGGCATGGACGTTGCTGGGTGGCATGTTAGCATCTTCAGTTTTGACGCTGGTGGTGATTCCGCTCATGTACTATGGCGATCGCGTCCATCATATTAAACATCATGTAGACGCTTCGGACTCTCCGAGCATCACTCAAGAAGCCCTCAACTAATGGTCGCAGATTCAATCGCCGATCGAGATTGCGAGATTTCGTGTAGCCTCCACTTCCTCACTCCCTCACTCAACCCATGGAACCCATTCGCATTTCCTACTTTTCCGATGTTCTCTGTGTTTGGGCATATATTGCTCAAATTCGGCTAGATGAGTTGAAAACGACCTTCCAAGACAAGATTGCGATCGCCGTCCAGATCTGGTTGTTCGGTTTGGATACGGACCTGAAATGCCGCGATCGCTAAGACGACCACTTGATCAGGTAATCGTTGTATGAATAGGAACTCAACCCGAATTAAAAAAACTGCCATCGGTCAGCATCTTCTGCATTCATTGTGGCGTGATCGCCGGATTGGTGCAGCGATCGCGACGGCTGCGGCATTGCTACTTGGTTTCGCGATCGCGCACGTCATGCCCCGTGGTCCAGCAACAGCGCCCCAAGCCTTGATAGTGATGGTCACGAGTTTTGCTGTTGGCGGCGTGGCAGGTCTGGTGATGCGATCTCGATGGGCAATGCTACTGGCGACCATCGCCTACATGATCGCAATTGAAATCGGACGGCTCCATATCGTCGGTCCGACTGTGGATGCAATCCGTCTGAATGAGCCGTTTGGAATTTTGGCGCTGATCCTAGGGCGCGGATTTCATGGTCTAGTGGGCGTATTGCCGATGCTTCTCGGTGTTCAGTGGGGTATAGCAATTGCCCGATCTCTATCCGGCAACCTCGTTCCGACAATCCATTCTATAAAACTGGGTAGGTGGGCAATTGCTGCAACGATCGGACTGGTTATTCTAGCCGTGCTAATTGCCTTGCCCGCCAGTACACCGCCCATTCTGGGGGCAAATGGAAAACCCCTGGCAGGCAGCATCGCCAGCCTAGAAAAGGTTCGGCTGGGCGGACAGAATCAGTGGATTATGCTGCGTGGTCATAGCATCGATCAGCCCGTACTCCTCTATCTCAGCGGTGGTCCAGGGCAGAGCGATCTAGCCTATTCACGAGTGTTGTTCGACGACCTGAGCCGAAATTTCGTCGTTGTCAGTTGGGATCAGCGAGGAACAGGTAAATCTTACGCAGCGCTCGATCCAACCTCCACCCTAACCCTCGACCAAGCCATCTCCGACACGATCGAACTGACTCAATATCTGCGCGAACGATTTGATGAGAAAAAGATTTATCTGCTGGGTGAGTCGTGGGGCAGCACCCTTGGGGTTTTAGCCATCCAACGCCAGCCAGAATCTTATTACGCCTATATTGGCAGTGGTCAGATGGTCAGTCAGCGTGAAACCGATCGCCGAATTTATCAGGATATCTTGGCACTGGCAATCAAAACTGGAGATACCTCACTGGCGAACAAAATGCGAGCCTACGGAGAGCCGCCCTACGCGGACAGCCCCTATGCTAATGCTTTCGTGCTGGGTCAGTACGATCGCCACTCTCCAACCTACACACCGCCACAGTCCTACATTCAGCGTGGCACCGCTGCCAACATTGAACCTTGGGGCATCTTGGGCAGCGAGTACAATTTAGTGGAGAAGGTGAATGTCTTGCGGGGGTTGATCGATATGTTTGCAGTGATGTACCCACAACTGCAAAACATTGACTTTCGCCAAACCGTCAAGCAGCTTGAAGTACCCGTTTATCTGCTCGATGGCGCAGCCGAACTCAAAGGCCGTCGCGACCTAGCGCTGGAGTGGTTCGAGTTATTGAAAGCCCCCCACAAGCAATGGCTTAGCTTTGAGAACGCCGCGCATTCCGTCGCCTTTGAACAGTTTGAGGCAGTATCTCGAATTATGGTTGAAACCATTTTGCCCAAAACCTATCTAGAGTGATGACTTGGCTGCTTTTCTGTTCAAACTGCACACCTAGCCCAATCCCAGCAGGACTTTTTATGGAAGTTGACACATCAGAGGCTAGACCATATCAGATTCCCTTCATCGCCCTCGTGCTATTTCTTCTGATGACGTTTGGCTTGGCGTGGAGCATTTTTGCGCTTTTTATCCTGCTCCCTGAGCCGCTAACAGCGATCTTTGGGGCATTGAGTGGTCGGCATCCGCTATTCATTTTGGCGGTGTGGGCACCCGCGATCGCCGCTTTGATCATCGTCACATACCAAGCTGGCATTGGGGGCTTGCGGCGTTATCTGACTCGGTTGTTCCTCTGGCGCTGCCCACCTGCTTGGTATGTCTTTTTGTTCGTTGGCATTCCACTACTGTTTTTCGGCGGCTCGGCGTTGAAGGGCAATCTTTTCGCCGATCTGTTCCCATTTCCCTCATTGCAGTCGCTGGTTTTGGCTCTGGTCGTGACTTTGGTTATCGGCCCCATCGAGGAATTCGGCTGGCGGGGGTTGGCATTGCCGTTGCTGCAACGCCGATTCGCACCCATCTGGGCCGGACTAATTTTGGGTGTGATCTGGGGCTTCTGGCACCTACCTGCGTTCCTGTTAAGTGGAACACCACAAAGTGCTTGGTCATTTACTCCGTTTTTGGTTGGCTCTGTTGCGATCAGCGTTATCGTCACTCCGTTATTTAACGCATCGCGTGGTAGCATCCTGCTCCCTCTTCTGGTTCATTTTCAGCTCAACAATCCGCTCTGGTCCGATGCCCAACCCTACGACACCCTCTTTTTTGTGGCTGCCGCCGCTCTGGCCGTTTGGGTCAACCGAAAAACGATGTTCAGTAGAAAATATGCCGTGACGGCAGTCATTCCTTGATCTGACTGCCGTTGAGGAGGAGGCATACGCTCAACTTTCCAAGGATTTTGATTTAGTCAAGGATCTAACCGTGTCCGTCAGCCCTACCCTGATTTTTAACGAGGGACGGCAGAGACTCAATGGGAATGTCGGGTATCGGGTGATCGAAGCAAATATTCGCGAGTTGTTGCATAATCCCCCCGATGAACAATCCTGGTGTTAGCTATTTCAGGTAATAATTTCCGATCAAGAGACCAGCGTTGGGTTTCACTGCCTCATCCGTTCAGTCATTTTGTTGCCCGACATTGTGCAAGTCGCGATGGATCACTTGCTCCACAATCATGGCGGCAAAGCGATCTGTCTGCTTGCTTTGCTGACCCAAAAAAGTAAAGGTCTCACTGAACGGCTTACCGCAAGGAGCACACTTAAATTGATGCCGATTCACCTTCAAGAAGACGGCGCGACCCATCAAGTTTAAGTCCACTGTTTGCTGCATTCCCGCCGTGTTATCGTTTGGTATGTGCCAAAATCCGATATTGTTGTCATGGCTTCAAAGCACCTATTAGAGATCGAACGAGTGATTGCCACTTTATCTAGCAGGGAAAAGCTCTGGCTTCTGGAACGGATTGCCCGCCAGCTTAGAGAACCGGATGAAGTTGAATTATCAAAGATGGCCAGCGATCTAGCAATACAGGCTGAGATTGTAGCAATTGAGCAGGAGTTTGCCTTGACGGAGATGGATGGGTTGCAGAGCGCATGAGTATGGAGCGGTCTGAGCTTTACTTTGTTAATTTGAATCCAGTTCAAGGCAGAGAGCAAGCTGGACAAAGACCTGTACTTGTCCTCTCCATCAATGCGATTAATCGCTTACCCCTTGTCATCACGGTTGTAGTTGGTACGAAGGGCAGCAACATTCCGAAAGATTACTCCACAAATGTGCGGGTGCTGCCAGAAGATAATGGTTTACCGCTTGAAACAGTCTTTTTAGGGTTTCAGGTGCGATCACTGGATGCAAAACGATTTCCTGACGCGCCAGCGGGTAAACTCTCAAACGAAAAAATGATTGAGGTTGAAAATGCCGTCAGGTACTGTTTAGGTCTATAGCACGATCAGGTGGAATCATTCGATTCTGGTGCCCTACATTAAGATTGCTGCGCGATCGCTGTTTGATGCGTCGCGTCTACATTGGATTGCGATCGCTAACAGAAGGATTGTCAGTCGCAACAATTCGATTGTGATGCCTGACATTTGGATTGAAGGGCGATCGCAGATTGCTTTTGCGCCTCCAGATTTTTTCCTTTTGATTACGATTTGTACCGTAATCAATCAACTCAAGCAGCAAATCAAACGGCAGTCATTCATAATAATGAAGAAAAGAAATTATCTCGATTGCTGAGATGGCGGCAGGCGATCGGGTAAGCGCAAGTTGAAAACCAATTTTACACTTGAAAAGGAAAATAAAAATGCACCCGTTGAAGACGAAAACGAGCTAAACCCAAGGCTGTTTCATTCTCCTGAAAGCCTTTTTATGCAAGACTTCTAGTCCTCGCATCTGTAGCTCAGGATGGAGACTATTGGCCCAAAATCCAGATTTCCTGCTAATATCCTTGACTTTTAGCTGGGAGCCGCAGACTGGTTGGAGAGCATCACAATCTAGACACACAAGGGGCTTGATTAGATTAAAAAATTAGCGTGAGAGGTTTCAATGTTTAAAAAGATTTTGGTAGGGCTAGATGTTTATGTTGAAGCACAACATGCCTTTGATGATGCTTTATCGATTTCAAAAGCAACAAATGCATTCCTTACTCTGCTACATGTCTTTTCCTTAGATGAAGTCTACAATTTTTGCCAATTCTTACTCTATGACGCTCTTGAGCATCCAACAACCTCTTTACTAGAACAGGAGCATCTCACTTGTGTAAAAACACTATCACTACAGGCTAAAATCCTGGTTCTACTGTTGTCCCAAGAGTATATCTCCACAAGTAAGATGATCCCTATGAATGGAGATTATCTTACTTGTGTAAAAACACTATCACTACAGGCTAAAATCCTGGTTCTACTGTTGTCCCAAGAGCATCTCTCCACAAGTAAGATAATTCCTGTCAATGACCCACTTTGGCAATGTATTATTTCTAGATCCATAGGACACGAAGTTGATCAGCCAGAAATTCTGCTTGCATGTCTCGATGAAGCTAAAAAAGCAGGTGTCCAAGCAAATATTTTGCCCCACCGTGGTCAGCCAGGGCATGTCCTTTGTGAAGTAGCAAGAAATGAACAGGCTGACCTGATCGCCGTTGGACACCGAGACAAACAATGGGGACAAGAGTTAGGGATGGATAAACTGCGGCTTGGCAGCATCAGCCATTACGTGATCCACCATGCCCCTTGCTCAGTCCTCATTGCCCATCGCCATATTGAAGATGACGTTGCGATGGGAGCCTTGGCAGGGATGAGTCATATTTTGATGGCGGTGGATGATTCAGCAATGAGTCAAGTTGTCTTCCAAGAATCTCTTGATTTAGCAAGAAAAGTGGATGCCGATTTAACGCTGCTGCACGTCACATCACCCTCTGAAAACAATCACCCATTGGAAATATTAAAATCACTTACAGATCAAGCAAGTGCCGTTGGTGTCCCTGTAACGATAGAACAACATCGTGCCGAGAAAAATCAATCGATCGGTCAAGCCATATGCGAGTTTGCGAATGAGAAGCAATTTGACTTGATTCTCGTCGGTCGCCGCAGATTTTCAGAGGTACAGGAACAGATTTTGGGAAGTGTGAGCCACTATATTGCTTACCATGCCCCTTATGCAGTCATCCTTGTTCAACACTCACAATCGTTGTAAATTTGGTACATCTCTTAGAGGATGTTTTAAAAGTGGTCGGCTGTACCTTTAGTCACCGAGAGATCCCCCCTAACCCCCCTTAAAAAGGGGGGAACCGGACTCAAAGTCCCCCTTTTTAAGGGGGATTTAGGGGGATCGAGGTCGTTTTGATACCAGCAATTGAACTTTTCAAACATCCTCTTAGCGCAACGTTCTGTTCCATTGCTACTCAGCCCCCAATTCCTTAACGTGCTATGTTTTCCGTTTTCCGTATCTACCCGTATCACACCTTAAATCAGGGAAGGGCATCACCATGGCCACCATCCATTCTAATAATTCTCACAAAACGCTTGACTCAGATCCTCAGAATGTTCCTCAAGCTTTAGAACCACAAGGTTCGACCAAATTGCCAGACGGCGTTGCACCGCTACCACCTCTGGCTCCAGGCCCAGCCCTTGGGTCTCTTCCCACCTCTGTGCAGTCTCCATCAATTGAAGCAGAGCAGGTAACTGAAGCACCCTCCGAGATCACGATCGCGCCAGCGCTGCGAACAGTTCCAAAGCATCGGCTCAGTCTCAAGATGGCAATTATTGCTTCTGGAATTACAGTCGCTATTGTGGGAAGCGCGATCGCAGGCAACTATTTCA
>Ga0335397_10006745_pt1 | contig 14763 bp, 10 predicted proteins | sample MAT04_FD_205740 | JGI IMG/M metagenome (GOLD analysis project Ga0335397, IMG submission 205740) | Freshwater microbial communities from Lake Fryxell liftoff mats and glacier meltwater in Antarctica - MAT-04 (spades assembly) (version 2) ...
CATCACTGGCGTATGCGCAGAGAGGTCAGCCGTTTGCGGCGTTGATGGCAGTGTCGATTCGGTCATGGAACCGAAGATGTTAGGCGAGCAGGGTAGGGTGGTAGGCAGGTGCGACAGGTGCTATTGCCATCGATGTGCAACTGGCTCTTGCGCAGCTGACGCTCGCCGCGAGCAGCGGATCTCTGTCCTGGCTGTGAACTCGTCGCCCCGAAGCGGCCGGTCGAATGTTCACCGGGGCGACGAACGTGCCCCCGCAGCGGTGGGCATGCACAGGTAGGCGGCACACAGGGCAATCGAGGCGCAGCGCGCGGCTTGAGACCGACCCATGTCAGTACCGCAGGGGCCTCGCGGGCAAGCCATCAATCGGCAGCCCCGCCGGGCGCCCGACGGTGCCCCGGTCCACTGCGAGCGCCACCGCCCGGAGCAGACCACGCCGTAACGTCTGGTGCAGCAGCATGCCGCGAGCTTCTTCGCCGAGACAGGGGCGGCCGCCGGATCCGACTTGCCGCAGTTTGTGAGGGCCGCGCCCGGGCACAAACAGTCCGGGGGACTGTTTGTGCCTGGCAAGGAGCCGGGCTGCTGGCCCGGCGCGGCCTGCAAGGCCGAGTTCGACGCCTTCCCCGATTGCGGCACCCCGGTTCACGCTGCGATGGGCCGCGCGCGACGCTACCGCCTGGGCTGGCGACCTGGGGCGGAAGAGGTGTGTGAAGACCCTGTCCTCAATCCCAATCCTGCACGCCCAACGGTGAAGCGCTCAGAGCGGACCTCCTCTGGCATCGGTGGCGTTGAGCTGCAGCGTGTCGGGAGCCTCTTGCGGCGTGGGGATCCAGCGCCCGATGCAGGAACGCGCCTTCAGGCACGGGTCGGTCAGCGTGCGCAGGAACTCCACCAGGCGCGGTGTGTCCGCGGGTGAACCCAGTGCCAGGTTGACGAGCGGCATGCCGCCCGCCGGGTCGGCCCGGCGATTGGCCTCCATGCGGGCGAGTGCGGCGCGGGTGTTGCTGTCCACCGTCGCCGCGTCGCCGCCACAGCCGCCGAGATCGACGAACTGCGGCAAGGCACACCACTGCCGGCCGCTCAGGAACGCGTTCACCGTGTCCAGCGGCACCGCGTAATGGTCCACCACCTGGTTCAGCGTGCCGTAGCTGCCGGCGTGGCCATACGGCGCGGTCAACTCGACATTCAGCAGCGTGGGCGTGCGAAAGGCGCCGCGCTGCGCGGCGTTGCCGCTCTGGCGCTCGCGACCGAAGTCGTCGCGCGCGCCATCGCCCATGCCGGGGCCCACCTGCGGGAATCCCAGCGCATGGAATTTCTCATCGGTGAAGAAGTCGCCCTTGTGACATTGCACGCAAGCCTGGCCGCCTTGTGCCACGCCCTTGTAGAACAGCAGCGCGCCGCTCTTGGCGGTCTCGCTGATGGCGCTCAGGTCCCCCTGCACGTAACGGCGCCACGGCGTGTCCACGAAGGTGGCCGAGCGCTGGAACTCGGCGAGGGCACGCATGATGTTGTCGAAGGTGATGAGTTGTTCGGCGCTGCCAGCGGGCTGCCCGAGGCCGGTGCGAAAGCGTGCCAGCCAGTCGCTGGGCGCGAGCGCGCCGGCGCCGCTGCCGAAATTGCCCAGCCGCGCCGCCACATGCTCGCGCACCTGGGGCGGACTCAGGCCCGGCAAGCCGTTGCCGCGCATCTCCTCCGCGACCGTGATCGGGAAGCGCGCCTGCGCCGCCAGCAGGTTGGGCCCGGCTGCCGCGTCGGCGCTGCCGAAGGCGCTTGCCGGCGTGCGGATGCCACTGGCGCTGCCACCGGCGTTCGGCTCCTTGCCCAGGCTCTCGATGCGGCCGTCCCAGAAAAGCACCTGGTCGAACAGTCCGTTATTGAAGAAGCTGTTGGAATTGCGGCCGACGAAAATCTGCCCATCGGCTCGGCGCCGACCGGGGCCCATGACATCGGGCAGCGCGGCACCCGTGCCCACCGACAGCGACAGGCCGTCGGCGCCGCCCAGCGCCGGGTGGTGGCACGACGCACAGGCGGTGTCGCGGTTGCCCGACAGGGCCTTGCTGAAGAACAGCAGCCGGCCCAGCTGCGGCAGGGGCGCGTCGATGGACGGAAGCACGCGTCCGGTGCGCGGGTCGCCCGTGAGGTTGTTGGCATTGATGAGACCGCGCAGTTCGGTGTCGATCGCGCTGATGGGCGGTGGCGGTGGGGGTGGGGGTGGGGGTGGGGGTGGGGGTGGGGGTGGCGTTGCAGCAACCGGAGCCGGTGCCGCCGCCGTTGTCGCCTCCCCGCCACCTCCGCCACAGGCGGCGGTGGCGAGGATCGACATCAGAATGCCGACGCGAACCAAGGTCGGCAAGGGGCTCGGAGGCAGGGGCATGGGGATGGGGATCTCCGAAAGGCCGTGGATGATGCTTCCGAAGCCTCCACCATCGCGCGCCGCACGTCCTGAAAAAGCGCTGACCAAGTGCTGATCAAACGCTGATCGAGCCTTGTGCAGCGCCCTTTCGGGCCATACCGGCGCGTTGGATCAGGGTTTTCATTTGGCCCCCAGCACCAAGCCGGATAACGCCGGGTCGCCTGCGGCGAGTCGCGATTGCAACAAAATGCGCTCGCTGGCCTGGTGCGCGCCGGCCGTCCGGACCACGGTCTGCCAGCGCGGCAGCGCGCGCAAGGTGTCCCAGCGCGGGTCGTCGGCCAGCAGGATGGCCGGGTCGAGCCGCCTGGCCTCGTTCTCACGCTCCAGCAGGGCCAGCGCCTTGTCGGGTTGCCCGGCCAGCGTGAGCGCCATCGCGTGTTGCATCGCCGTGGACACGCCAGCCCGGGCGGGTGCGCGCTCGAGGGCGCGCAACAAGTCGGCAGCCAGAGCCTGCGCCTGGGCCGCCTGGCCGGCCTGCCGGAGGGCCCAGATGCGCAGCAACTGGCCGTCCAGCGCCGGGCCACCGTCGCCGAAGTCGAAGCCCGCGGGCGTGCTGCTTTCAAGCAGGGCCAGGCCTTCCGCGGCCCGGCCGTTGATCATCAGCACGCGGGCCCGGTGTTCAGCCAACCAGGACGGCCACGGCCGGCTGGCGGCCGCCAGCGTGGCGCGGGACAGCAGCTCCGCTTCAGCTGGCCGGCCGAGCATGCGCCAAGCCAGTTCCAGGTCAAGCAGGTGCCCTGCAGGCAGCGGCTGCCGGATGTCGATGCGCGTCAGCCGTTCCAGGGCCTGTTCGGTCAGCCCCAGCCGCACCAGTGCCTCGGCCACCGCGATGCCTGCCAGCGCGCCCTCGCGTTCGGCACTGTCCTTCTCGATGCGCAGCGCCCAGCGCATGGCTTCGCTCAGCCTGCCCCGCTCCAGTTCCAGGCCGTCCAGGCGCAGCGCAGCAATCGGCGGCACGACGGGCAGCACCAGCAGCCGAGACAGCTGGGTGTGCGCTTCGTCCCAACGGCCGGCCCTCATGTGAGCGCCGGCCAGGTCGAGGATCAGTGTCGGGTTCAGCGGGTCGATGCGCAGGCCGGCCTGCAGCGCCGCCAGACTCTCGTCGTTTCGCGACTGCGCCACCAGGGAGTTTGCGAACCAGCCGTGGGCCATGCCCTGCACGGGATCGAGCGCCAACGCGCGGCGCAGCGCCGCCTCGGCCGCGGGGAACTCGCGCCGCTGCAGGTGCAGCAGGCCCTGGGCGGTGTGGGCCAGGCCCAGGCCGGGGTCCAGTGCCAGTGCGCGCGATGCATGGTCGGCGGCGAGCGCCAGGCCCGCGCTGAGATCGGCAGCGGTGGACGCGCGCAGCGACTGGGCGATCGACAGCCCGGCCTGGCCGCGTGCATAGCCCGGCTCCAGGGCGACGGCTTGCGCGAAGGCCTCGACCGCCCTCTCGGCCCAGTCAGCGGGCCTGCGGTAGAGAAAGTCGCGCCCAAGCAGGAAGGCCTGGTGGGCTCGAACGTCACGCGGCCGGTAGGCATCGGTTGGCAGGTCCGCAGGCGCGAGTTGCCGCGCCACGCGTTCGGTGATCGCCTGCGCCACCTCGTCCTCAAGCGTAAACAAACCCGACAGCGGGCGCTCGAGGCGTTCGCTCCAGGCGCGAAAACCGCTGCGTGTGTCGACGAGCTGCGCGGTGACGATGATGCGCTGGCCGTCACGGCGCGCGCTGCCTTCGAGCAGCCACGCGACCCCGAGCGCGCGGCCGATGTCGCGCGCGTCATGGCTGCCGCCGCGGAAGGCAAACGACGATGTGCGCGCCACAACCCGAAGCTGCGGCAATTGCGCCAGGCGGTCGAGCAGGTCTTCCGCGACGCCTTCGGCAAAGGCACGTGCCTCGTCGTCGGTGCCCGGGCTCACGAAGGGCAACACTGCGATGCTGGCCTCGGGCGGGGGCGGGCTGCGGCCGGCCAGCGCCATTAGCAGGGCGACGACGCCGACGCCGACCACGGCAGTCACCGCCCAGAGCCACTTCCGGCGCGCGACCCCTTGTAACGGCCGGGTGCTCTCGACAGCCGCGACCTGCGGCACTGCGGCCTGATCTGCGGCCGGCGCGACAACGCCGGGAAATGAGTCCCTTGGCGGTTCGATCGCGCAGACTTCGGCGTGGGGCCGGATCAGCATCCGGTAGCCGCGCCGCGCCACGGTCTCGATGTAGCGCGGTGCGCCGGCATCGTCGTCCAGGGCCTTCCTCAGGTCCTTGACGCAGCGTGTGAGCGAGTGCTCGGTCACCACGACCCCGGGCCAGACGGCCGCCAGCAACTCATCCTTCTCGACCACGCGGTCGGCGTGGAGCAGCAGGTGGCGCAGCAGGTCGAAAGTCTTCGGCTGCAGGTGCAGCAGGTCCATCCCGCGCCGCAGTTCGAAACGGTTCGCGTCGAGCGTGAAGTCGCCAAACTGCAGCACGCCTGGCGCCGTTGGGGAGCGTGCGTCGTTGTCGTCGGGCGGGCGCACCATCAAGAAGAGTCCACCGACGGCCGAGCGGTCATTCGCTGTGCGCGGCCGGCCAGGTGGGCGCTCGGCGGAGCGCGAGCGGCGCACGCATCCGCGCCGGCGCGGTGGGCTCCTTCGCTTCTTTCTGGACCGTGATGCAGCACCGCATCACGGCCATGATACGCAGTGTTTGTGCCAGCGTGCCTTCGGAGATGCCGGCTTACCAAAGCGCGCACAAGCGCGCACAAGCGCGCACAAGCGCGCACAAGCGCGCACAAGCGCGCACAAGCGCGCACAAGCGCGCTCAAGCGCGCACAAGCGCGCCGATGCGCAGCCTGCCGTGGACTGGCATGTGGCCATGCGCCCGGGCAAACGTGCGGCACTGGACAAGAGCAAACTCCTTGACGCGATGACCGATGAAGTCGAGCGCATCAAGGCCAGCATCAGGGCGAAGGTCGAGCACCCGCTCCGGCTGATCAAGCGCCAGTTCGGCTTCGTGAAGGTTCGCTACCGCGGGCTCGATCCTCAGGGGGATCAAGAGCAGTGTTCGAGAGCACACCGAGGCCGGCGCCGACCACGGGGAGTGACAGGGCTACCAGCCGTGTTTTGGTCCAGAAAGGCTCTGGCGCTTTCGTTGCGTTGTTCATGCTGCTTTGTCAGTGAGTGAGCAAGAGTGCTCGTTGAATTCGGCGCGCGGGACAGGCGCAGCCGAGGCTTGTGGCTGGTCAACGCACGCCGGCCTTGAACCGAGGCGCCCAGCAATGCCCGTTGATGGGAGTTCTTCATCCCCCCATCGCTTGGCAGGTCTAAACGGGTGACTGGCTTACTTGGGGATCACCACGGTGTCGATCACGTGGATGACGCCGTTGGTGCAGGCGATGTCCGTCTTCACCACGGTCGAGGTCCCGTTGAGTTTGACGCCGTCCTTGGTGCTGATCGCGAGCGTGGCGCCGTTGACCGTCTTGGCCGACTGACCGTCCATCGCCATCACGTCAGAGGCCATCACCGCACCAGCAACCACGTGGTAGGTCAGGACCGTCTGTCGAGGGGTGAATCAGTTCAGCCGTTGCTGAACAAGATGCGGTGCGAGAGTTCTGCTCTTGCACCGGCGAACTGACTGGCTCCACCACCAACGGATGGAGCCAGCCGACAAGTTGTGCACTGATTCAAGGTCGAGGCTCATGTTCGATCCTTTGCAACCGCGGCTGTGCGCAGCCCTTTCAAGAGGGGCCGCAGCCGCAAGAAGATGCGATAGGCCACGTCGAGCAACGCCGGGAGCGGCCCGATTGACGCGATGCGACCCGCCCAAGCGAGTCGAGGCAACGCGCGCCACAAAAGCGTGAACCCGCGCATGCCGTCAACCAGGACGCCGTCGGCGCGGCGAACGTGAAAGCGAGCGAGCGCTTTGTCACGTGACAGCCCACTGCCGAGTGCCGACTCGAGGCACGACGAGGCATCGACCCAAACACATTGCTCCGCGCCCGTTTGCCGACGATAGACCGCGATCTCGCGCGAACAAATCGGGCAGGCACCGTCGTAATAGACAGTGAGGGCGGCGTCATCCCGGGTCAGACCAAGAACGATGCTGGAAAGTCCATTTGATTGCATGGGTGAGAGTGTGTGCGCCGACGCGTGCAGATGAAACGTTATTGAATAAGAAAAAGTGGTTTTCGAGTCAATATTGACGTTTCAATAGCGTGTCATACCTGGGATAGGATCGCAATCTGGCCTGACATCTACCCAGCGAGAATCCGATCCCATGACCGTGCCTTCAGCCGCCGACGAACCCGCTGCCAAGACCGTCTTGCGCAGCGGCACCGCAGCACGCCTGGCGGGTCTCTCGCCCTCGACGCTGCGCATCTGGGAGCATCGCTACGGCGTGGTGGCGCCGCCCAAGTCGGCCGGTGGACAGCGGACCTATTCGATGAAGGACATCGAGCGCCTGCGGCTCATCAGGCGGCTCACGCTCGAAGGGCATGCGATCGGCACTGTAGCCCGCCTCAATATCGATGCGTTGGTCGCGCTGTCATCGGGGAGCCCGGTGCCATCGGCAGGGGTTCAGCAGGTTCTCGTCGTCGGCCATGCCGCCGCGCGCAAGCTCGAAGGCCGGCTGCGACCGGCACCGGAGCTCGTCTTCGACGATCTCAGCCACGCCGAGCGCGAAGTCACCCGCGCAGGTGCAGCCGATGTGCTCGTCATCCACGTGCCTTCTCTGCAAGCGTCGATGACCGAGCAGGTGACAACGCTCAAGAACAGCCTGCCGGCGCAGAACGTCATCGTGGTCTACGCGTTCGGCGCGGAAGCGGTCGCCGAAGCGTTTCGCGCGACCGGCGTGACGGTGCGCCGCGAGCCGGTCAGCGGCAGGGAACTGGCGAACCTGATCATTGCTGCGCGCCCGATCATGGCGTCGGTCGCGAGCCGCGCTCAAGCGAACAGCAGGCGTTACAGCGATGCCGAACTGGTGGCCTTGACCGAAATGCCCTCGATGGTTGCCTGCGAGTGCCCGCGCCATCTGGCCGAGATCGTCACGTTGCTGGTGGGCTTCGAGCTCTACAGCACAGAATGCGCCAGCCGAAACAAGAAGGATGCTGCGTTGCATCGCCATCTCCTCGAAGTCACTGGCGCGGCCAGAATGCTGCTCGAGCAGGCGTTGGCGCGCGTGGTGACCGAAGAGGGCTTGGTTCTCCAGATTCGGGCATGACGATTGACGGTCGCATGTCCGAAGCATTGGTTCAATGTGATGCGCCCCGCACAAGGCAAACTCTGACAACTGGAAAGCTGGAGCTTGGCATGACCATGGACCCTCGCTGCTGCGGCAGCGGCACCTGCATCGTGGATCCTGCGGGCCGCTGCTGGTGCGGCCAACAGTGGGATGGAGAGAAGATGTGCAACCCGGAGCCGACGGCCAAACAGGACAGCGAGCGGCAGCCCGAAAGCCGCGCTACGGGACCGCTACCCGACGATCGGATGGAGAGAGCAGGTTCAAGCAGTGACAAGCCGGCGGTAACGCCTGCGTCAGCGGTGCGTCAGCGCTTGCGCATCGGCTTCGGGCGCCGGTGGTTATCGATGGGGTTCGTTTTAACGGCGTTGCTGCTGACGCTGACATTGCCAATGCCCGCCAGCGCGGCGGCGGTGGCCGAGCGGGATGCTCGCGCTGTGCGCGCGGTCATAGAGGCACAGTTGCAGGCCTTCACGGGCGGCGACGCTCAGAGCGCGTTCTCCTACGCCTCGGTGGCCATCCGGACGCAGTTCGGTGACGCCGCGAGTTTCATGTCCATGGTGCAGGCCGGGTACCCCATGCTGGTGCAGCCTGCAACCATGTCGTTCTTCGTGCCCGAGTGGGCTGGCGGGACCCTGCTGCAGAAGGTGCAGTTGCGGGACCGTGCGGGCATGCTCTGGATGGCCGCCTACCAATTGCAGCGACAGGCCGACGCCACGTGGCGCATCAATGGCTGCGTGGTGGTTTCCGACTCCGGCAAGTCGTCCACCTGAGGCCCGAGAGGCTTAGGGTTTCTCGGGCACGCCCGAAAAATTCTCAGCCTCTGAGTCCGGCCTGTGCCCACCCTGCGCGGCCCACTGCCGCATGATCGACCTCCGGCTCGACGCCCGTCTGCCCAATGGATGAAAGGACTCGAAGATGACTTGGTTGAATCGGCTGCCGGGTTTCACGCAAAGCGCACCCGGGCTTGAGTGGTCCATCTGGAAACGGCTGCCCGCCATCCTGCTTTGGGGCACGGCCTTGCCGCTGGCAGTGGTTGCGTTTGCCTGGCCCGCAGCGCCCGGTCTGTCCACCAGCGCTGAAGACCGAGACCTGCTGCTCATGGTCTATCAGATCATTGGCCTGGTGGTGCTGCACTGGACACTTGTGCTGACGCTGGCGATCGGCTGCGCCATCGTCATCGTCATGAAGGGCCCTGCGTTCGTGGCCGACCCCTACCCGCCGCCAGGCCGCGATCCCTAGGCGTGAGCGCAGACATGCAGCACACCAAGGGTAGGGCGCGCCGCGGCGCGGCGATCCGCAGAGAAGCGGGACCGCAAGGCGCCTCTTCGGCGCCCGGCCGGCCGCCCACACTGCCGCCAGATGCAACGATCGTGGGGAGCATCCGCGTTCAGGGTCAAATGCAAATCCTTCGAGCAAGGCACGCTCTGAACATCAGATCTCTGAGTGCCCGTGAAAGCAAGCTGGCCACCCCAACCGTCGTCGTCACCAAAGAGGTCTTCATGTTCGATTCATCCATGCGGCTCGTTCATTCCATTGCCCTCTTGGGGATTTCGCTTGCGGCGCTCAGCCCGTTCGCGTCGGCGTCAGCCGCTTCGCTGGACGTGTATGCAGGCGTCATCGGTGGTTCAGGCATCAGCTCGGTTCCGGGGGGCTGCAGCAATGCGCCACCGCCAGCGCTGAGCTTCTTCAGCTTCACCGGCGTGGCCTGGCCGGTGGAGGGCATTGCCGCTTGCGGCTACAGCGGGGGCCTGGACCAAGTGACGGCCGCGACCGGACCGCTGGGGCTTGGCAAAAGCCTGGCGCCGGTGTCGCTGGGCGCTGCGCCCGGCACCGGCACCTTCGACGGCACCGCCCAGTCCATCGCCGATTACGGTCGCCTGGGTGCCACGGCCCACGCCTTCATCGGTACTGGGCGGCCCGGCGGCAATTCGATGTTTCAGTCCATCGCTGCGGCCAAGTTCTCTGACACCTTGACCGCCACCAGCCCCGTGGTGGCTGCCACCAGCGCCGGGTTTGTGAGCTACCAGTTCAGTGTCGACGGCAGCTTGACGTCGCTGGGTGCCCCGGAGCCGTTTTACTTCGGCGAGACCTACATGGTGCTGGACCTGCAGCACCAGGGCGGGCCCACCTACCAAGTGCTCAACGCCACGGTGCGCCGCGGCGGCATCGGCACCATCTCGAACCGTCCACTGCCCGCGGGCTGGACCACCAGCCAGGGCAGCTTGACCGGTGGCAGCACCTTCTTCGCGCGCGACTTTCCCATTGTTTGGGGGCAGGCCTGGGACGTGAAGGTGGGCTTGGTGGCTTGGGCCTATGGCACCGCGGACAGCAACTTCCTCAGCACCGCCAAGCTCACCGGGTTGACCTTGTATGACGCCAACCACAATCTCGTATCGAACTTCAGCCTGAGCGCCGCATCTGGCACCGACTACATCAGTGCGGTGCCGGAGCCGCAGACGTGGGCGCTGTGGCTGTTGGGCCTGGCCCTGATCGGTGGGCGCGCCGCCCTCCGCTTTTCACGCCGGTAGCGAAACCGTCCCAGACGGTATGGGGTTGTCCGACACCTGCCCGTCCATCACTGCCTGATGCGGCGACTGATGCGGCGACTGATGAGGTAGACCGGCGCGAACGCCGGCTTTCAGACCCACAACCCGCCGAAGCGGGTTCTCCATCAACTGCCGATGCGGCCGCCGTCGTTCTTGATGATCGCCAGCGTGGCAGACCGCGGGCGGGCCATGGCGCCGCCTGCGCCATAGCCGGCATTGCCCGGCCAGTGGCTCAGATAGGCCGCCGGATTCACGATACTGGCCGGTGACGTGCCTTCGCCCGGATGCTGGATGTTCATGAACACCGTGGTGCCGTCCGGCGTCTCGGTACAGCCGGTGATTTCACAATCAAACGGGCCTACCAGGAAGCGCTTCAGGTTGCTGGCTGTCGGCTTGGCGCCGACGTAGGTGTCCACGTTCGTGGTGGTGGCGCCCGAGGTGTAGCTCAGCGTCGTCCTGACACCGTCGCCCACGGCACCCGGCACGCCGATCAGCATCATGCAGTTCGTCACGTCGGTGTAAGAGCCGTCGTCCGTCTGGATGTAGAGCAGCTTGGTGTTCTGGCTGAACCACAGGCCGTCCGGGCTGGAAAAGTCTTGCTCGGCAGTCAGGCCCGACAGGTTCACCAGAGCCGCGCTCGCGTCCGACTGGGCGCCGAACAGATACACGTCCCAGGTGAACGTGAGTGCCGCGCCTTCGCCACCGGTTTCTTTCATGCGGATGATGTGGCCATTTATGTTGCCCGGGGCGGACGGCGCGCCGCCCGCGAACGTGTCGGTATAGGCACGCGGATTGGCCGCATCAACGGCCTGCTGACCCGCCGCCGCAACCACCTTGCGGTTGCTGTTGTTGGTGAGCGCGTAGTAGATCTCGCCCGTGGTCGGGTGCACGGCACACCACTCCGGACGGTCCATGCGCGTGGCGCCCACCGCGTCGGCCGCGAGGCGTGCGTTGATCAGCACGTCGCCCTGGTCGGCGAACGCATAGGTCGTGTACGCGGCGATGCTCGAGTTGGTGATGTTCAGTTCGACCCACGTGCCCGTGCCGTCATTGTTGAACTTGGCGACGTAGAGCTTGCCGCTGTCCAGGTACTTGTCGCCCGTGGCGATGCGACTGCTCGGGTTGGCATCGGCCGCATCCCACAACGCGGTGGACACGTACTTGTAGATGTACTCGCCGCGCGAGTCGTCGCCTTGGTACACCGCCAGCGGCTTGCCCGCAGTCACTTTGCCAAAGGACGCGCTCTCGTGAGCAAAGCGGCCGAGCGTGGTGCGCTTCTTGATCGGAGCCGTCTTGTTGTACGGATCGATCTCGACGATGTAGCCGAAGGTGTTGAGCTCGTTGCGGTAGTCGTCGATGCCGTCGGTCGATGCGCCCAGTTTGCTGATGACCCAGCGCTGGTACTTGTCGGCCGCGCCTGAGGTCTCCCAACCATGGCGGCTGGCGGCACCTTGTGCGCGGCCATAACGATTGAGCGAGACGACGCTCTTCGCGTCGCGGGCCGCATTGTCCGTGGCAGCGCGGGTGAAGTAGCCCGCCCAGTTTTCTTCGCCGGTCAGGAAACTGCCCCACGGGGTGTAGCCGGTGCCGCAGTTGTTGATCGTGCCGCGGCCCGCCACGCCGGTGGGCGAGTAAGTCGTGCGCATCAGCGCGTTACCCCTTCCGACGCCCGACATCTCCAGCGGCGTCAACGGCGTGACACGGCGGTTGTAGGCCGAGGCCTGCAAGTACGCCCACGCCGTCCCGGTCTTGCGCACTTCGACGATCGAAACGCCGTGAGCGGGAATTTCCTTGTCGGACTCCGCCGGGGGCCGCGGACGCGCGCTGCTGCCGGCCACGTGCAGGAAGTTGTCGGTCAGCGCTTCGTGGTTCATTGCGAGGATGCCGCGGCTGGAGCCGCCGGCTTCGCGCGCCGTGCCGTCGGCGTTGAGGCCGAAGTACTCCATGCCGTCGTGGTGGTCGCCAGCGCGGTTGTCGTAGTCGGTGTCGGTGCCGTTGTTCAAGAATGCCGGCGTGGCGGCCGTCAGCGCGTCGCCCAGCGCGTAGATCGGCGTGGCGGTGTAGCCGGCGGCGATGGCGACGGCGTCGGCGTTGGTCTTGTTGACCGCGGTGAAGCTCAGGCTGGTGACCGGTGGTGGCGGCGTTGCGCCGGGGTCCGCCACAGGGTCGTCGTCGCCGCCGCAGGCGGTCAGGGTCATGCCGCCGAGCACCATGCTGGCCGCGCTTCCCACCCAACCACGAAGCACCGAGCGGCGCGTCAGTCCCGCGTCGAGCACATCCATGAAGCTGGGATTGCCGCTGCGGTTGTGGTCTTCGTCATCGCGACCGACGCCGACCGTTGAAAAATCGACTGGCTTGTTCATCGTTGCTTTCCTTACTGCTGAGGGGTTGTGCGACTCGGGGCGGGGCCGCGAAAAACTTCACGACGTTATGCAGGCAGCATGAACGAGCGGTGTCAGTGCTGTGACCAATGCGTGACAGCGCGGCGCGCAAGCCGGTGTCCCCCGCGCCGCCAGAGCGCCGCCAGGGCGAAGACCAGCAGCAAAGGCATCACCGGGTCAACACGCCGCGCGGGCGGCCCGACGCTGCAGCCACCAGCACCACCCCCGGTCGGGTCGGCGGCCGGCGCGGGCGGGGCGGCTGGCGGTAGCGTGACGGGCGGTGGCGAGTCCACGGCCGCATGCGCGCTGCCCGACAGCGCCACCGTGCCGGGGTTGGTGGCGTCGCTGCGCCATTGCAGGCTGGCGCGCGATTCGCCGACCGCGATCGGCGCAAATCGCAAGCGCATCGTGCAGGCCGAGCCCGGCGCCAGCACGAGCCCGTTCGCGCAGTCGCCCTCGACGCGGAAGACGGCCCGCGCCGGGCCGGTCAGTGTGATCACGCCCAACGTCGCCGGCGCCGTGCCGTGGCTGAGCAGCCGGAACTCGCGTGTCGCCGAAGCGCCAATCGCCAGCGATTCGAAGGCCAACGCCGCGTTGGGCACATCGGCCGAGAGCACCGCCACGGCAGCACCCTGCGCCGTGACGGACAGGCCGGTCACCCAGGGCAAGGTGGTCAGCGTGGCGGCCGACGTGCCTTGCAGCACCAGCGTGGCCGAAGCCGGGCCCGCCACCGTGGGCTGCGCTCGCAGCCGAACGCTGCACAGGGCCGCAGGCGGCAGGCTGGTGGGGCAATCGGTCTCCAGCGTGAAGTGGGCGGCGTCGGGTCCGGCCAGGCGCGCCGGGCTGAGCGCCAGTGCCTCGGCACGCAGGTTCTGCAATCGGACCTCGTGCACCGGCGTGGCCGCGCCGAGCGCCAGCGTTCCGAACTCGATGGTCGTGGGCCACAGCGCGATGGGGGCATCGGCCGTCGCGACGGCGACGACCCGGCCCAGGTAAGCCGCGATGTCCGCCACATCGCTGTCGCTCAGCACTGACTTCAAGTAGCCCATGACGCCGACGCTGTTCAGTGCCTTCTGCAAGGCCGCGGGTCGATCGGCCGCGAGGAGCAGGTTGTTGCGGTTCTGGCTCGGGTCGGGGCCGTGGCAGCTCACGCAGCTTGCCGCGGGGGGCACTTGCAGGTACAGACGCGCCCCGCGTTGCGGGTCTTGGGCAGCTGCCCATACAGGCCAAATCAACGCGATCGCCGACCAGGCCGTCAAGCACCCGCGCGGCGGAAGCCAGCGTGTCTGTGCGCCACTGCGGGTGTCGGGACGGAGATTGTTGAGAAGGCGCACCCAAAGAGCCTAGCGGCGCCCCAGGCCGGCGCGTCCAATGCACCCAGTCATCCACCGGGCTTGCCACTTGTCATCTCCCTGTCGCAGCTTCGTGTTTCGCGGTTCGCCCCCCCCAGGCGCCGGGCCATGTCACCAGGTGCACTCAGCGTCGGACCCGTCGGCGGCAATCCGCCCTGGTTCGTGGCCAGAGTCGGCCGATTCACTCGCCGTGGTCGTGGTCCGGATGGTTGGCATCACCCTGTTGCCAGAAGCCGCGCGAGATCAAGCAACTGCGGTCCAGCCCGCGCACCTGCAGCAGGTGCGCCTTGATTGCGCGCATGGCATTCGATTCGCACGCCACCCATCACTGCGCGGCGCTCTGCAGCGGCAGGTGGTGCGCGGCCTGCAGCAGCAGCGCGCCGGGTGCCGACTTCGCGTCCGCGCGGTGCAGCCACAGGGTGCGATCGGGCACGCGAGAACTGATCGTGCGTTGCTCGTCAGCGTCCTGCACTTCGCACAGCAGCGTCACATGGCACCCGGCCGGCGCGGCGTCCAGGATCATGCCGGCCGCCGGCATGGCAGTTGCCTCCACCAGCAGCACGGCGGCGCGAAGTGAGGAGTCGATGTCGGTGCCGCCCCCTGGCCCGCCGATGTGCAGACCCTCGCCGACCTGGGCCCCGGGCCGGGGCGGCCTTCGGGCATGGCGCACGGCTGATGAAAGCCCCGCGGCGCTGGCCGTACAAGGCGCGCAGCGTGCGCAGCGTGCGCAGGCGGGCGCTGAGTTGGCCGCTGCCGATGAAGGCGGCCAGCGCCGTCTGTGGCGCCAGCGCGCTGTGGTCGCCCATGATGCCGCGCACGGCCGCAAACACGGACACCAGCCGCTCGGGCACCACCAGGTAGGCCAGCGGTCGCTGCGCCACAG
>Ga0335397_10006746_pt1 | contig 14761 bp, 9 predicted proteins | sample MAT04_FD_205740 | JGI IMG/M metagenome (GOLD analysis project Ga0335397, IMG submission 205740) | Freshwater microbial communities from Lake Fryxell liftoff mats and glacier meltwater in Antarctica - MAT-04 (spades assembly) (version 2) ...
GCCGAACTTGATCAGACTGGGTAGCGTCAGATTTCGGCAACCGCAAGTGGCCGCTTTTGGGATTCCGGATTTTTTGGACGCTGAAGTGACATTCGGTCAGGTTGATAAATTGTCCGGTGTTCGGCCAATGCGGCCGGTGCCGTTCAGTACCAACTGCGTCAGCTATGCATTGGTTACCGGTCGTTAGCCAGAAAGTCGGGCTGAACGGCTGCTTCCCAAAACGGCGAACTCACCCTATCGACCCTTTGCCGCCTCATGACGAATAGAAGTAAACTGGCCGCCTACTGAACACTTTGCCGTCGTTCGCGGAAATTCGTTGCTCTTGGGCAGTTCGGCCAAAGCGGACCATGGGGTTACGCTCCAACAAGGTCCGCAATAAAGCGGTTATCATCAATGGCGCTGGCCGATCAGGAAAACCGCAGCGCCACCGTTACCGCCTACAGCCCCTGCGTACTGGTGCGTCTATCGGATCAATCGATCAGCGCCCATCCAGAGATTGAGCTCAAAGTCTATCGCAATATTTCGCGGCTGCTCTCCGAACGCCTACGCCAAGCCGACGAAATGCTCGCCTGGAGACTCTAGGAAAGCGCGCAGTCATTGCAGCATGAACGTCTCGTACTCCAGCGAGTCGAGCTTCCGGTTCAGCAGCCAGATTCCGCCAAGCACGCTGACCAACATGGCAAGCGCGAAGCCGTAGCCGAACCACATTGCGCCCAGGTGAAGGGTTGCGGCGGTGAAGACGATATTCGAGACCAGCAGCACCGCGGTGAGCCAGGTGACGGCGCGGCGCTGGTCAAGATAAAAAAGCACATTGAGAATACCAAGCATGACGACTTGCAGCCCTGCGCCCAACACATCGACAAACAGCAGCGGCAAATAGAGCGTCGACACACCGAGCCATCTCAACAGCGATTCACCGAGCACGAAAGTGATGAGGATAGTGATCGACTGGATTTTGGCGATATCGAACAGGCCGCGCTGCACGTAATAGACCATGTGATTGCGCATGCGCTCGATGTATTCCAGCGTCGCGCCTTCGCGTACGGCATCGTAAAATTTCACGTAGTACTCGACGAAATCGGTCTCAATCCGCACCAGGAAAATCGCCATACCTGGAATCACGGTGAGATAGGAAAGAAAAATTGGGAAATCGTAAATCACCGAGGCATGAAGCGGTCCGATTACCTGCTGACCGGTGTTCGGGTAATACCAGAACATCACCTTATCCACCCACACCCCGAGATTGAACATGAAACCCGTCGCCATTAGGCTGCGGTACATGGCGCCTTTTTTCCAGATGTCGAAAGCGATGAAGCGGTCGAAGCGATAGTTCCTGTAAACCAGCCAGACCATGCCCGACAGCAGCAGGAAATGGCCGACCACGAACCCCAGCAACAGACCCTCCATGCCGAGCAGGTAGCGAAACAGCAACGCCAGGGCCAGGGTTGCTCCATAGCCCATCAGGAAAATCAGTACGATCGCCTTGTAGTGTTTCATGCCGGTGAGGAAGACCGTCGCCACCCATATCGCCGACATGATGGCGAGCCCCATGACGAACAGCAGCCGGTAAAAAACCGTCTGCTCGGGAAACAACAACAGCGCAATCGGCAACGCGCCAAGAATGCTGACGTTGATCACCACGAACATCAGACCATTGAAATTGGGCAAGATCGACGCTTCGTCCTTGGCATAAATTCGATCGGCAACGAAACGCGTGAAGGAAAGTTGCACCGCCCCGGTAAGGACCAGCGAGACGAGGAACAAATAGGTCACGGTGACCTGAAATTGCGCGATGAGCACATGGGGTACGACCACCCCGATGCTGAGCAGGCCGATGAGCAGGATGCCGACGATCGATAGCACCCAGGGCCCGGAGCTGATGATTCCGGCATAGGCATAAGCCTGCAAAATGCCCGCGTAGGAGCGCTTTTGCAGCAGCTTCCTTAGCTCGAAGCCGATGCCTGCCATGCAAATCCTTTTTCGTAGAGAACGCGGTAGCTACCGAACATCAGCGACTGCGTATAGTAGGTTTCGACACGCCGAATACCCGCCCTGCTCGCCCGTTGCCATTCGTCGGTATCGCCAAGCAGTTCCAGCGCGGCCTGCGCCAGCGCCTCGGGATCGGCGATGCGTACCACCCTGCCCGACGCACCGAGGGCTTCGTCCTCCCCAGGCAGTCCGTACACGAGCTGACGACAGGAACCGACATCGGTGGATACGGTCGGCACGCCAGCGGCATAACCTTCGAGGATCACCAGCGGCAAGGCTTCGCTGATCGAACTCAATACCACCAAGCCGATTTTTGGCAGTAGTTCCGGCAACTTCTGGAAACCGAGAAACTTGACGCGATCCTCCAGCCCAAGTCTGATCGCCAGTTCGCGGCACTCGTCGGCGTAGTCGGGATCTTCATCTTCGGGGCCGGCAATCCATGCTTCGGCCTCGGGCATACGCGCGATGACCGTACGCATCGCGCGTATGAACGTCTTGATGTCCTTGATCGGCACCACGCGTCCGATCAGGCACAACACGAGAGGCGGCTTGGCCGGACGCAGCGCCCGCAGCGGCGCAAAACGCTCCAGGTCAATGCCGTTGGGAATGTTTTGCGTGCGCTCAAGCGGCGCACCGTCGAGCAGCTGGCGTTGGCGGTTGGCTTCGTAAAGTGCAACGATATCGTTCGCCGCCTGGTAGGTGACGTAGCCCAGATGCTCGAAAAAACGGATCCACAGTTCGCGGTAATAACTGATCTGAGACGTGTCGCGCTCGAAGACGTTGCGGTTGTCCTTGATCCACTGTGCTTGGTAAAGGTCGATTTTACGTTCCTTGACGTAGATCCCGTGTTCGCTGAGCAGGAACGGTCGCGGATGGCGGTGCTTGAGAATGACGCCGAGGACGCCGGCATAACCGGTCGAAATCGAGTGATAAATACGCGCCGGCGGGCAGCGCAGCGCCACCTCACGCAACTGCCAGAATGGCGTATGCATGGTGCGTATGGTCCAGAAATAATCGACGAACGAGGGATCGGTGCTGTGGCGGCGATAGCTTTCCTTGATATAGTCCCACGATTCCCTGCTGTAGAGAAACATCTCGTGGCTAAGTTTTCCATTAGGGCCGGCCTCGTCCATCAACTGCGAAAACAGATGCGGACACTCCGGATGCCTGATGTCGGTCTGAAACAGGTCATGCATGCGCTCGACGTCCGTCATGATTCCGGCGCTCATCTTGGCACGCTCCACGACAGGCGCGTCGCGGTCCTCGAACAGATAGACGGTATCAAAGTGCACCAGGTTGTCCGGCAGCACATAGCGCATCTCGCCGTAGTCTTCGCGTCGGCTGCCGATGAAAATGGCGCCGAAACGGATTTCAGGGAACCCCCGGATGATCTGATTCACCCAACTCGATACGCCGCCGGCGACGAAGGGGAATGTGCCCTCCAGCAGCAGCAGCACGTCAACGTTATCGGCGCGCGGCAACGCCGTTTCAGATATGGGCAAGGATGCGGCGGTCACGGAAATTGGCGACGCTGTCGCGCCCGCTCCAAAGGTCGACGATAGCCTGGGTGCGCGCGGTCACCTGGAGTCCCTGCAAGCGCTGCATGAAATTTCGCACCGAGTCGAACTCACGGCGCTTGAAAGCCATCTCAGCCAGGTAGGGCAGCGCCGATGCTTCGGGCTGGCCGAGCTTAACGGCGTTAACGAGGGACTCCTCTGCCGCCGCCAGTTCACCCTGCGCGAGCAGGATGCGGCCCTTGAGATAGTCGATCCCCGGATCCGGTTTGTCCGCCAGCGCCAGCGCCGCCTCGATGTACTGGCGAGCTTCGCCGAGGATATGCTCACGCAGCTCACCGTGGACTAGCGAGGCGTAGATCAGTTCCCAATGCAGCTCCGCCAGGTGCCGCAGGCAACTGTAGCGCTGCGAAGGCGAAAGATTGCCTTCGAGGTTTTTGCGTTCGCGGTGGATGTGCACTGAAATCTTTTTCTCCTCGGCATCGAGCATGCCGAAAGCGATGAGGCGCACATCGTCGGTGGCATCGCCGAGCAGATTTTCAAGAATCGGATTTGAGACACGGTTTGGCACCGACTGTAGCGTCAACAGCGCCTGCATGCGCACGCCTTGCGGCACGTTGCTGGACAAGCGCACCCGGATCGCACCCTGGCTGGAACGAGTGTTTTCCTTCGACTGGACGTTATATTCGGGCAGATCGACGATGACGGGCGCTGCGCGCAGCGCCGACCGCGATTCGCGGTACAGCGTCGTATGAGCGATGAACAGCATGCCGAGTGGTCCGATCACCGGCGCGATGAAGGCGAAATCGAACATCAGCAACCAGACCAGCGCGCGCGGATTTTTATAGCGTAGCGGCAGCAACAAGTAGGTCGCGTTGGCCAGCACTGTACATGCCGCCGCATGCCCCGCCCATACCGCAATGAAGGCTCGCGTCGAGTTCTCCATCGGCATCGGGTTGGCGAAAACCGCGAGGTCGGCCAGCACCGCCATCCATGCCCAATAAATGACTTTCATTGCGGAATGATTCCGGCGAGCGTTTCGAGCGGGTCACGGGTGGAAAAATCAATCACGTGGACATCGATGCAGAGGCTGGCGAAATTTCCGCCATAGCGGCTCGTCAACCAACCGTCAATGCGCCGCAAGAACCCTTCACTCGCTGCAACCGATGCAAACGGCATCAGCACGGCGATGACCGGACTATTGTTCACGAAGGTTTGCCAATAGAGGTCAAGGCCGCGCTTGATGCGTAGGAAATCGGCCGGGATATTGTCCTTGCGTGGTCCGTTAAAAACCATCGCCACGATATGGCTGGAGATGCCGATTTTCCTTTGCATCCGCAGCATGCGGGCTAGCTCTTCGGCAAACATGACGGGCATGGTCGGCAAACGGCGCAGGATGGGCGCTATATCCTCGGCGACGCGCACATGATCGGCGTAATAGGCAAGGATCACCGCCACCATTTGCAGGTTTTCGACGCTGAGCGAGAAGAACGGCAGCTTGGTCACGGCAAGCACGCCGACGATGGTGTCGTCGCTGGCGATGAGCGGCGCGACCACCAACTGATTCGAACTGCGCTCAAGCGATATCTCAGCATCGGCGATGTGCACCAGACTGCGCTTTTCGAGCGCGAGGCGCAGCAACTCGTCACCCTCCACTAGAGGCTGCGGCTCGCCAAGGCTGCCGGCGATTTGCCCCAGCTGAAATTTTCCATGGTCTTCGCGGCAAACATACAGGGCGGTCGCCTCGATGCTGCCGTACTCGGCCAGTAGTTGCAGCAGCCCGTCGACGCCAGGCAATTGCCCCGGGGCGGCATCGCCGATGACGACGGTGCGCAGCCGCGCTAGCGCGTCTCGCAACGAACCAGGACGCGCCAGCATTTCCTGCTCGAGTCGATCGTGGGAAAGATTCAGCAGCAAGTGGCGCTTGGTCAGGCGCGAAAGCCGCTCTATGACATACAGATTGCTCTCGTCCATGCGCGCATTGCGGTCGCGCCAGACGTCGCTGAATTCGCCGCACAACAACACCAGCAGGCCGCCGCCGAAGAAAAAATCGCGCGGGAAGTCTTGCGCGATCAGGCCCAGCATGTCGGCCGCCAGCCAGTCGCAAAAAATCAGCGCGCCGCTGACAAGACCGACGAATACGCCGTAGCGCAGCGCCACCAGCGCCGGCGCAAACCAGAGCCAGGGAAAGGCGGCGTTCGCCAACAGCGGATCCTGTGGATGGCTCAGCCAGCCGAGGCCGATGGCGATCAGCGGAATCAGGATGACTTCCAGCCACTGGCTGCGTGGCAGCACTCGCTCAGGCGCCAGCGCGTCCAGCGAGAACAGTCGGCGCCACACAGGGATGTTCGCGGCAGGCGGCATCGGCTGAATCAGTGCGCCGCGGTGCTGCCGATATTGAGGTCGCCCAGCAGTTTTTTGATCAGCTTGTTGGCGACGCCGGACAGCGCATCACGGCTCCATCCGCTTTCCGCACCGGATGCGCTCCATACCACCTGGTCATTGGCGAGATCGATCACCTGCAGGGATAGTCCGACCGCCGGCTCTCCATCGATGCCGACCTTGTAGTGCCATTCTTCGACCGATCCGGTCACGCCGTAGCGTGCGCCCTGCTCATGCGCCCATTTGCGTGCCTCGTCGACCACCTTGCGTTCGGATGGCTCGAACAGCGTGTCGCGCGAGAGCGTCGCCGGATATTTTGCAATATTGACGACGCCGTGCAGGCGCAACACGTGCATCGCGATAGCTTCCGCCGAAAGCCCGGCCTGCGACGTATCGGTATGGTTTTCCAGCGGCAACAGCACCCACTTGGCGTTGCCGTCGAGGGTTGCGTTACCCGATATCGAGCTGGTCGTCGAGCAACCGGCCGCAACCATAGCCAGCAGAAAAATGAGTAGTTGTTTCATGATCATGATGGTCAGTCTTCCTAAAAATAATGCCGATAGCGAACTGCCAGCGTGCGGTTCATACCGCCGCTGCCGGGACCACCACGGCTCTGCTCCAACCGCAGCGAGAGATGGTCTTCGCCGGTAACCGAACCGGCAATGCCTAGCATGCCGGTATAGCCGGGGCCATTCAAGCTGTTCTGGCCTTTACAGACTTCGTAAAAATGGCGCCAGGCCCGCGTATAGCCTTCCTGAATGCTCTGCCCTGCGAGATTATCGCCCATGCCGAAGCATACGCCCCAGGTCGTGCTGCCCTCGGGAATGAAGTAATGCACGGGATCGACGTTTCCCAGCGCAATACCGCTCTGGACATCGGGCGGCAAATGGCTGATCGTCTGTGCGCCGACAGCACCGTTATATGAATAGCTCTGCCGCGTGGCAAAGCCGCGCACGCGCCAATCGGGATATTCGGTGCGGATGCGATAGCCGGCTTCGAAGTCTAAAACGCGGCCGTTGCCGAGATACTCACCCTGCTGCGTATAGTAGCGAATCAGCTGCGGTGCCAGGCGCACATATTCGCGCTTGCCGATGGCATAGTTTGCGTCTGCATACAGCCTTTTCTCGTAGCCGCCAACACGCAGCGGCAGACTGTCGGTGGCATCGCCCTTCAATTCCAGCCCGCCGCCGATCTGAAGATGGTTGTCCCAAGTCCAATTTTGTCCAAGTCGCCAACCGGTATTGGCTTCCAGTTCCTTGCGCCGAAAAAATGCCACACGCGTATCGCCACGGCTGCCGAGCCAGCGGCCTTCGATACTGTTCAACTGGTCGGTCGCAGGCGCGAAGGGACCGATGTCGGCGTCGCCGCTCGATTGGCGCAGGCGCGACCAGCCAAGCAGCAACTCCAACTTGCGATAGGGAAACAAACGCGCCTCGATTTGCGTCGCTACGCTGTTCAACACACCATACCTATCTTTCGATGCGCGGAACTGCAAATAATCGGCATGCTGCGGCACGTGCTGGCGGTAACGGTCATATAGGTCTTCATCGACATCGTTGGCCTCCATGCCGCGAAATGCGATATCCAGCGCCTGCGGCCAATGCTCCAGCGCATAAGCGCTATCGTAGCGATTGTAGATCGGCATACCTTCGGCATCCCGATTGAGCAGGCGGTCGAGAGTTTGCGTGTCGTTGAGTTGCAGCGCGGTCTGGCTTTCTCCCCATTTCGGCGGAGTCCCTTTGATATTTTTTCCATCAAGGCTGCGCGCATAGTGCAGCCACATCCAGGCGCGGGCATTGATGAACTGTTCTTTTGAAATAGCCCAGCCGAGGATAAGATCACGGGTTTGCGCGTTGGTGGCATGGTCGGCAGGCAGGCCGCGCAGCCGGCTGGCGACATCACGTACCAGCGCAAGCCCGGGATCGCCGGGCTGATTTAAAATCGCCAACCGCGCCAGGGCCAGCAGTTGCGGATTCTTGTCTAAAGGCAATGCCAGGTCGGGTGCAGGAAATTTTTCGCGCAAACGCAACCAAGCATGGCGGCGTATGCGGTCGGCCATACCGGCATTCTGCACGCGTTCCAGTGCATCCGCATAGTTGAGCAGCAGTAAATTATCGTCGGGATTGCGCGCGACTTCGCGGCGGTACCAATAGATCGATTCCTTGGCACGGCCGAGTTCCTGGTTGGCGGCAGCGAAGGCCAGCCAGTAGCCCGAGTCGGTTTGCGCCCGCGGCGCCGCTGCGCGTAGCAGCGATTCAAGTTCGCGCGGTCGATGCGTATCAATGGTGAACCACAAGGCCGCCAACATTGGGTCGGTAGCATTCGGATTACGCCTCAGCGCGAGACGGAGATCGGTCCAGGCTGCGTCGGGTTCCCTGCGCGCCTGATGATATTGCGCACGCAGGACGAGAAAGCGCGTGTTCTGCTCGGCCTTCGCAACGGCCTCCGGCGCTAGGGATTTCAAAATACGCTCCTGCGCGCCCAGATTGCCGCTCTCTGCATCGATCGCCAGCGCTTCGACCAGATAGTCAATTGCACCGTAACGCCGATAGGCCTCCAGCGATAAGTCGGCAGCTTCGGCCGGATGATGCTGACGCACCAGCAAGATCAGCCGTGCCCAGTCGCCTAGCTCGGCCTGTTTGCTTTTTACATAATTGCGGTAGGCCAGTTCGGTCGCATCGGTTTCCATCAAGTCCCAAGCCGTGCGGCCGAGATTGCGCCAGAAATCGGCCGCCTCGGCGGGGACCTGGGTGCGATGCGCTTCCATCAGCGCATAGGCCTCGCGCAGTCGATCGAGACGGAAAAGTATAACGACGGCATGCAGCACGGCATCGACCGAAAATGGCGCAACATCCGTGCGCTCGCGATACAGCCGCAGCGCCCGCTCATCGTCACCGGCGTTTTCGGCGAGCTGCGCCGCAGCGTCTAGCAATGCAACGTCATGGCGGCTACGGTACTGCTGCTCGAAAAAACGCGATCCCTGCTGCGGCTGCGCGGCGATTTCGAAGAGTTCCCTGATGTCGTTCCATTGCGCCGGCGTCAGCGACACGTGTGCCATGCGAATTTTCCACACCTCAAGCGCCATCTCGGGATGATTGACGAAAGGCGCCAGTCGCAACACGGCGTTCATTGTCTCATCGCCGCGATCGCCATTGCGGAACAGGTATTCCCAGTTTTCCCAGGCCACGTCGGGACGGCGCGTCCAGTCGGCAAGGCGAGCGAGCTTGAGCCGCCACGCCAGATCGTTTGGCACGCTAGCCACCGCCTCGCGGGCGACGAGGTAGGCACGATCCAAATCGCCGTTGCCGACGAAAACATCGAAAGCCAGCACGTAGTCTTCCTGGTTGAACGGGCGCAGGTCGTCGCCGGGAGATGCTAGTCGGATATTCCGCACGGCCGAATTTGTCGCCAGTTTTTCTGCGTGCGCCGGCATTTCCTTAGCCAGGGGTAGTGTGGTGGGTTTGGTGGGTGTCGTAGCCGCGGTGGGCGGGGATACTGCGGTACTTGCCGTCCAGTTGCGCCGCACGATCGCATCGGGCCGGAATGCCGCGACGCGGACAAAGGCCTTGCCGACAGGCAGCTCCGCCACAGCTTTTCGCGCTTGACTCGCGCTATCCCAGAAACCGGCGCGCATCACGTAATGCCCGTTGCGTTGTTCGATGCGCAGGTAGGGCAGCGCAGCGTATTTCGCATAAACTTTTTCAAGATTTTTCCTGTCGTCGCTAGCGATCTGCAAGGAGTAGTAGTCCTTGCCAGACTGCGGCTCGATATCGGCGCCCAATGCGCGTATTGCCAGCGCAGCGAGAAAGAGCCCGGCAAGCGCCGGCTTTCTCATCTGGCTGCTCCGAGCCCGACGCCAAGCTGGCGAAACACCAGGCGCTGCGCGTACTGCGCGGCGCGCGCCGGTTCGCCTGCGGCAAGCGCGGTACGCGCAAGATAGCGCAATGTTTCCGGGTCATCGCCGAGATCGCCGAGGTTGCGGTCGGCGGACTGCATGGCCTCATGAAACCGACTCGCCGCCATGTAGGCGCCGACGCCTGCTTGGAACAGTTTTCTGGCCTGCTCCCGATCTGGAGTTTCGCGGCGTGCCAGCATGAAATACTCCGCTGCCAGCGCGTGGCGCCCCTTGCCCAGCGCTTCGCGGCCATATTGCGTCAGCAGGTCGACGGTTTGGCCACCACTCATCTGCTTGAGCAAATCGCTTCCCGCTTCCAGCATATCCAGCCGGAAGGCGCTGGCGGCAAAGCCAGCGGCCAAGCGCGGCGGTATGTTGTCGTGGCGTGCGGCTTCGACAGTATCGATTGCGCTGCGCCTAAGTATCGCCAAAGCAGCGGGAGAAGGTCCACCATCCATAGCACGTTCATAAGCAGCGAGCAGCAGCAGGCGCGCCTCAGCCCGTAGCCGGGCATTGCCGTGCAGCAGGATGGGCCGCGTCATTTGTTCCGTCGCGGCGACATCCATGCGCTCCTGCCGCACCCTGCCAAGTAGGATAGCAATATCCATATTGTCCGGCGCGGTACGTTGCAGGTTCTCGATATACGAGGTCGTCAGCTCGTCGAGACGCTCCTGGTCGTAGAGTTTTTCCACCAGCGACTCGCGTGGAAAAATCACCATCAGCAAGCTACCCATGAGCAATGCGATCACGAGGAGTTGCCAATTCGCGGCCAGCGTCAGACGGGGGACTTCCCCGTCAATGCCGGCATATCGCTTCGAGCGGTCGGGCAGCATGAGCGGTAAGTTGGTAGTGGAAAATGGCACCGTCTCGGCGCAGGGGAACAATCTCGCGTCCATCGGCACGCACACTGCAGCTGCCGACATTGGCCAGATCGAATCGCAGCGGCACATGACCCGTTAATTGCCAGCGCATCGTTCCCTCGGTCCATGCGCTATTGTCGATGTGAGCGTTGGCGGAAATAAGCCTCGGTTCGGCGGCGGCAGCATCGGCAAATGCGATATCTGCCGATGCGCCGGAAAGATGGATGTATGTCACGCCCGCCTGCCGCTTGAAACCTGCAACCGCTTGGCTGTTGTGCATATCCGGTTCACCGAGCGAAGCCGGCGCACGCAGCGTGCGCAGATTCGTCGCGCCGCGTATCCGCCAACTGCCCTTGCTCGTGCGCGCTATCGCGACGTGTTGGAAATTGAGTACCTTGCGCGCATATTCAGAGGCAAAAACCGGCGTCGTCTCCTGCGCCAGCGCATAGACGAACATCTTGTCCAGCGACTTCATGCCGGCACTTTTTGTGGTCAAGTACGTATGGAAATAAATATCGATCGGCTTCAACCGGCGCGGCTTTTCCGTCAGTTCAAAAGTTTCGATGACTCGCTCGAAACCATAAAACGGGCCTTTCCATCCATTTGTGTAGACGTTTTCATTTTGATTCGGCGCGAAGACCTGAAACAGTCCCTGTTTTTCCACACCAAGACCTTCCACTCGCGTCATTGTGGGATACGAACGCGTAGCGATCGTATCGCCGCCGTTCATGTTCATCACGCCCAACCGCTGCGTCCATACCAGTGCATCTCGACCCGGATTGCAGTCGCCGGTCCACAGGAATATGGCGACTTTCTTCCCCGGCGGTGCGAGGCGTCCTTCGATGTAACGGATGGAACCCTCAATTTCGCGCTGCAAATCGAAGCGATATCCAGGAACGGGAAGGCTGTAGCCACCCTCGCCCTCCTGTGACGAATCCTGCGAAGCGGATGCGTCCTTTTTCCAGTTAAAGGGATGGGAATAGCTGTGCGAAGCGATTTCCACATTGGTCTCACTGAAAATGTCGCGCGCAACGGCTTCAAGTTGTGCGGAGAATTTCGGATAAAGGCCCTTTGGAGAAATTTCGGCTTCGATCACCGAGATGGTCATTGGCAGCCGATATTTTCGCACAACCCGGTCACGCACTACCTCTCCCGCGAATGGATTGCCCGGCAATTCTGAGCGACTGACGAAGCCGTCGCCGTCCATATGCACCATCAGCATACGTCGGCCACTTTCCGTCGTGGTGTCCGGAACCGGCATGTCGGGCAGCCGCAGCGCTTCGCGGAAGAAGGCAAAAGGATTTATGACCCAATATTCTTGGTTCGGGAGTGTCGCTACCGCATAGGGCGACATCACGTAACCACCCCAGGGCGTGATTGCCGCCGCTACTTGTCGAGTCTTGCTGGTACCCAATGTGAGTAGAGGCTTGCCGACTTTTAATGAAATTGCGGAAAACTCATCAAGATGAGGATGCGGCTGTCGCTCGAATCCCATCATCGCAGCCTGCTGGAGAATATCTATTCGTTCTAAACCGGCTGGTGCCGGTTCGGCTGTGACTCCCAAAGATTTGCCAAATGGCGTATCGAATATTCCCTCGACCTGACCTACGATAGCGACAGGAATATTTTCGGTAACGCACTTGGCAAGCCATATAGTTAATAACTTTCCTTCTTCAGCAGAGAGACTTGCCGACAACCAGACGACAACGCCTGCATAACTGCCAGCGACCGGCGCAGTGGGCAATGTGTGCGTATCGACGTATTCTGCTTTGTAGCCTAGATAGTTCAAGGGCATGGTCGCCAACCTAACCACATTGTCGAGGCGTACTTCATATTCGGTAGGTAGCGGACTGTGAATCAGCAGTACGCGACGCGGCATTGCTTCTACCAGGCCGACGCCGAGCGAGGCGAGATCGGGCGTCGCGATCCAGGGGATAAAGCCCAGCGCCTCGATACGTTTCGCGGTGGCGCGTGCAAGTTCGCGCTGCGCTGACGGCACGTAATCGATGGCGATGACGGGTAGGCCGAATTCGTTGTGCGCTTTGTTCAGTTGAGCGAGCAGCCATGCCCGATCCTGCTCGGGAACCACTACGTAGCGGGACTTGCCGGCGTCATATCCCTGGAACAGCGACTCAGCCGCGATGGCAAACACCTTGTCGTGCGTGCGATCAAGAATTTCGAAGCCGCGATTGAAAATGAGGCGCGCCTCTGGATATTGGTGCTTCACCTCTTCGATGACGGCCACAAGCCCGATTTCCTGCTGCTCGCGCGCTTGCGGCGTCTTTGCGCCGAGTTGATAAGAATCCAATGTATCTAGGAAAAAATCGCGGTAGCCCGCCCGCCACAGCGGGCCAATGACCCTCTCGGCAAAAAAACGCGGCCAGCCAGGCTGCGACTGGTCGATGACACGGCTGCCCCAATCGCGGTTTTCGCCGACCAACCATTGCGCGGGAATCTGCTTCGCGTAAGCGCGCGAAGGATTTACCTCACCCACCGACACGTATGCAGCGATGCGTGTACCCAACAATGCGGCCGCGCCTGGATCCGGTACATGATCGGGATCGACGACGACGATGTCGAAGGATTGCAGTTCATCCCAAGGAGGATTACTACCGTAGAAAAACGCTACGGCAGGATCGGCGCGGGCAATTCCGGACAGCGGCAACAACACCAGCAGCAACATCAGAAATTTCAAATTCGGCGCTCCGGAAAAACACAGTGTCCTATGCACGCAAGGTCCCGCGCCTGATTCTCGGGGCAGAACGGACTTGCGTTCTCAATCTTCAGGAGTTCCGGCAAGTCCGAGTTCTTCAGAGAACCCCAATCGACTAAAGTCGCGCACCCGCATCGGACACAAACTGCCATCTAGAGGGCCGCACTCATGCCGCACTACGCGGGCGTAAAAATCTTTCACCGTACGATCAGTCGCCTGTCCGTGCTGACCTTAGCCGGTATAGCGCAAGCGCTTGTGGCGCGGCACCCAGCCGCGCAGGCCTGGCCCCGACAGGCAACCTTCCCATCCGTCTTCCTCTTCCGTGGAAAGCGGCGTCAATACCGGATTGATCAACACGGTGAAGGGTATGCCCAAGGCGTCCGGGTAGCGTTCGCTGGACTCAAAGCCAAAAATCACCAGCCGCAGATCGACGCCGATTTGCGCTGTAGCAAGCCCGACGCCATCGAGGTGACACATGGTGTCGATCATGTCAGCGATCAGTCCATCCAGTTCCGGGGTATTCAATATATCGATCGGCCGCGACACTTGAAACAAGCGCGGATCGCCCATGCGCAAGACTTCCCTGATCATATCGCGCAATACCCGTCGTGACACAGTTTTTTGAGGATGCTGCAAACCCGCCCGAGGCCCTCTTGCAGCACCCCTTTGATACTGCTGAAAACGAGGCCTTCCTGGCTGGCCGCCTTGCCCGCCGCCCAATTGGCGACTACGCATCCTCTGATTGCACGTAAGCTTGCCACCACCCGACGGGTGGTTTGCGGATCATCAGCGTACTTGAAACAACGAGGCGCGCCGAAGACACCACAACAATTACGCGAACACAATTGCCTGACTTACTCCTACAAGCCCCAACCAAAGATCTGGACCTTCAAGCTCGGGAGTGAAGAGGAGATCGTCTATGTTGATGGCTGTTAAGGGGGAGCGAGGGCAAGATTCCCCTCCGGAAGAATCGATCGCGACTCAGCGATGTAAGCGCGTAAGCGAAGGGCCGCTTCGGCCGCGACAACTTGTCCGCCGACCAGCATCGCCGAACGGCAGGTCACGGATTGGTTACCTGCCGTTGAAGTTCACATATTTTCGGGCCGCTGTATGCCCGCTTCTGGCCGATAAGCTTGCCTTTGTTCCAGGATTCCAGGGTTCCCGGTGTTGAACGGTTTCCATGACAGACTCCTTCGTTGTTGATCGGAGCCTGATTGTTCTACGGAATGGCGAAGGACGGCTTTCGGATCGTATGCGGAGTGAGTACAGTCGGCCACAAGCCGACCTTCACGTTTGTTCCAGATAGCGGCCATTCATTGAGCGTAATCTAGGCGGCGGCGCCGGTGAGGTCGTTCTGGTAGCGGGTGTCAAAGCGACTGAGATCGAGGTGATGATCGATGAGGTGGTT
>Ga0335397_10006748_pt1 | contig 14755 bp, 13 predicted proteins | sample MAT04_FD_205740 | JGI IMG/M metagenome (GOLD analysis project Ga0335397, IMG submission 205740) | Freshwater microbial communities from Lake Fryxell liftoff mats and glacier meltwater in Antarctica - MAT-04 (spades assembly) (version 2) ...
CGCCTGACCGAGCCTTCGTACTCAACGAGTTCCAACCCACGATCGACGAATAGAGTTCGCCCATGTCTGAAGTCGTCATTGTCGAAGCTGTTCGTTCCCCCATCGGTCGCCGCAACGGCGGGCTCTCGTCGGTTCATCCGGCTGAGTTGCTCGGCCATGTGCAACGCGAGGTCATTGCCCGGTCGGGGATCGACCCCTCCGAGGTCGGCCAGGTCGTCACCGGCTGCGTGAGCCAGGTCGGCGAGCAGTCCTTCAACATTGGCCGCACCGCCTGGTTGGCGGCGGGTCTCCCCCAACAGGTGGCCGCCACCACGCTCGATACGCAGTGTGGTTCGTCGCAGCAGGCCACCAACCTGGCCACCGCTTTGGTCGGCAGCGGCGTGGTCGACGTTGCCATTGCGTGTGGCGTCGAATCGATGAGCCGCATCCCGATCGGGTCCAACTCCTCCAAGAAGCTCGGCCTCGGTGTGCCCATCCCCAAGACCTACTTCGGCCAGTACGAGATGACCTCGCAATTCGAGGGTGCGGAACGGATCGCCGACAAATGGGGCGTCACCCGCCACGATGCTGATGAGTTCGGGTTCATGTCACAACAGCGTGCCCGTGCCGCGTGGGACGAGGATCGCTTTGGCGCCCAGGTCGCACCGCTCGACGCGCCCGACCTCGACGATGAGGGCAAGCCGTCAGGCACCACCCACCACGTCAGCCGCGACGAGGGCCTTCGCGAGACCACCCTCGAAGGGCTGGCATCGTTGAAGCCGATCGCCCGGGAGAACGGCGTACACACGGCGGGTTCTTCGTCGCAGATCTCCGATGGCGCGGCGGCGGTCCTCATCATGACGGCTGAGAAGGCTGCGGCGTTGGGGCTCACGCCTCGAGCTCGGATCGTCGACACGTGCCTCATCGGTGTGGATCCCGTCCTGATGCTGACCGGCCCGATGGATGCCACCAAGCACCTCCTCGCTCGGACAGCCATGTCCATTGCCGACATCGACACCTTCGAGATCAACGAGGCATTCGCGTCGGTGGTGCTGGCGTGGCAACGCGAGGTCAAGGCCGACATGGACCGTGTGAATCCCAACGGCGGGGCAATTGCCCTCGGCCACCCTCTCGGAGGCACCGGTGCCTTCCTCCTCACCAAGGCTCTCTGGGAACTGGAACGAACTGATGGAACGAACGCGCTCATCTCGATGTGTTGCGGCGGCGGGATCGGCACCGGCACGATCATTCAACGAGTCTGAACCCAAGCCCAACAAGTCGAGGGGTTCATCGCCGCGCCGGCGAGCTGCGCTGATCACAGTCTGGGCAGTGGCACTGGGGATGGGCCTCGCCGGATGCGGTGGAAGCGACACGTCCAGCGCGACGGCAGACGGATCGAACGCCACGGTGGTTCGTGTCGTCGACGGTGACACGATCGTGGCGAAGGTCGGCGGCGTCGAGGAGAAGGTTCGACTCATCGGGATCAACACCCCCGAGAGCGTCGATCCTCGACGACCAGTCGAGTGCTTCGGCAAGGAAGCATCGCATCACACCAGCGAGCTGCTGCCCGTTGGCACCCCCATCCGCCTCGTTCGAGATGCTGAACCGCGTGACAAGTACGGCCGGCTGCTGGCGTACATCTATCGAAGCTCCGATTCCGTATTCGTGAACCTCTCGCTGGCTCAGGACGGCTACGCACAACAGCTCACCTATCCGCCCAACATCGCGCACGTTGATGAGTTCACCGCGGCGATCCGGACTGCCCGCCAACAGAAACTCGGCCTTTGGGCCTCGTGCCCCGACGCCAAGTGAGCAACGAAGCGGCGGCGAACGATCAGCCGGCCTGCATGAGGCGGCGAAGTGGCCGCCAACCGATCAGCGTTGCGCCGGCACGATCGAGCATCGCCTTCACGCCGGTGCCCGACGTGACGAGCGCGTGATCGTCCACCCGCGCCGCCCAATCCGTACCGATCGCTCGCAACTCCGGCGAATTCAACGCCGGATGCACGTACATCTCGGTGACCCCCGGGCGAAGATCGTGGACCGCCCGCTCGAACGTCTTGCGTGAACCGACCCCCCCGTTGACCAGCAAGAAATGGTCGGGGAACACCACCCCCTCCTCGGCCGCCAGATCCCGAAACGGGAACCCGACCAGCCGATGCGCTGACGCACCCGCCATCCGCAACGGCAACCCGAAGTCGACCGCCATGTCCACATACACATCAAAGAACTCAGGTCGCATCTGCAATGTGCCCATGTGGCTATCGAGGTGGGTCACGTCAAACCCCCACAACACCGCCCGCTCGATCTGCGCACGGCATTCACGCCGGACCTCATCGAGGTCCGCGTGCTCCCAGACGTCGGTCACCGTGCGCGGGAACCCTCCATCGCCACCCACCAACGACGGCGCATGGGTGATGGGCCCCCACCGGTAGTTGTCGAACTCGGCGTTCAAGGTGAGGTGCACCCCGACGTCCTCGCCCCGATACCCCGACGCCGCCTCACGCGACCACGGGCACGGCACCATCAGCGACGCCGAGGTCGCCCAACCCGACCTCAACGCGTCGTACACACCCTCGTTCGTCGACTGCGACATGCCGAGATCGTCGCAGTTGACGATGACGACGCGGTCGTCGTCGCTGTATCCCAATCGCCTCGAGAGTTCAGTCACAGCCACACGCTACCGATCGCATCAACGAAACTCGGCGAAGAGGTCATCCTCCGTTGCCGTCTTCGGGATCTCGCCGACCCGCGACCTCGCCAGAATGTATTCGTCCCACGGGTAGGCGTCGGCGGTCTCCTCGGTCGACAAACCGAACCAAAACGGCGAGGCCGGGTCCACCTGGGTGGCGTGCGCCAGCAGCGCCAGCTCCCGCACTTGAGCATGCGACGACACGTCGACCCGGGTGGTGATCCGATGATCCTGGGTGAAGCGGTCTCGCCATTCCTGCGTGAACGGCGACTCCCGGCCCAACTCGATCATGCGTTCGTGCATGGCCGTGACCCGAGCCAGCGACCACACCGTGAAGTACAGCTTCTTCGGCTCCCACACCTCGCCCGCCTCGGGATACCACTCCGCGTCACCCGCCCGATCCCACGCCAGCATCGAGATGTCGTGGACCCGAAGATGATCGGGATGCGGGTAGCCGCCCTGGTCGTCGGAGTAGGTGAGGATCACCTGGGGCCGGTCGCGACGGATGATGCGCACCAGCCGCTCGGTGGCCTCATCGATTGGCGCATTCCAGAAGTTCGCCGGGTCGGCGTTCTCGGCCATGTCCGGCATGCCCGAATCGCGATAGCCCAACAGATCGAGCTGCTGATACCCGATGGCTGTCACCGACGCCTCGAGCTCGGCCAACCGCACCGCCGCCAAATCCGCCAAGACCTCTGGACGATCCATCGCCGGGTTCAGTATCTCGCCGAGTTCGCCACCGGTGCAGCACACCAACGTGGCGCGGGCGCCTTCTTCGACATAGCGGGCAACGAGCGACGCCCCTTTGGACGCTTCGTCGTCGGGGTGGGCGTGCACGCTCACGAGGCACAGATCTGGTTCCATGAAAATCAACTGTTCACGATCGAGGGGGTCGGGGGGAAATATTCGCCGGATCGGAATTCGGTCAGCGGCCGGCGCCGAGTGGCACCAGTTCATGATCGGAATCATCGTGATCGTCGATCAGGCGCCATCCGCACAATTCGGCGAGTCGGGGGCGCCCCTCCTGCGGTCCGGTCGCAATCAGTTCGTCGCCCGCTTCGAACGCTACATACCCACGGGGGCGATAGACATACCGTCCGCCTCGGAGGAGTGCCAGCACATGGAACCCAGGTTCGATGTCGAGCTGAAGCGACCCGATGGTCGCTCCGTCGGCCGCCGACCCCTGGGCGATGGGTACCCGCATCACGACCACGTCGGATTCGCCCAGCGCCATGGCCAGCACAGGATGCATGTCCCAGTCCTCACCGATGAGCCACACCATCTGGTTGGCCTGATCGCCAAGTTCTTCGGCCACGTGGGACAGCTGGAGTAACCCTCGCAACGGCGACGGATCAACGTTGTTGGCCCCCGCACGGAGCACCCAGATCTGGAGATGATCCTTCATCTCGTCGAGCCGATCAGCGAGATGTTTCACCTCGGCTGCCAGCCCAGCGTCGCGCAGTGCCAGCGCCGAATAGGCCAACCCGACCGCCGCTTCGGAGATGTTCTTCATCTCCACCAGCACATCGACCGCACGATCGAGGTCGGTGATGGCGTCTGGTGGCGGCGCGGCCGGCGGATCCCACGGCGGAGCGGCCGCGAGTTCATGGAGTCGCACCAGACCGGCGGGTGAACCTCGGAGGAATAACACATCGCCCGGCATGATGATCAGATCGCCGTCGACGTCGGTGTTCCACGAACGATCACGACGGACCGCCATCACACGCATGCCTGTCGCGACGGGGAGTTCCATGGCCGACAACGGCCGATGCGCAAGGTGCGATCCTTCGCGCACCCACACCCGGTGGGAGACCTCCTCGGCGTTCGACAGGTCCGCGATGAGTTCACGCGGGATCCCGAGCCGGTGGGTGACGATGCGGGTGATGTCGATAGCGGCGTTGCCGATGCCCTCGATCGCTGAGATGACCTGCAGCACCGACGCCATGGCCTGCGCTTCCTTCGGCCGCCGCACCGCCAGGATGCACACCGCGCGCATGTCCTGCACGAGATCGTTCAGCCGTTCCTCGAGTTGCGCCACTTCTTCGCACATCCCCGGGTCGTTGAAGAACACCCCGGCGTATGCCAGGTCGACCATCAGCTCAGAGGTGTCCTTGGCATCGGCGAGCATGACGCGAAGGCTGCGAGGGCGATCATCCATATGGTCGTCCCCAGGATAGGCGCCCGAGCACCACGGTTACACCAGTTCTCATTCGGTCACATCAGTACGGCGAGTTGGCGACTCTGCGCCAACAACACCCCGTCGGGGCTCCACAGGGTCCCGTCCTCGATGAGGTACCCGTCGGCCGCGAGCGGTGACACGAACTCGCCGAGCACCGCGACGTTCGGCAAAGTGGGAACCGCCCGGACGTGCACGGTCAGGTCCACGGTCGGCACCGCCATGGGCGGCAGGCCCATCTCCATGATCGGCGGCCACCATGCATCACACAACGCCACCAACGCCACCTCGTCGATGGGGGTGTCCTCGGCGAAGATCATCCACCCGCCTGATCGTGGGACTCCCGGCGGATCGATGGTGCCCATGAGGTTGCCGAACACCGGGCGGTTCCTGAAGTGCTGCAACATCGCCAGCGTCGGCGCGCCCTCGGGCGTCACCGGAACCGGCGTGTTCTCCGGCGACGGCACGTCCGGCATGGTCGACGCATCGAAGCCGATGGAATCCCGGGGCACCGCGATGCTCGCCACCCCGACGACAATCAGCTTGTCGGCCTGCGTCATCCGGACCGTCACCGTGCTCACCCCGCGACCAACCCGTTCGACAGCCACCTCGACAGCGCAGGGGCCACCACTCGGGGGGCGCAGGTAGTGCAAGGTCAAGGAATGCAGTCGACGTTCGGCCGACCCCGCAGCATCGATGGCAGCACGCGCCACAATGGCGGCGATGTAGCCACCATTGGGACCCATGATGATCCACCACGACTCGTCGATCGTCGCGTCGTAGAAGATGTGCTCCCCTGCGACCGGCTCGCCTTGGCCCGACCCGTTGCCGTCCCGGCGGGTGACGGCTGTGTGTCGGGTGAATGCGCTCTCGGTCGAGTCACTCATGATGCGAACATCTCCATGCCGTCGAGCCCATCGCGGAACTCCTTGAGGATCCGTCGCGCGACGGTGTGGATGTGGACCTCGTCGGGGCCGTCGTAGATGCGGGCGAAGCGCGCCGTGCGGTACATGTGGGACAACGGCGTGTCGTCGGTCAGCCCGGCCGCCCCATAGACCTGGATGGCGCGATCGATAACGTTGTGCAACATCCGAGCGCCGACAACTTTCACGGTGCCGATCTCGATCCGTGCTTGTTCGCCCTGATCGATCGCATTGGCTGCGTGCAGCGTCAGCAGCCGAGCCGCTTGGATCTCGGCGTAGCTCTCGAACACGTGGGATTGCATCAGTTGTTTGGCCGCCAGCGGTTCGCCGAACGCCGTCCGGGAATTCAGTCGCTGACACAACAACTCGTACGCGCGCTGGGCCTGGCCCAGCCAGCGCATGCAATGGAAGATTCGCCCCGGGCCCAAGCGCTCCTGGGCGATGACGAAGCCGTGGCCACGCGGGCCCAAAAGATTGGTGACCGGCACCCGGACATCGTGATACTCGACCTCGCAGTGTCCGCCACGTATCCCCAGGACGGGGGTCTCGCGAACGATCTCGTAGCCGGGGGTGTCGGTCGGGACCAGGATCATCGAAAAGGCCAGATACGGAGACACCGAGTCCTCCTCGGTTCGGCACATCACGGTGGTGTAGGCCGCCCGGTTGGCGCCGGTCGTGAACCATTTGCGTCCCCGAATGACCCACTCGTCACCGTCGAGGGTGGCGGTGGTCTGGAGCTGAGTCGGATCGGAGCTGGCGACGTCCGGCTCGGTCATGGCGAAGCTCGGTGAGATCTCCGACGCCACCAACGGCAACAGAATCTTCTCCCGCCACTCGGCGCTCGCGTGCTGATGGAGCATGAGCGAGTCCTGCAAGGTGTACGTGCCGAGCGCCAGCTGGCCGTACTCGCTGCGCCCCTGCACCTCATTGATGTAGACGTAGTCGAGGAACGGCAAACCGCCACCCCCGAGTTCGGTCGGGTGACCGAGCGCCCACAGCCCCGCCGCCTTCGCCTCGGCCTGCAACGTGCGGAGCAGCTCCCCCGCCTCGTCGTCACCCCGATGAAGCGTCGCTTCGGCGGGCTCCACCCGCTCGCGCATGAAGTCGAGCACGGCTGAACGGATGGGTCGGAGATGTTCCGGGACCTCGAACGACACTGGAGAACTCCCTCAGGTGATGATCGTCGAAGGCTACCGGCGCGCTCTACCCTGACGTGACGTCGTTGAAAGGCACGCTCCATGTCCAACCCCCTGCTCACCCGAGGCTTCGGCGAACCCGCCGGCACTACCGCCACCCTCGAGCGTCCCGTCGGGACCGTTGGCTACGCCCCGATGCCGACGCCGGAACTCCCGACCTACCCTGGCGGTCCCATGGCAGCCGACGTCGGCGGCCGAACCATGACCTACGGCGGCACCGCTTCGGTTGCCGTGTTGATGCTGTGTGCGATCGGCGCCACCGGATACTTCGGTTGGCGGAGCGTCGTGGTCACCGAGATTGCTCCGGCGATCGGTGACAGGAAAGCGGTTGTCGACGCATCGCTGACCAATGCTGGTTGGCTCATCGGCGCCGTCATCATCGGCCTCATCCTCGGCATCGGCACAGCGTTCGTTCCCAAGGCCGCCCGGTTCACCGCGCTGCCCTACGCCGCCGCCCAGGGCTACATGCTCGGCGCCATCTCCCATCTCTACGATTCCCAGAGCTCGGGCATCGCGGTCCAGGCATTCGTCGCGACCGTCGGCGTCACGCTCATCATGTTGCTGCTGTACGGGCTGCGGATCCTGCGGGCAACCCCCAAGATGGTCAAGGGCATCATTGCGGCCACGTTCGGTGTCATGGCGATCTACTTGGTCAGTTTCCTCGGCAGCTTGTTCAGCCCTGGCTTCAGCCTGCTCGGCGGTTCCGGAGCCCTGGGTATCGGCATCAGCCTGGTCATCGTCGGGATTGCAGCGTTCAACCTGATCCTGGATTTCGATCTGATCGAGCGTGGCGTCAAGGGCAAGTTCCCGGCCTACATGGAGTGGTACGCAGCCTTCGGGCTGATGGTCACCCTGATCTGGCTGTACATGGAACTGCTGCGCCTGCTTTCAAAGCTCCGCGACTGATCACTCACGGCCGGCCGGTCAGCGGCCGTTGACCGACCAGTGCCACGGCTCCGACGGCAGATTGAAGAAGCCGTAGCTGGCGGCGTTGGTCGCCAACCAGTCCCAACACTCTCCGGACTGCGACGAGATCAGCGTGCCGCTGCATGTGAAGTCGAGCGCCAGCCCCTGCTCGTGCATCGATTGGCCGGGCCGCGCTGTGGGCGGTGAGCACTGCGACGACGGGCGGTCGTAGATGTCGTAGTCCGTTGGGCCGCAATGAGCGCGTCGCAACGCGATCTGGCTGGCGGGATCGCGATATCCTCCACCTCCGAGGTCGAGGCCCGCAGCCGTGGCCGCGTCCATCATCTGGCCGAACGGCCCAGCAACGGACTTGTTCACACCGAACCCCGCGATGAACACGATCTCGCCCGGCCTGACGAGCGGCGGAGGAACCACGCGGGGTGGCGTGGTGGTGGGTGGCGTCGTTGGTGGTGTGGTGACTCTCGGCGCAGTGGTCGGCGGCGACGGTTGGCCCGGCACCGGTGCAACCGTGGTGGCGGGACTCGTGGTGAGCGGCTGGCTGGCGGTCTTCGCCAACACCGCGATGCGCTGCTGTTCGACCGCTAGCGACGCTGCCCGCTGCCGGTCGACGGCGTCGAGCGATGCAATCTCGCCCAGGTTCGCTTCGATCCGGCTGTTGAGCTCGTCGGCGAACGCCTGCTTGGTGGCATGCGTCGCCTCGATTTGTGCCAAGGCCGCAGCCTGCGAATCGGCAGCCTGTTGGGCCGCGGCCTGGGCTTCGGCCGCTGCTGATCGTGCCGATTCGAGCTGCACGATCGACTTGCGATGCTTCTCCAACAACGCCGCCTGGGTGGCTGCACGATCGTCGAGGTACGTCTGGCGCATGGCGGCATCCGACGGTGACGCCGACATGAACACATCGAGTTGCTGCTCGCCCCTGGGGTTGATGTACGAATCGATCGCCATCTGCTGGACCTGTGTGGTCATCGTGGTGGCGATGTCCTGGGCAGCGACGACCGCCGCATCGGCGTCGGCTACCTGCTGGGAGGCGGTTGCCAGCTCAGTCGCCGCTGCATCGAACGCAGCCCTCTGAGCGGCCAGTTGTGTCTCGAGTGTGTTCAGCTCGGCTTCGATCTCGTCGGCTGATGCGTTCAGGACATTGAGCTCAGAGTTGATAGCCGGACGGTCGCGTTGCGCCGGGGGTGGAGGCGCCGTGATCTTCGGCTTCGGGGTGGCGTCCTGTGCGCCAGCTGCCGTCCAGCTCCCGAGAACGGCCAACACGCTTGCCAACGCGACGATCACGAGCGCTCGTGGGCTCAGTCGGGGTGAGTGCACCCCGGATCGGGGTGCCGGCGAAATTTGTGAGGGTCGCGACATGACCATGATGTGACTGATCGGCACGAGGCTGCGAGTTCTGTAACTCGCGGCGGCCAAACCTCGCGGAAATCACCGGAAGTCCCGTGATCTCACCGACGCGGGAACCTTCAACGCCTCGACCCGCTCAGCGATGATGTTGGTGACCCCCTCGCTCCGTTCCAGGCGGCCACGGATACTCAACGCCGGGGCTCCCCGCACCACCGACCGGTATCGGGTCCAACATCCCAGCGAACACACCACGTTGATGAGGCCGGTCTCGTCCTCGAGGTTGATGAACATGGTGCCGCCAGCCGTTGCGGGTCGTTGGCGATGGGTCACCACCCCCGCAACGGTCACGTGTGACCCAGCTGGATGCGCTGCCAACCCCGTCGAGGTCACCACCCCCATCGTTGTGAGCTGCTCACGGAGAAAGCGGGTGGGGTGACCGTCCGGCGACACGCCGGTGGCCCACAGATCGGCGATCGATTCCTCTTGGAGCGACATACCCGGCAAGGTGGGCGCGTCCATGCCTCCCACCGTGCCGGGGAGTCGGTCCTCGCGGGATTCCGAGGCGGCGCCGCCCACCCACAAACCCTGGCGCCGATCGACCCCGAAGCACCCGAACGCCCCCGCTGTCGCCAATGCTTCAAGCGCTGCCCGGGTGGCGCCGCTGCGCCTCGCCACGTCTTCGATGTCCGCATAGGGCCGACCCGCCGCGATGGTCTTGGCGAGCTCGTCGCCGACCGACCGAACCGATGAGATCCCCAGCCGCACCGCCAGATCGCTGCGCGTCGGATCGTCGGCGGCTGACCCATCATCGGGTTCCGACCCTGGCGGAATCGGCTCCAATGTGGCGCACCAGTCGCTGGCCTGGACATCGGGCGTGCGCACCTCGACCCCATGCCGCCGAGCATCCTGCACCAGCGTGTGCGGCGAATAGAACCCCATCGGCTGCGCGTTGAGCAGCGCCGCGCAGAACGCCGCTGGCTCATGATGCTTGAGCCACGACGACGAATACACCAGGTAGGCGAAGCTCACCGAGTGACTCTCGGGGAACCCGTAGTTGGCGAACGCCGCGAGCTTGTTGAAGATCTGATCGGCGATGTCGCCGACGATCCCCCGGTCGGCCATGCCGCTGTAGAACCGAAGGCGCAGTCGTTCCATCTTGTCCTTCGAGCGCTTCGAGCCCATGGCCTGGCGGAGCTGGTCGGCCTCGGCGGGAGTGAAGCCGGCCACGTCGATGGCCATCTGCATGAGCTGCTCCTGGAACAGCGGGATGCCCAGGGTTTTCGCCAACGCCGGTTCCAACAACGGGTGGAGATACGTGACCGGTTCCTGGCCGTTGCGACGGCGGATGTAGGGGTGAACCGACCCACCCTGGATGGGTCCGGGGCGGATCAACGCCACCTCCACCACCAAGTCGTAGAAGGTGCGCGGCCGCAACCGGGGCAGGGTCGCCATCTGTGCCCGCGACTCGATCTGGAAGACCCCAATGGTGTCGGCCCGACAGATCATGTCGTAGACCTCGTCCTCTTGGGGGATGGTGGCCAGGTCCACCTCGACCCCTCGATGCTCGGCGATCAGGTCGACGGCGTAGTGCAGCACCGACAGCATCCCCAGTCCCAACAGATCGAACTTCACGAGCCCGACCGCTGCGCAGTCGTCTTTGTCCCATTGCAGGACACTGCGGTTCGGCATGCGCCCCCATTCGGTGGGGCAGACCTCGACGACCGGACGGTCACAGATCACCATGCCGCCCGAATGGATGCCGAGATGGCGGGGGAAGTGCTCGACTTGGCGGGCAAGATCCAACACCACGTCCGGCGCCGACACCTCCTGCGCGGCGCCCTCGCCTGGCTCGGGGACCCCACCCCAACGGTCGAGTTCTTTCGACCAGGCGTCCTGTTGGCCGGGCGCGTAGCCCAACGCGCGGGCCATGTCGCGCACCGACGACTTGGCCCGGTAGGTGATGACGTTGGCGACCTGGGCGGCATGGCGGCGGCCGTAACGGCCATAGACGTACTGGATGACTTCCTCGCGGCGGTCGGACTCGATGTCGATATCGATGTCGGGCGGACCATCGCGCTCCGGTGACAGGAACCGTTCGAACAACAACCCCAACCCGACCGCGTCGGCGTTGGTGATGCCGAGCGCGTAACAGACCGCCGAGTTGGCGGCCGATCCTCGGCCTTGGCAGAAGATGCGTGACGTGCAGCAGAACTCGACGATGTCCCACACGATGAGGAAGTAACCGGGGAACCCGAGCGACGAGATCAGGTCCAACTCGTGCGCCAACGTGACATAGGGGTCCCGGCCGTGCAGCGCCACATAGGCGGCGAGCTGGTTCGAGTTGGGCGCCCCGTAACGGCGGGCAGCGCCGTCACGCACCAACGATCGGAGAAAGGTCATCTCATCGAGCGGTCGACCGTTGCCATCTGGCGGGCACGGATACGGCGGCAACGACGGTGCCACCAGACGGAGATCGAACGCGCACTCTGCGCCCAGCCGGGAGGCCGCTTCGACCACACCGGGATAGCGGGCGAAACGGCGGGCCTGTTCGTTGCCGGAGCGCAGATGGGCGGTTCCGCCGCCGGGCAACCATCCGTCGAGATCGTCGAGTGATCGGCGGGCCCGGACCGCGGCGAGCGCCGTGGCCAACTGTCGTTGGCGGGGCGTGGCGTAGTGCACGTTGTTGGTGGCGATCACGTCGACCCCGCACCGCACCGCCACCTCGGCCAGGCCGTCGTTACGGATGCCGTCGGTCGGGTCGTGGTGATCCCACAACTCCACCGCCACGTTGTCCCGGCCGAAGGCGCTCACCAGGCGGGACAGCTCACGGTGCGCCGCTGAGGGACCCTCGGCGGTGAGCGCAGCGGGCACCGTTCCCTTACGACATCCGGTGAGAATCAGATGATGATCGCGACCCAGCTGTTCGGCCAGTTCATCGAAACGGAACATCGGGCCACCCTTGGTTCCCGCCATCTGGGCGGAACTGATGGCCGTCGCCAGACGGGCGTAGCCAATGGGGTCGCGGGCGAGCACCACCAGATGGCGGCCGGGAGGATCGGGCGGCCCGGGTCGCACCGGTGCCGTCTCGGGCGATGAGCCAACGGCTGGGGTCGCCAGGGTCAGCTCGGCGCCGAAGATGGTCGGTAGTCCCACAGCACGCGCCGCCTCGGCGAAGCGGACCACCCCGTAGAACCCGTTGTGGTCGCACAACGCCAACGCATCGAGGCCCAACCGCGATGCCTCCTCGGCGAGCTCTTCGGGGTGCGAGGCGCCGTCGAGAAAGCTGAAGTTCGAGTGGCAGTGCAGCTCGGCATACCGATGGCGCGGGGCCCGCGACGTTCGACGAACATCAGCCGGGGGTTCATAGGGCAGACGTTTTCGGCTCCACGCCGGAGCATCGGACCCGTCGCCGATGGTGTGGGGGTTACGGCCTGGGGCAGTTGCGTGCGATGTTGTCTGTTCGGGTGGCCGGTCAGAGAGCCGCCGATTGATTTCCGACCAGGGCACATCCGGATTGTTGAACCCCATGAACAGCGACAGTACCGAACACCTGTTCGATATGCAACGGGAGCAGCCTGCAGCGACGCTCGAGTGTCGAGACCCGAGTTCATAACTGGGGCAAGCGTCGGGAAAATGAACCTCCAAAGCAATACGAAATGCTTCACAGCAACGGTGTCAACGATCCCGTCGCTGCTGTGGGTGGGAATGTCAACCGAGATTGGCCCCGCTGTGCCCGAGCACAACCCGCTCAAGTGGGGACAAAACAGGTGAGCACACACAGCCCTGCTTGCCAGCGGCACCAGCGGCGTCTGCTGCTTCTGTGGCGAGGACTTCCCGATCGGGGGCCGAGGAAACACCCGCGTCGTCGCTGGCGCGTGTTGAAGCGTGGTCGTACACGTACGAACCGACCGCGCCGGCGTCTCGCCGGCTCGAACTCGCCGAGCGATCGGCCGTGGCAGACAGTTGGTTCGCGCCGTCGCGGGTGCCCGCGACGGTGTCCGTCGTGTTGTGGTAGGCGATCGCTCCGGCCGGAGCCACCAGCGCGATGAGTACAACGACTATCGCCACGACAATTCCGAGCAGTCCGGTCGTAGGCGAACCGAACCTCCCGACGGCCCGTGCCATCGCTACGCCTCCTCGGAGGGAAGCGGGTGCCATTCAGCGAGTGCGGTCGTGACCTGCCACTCGTCCCCCGCCTCGAGGCGTTTTCGCTCGTCGAGCGATGGATGCGCTCCGAGGTCGCGCAGCGCTTCGAGGTAGGCGACGACCGAATCCACGTCGCCGACCGGCGTCTGCCGGAGCGCCGCTTCAATAGCGCTCACAGCCGAGGGCGCTCGCTTGGCTGCAGGTCGACGCGCGGCGAGAGGAACGAACTCACCCCGGCTTTCGAGCTCGTCCAATAGCACGAGCATCGACTGCTCGCTATCGCCAACCTCTACTCCCGCGAGAGCAGCCAGCGAGCGGATCTCACGCGATGACCTCGGATCGTCGATCAGCTCTCGAACAGCCGGGATGATGATCGAGCCGAGCGCTGGGAGACGCTCCGCAACGAGATACCGGCCACCGTCGTCCACGAGAAGCTCGCGAACACATGCCCTGGCATCGGCGCGGGCCGACTCGATGAGGTCTTCAAGGCTTCGGATGCGATCCTCGATCGTCATCATCGAACCCTCGTGACAGTGCAGATGCCGCTGATCTCGCACGGGCCTGGTATCGAGTAGATCCCTCTGCTCGGCACTTCGCCGATCACCCTGGCCGAGTGGAACGCATCGGCCTCGGAGAACTGGATCGCGTATTGCTGCTTCGGGCCGAATACCCCGATGCCCTCCAGCTGGCGTGGTGATGCGTTCGGACCGAGGTCGGTCACGAAGTTCCGGCCCTCCCCACTGGACAAGACGAGTTCTGGCCCTTGCCGAAGCTGAGCTGGCCAACCTGTGAACTCTCTCCGACCGAGAGTGGGCCTGTTCCGCTGATGCCACTCGCTCCGGCCTCGTCCGTGAAGTGGGTAAGCGTCCGACCACCCCGCCTGCTGCTTTTGTGGCAACAACTGCCGAGACGCTGGCCGTCGATTCGCCCCGATCATCGAGCGACGGCGAGGCATATTGCCCCAGCAAACCGTTGAGCACCAACGGAGCGGTCGCGACGGCCCCGAATGCGGGAGCTTCGACGCGCTGGGCGGTGGGGAGGTCGTACCAGTGCCTCACCGTCGCTGCGTCGGCGTGGACTCCACTCGCCGTCGCAAACGCGATGATCGCGACAAGCTGAACAAGTACCCACCCGATGAGCTTCATCACTGGCCTGCGATCCAAAAAGACGCTCATCCGATCTCGCCGCTCCAATCGGCGATCACCTCTCGCGCTGCGATTTCCAGGTGACCTTCGGAGAGTCGCTGGGTCGCGTAGTCCCGACTGGCGATTTCGTCGAGGAAGTTGGCGTCGATCGACAAGTGGTACTTGGCGACGTAGTGCGGCAAATCCTCCCGCCAGTACCAAACTCCGTCCGTTAGAAGTGACGCCGA
>Ga0335397_10006750_pt1 | contig 14753 bp, 17 predicted proteins | sample MAT04_FD_205740 | JGI IMG/M metagenome (GOLD analysis project Ga0335397, IMG submission 205740) | Freshwater microbial communities from Lake Fryxell liftoff mats and glacier meltwater in Antarctica - MAT-04 (spades assembly) (version 2) ...
TTACAGTATTGGTTATTTATAAAATAGTAAAACTACCTGTTTGGAGTAGGCGGTTGCAGAATCAACCATATTGAAGCAAGTTTGCATTGATATTTAATCGTAAACCACTCAAATTTTTTAACCATGTTCGGCGGAGTTCTTGAAACATTAGTAGAATGGTTTTGTATGGACTAAGTAAATTTTGATAATGATGAGTTGTTAATTATATTTGATAAAATTAACGCTTATCCAAAACTACTTATTCTATACAGGCTTCATTTCAGAAATTATTCCTTTAATCTTTTGTATACTGTTTTATAAAAAACTGAATACAAAAGCATTAAAGGTTTTTTTTATATACGCCATTATACTTTGTTTGTTTTCCTCTCTCTCGTTATTGATTTTAAAAGTTTTAAAAGATAGGACTTCCTATTTTTTAGTGATTAGACTTTTTACTATCTGTGAGTTTACTACAATTGCCATTTTTGTTTACCATGTTCTCAAAATAGATATTGCCAGGAAAATTGTTCTCTACACAATTCCCCCATTTATAATCTATGCTATCATAGACTATATTCTATCTGATAAAAACAAATTTAATAATCATTCCAATATACTATCCGCACTACTCATAATACTTTTTATTATTTATTACTTCTTCGAAAAAATGAAGACCGTAGTCATGTATCCATTATATCAATCAATCATATTCTGGATATGTGTTGGATTCTTTTTATACTTTACAGGTACTTTTTTCTTCTTTCTTTTTATTAAATCAAGTGATGACAAAGAATTTAAAATTTTAATGAATAGTATTTATGGTGTTGTTACCATTACAAAAAATATTTTATTATGTCTGTCATTATTTGCAACCGAAAATATCGAAAAAGCAGATGATGAGTTACACATACCTATTGACCTGGATTTAGATGAATTTTCCCTAACAAACCTTAAAAATCCTTAACGGCTAATGTTTTTTTTACAGGCTTCCGGCAGCTCAGATGTATCTAAGCTCATGTTCATCGGCTCTATAGGCATGATAACACTGGCTATAGGGATTATTGTATTTGTAATTATGCATCAGCGCAAGGTTATAAGGTATCATATTCATCTAAAACAATTAGAATCAGAAAAACAACAGATGTACCTGAATGCCTCCATTCGTTTTCAGGAAGAAGAGCGCCAGCGTATTGCAGCCGATCTGCATGATGATGCCGGTCCATTGCTGGCAACGGCAAGGCTTTATCTGAATGAAAACCTGGTAAATCAGGAAAGAGCCCAACAGTTGCAAAGTATATTTAGTGCCAAACAAATAATTGATGATGCCATTTTGCTTATACGTAATATCAGCCATAGCCTGATGCCACCCACGCTTAAAAACTTTGGCCTGGAAAGTGCCACCACTGATCTTTTTCAAAAAATTAGTGGGAGTGGAAGCCTTAATGCAAGCGCAAGATTTCATGATTACAGGCAACGTTTAAAAGTAGAACAGGAATTATTAATTTTTCGCATCATACAGGAATTGATCAACAATATTATTAAACACAGCAATGCAGGATTTATACATCTCACTCAAAATACAACTGCTACCCATCTTTATATAAGGTTGCACCATGATGGTAAAGGAATTGTGCAGGCGGAGTTTGATAAACTGAATGAGATGTCTCAGGGCCTGGGACTAAAAAATATGGCCAGCCGTATGAAAGTATTAAATGGCCGGATATTTTTTGAAATTGATAATAGCCAAACCTATTATAAAGTAACGTTGGAAATACCAAAGCAACCACTTATTTAATTTTCTTGAGATTGATAACTTCTTTGTAGTGATTATATGTGAAGATGTTCTTAATTTTACTTACTTAGTATGCTCCCATTAGAAATAATAAACGTTGCAATAGCCGATGATCACAAAATCTTTCGGAAAGGAGTGATTCACTCTATGAGACCCTATACCAATATTCGTTTTATTATGGAGGCTGATAATGGCGAAGACCTTATACAAAAAATCCCTGAATTTCTTCCGGATGTTGTTTTATGCGATTTGAAAATGCCGATAAAAGATGGTATTGATGCAACAAAAATTATTACCAAAAATTATCCAAACATTAGGGTAATCATTCTTACCATGTATGAAGATGAGCGTTTTGTTGGGCATTTGATGGACTGTGGGGCTGCGGGATACTTACTAAAGAGTACCGAACCTTCCGAAATAAAAAGAGCATTAATGGATGTAATGCGCACTGGTTTTTATTTGAATCCTTTTGTAAATAAAGTACTGATTAAGAAAAATTACGGTAAGCAAAAATTTAATCCATCGCTTACATCTGAAGTGTTATTGAGTGACCGGGAAAAGGAAGCGCTTACATTAGTCTGCATGGAGTTTACAGCAGCCGAAATAGCGCTGAAAATGAATATCAGTACAAGAACAGTAGAAGCCATTAAAGACAGGCTGATGGAGCGTTTTGGTGTAAAGAACTCAGTGGGTTTGGTTTTTTATGCCATGAAGAATCAGTTGATAGACTAGATTACCTCACCCTCATTCCCTCTCCATAATTGTAGAGGGATGGTGCTTCAAAATAGCGCCAATCATTTAATCTTCCACTTTAGAATTTGTTCTTTATTGAGCGTTACGAAAATTGTTTTTTAGAATAGAATAGTATTACCTCATTCCCTCTCATAAATGTAGAGCGACGGTGCTTCAGGATAAAGCCAACCATTTAATCTTCCACTTTAGAATATGTTCTTTTTCGAGCAGTGCGAAATACTGAATTAGGATAAAAGAAGAAATTTATTTATGGAAGAAGAATTGGTTAGCAATTTTTTTAATCATAATCAATAAGGACACTTACAATAAAGTCCGTTTAACTTTTGAAATATCGAATAATATGATAGATAATTATTATATAAAAAAGTGTTGTTACATAATAAAAAAATGGGCTCACACTTTTGAGCCCAAATAAGTTTAATGTTTCTAAAAAAAGTGTTTCAATTCATAATAAATACAGTATTTAATTATTCCATATCGTTATTTACTTTTTTTGTTTTATAAAAATAAATAAGATATATAAAAGTTAAGCAAACAACCAAGTATATACTTAAAACATAAATATTACCAAACATAACTTTTGGAAAAATAAATGATAATATCATCGTAATGATGTAAAATAAAAAACCGTATCTGGCTATAGTTTTTTTCATATCGTTGGTTTAAAAGTTTTAATCGCAATAACTATCATTACATTGTACAATGGCGAATGACTGAAGTGTCCCACATAAAAGAATACAAGCTGGAATACCGAATCCTGCTGTAGTAGCTAAAGCAGTAGTGTCACATCCTGCATGGCATAAAATCGCACCGGCAGCGGCGGCACCCGAACAAAGATAGTATCTCCAGCCGCAATCATTAGGTGCATATAAACTCTGAGGCTCATTTAGATTTTTCTTTTCTTTTATTTTTTTTCTGGACAAAATCTCAGAACATTCTTTTTCTAATATCTCTTGGTTAATCACACTGTATTTTGATTTTATGGTATTCCAATTTAAAGAATAAGCTTTCATATGTGAGTTTAATCTTTCAGATATATCTCCTTTAAATATTATGTCAATGGATATCATTTGCTCATTAAAAGGAAGATTTTTAGATTGAAGAGATGAAAGCTGTGATTGTAAATCTAATGAAGTTAGATGGTTTTTGCTCACTTGCTTAGAAATAAAAATAAGATAGTCATATGTCTCGGTTGCAAGTTCAATAAATGCCTTATCCTCACTTAATTCCGAAGGGTTTTTAAGATCGGGTTTATTGATATTTTTAGAACAACCCATAATCAAGGTTATAGACAATATTAAAATTGCAATTGTTGTGAGAGATGTTTTTTTCATTTTTGTTTTATTTAAGTGTTAATTAAGAATATTCCTATGCATTTCAACAGCGACCTTTTACCTTGCCAATTTGTTTTATACGGGCAAAGCTGTCAGAAATTATTTAAGCCCAGTAGCATCCACTATACTCCTTTATATTCTCAACTGTCTTTAACTAAGGTTTTTTATATGTGCCTTTTATGAACAGTTTAAGTTTAAAGTGCTGTATCGTTTCTGTTTACTTATGTAAAGATGAAACAGCCAGAAATGATGCGCAATGGAAAAGCCACCTTATTTGAGGGGAATTTTCCATTGCACGAGTTTAAAAATAAAAAAGTAGTATTGTAGTGTGGTAAATTTTATTAAAACAGTTGTATTAATTGGCACGGTTGTGATTTTTATTTCTTTCGTACTTGCTTTGTGTATTAGAAAAAATAAAAACATCCCTGGTTACCTAAGAAATTTTTATCTGTATCCTTTTATAGAATTACTTCTTTCTTTTCTGACTGTAGCTCTTATACTTGATTTACATAAATTTCAGCATGGGTATGCTAATGGAATTGAAAAGATTTTTTCTGTAATTGATTTTTTATTTTGGGCGTATTTCTTTCTTGAGTTATTTAGAAATTCCACTTTTAAGAAGACAGTAAAAATAATTCTGGTAGTTTTTATATTTTTCATTATACCAGTCGTTCTGGTTTTTAGTTTGCATTCTCTTAATTACGATATAGTTGGCTATACAAATATTGGCAAATGCATACTTTGCATAGTTTACTTTTTTTCATTATTTACTGGACTTCCAAATGTAAATTTAAAGAAAGACCCTACATTCTGGATTTTATCCGGTGTTCTTTTTAATACTACAATATCAACACCTATATTTTTAAGCATCGGGTATTTCCGTTCAAATAATATTTTTTATATGAATAATATGCTGGCAATTGGAAATATTTCCATAATCATCATGCACTTGCTTTTTATAAAAGGTTATTTATGCATTATTCAACAACGGAGAGCACTATAATATTTGTAATAGTCAGCTCCCTGCTTATTTTATTACTTATCTTTTTTATAGCGGTTATTATTTACCGGTACCAACAAAAGCAAAATGCTTATTTTAAGAGTATAGAAGAAATGAACGTTATACACGATAATGCGTTGCTGCAGACACAGGTAGAAATACAGGAGCAAACCTTTCAGAATATCTCAAGGGAAATACATGATAATATTGGCCAGAAACTAACGCTGGCAAAGCTGCATTTAAATACTTTAGACTACGATGCCATAGATAAAACAAGGCATAAAGTAAACGATGTAGTACAAACTATTGGTGATGTAATAAACGATTTAAGCGATATAAGCCGCAGCATGAGCAGCGAGATTATTTTTGATAATGGCCTTATCAAGGCTTTAGAGTTTGAGCTTGCACAGATAGAAAAATCGGGTCAGTACCAAATTAATTTGAGCGTAACGGGTAATACCATTTTTTTGACCAACAGTAAGGAATTAGTGCTATTCAGGGTAACACAGGAGGCCCTGCATAATATTCTGAAGCATGCACAGGCCACCCAGATTAATTTGGAGCTTCATTATATGACAGTACTGCTAAAGCTTACTATTACAGATAATGGTAAAGGATTTGATACTAATGAACTTCAAAAAACCGGCACGGTGATTAAAAATATGGAAAAAAGAATAAGGCTACTCAGTGGCACCTGCATAGTAAACAGCATGCCTAATAATGGTACCGAAGTAAAAATTGAAATTCCCTTTGTATGACAACAACCGAAAATTATAAAATAATTTTGGCAGATGACCATATTGTATTAAGAGATGCACTGGCAAACTTGATTGATTCATTTAAGGAGTGTAGTGTAATTGCAACTGCTGATAATGGGAAGGATGTAATTATGGTTATCAGCAATAATAAAATTCCCGATCTGGTTATTCTTGATTTGAACACGCCAGTGATGGATGGATATGAAACTGCTCATTGGCTGCATCAAAATTACCCTGAAATTAAAATAGTAATACTAACCATGTACGATTCTGAAATTGCGCTAATTCGTTTGCTGCAAATAGGTGTGCGTGGCTTTTTAAAAAAAGATATTCACCCTGCAGAATTACAAAAAGCTTTACTTGCAGTTGCACAAAATGGTTATTATTACTCTCATAACGCCACCGCAAAGCTGGCCAATATATTTCAAAAAACACATCAATCCAAGCAGTCCTTAGAAAAAGGAATTTTAACAACTTTAGAAATAGAATTTTTAAAACTTGCCAGTACGGATATGACCTACAAGGAAATTGCCTTTGAATTAAAACTTTCGCCCAGCACTGTTGATAATTACCGGGAAACCCTGTTTGAAAAACTGGACGTAAAAAGCAGGGTAGGGTTGGCTATATATGCTGTAAAGAATGGATTAGTTAGTTTTTGAATAAGCTATTTATAGTACAATCTTTAAAACCAACATGCTTAAACGTGGATAGGGAAGGTCCTTTCATCTTTGCAAATTTGTTATAGTTAGATTTTAGGCAATAATAAAATTTAGGCAACTCATTAGCCAAAAATATCGCAACACTCCTTTCCCCAACGGGTAAGAGAGAATGGGGGCGAGCTGAGGTATTTAAAAAAGTCCAAACAACTGCGCATCTATTTTACCAATAATCTGCCCCAGGTGCTCATCATTTTCTGCAAATTTATTGTTGTCTGAATCTATAATAAGCAATGGACCTTCTTTGTAATTATCTATAAAATTATTGTAGTAATCATTCAGCTTTTTCAAATAATCCAGGCGGATATTTTCTTCATACTCCCTTCCTCTTTTTTGAATTTGGGATACCAATGTAGGAACCGATGCTTTTAGATAGATCAACAGATCCGGAGGTTGCACCATGGTTTTAAGCGTTTCAAAAAACTTATAATAATTTTCAAAATCACGCTTGCCCATCAGGCCCATATCATGCAGGTTGGGAGCAAAAATATTGGCATCTTCGTAAATGGTACGGTCCTGTATAACCGTTTCTGTGCCCCGCTGAATTTCCAGCAGTTGGTTAAGCCGGCTGTTTAAAAAATATATCTGAAGGTTGAAACTCCACCTGGGCATATCTTCATAAAAATCGTTTAGGTAGGGGTTATGATCTACATCTTCAAACTGTGGTATCCATTTATAATGTTTGCTTAATAATTCGGTAAGAGTGGTTTTTCCTGCCCCAATATTTCCCGCAATAGCAATATGCTTTGGTTTTTTAATTTTAGCCATACTCTACATCCGCCAACTGCGGAGTTTATTTAAATTTGTAATAATGGTGACTTGTAATTGTATCTGCAATGAATGTATGAAAAGTTATGGAAACGGTTTTATAAAACTTAATCTATTCCTTTTTCAACAGTAGAGTTAGTCGTAATATTTTAATCCTATAGCCTTTCTAACAATTGCCATGGTAGCACCGGCACTTTTATTGGCCTTTTCTGCCCCCAGTTCCATCACAGATTTAATGTATTTTTCATCATTCATAATATCCAATGTCCTTTTTCTTATGGGGGAGATAAAGTTTACCATATCTTCTCCCAACTGCTTTTTCATATCTCCGTAGCGGATGCTGCAGTTATTAAAATCGGCCTCAAATTTATTAACAACTTCCTTACTGCTTACGAGGTTCATCAGTAGAAAAATATTTTCTATATATTCAGGTTTAGCCGAATTCATTTCTGTTGGGCCACCGTCAGTTTTGGTTTTCATTATTTTTTTCAGGATAGTATCATCATCATCAGCCAGGTAAAGAGTAGCCATCTGGTTCTCACTTTTGCTCATTTTACCTGTTCCATCAAGGCTGGGCACTTTTACCAGTTCACCGCCATAATTAAAGGCATGAGGTTCCGGAAAAACTTCTCCATAGCGATGATTAAACCGGTTGGCAAAATTGCGGGCCATCTCCAGGTGTTGCTCCTGGTCTTTGCCCACCGGTACAAGGGAGGCCCTGTGCAGAATAATATCAGCCGCCTGTAATACGGGATAAGTTAATAAACCTGCATTTACATTTTCTGGATGCTGCCTGATTTTTTCTTTGAATGTAACTGTTTTTTCCAGCTCGCCTTTATAGGCCAGCATGTTGAGGTATAGGTAAAGTTCTGCTGTTTCATGCACCTGGCTTTGACAGTATAGTGATACTTTTTCAGGATCTAATCCACAGGCCAGATGTTCTGCCACTACTCTTATTACACTATTTCTAAGTTCTTTTGTATCGGGATGTGTAGTAAGCGAATGCCAGTCGGCCACCATAAAATAACATTCAAACTCTTCCTGCATCTTCACAAAGTTTTTTATAGCGCCAAAGTAGTTGCCCAGGTGAAGGAAACCGGTAGGCCTGATACCGCTCATGACAATTTTTTTATCCATCGTATTATTTGTAATAGTTGTATTATTAATTTATCCGAAAGGGTATAGATAGAAAATATATTATAAAAATATTAGAATAAGCTGTCATTTCAGCTTACCCGTTAAAACATATTTATCTAAAAAATGTGCTGGCGGCGAAGATAACAAAACTCGGGTGCCATATAGCAGAACAAACGGGTAAAGTTTACAAACCATTTGAATAAAATCAGGAAGGCTGTGCGCCGAATCCTTTATTTTTGTTTGATGGAAGTAAATGACTCAATGATAAACAAGTTGGCCACACTTGCCAGGCTTAGATTTAATGATACTGAAAGGGAATCTATCAAAAGCGATCTGCAAAAGATGATTGCTTTTGTTCAAAAAATGGATGAAGTGAATACAGACGACGTTCAACCTTTACAACATATGAATAACCTTGCCAACGTGTGGCGTGAAGATGTGGTGCAGGGAACCTGTAATAAAGAACACGCTTTACAAAATGCTGCAAAACATAACAATGAATTTTTTATGGTTCCTACAATGATCAAAAAACAATAACATGAATTCATCTATGATTCATCTTGAGAATATACTCAAGAGCTATTACCTTGGTAAACAGGAATTGCCAGTGCTCAAAGGCATTTCTATGGATATCTTTAAAAATGAATATGTAGCGTTGATGGGGCCCAGTGGAAGTGGTAAATCTACCCTGATGAATATATTGGGATGTCTTGATTCTCCAACCGGAGGTAAATATATCCTTAATGGTAAAGATGTGAGCGGCATGCCCGACGATGACCTGGCAGGCGTTAGAAATAAAGATATAGGATTTGTATTTCAGCAATTTAACCTGTTACCAAGGCTAACAGCAGCAGAAAATGTAGCCTTACCCCTTATCTATAGTGGCGTAAGTAAAAAAGAAAGAATTGAAAGAGCTGCTGATGTATTGGGTAAAGTAAAACTTACAGACAGGATGCATCACAAACCCAATGAACTAAGTGGCGGACAGTGCCAGCGTGTGGCTATTGCCAGGGCGCTTATAAACGATCCTGCTATTATATTGGCAGATGAACCTACCGGTAACCTTGACTCTAAAACCTCCCACGAGATAATGGATATTCTCGGTAAGATACATGCAGACGGGAATACAATTATCCTGGTAACACATGAAGAAGATATATCGCATTTTGCCCACCGGGTGATAAGGCTTAGGGATGGAATGATTGAATCTGACGAGGTAAATGCAAACCCAATGATGATACCGCAAATGATTTAAATAAATTACAGAACTATTCTGATATTTTTTTGTTGCACTGAGATTGGGGCATACCCTCAATACTAATCTATTATCATTATAAAAATTTTTCATAAAGAATGGCTTTTAAGGTATATACTAAAACAGGGGATTTAGGCAAAACAAGTTTGATTGGTGGCACAAAAGTGCCCAAGAGTCATTTACGAATTGAGAGCTATGGAACAATAGATGAACTAAATTCTTATATAGGATTGAGCAATGATCATATTGCCGACGCTTCCATAAATTTATTGCTAAAAGAAATTCAGGACCGTTTGTTTACCATTGGTTCTTCGCTGGCATGCGACCCGGACAAGGCGTCACTGATGAAGATACCTGATCTTAAACGGGATGATGTACTTCTTTTAGAGAATGAAATGGACAGGATGGATGAAGTGTTGCCAGAGATGAAATCATTTATATTACCCGGAGGGCATGTAGCGGTATCCACGCTTCATGTAGCCAGGTGTGTGTGCAGGAGGGCAGAAAGGATATGTGTGCATATGCAGGAAGAAAATCTCTTTGTAGATCCATTGGTAATTGTTTACCTCAACCGCCTTAGCGATTATTTATTTGTTTTATCAAGATATGTGGGACATTTAAAAGGGGTAGGAGAAATTCCATGGAAGCCAAGAATTACTAAATAGTTTAAAAAAAATCTCCTGAAAACAGGAGATTTTTTTTGTTGTACCGGAGAGCAGACTTGAACTGCCGACCTTCGGGTTATGAATCCGATGCTCTAACCAGCTGAGCTACCCCGGCAAACGGGCGGCAAAAATAAAGATATTTACCTATAACTTAAAATGATTTTAAAAGTTATTGCTAAATAAAGAAAAAATGCCCTCGTTAAGGGCATTTTTTTAAATGAGGCATTACTATTTCATTTCTGTAAAGTACTTATGAAACCATGGGATGGTTTCAATCCCTTTATAAAAATTATCAATATTAAATTTTTCATTCGGACTGTGAAGGTTGTCACTATCCAGCCCAAAACCCATAAATACAATCTTAATGCCCAGTTCTTTTTCAAATAGTGCACAAATTGGTATGCTTCCACCGCCTCTAACAGGTATGGGCGTTTTGCCAAAAGTGGTTTCCATAGCCTTGGCCGCCGCCTTATAAGCGATGCTGTCTATTGGAGTCATGTAGGGTTCGCCACCATGGTGCAATGTTGCTTTTACGGTTACATTGGCCGGAGCAATTTTTTGTAAATGATTGATGAGTATTTCTGTAATTTTTGCTGAAGTTTGATTGGGAACTAATCTGGCAGAAATTTTTGCAAATGCTTTAGCAGGCAAAACGGTTTTAGCGCCTTCTCCAATATATCCACCCCAAATACCATTTAATTCAATCGTAGGCCTGATACCGGTTCTTTCATTTGTTGTAAAACCTTTTTCACCCCACAATTCTTTAATGCCCAGGTCTTCTTTAAATTCATTTTCATCAAATGGAGCTCTTGCCATCAGTTCTCTTTCTTCTGCTGTAGCAACTGCTACATCGTCGTAAAAACCGGGAATAGTGATATGGTTATTTTCGTCATGTAAAGAGGCGATCATTTTTGCAAGGATGGTAATGGGGTTTGCTACAGCACCACCATATACTCCACTGTGAAGATCCCTGTTTGGTCCGGTTACTTCTACTTCAATATAACTTAATCCTCTTACCCCAATATCAATACTAGGTGTGTCAAGGCTAATCATAGCGCTATCGCTTATCAAAACGCAATCTGCTTTTAGTAATTCTTTATTGGCAGCAACAAATTTACCAAGGTTGGGCGAACCTACTTCTTCTTCACCTTCAATACAAAATTTAATATTGTTTTCAAGAGTGTTTGTTTGTACCAAAATTTCCAATGCTTTTACATGCATATACACCTGGCCTTTGTCATCGCAACTGCCACGTGCAAATATTTTCCCATCAATAATGGTAGGGTCAAAAGGGCCGCTTTTCCAAAGTTCCAGCGGTTCTGCAGGCTGCACATCATAGTGGCCATATACCAATACAGTGGGTTTTGAGGGATCAATTATTTTTTCACCATATACAATGGGATGCCCTTCTGTGGGATAAATGTCTACTTTGTCTGCACCTGCTTCAAGCAGTCTTTGTTTAACCGCTTCGGCACAGCGTGTCATATCAGTTTTATTTTCACTTTTAGCACTCACACTTGGAATGCGCAGCAGTTCTAATAATTCTTCTAAAAAACGGTCTTTATTTTTTTCCTGGTAATCTTTCCAAGCCTGCATAATATTATTTTTTTAAGGATTGATATTGTAATGAGAGGGTACGAATATATAGCTTTTTTTTAAGCAGTATTTTATTTAAAATCTTTCTGTTTTTTTAGCAAATATTTCTGTAATTCATTTGCAAATTCCATTTATGTTCCATTAAATTTGCATTACGATTGCTTGTCAATTTATCAGCCTTTGTGTGGTTTCATTCACTTTCTTTTTTTGAATGTTACTATGCAAAGGCTGAGTCAATATTAGCCTTCCTGTTTTCTGCTTGAGTTTAATTTAACCATAAAACCGACAATTATTAACAGCAATACAAATATTACGAGCAACCATTTTATAAGAGAAAATGTGGCGGTAAACAGGGCTATTCTTTCAGATCCATTACCGGCTAAGCTAATTAGCATGCCTGTATTTTCAAGAATATCTAAAAATCCGGCAATCACAGAGGCTATTGCAAATTTGTTAAGCCATTTTGAAATACTTTTTTCCTGGGGTAAAACCTTTGCCAATTGAATACAGCAACTATATAAGAAAAGAGCATAGAAAACGAGAAATAAAAAATCAAAGTAAGTATTGATTTTGGCTGCAGCGATGATATCATTGTTCCAGGAAGAAAGCACGACCTGAACTTTTGTATGAGTACACGCTAATTCCAGGTTGATAATTCCGGATGGAGTGTTTGCAGTGGTTAGAGGCCTGCCTGTTATTATCATGATAAAAATCATGGTAATAGTGCCCGATAATAAAAAATAAAGCGTTGATCTTTTATGAAACAGATTCATATCGTTGTTGTATATAATCCCAATTTACAAGGTTCCACCAGTTGTTGATATAATCGGCTCTTTTGTTCTGGTATTTTAGATAATAAGCATGTTCCCATACATCAAGGCCCAATAAAGGGAAACCTTTAATTTCGCTGATATCCATTAATGGATTATCCTGGTTGGGGGTACTTCCAATTTTTAATTTTTTAGCATTATCAATATAAAGCCAGGCCCAGCCACTACCAAATCTTTTTGTACCCGCATCAGTCATTTGAGTTTTAAAATTTTCGAATGAAGTAAATTCCTGTTCAATGGCCTGTAATAATTTTCCGGATGGTTTATTGCCGGTAGATTTTGGTCTCATTGATTTCCAAAACAATTCATGATTATAATGTCCTCCTGCATTATTTCTCATCTTGGAAGAATATTTAGAAATTTTAGACAAAATATTTTCTACAGCATTTTCTGTTTGCAGTCCTTCTGCAGCAACAGCTTCTTTTAGAGATTTACTATATGCAGCAGCATGCTTGCTGTAATGAATCTCCATTGTCTTTGCGTCTATAATATCTTCAAGTGCTGTATATGCATATGGTAATGGCTGTTGGTCAAAGCCTGTTTTATAAGCTGAAGTCCCCATCAATTTAACGGGCGTATTGCATCCTGAGATTAAGGAACTGAATCCAGAAAGGCCTAAAGACAGTGAAGCCGTACCAAGTGTAGTATTGATGATAAACTTTCTCCTGCTGTTTTCTTCCTGCTTTTTCATAAATTAAATTTTATCTGGTGAGAAATTATTTTTTCTAAAGCTATTTAAAAAGTTTTGAATCTTCCTGAATGTTCTAGTATAGTATTCTTTGTTAAAAAGCTGTGAGTCGTGCATAGCTTTGTAGGTAAGAAAAATACCTACAGGGGTAAGCACAATTACTGCCAGCCACATTCCAATAAAAGGTGTGGTAAGGTTTTCTTTTACAAATTTCTCTCCAAACATTCCTAATAGGTGAAATATCAAAAAGAAAATAATGGCCACCACTAATGGCATTCCCATGCCTCCTTTTCTAATGATAGATCCCAGCGGCGCTCCAATAAAAAATAATACCAGGCAGGCAACTGAAAAAGAATATTTTCTATGCCATTCTATTTTATGCAACCTTATATTTTTTTCTCTGCTCTCTGCATCATAACTATTAAACTGTATTGCATTTTTAATATCGTTGCCCACGGTAAGTGCCCTGTCGTTTATGATTGCATTTGCCGAGTCGGGAAATAATTTATTTTTAACTGCAAAGGCAGGATTTTTTTCTGCGATGTTCCATATGCTGTCCTTAATAGCAGTAAAATGCATATTTATATTGAGTGTTTGGTACATTTTATTATTTAAACTATCATCCACAATTTTTAATGAATCTATATTTTTAGAAAGTTGCCGTGAACTAAGCATCTGATGACTGTTTTTAAAAATACTGTCATTGGTATTCTGCTTTTGCAGAACACTTAGGTCAAATAATTTTTTAAATTCTTTAAAACCCAGCCTTATATATTCAGTAGCAGTATCAGTAGCGTTTCCCTGTTCCTGGTAACGAAATCCATTTTGCAAATTGAATTCCAGGAAATTTTTATCATCAGAAATCTTCATAATACCATTTTCAGCAACAATACTGTTATCCTGCAAAGGGTTGTTTTGTTCGTAAATGAGTACGTTACGGATGGTTTTGCCATCCGGATCTTTCTTACCTACTTTTATGGCGTAGGTGGGGATATAAGTAAAAAATACACCCTCCTTTAAATCAAAAGCCGGCTTCTTATAATAAATATCTGAGTAGAGTGTTTTAAATTTAAGGTTTGCATAAGGAATTACATAATTGGCAAAAAGATAAGTAATGCCACAGAGTAAAATGGTGAACCACATAAGGGGCCTCATAAATCGTAATAAAGAAATGCCTGCAGATTTTATAGCAACCAGTTCAAAACTTTCTCCCAGGTTTCCAAAAGTCATAATAGAAGAAATGAGAATAGCAATGGGCATTGCCAATGTAAGTAACGATGCACTGGCGTACCACAAAAACTGGCCAATAGTGATAAAGTCAAGTCCTTTCCCTACCAGGTCGTCAATATATTTCCACAGGCTTTGCATCATCAACATAAAAAATGCAATGAAGAACGTGGCAATAAAAGGACCTAAAAAAGCTTTTAATATTAGTTTGTCTAATTTTTTTATCATTTCCTTTTATGGCTGTTGGAAAAAAAA
>Ga0335397_10006752_pt1 | contig 14751 bp, 11 predicted proteins | sample MAT04_FD_205740 | JGI IMG/M metagenome (GOLD analysis project Ga0335397, IMG submission 205740) | Freshwater microbial communities from Lake Fryxell liftoff mats and glacier meltwater in Antarctica - MAT-04 (spades assembly) (version 2) ...
AGTCGCGGACAATGGTGGGCGCAGAGTCTCATCGGTGCGCTGTCGGTCTCATGAACAGCATGTTCGTTATCCGACCGCCCCATTCGTGATCACACGGTCTCACCAACAAGTGCGCGAGAAGTGCGCGGCTTTCACGGTTCGAGACCCCAAATGCGAACCGCCCCGGCACAGGCCGGGGCGGAACTGCGAACTCACCAGCAGGTGACGTCCACGACTTCAGACCTCGGAATCGTCGCCCAGGCCGGTGGGTCTTGTCAAGCACTGCCTGATGACGATCGAGAGGAAACCAAGTGAAGGCTGCGGAGAGGTTCTTCGCCGAAGCGATTGCCGAGTTCGGCATCGAGGAAGGGGATGTCGTGCGGATCCCGATGACCCAATGTGAGCTGGCCCGCCGCCGGCAACGAGCCGCGTCGACAGTGGGCGCGTACCTGTCAGCGATGGGCCCGCGGGTGGTGCGCCGCTCCCCCGAGATCGTGCTCGCCCACCCCGACGCAATCGCCGTCCCGCTGCCCCTCGCCGCACCCGTGGCGCAGGACACGCTGCTGGCCGCCTACCGCGATCTGGCGATCGCCCAGGCGAGGGTGATCGAGTTGCAGGCGGTGTTCGCGCGAACCGCGCGCGGTCCGCGCGACATCGTTCGCGGTTCCCGCGAGTTCTCGCGCGAACAAGACAAAGAAGAAGCAGTTCAACCTTCTTCTTCCTTACCGTTCCGCGAGGAACCGCGCGCGGTCGTCGCGGAACTCGCGGGCTGGACCACCGGCGAACTCGACGCCGTGCTCGCGCCGCTGGTGCGGGCGGTGGAGCGGGCGGGGCTGCAACGGATGAACAACCGGGCCAAGCTCGTCGAGGTCCTGCGCCCCTACCCGCTCACCCGCATCGAGGCCGCAGTCGCCGAGTTGGTGCGCCAGACGAACCAGCGCGACACCCACATGCGCAGCCCGTTCGGGCTGCTGCACCGCTGGGCGATCAACAACGAACTCCCCCACCCATCGGTCCCTGCCACGCCCGATGTCACGGTTGCGCTCCCGGTGGCTGGTGACGCGTTCACCGACAGCGTGCGGGCCGCGGTCGCCGGCCTCACGCCTGATGAGCTGGCCGAGCTCGATCGGCACGTTGACCGCGAGTACGGGTCGAAGGTGCCGATGCCACCAGCGATGCGCCACGCCGCCCGCTGCGAGCAATACCCCACATGGGCAGCCACCCGCACACCCCGCGCACACCACCAGGACAACCCGAGCACACCCCAGGCACAGCACGGGGACACCACGAGCACACCCCGAGGTGACCACAAGGACACCACCAGCACACAAGGAGTACACCCATGATCCCCAACACCATCCTCACCATCAACGGCAAAGGCGGCGTCGGCAAAACCAGCCTCGTCGCCAACATCGCCGGACTCACCGCCGCCAGCGGCTGGCGTGTCCTCGCCATCGACACCGACCCCCAAGGCAACCTCGCCCGCGACCTCGGCGTCCTCGAACAAGCCGACGACGGCACCAACCTCCGCGACGCCATCCTCGGACGTGCGCCACTCACACCACTACGCGATGTTCGAGCCGGGCTCGACCTCGCCCCCGGCGGACGACACCTCGACAGCCTCGTCGCCGAAGTCCAACTCATGATGGCCAGAGGCCACTACCTCACCGCCCTCGGACTGTTCGACCGCATGCTCACCGACATCGCCGCCGACTACGACCTGATCATCATCGACTCACCACCAGGCGAACGAGCCATCCAAACACTCGCCGCACGAGCCGCCAACCACCTCCTCATCCCCACCGCACCCGACGACTGCTCCGTCGACGGACTCGGCGCCGTGTTCGACCTCTACCAACAGTTGCGCACCGACGGCGGCAACCCCCACCTCAACATCCTCGGCGTTGTCCTCATGCTCACCGTCACCACCGCCACCAACGTCAAACGAACAGTCCGTAGCACCCTCACCGAACTCCTCGGCGATCACGTCCAAGTCTTCGACACCACCATCCGCTTCGCCCAAGCCGCCGCCGTCGACTGCCGCCGCGACGGACGCCTCGCCCACGAATACGAACAAGCCGCCCTCACCGCCGACCCCTGGTGGAAGAACACAAGCGTCAAAGGCGAAACCTTCTCCCGAGCCGCCACAGGCCTCGCCGACGACTACCAACAACTCACCAACCAAATCCTCACCGCACTCACCAACACCACCACCCAACGGAGAACCGCATGAGCAACCCCCGAGCCTCCATCCAACGAGCCGTCACCGCGCCGCCAGCACGAAGCGGAAGCCTGACGATGGCCGACGTACCTGTCGAACCGCCCGCTGTCACTGAAGTAGCGCCAGCAGCCCGCCCGATCGGCAAGCGTCACGGCCGGATGCGCTGCGTCAACCTGAGCCTCAGCACGGACGCGGCCCAAACGCTCCGCCAGCTCACGCAACAACGAGAACTCACCCTCGGCGAAACACTCCTGGACATCCTCAGCGACGCTGACGTCCCCACCCGAGTACTCCGGAACGGCCGACAGCCAACACCACGCCGCCACCTGTCCACCACCAACGTCTACGTCCTACTCACCGACACCGAAGCCACCGACCTCCACACCCGAGCCGCGAAGGCTGGCCGAACCATCTCCGACTACACCGACCTCGCCATCTCGACAACGCAACCCAGGTCGCTCAGACAGCAGCCCTGACAAGCGAGATGTCAACCAAACCCGCAGCAGACCCCTCCTTCGCGCAGGTGTGCCAACGCGAGCTGGACCCTCTCGATGATCGGCATGCCTTTCGGACCGCGGCGTGCTGGCGGTGGTAGCAGCGGCGAGATATGTGCGATCAGGTGATCCAGCGCGGCAGACGAGAAATGAGGCACAGTACGGGCCAGAGCTTCTGGAGTGGGCAGTTCATGGGAGGCCATGGACCCGCGATGCTGCCCACCCAGGAGCTCACCAACGCGGACCCACACCACCAACCACCAAAACCTCGCGCAGGTCTATTATTTCGTAAGCGGGTCCGCTTGCGAGGAGCCACTCGACTCCTGCCGCCTTCTGGGCCATCGCCCTTGCCATTCGTCGACTCCTGCGGCCCGCACCGCCCTTCGCCTCAGGGAATCTGGTGCAAGAACAACTAGTGGCCAAAGGAACGACAATGCATCACTTCCGAGGCCGACAGAAAGTGACTTCCGGACTCCGGTGTCGTCTCGTCGCATGAATGTCGTCTGCGGTTCGCCATCTACGGTGAGTCCGCGACTAAACAGAAGAGAGCCTATGAACCACCCGAGTAACAGTAGGAAGACAAGTAGGAACGCTAACACGGAGAGAAACGTCATCTTCTCACATTCTGTTCTTGTAGAGGCTCTTGCACTTATCCCCATTGTTGTAGGTGAAATTGTACATGGCGGTAACAAACGCTCCGATGACGCCGGTCAGTCCACCACCAGCATTAAGGTACGCCTTTGTCAATGACCAGGCGGTAGTGAATCCAAACTTCCACGAAACACACGCTGGCTTGCCGGCATCTATTTGTTTCAACGCTTGCCCGACCTGGGAGAAGAACGACAATACGGCTCCAAGCACAGCAAACATACAGACGTAGGCCATCGCGGCCCCCACAATGGTGTTGCCGTAGCTCTTGCAGGATCGTCCAGACTGCGCCAGGCCGGATTGCGCAAGTTTAGGGATGTCAAATCCAAGCGCAATGGCTCGAGAACGGAGCGCCTTCAGAAGGCGCGGACCGAGGTAGAGGGTGCACGATCTGAAGCCACAGTTGATGGAAACCCAATCTGTGTGGAGGATAGTTCCCTCTCCGGAGAGATCGGAGTCCTGACGCGGATCGCTGACGTAGCCGTAGTCGTTGTGGACGCCACCTTCGATTGGATCGACCTCCAGAAACCTTCCAAGGGCGGCGTCGTAACCACGGGCGCCCATCTCGGTTTGCTGGCGAAGGCCCGCATTGTGTTCAACGGGTCGCTGATACTGGCCGAGATAGCCGTAGTCGAGGGCACCTGACGAGTTGTCGGGCAGCTGTCCCGCGGTGACGGAATTCCCGAACGGGTCGTAGAGATAGCTGTTGCCCTGTTTGGCACCAGCGCTGTTTGCGACGGCAGTAACGGAGCCCTGAGTGTTCGGGTAGCTCCATGTCTCGACAGTTCCCGCCTTCGAGAGCAGCACGCCTCCGGGGAGGCTTGTCGTGGACTGCGTCGGTGTGCTGGTGGCGTCGAGCACACTGCTGCTGGTATCGCCTCCCGCTCCGTAGGTGTAGCGGGTCGTGCCGTCCGTGCCCACGCGGGACACGATTCTGTCTAGGGCGTCACGCTGATAGGTGACCGAGGTGCCACCGGCGCTGGTACCCATGTGCCTGTCGGCTCCGTCGTAGGTGAGCGTCTCTCCAGCCAGCGCTGTGGTGTTGCCACGGTCGTCGTAGCTGACAGCATTGCCGGCGTATGGCGACTGGAGGCTGACGCCGGTGAGTCGGTCAGCGAGGTCGTAGGTGTAGCCGGCGATCTTGGTGCCGTTGTGGTAGGCGGCTGTTCTGTTGCTGTTGGCGCCGGTGGTGCTGACGTCGCTGCCGGTGCAGTTTGGTGCCGCTCCTCCGGCGCCGGACGCGTGTTGGTAGCAGTACTGCCAGTCCTGGGTGGGAGTTGTGAAGCCGGTCGCTCCGAACTCGGCCTTCACGAGTCGGTCGGTGGCGTCGTAGGTGTACCGGTATTCTTGGCCGTCGATCGTTTCTTTGAGAACTCTCCCGTTGCGGTCGCGTTCGGTGATGGTGTTCGTTGTGATTGTTCCGCTGGGGCCATTGAAGGTAAGTTCTCGGATGCTGCGGTCGCTGAAGCGGCGACCCGAGCCATCAAGATCGGCGAGGCTTGTACCGTTGGCGTAGCTAATCGTCCTGAGTTCGCCTGTCGTGGTGTTGTAGGTGAGAGTGGCGAGGGCGTTGGCTCCGAGGTTGTGCTTCCACAGTTGGCCTTCGGTGGTGTAGTCGAAGGTCTCGGTGCCTGCCGGGCTGACCGTTTGGGTGACTTGGCCGGCCTGGTTGTAGCTAGTGGTTGTGGTGATCGCCCAGACGTCGGTGTAGCTCGTTGTTCTGCCGGCGAGGTCGACGGCGGAGGTGATGACTCCGTTCTTGCCGTTGCAGGTGTCGGCGGTGCCGGTTGGTGATCCGGTGACGTTGTCGTCGCAGATCTCGCTGACGAGCGGGTTGCCATTCTTCGCATAGTCGAACCACACCGTGCGGGCCGGATGCGACGACGAGGCCGGCGAGGTGACTGTAAGCGGGCGGTTCATTGCGTCGACGGTGGTGACGCACGTCCATGGTGTTGAGGAGTCGAGTTCGCCGGCGGTGGTGCCTTCGAGGCCGACTCTGCTTCCGCGTTGGGTGCCGTAGTGGTCGTAGATGAATTCTTCGATGCGTCGTTTGCCGGCTCCAGCGCCATCGGGGTCCGGGCCGAGTCGTTGCCTCATGAGGCCGGATTGGATGGTGCCAGAGGCGACGCCACAGATGGTTGAGGGCAGGGTGGCGGTGTCTCCCCAGTAGGTGTAGTTCCAGGTGTTGCCGGCGGGCAGGGTACGGGTGAGGTTGCGTCCCCATCCGGTGCCGGCGGTCTCGGTGGTGTAGCTGGTGGCGAGTCCTTCGCTGGTGCTCGTGCCGACCTGGCCGTAGTGGGGGGTGGGCAGGGTGAAGGCTTGTTCGTCTGCGATGCCGCCGGCTGTGGTGTAGGTGCGGACGCGGGTGGGGTAGCCGTAGTCGGGGTGCAGCGCGCTGCCTGGTACTACGACTTCCGACCCGCCTGGTGGTGTCCAGTAGAGGTGGAGGAGGGCTCCGCCGGTGAACTCGGCGAGGGTGAGGCGGATTCGGTAGCGGGTCCCGGCGGTTGCGGCGAACGTGCCGGTTTTGGGCACGCTGTAGTAAGAGTCTTGGATGATGAGGGTGTCGTCGATCCACAGGGTGGCGTTGTCGTCGGAGTCGAGCTTCATGGTGTAGGTGCCGGTTGTGGGGAAGACGATGACACCGGTGAGCTCGACGGAGAAGTTGTCGGTGATGGTGGTGCCAGCGGAATTCTTCAAGCCTGTGGGTCCGCCGGATCCCCAGTTGACGTTGATGGTGCCGCCGGTGCCGCCGATACCGAGGGTGTTCATTGCCGGGCGGGGTTCGCTGGTGGTTGGCGCGAGGTTGGTGTTCGCCCACCAGGTGGCGTCGAGCCCGACGTACTCGGCTCCGGTTGCGGTGTCGAGGTCGTATTCGGTAGTCACGACCGGCACGTTGCTACAGGCTGTCGGGAGCGCTGTTGTCGGGTCGGTGCGGGTGTTGAGCGCGGTGAGGCAAGCGGTCTCAGTGTCCGGGATCGGGCCCCACTCTTCGGCTGGGTAGCCGGCTTTGTTGTAGATGGTTCGGGTCTCATGGTTGAGCGGGTCAACGGTGCGGGTGACCTGGTCGTCGTTGTTCCAATAGATCGAGTTGAGTCGGGCCGCTTGATCGCGGGTGGTGGTCGCTCGGGCCTTGGAGTCGAGCGTGTAGCGGGTGACGTACCCGGCCGGTGGGCTCGTACCAGCGATCGTCGCGTTGATGTCGGTGAATCCGGTGTGGTCTTTGGACACAGTTGTGTTGTTGATCGTGTACTGAGAGCGCGCCGCGCCAGCGGTCGGAGCTGGCCCGGTGATCGTGCTGGGCCAACCCCAGTAGTATCCACCGAACCCATTGCCAGTGAAGGTCATCGTCCAGGTGGTGTCTCCGCCTGAGTCAGTTCTGATGCCAGCACGAATCGCGTCGAAAGCGAGTGGGTCACGCAGGCTCTTCATCCATCCCGCGTGGTCGCCGGAGCCGCTTTGGTAGCCGAACTGCCAGGTTTGGTTCTTGTCGAGTTGGTTCGGGTTCGCAGTGTCGGGGTAGTTCGTGATCGAAGTCAGTGTCGCCGTTGTGGCCGACGATGAGTAGGTCAGCCTTGTCCATGTCGTCAGCCCTGCTCCGGCGTCGTTCAGGGCGAACTGGACTGCGCACAGGAAGCCGGTGGGGATCGGCGACGAATCGCAGCCGGTTTGGCCTTGGTAGATGAAGCGGAGTTGGCGGCCGCCTGCTGGGGCGGAGGTGGGGTTGGGAGCTGTGACAGGGTCCGCCACCTTGATCACTCGACCTGACGAGTCGTAGACGTAGAGGGCTGCCGAGGACTTGTTCACGTCGTCGGTGGCGGTGACTGCCTGGCGGAGCGTCCCATCCGCGTTGAACAGGAACGTCATTCCGGTGAAGTCGACTTTGATGGTTCCGTCGGTGCCTTGCGATGCGAAACCGTCACCGCCGTCTGGTGGTGACCATCCCTGCATCGATGACGAGTTGCTGGCGCGTTGCCAGCTGACCGTTGAACCGTCGGGTCCTTCGAGGGTGAGTGAGTCGCCGTCGACGCTCGCTCGCACGAACGCCATCGCGGCGGGTCCGGCAGACAGGTCCCATCCTGTCGGCAGGACCTGGGCGCGGGTGGTGAGCCACGAGGACTGCAGCTTGGTTGCTGTACCACTGGACTGGCGCACCCACAGCGTCGACTTCGCCGTGCCTGTTGTCTCAAGCAACTGTACGCGCAGCGTGCTCGCTGTGGTGGGCAATGTTCCCGTTGCCCAGTCGATGGCCGCGCTGGTGGCGACTGCTGAGCAGTCGGTGCCCCATTTGTCTAGTATTAACGATCCATTGACCCACACCCGGGCTCGTTGATCGCATTCCAAGCCGAGCTGCCAGTTCGAACTCGCTGGCGTGATCCAGCCGTTCCACTCGGCGATGAAGTAGTCGGCAGCATCGGTCGTCTCTCCGCCGCTGCCCCAGTTCTGGTCGACGGTCCCTACCCGGTGTCGCGCCACCATGCGCTCCCCGGCGTCGGCGCTGCCGTTGGCGTTGGCGTCTTTGACCACCGACATTGTCACCCCGTACAGCGGTTCAGCGACGTTGCTGTACGTGAACGAAGCACCAATCGCGCTGCCGACCGCGTTGAATGACGGCGAACTAACTGAGGTCGAATAGGCACCTGTCGCTGCGTTGATTGACCAGGGGCCGACATCGTGCGTTGGGGCCACAGCTGGGTCCGGGTCCCACACGAACGACCTAGACGACGCCGACGGAACGACATACCAGCCGTCCGTCACAGCGATCCTCCAATAGTAGGTCTGACCTGGATCGAGCAACACCGGGTCGATGGAGCTGTGCAGGAAGATCGCCCCAATCGGCGGCACCGAACCCTCGTACGGCTGCCAAACCGACGACATCAGAACACCTTCGCTGAACGTCGCTTCGGTTCCAAACTCGACCCGATACTGGAGACCCGTGTCGTCACCATCGGTCGAGGGCACGGCCTCCAAGTACGACGGCATCGCCCACCACCGCGCACCGTCAACGGGATTCACCAAACCATCCGCCCCGTTCAACGACGGCGCAGACGGCGGGGAGTTGTAGGTCAAGGAGAGCGAGGCGGAGAACTGCTTGTAGGTGTAGGTGCCGTTGGTGGGTTCGTTGTCCGCCTTGAACAGCAGGGTGCCGTAGCTTGAGTTGCTGGACGTCCAGTAGTCGTACAGCGACGTCAAGTTCATGGTTGCGGTGGTTCCCACCCCGTTCAGCGAACCCGACGCGAAATGGCCGGCCCATGTCTGCCCGTACGGGTACGGCGGAGGAAGCGTTCTCGGGGTTTGTGTGTCGTGATAACCCGACACATCAGCCCAGAACACCTTCAGCCCCTGGGCCCCGGAACCGGAGCCGTTCGTGGTGGTCAATGTCAGTGTCGCGTTGGTGATCCGCTTGCCCAGCAGGTTGTTGCCACCGGTGTAGTAGTCGAACCTGGCGGTCGACCGCCAGATCATCGCTGGCTTGCCCCCAATAGCTGGGTTGCCAACCCGCAGGCCCGTCGTCGAGGAATACCCCTGGCCGGGCTTAGGCCACGAGGTGTCCACCACCAGCGGTGGGGTGATGGTCGGGTCGATCACGATCGGAAACGCGTCATCCGGTTGTGCCGTCAACCATTGTGGGTCTACCGACAAGGTCAGCACCGCCTCTGACTGAGAGCGGTCCAACTCCAGCGCTGTGTTGGCTTCGCCGTCCACACCGAAGCCTTTGGCATCGAACGCCACCGGCTGCCCGACCGACACCACCAAACCGTCGGCGACAATCCGCAGTTCTCCGCTCTCTGAGCTCTCGACGGTGGCGTCTAGAACTTCGAACTGGTACCTGCCGGTCGCCTTCGTCGACTTCACTTCGACGAGTTCCTCGACCCCCAGGGCCGACACCCGGTACACCAAGTCGGCATCCAACCACGCGTCGGCGTAACGGACCGACACACCGTCGGGCTCGATCACACCCCGAACCGGCGCCGCGTCAACCGCTGTCCAACCAAACGAACCCGCTGAGTCACCGAAACGAATTGCCCCATCCAACGTCGCAGGGAACGACACTGTCCACGAGTTCGCGCGATTCGAGATCACCCCGTCCTTGCTAGCTACCAGCGAGGAATCGATCCGCTCCCAACGCTCCCCATCAAGGAAGTGCACAGGCTCAGCGGCCACCACGAGTGTCTCGGACCCGTCAGGATTCGCGAACACTGTCTCAAACACGTCACGCCCATCCACAACCTCGACCGACCGTTGCGGATCGAAGCCGGAACCCTTCACCGCTGGCGGTACGGAACCAGGAGTTGCGACCGGCGCGACCCCTGCGTCCAAGCCCGGGACCTCCGAAGGCGAACCTGACAGCACCTCCGGGCGCACACCAACGATCGGCGCAACAGGTACCGCCTCCAGCCGCTGCACTGGAAACTGCAGCAAGCCGACAGCAACACATCCACCGACCACAGATCGCCATGTCCGCCTCATAACAGCACCCCAATCGTCAGGATTCACTTCCGTCTGACTAGGAATGTCCGCGCTCGCAGCGAGCGTTACACCACCGCCAAGAATATTCTTCAGCACGGCTTGTACCCGGTTACAGGTCGCAGCGGGTGCGGGGGGTGCACCCAACTGCCCTCGGCCTACTTACCCAAGGTTGCGGTGTTCCTCGAGGATCAGGTCGTGTTCCAGCTGGGCTCGCAGGCAACCGGGGTGTGGGTCGGGTAGCGGGGTGTTGGTCGCCCGGTTGATGCACACCTTGTTGGCACGCCACCCGTTACACGCCTTCGACAACGCCCACGCTGCACGCTGGTGCGGACTCGGATCATGTTCTCCCACACCTGCACATGTCCACCACCGACACGCCCGTTACACACCAGCGTGCATCACGCGGTTCACGCGGCACCGCGGCTGAGCCGGCGGATGACCGTGGCCACATGATGCGACGTCGCCCATCGCAGCACATCCGAGGTCGCAGCCGACACCACCCCGTCACCGCCAGCGCGGTGGGCGACCTCGGCCGAACCTGCACTTTCGGCGCCGCGAAGGAACCCGTCGTCGGCGACGCGGCGGTACAGGTCGCTGTCGGACAGCCCGACCATCGGGTACCCAACCCAATTGTCCCCCGTGTTCCACCACAACGCCGCCGCCGCCGGGGTCGAGTCCAACGGTGCCTGTTGCGGAGAGGCAAGCCCGAAGTCACCGAAATCGACCGCAAACGCGAGCTGGCGGAACATCGCCGCGTCATGACGGCCTACCCGTACCCGACCTGCAGGCTCCACCTTCGCCAACGTCGCCGGGACCGCACCGGCCAGCGCTGTCACCGACCGCCACCCCTGGGTGAGCGCACGCGCCAACTGCACGATCAGCGCACCCGCAGCCCCAGCCGCAGCACCCGTGTCCGGGATGAACCCGCAATCGCACACCACATCCGCCTGCACCGGACGCAACCCCAACGAGCGCACAGTGGCCAACGCCTGCGCCAGATCCGCCAACGTCGACACACCCAACGGTGACATCACACGCACCACCACACCACCCGCATGGAATCCGGCAGCCACCCGCGCCGCCAGTACATCACCCGCAGCAGGATCCGCCGGTAGCACCGGGATGTACCCCACACCTGCCGCCCGACACGCCGCATCCACACGCCCGATCATCGACCCGTCTCCTGCGGCGACAGCACCAGCATCGATACGCCACGACAACCGACGCGACGACGCAGCCAGCCGCTCCACCAACGCCACCTCCGGTGCCGCACCAGTTGCTGGTTGCAACACCCACACCGGCTGTACCAACCCGCCCACACGCTGATCGCTCAACAATGCATCCAGCTCGCTGCGCGTTGCACTCAAGAAAGGTCGATACGTCACCACGGTCCCGTGCTCCCAACAGATCCACACCGCCACACCCGGCGCGTGTAACCAAGGAGTGTCCGGCACCCTGCCGTTCGTTACAGACCCCGGAACAGATCATTAGGCTTCCCACCCATGGCGTCCCGGAGCCCCAACAGCCCACCCACCAGCCGTGCAGCAGCATTCAGCGAAGCCAAAACCGTTCGCGCATATCTCGAAGCACTCCGTACCAACCGACCCAGCCGCGGTCGCCGCCGCACCAAAGACACCATTGCCCACCGGCTCACCATCATCGACACCGAACTCGCCACCCCCATCGACGTCATCACCGAACTGCGCCTCACCCAAGAACGCATCAACCTGCAAGCAGAACTCACCGTCACGAACACAGCCGTCGACATGTCAGCACTCGAAGCCCGGTTCATCGAAGTCGCCAAGAACTACAGCGACCGCACCGGCATCAGCTACACCGCCTGGCGCACCGTCGGCGTACCAGCCGCCACCCTCACCGCCGCCGGCATCACCCGCACCTGACCCCCACCGCGGGGTTCAGAAGATGTAGACCGAGGAGACCACGTTGTTCCACCCGCTCAGCATCGACGACGCCTGCGCGAACGAACTGGTGTTGCCCGGATACACGGATCCTCCAAGCCCGGACAACGAGAAGAAGTCGGTGTCGCAGGCCCCGACCTTGTAGCTCGACGTCTTGTTGTCGAACCCGTACGACGACAGGTTGTGCGTTGTGTTGCGGATCGAAAGGCTGATCATCGTTCCCGAGTACGACGTCGCGTCGTAGAGCCGCAGAGTTGAGCCACAGGTTGAGAGCAGCGCCGCCGCACCCGTGCGCGATGCTGAACCGAGGTAGTCGTCGAGTTCGGCCTCGGTTCGAAAACAGATCGAGAGATCGGCGCCGACGTCGCACGCGGTGGCGTCCTCCCAATCGATTGCGAGATCAATCCAATGATCCTCGAACCAGGCCACACCGGTGACCGCATCATCAATGTTCGTCGCCACGACGGTCGTCGGAACAGTCGCCACGAGGGCGAACAGCGACAGAGCAATGCACAATACGCGTTTCATAGTTTCAATCTCCATTGTTGGCTATCAAGACGAATCCGGGCTCCCGCGCCGACTGACGATCACGATGAAGCGGCCCTCGAGATCCAAAGCGACGATCGAGCACTGGCGTTCTGCCGTGTAGCCGCCACGCATCACCAGCGGCCAATCAGCGAAACCATGTTCGGCCATCACGGCGCGCACCTCCGCTTCAACCTCCGACTCGGTCAGACACCGCTCCGCGAAGTTCTCGACCAGCACCTCGTGGAACGCCGTAATGTCCAAGTTCTCGTCAGTCAACGCACCGGCCCAGTTCGCGAACCCCAACTGTGCGCACACCCGCTGATCGCCAGGGATCACTGCGACGAGCCCGGTGTCGAGCACACACGCAGTCAACTCTGGTGGCGAATCGTCAACTGAGAATTCGCCGTTCATCCACAACTCGCCACACGCCTCAACCGGGTCTGCCGTCATTGCGATCACCGACAACGCAGGCGGCGGATGCTCCGCCACCGGGTAGCACACCAACTGCAACGGATTGGTCGGCGACTCCTGCCGCAAGAACGCAGCCGCCGCCAACCCAGCCGACACCACCACGACCGCACCGCCAGTCACCCACCAACGGCGACGACCGCGACTCGCGCGCACCGGCACCAGCGGCGAGGCGATGATCGCCGCGAGCATCGCGTCGTCGCCGGGCAGACGCTCCGACAACCCCTCCACAGGGTTCAGCGCAGCCAACAGCTCGAAGGGATCACGATCACTCATGACTCCACCTCCCCATCAGCCATCAGCACCGACAACCGACCACGCGACCGATGCAACCGCACCCGCACATTGCCAGGACTCATCCCCAACACCTGCCCGACCTCAGCCGCATCCAGGCCGTGCCACAACGACAGCTGCACCACCTCACGGTCCGTTTCCGACAACTCGGACAACGCTGCAGCCAACGCATCGACCACCGCTGGATCAACCGCACCCTCGAACAAACCCACCGCGTCAGGGGGCCGCATCGCCGACAGGGCATCCACCAACGCCACCCGCCGGCGATCCGCACGCACCAAGTTGCGCAAATGATTTCGGGCCACCCCGAACAACCACGCCCGCTGCGACAACAACGGAATCACGTCCAACTTCACCCACGCCGTCTCGAACGTCGCCTGCACGATCGTGAAGCGCCCCGGGTTTGATGACTGCTCGGTTTATTGGGTGACGGCCTCGAGGGCCGTCGGGTTGTGACTGTAGTAGGCGGCCTCGAACTCGACCGGCGTGGTGTAGCTGGCGTCGTTGGTGATGCCGCTGTGGAGTCGGTGATGGTTGAACCAGTCGACGTAGGTCATCGTCGCGAACTCGACGTCGTCGAGCCCTCGCCATGGTCCTTGCCGGTAGATCAGCTCCCACTTGTAGAGCCCGTTGAACGACTCTGCGAGCGCGTTGTCGTAACTGTCGCCCTTGGATCCAACGGACGCGACGATGTCGTTCTCGGCGAGACGTTCGGAGTAGCGGATCGACAGATATTGGACCCCACGGTCGGAGTGGTGAACGACCTGGGACACGTCGTGGCCGGCACGTTGACGGTTGAACACGGCCATCTCCAACGCGTCGATCGCCAGGTCCGACCGCAGCGAGCGTGATGCTTGCCAGCCCACGATGAACCGCGAGAACACATCGACGATGAACGCGACGTAGACCCACCCCGAGTGTGTTTTGACGTAGGTCAGATCGGCGACCCACAACCGGTTCGGGGCTGGCGCTGTGAACTCGCGTGACACCAGATCCGTCGGTCGTTCCAGCCGGTCATCGGAGGTGGTCGTCACCGTGAACGCCTTGCCCCGTCTGGCCCCCGACAGGCCTTCTTGGCGCATCAGCCGCTCGACACGGCCACGACCGACACTGATGCCCTCTCGGTTCAACTGGGCCCAGATCTTGTCCGCGCCATAGACGAACAAGTTCTCGTCATAGACGCGGCGGATCTCCACCACCAACTGCGCGTCACGAACCGCACGCGCTGACGGCGCCCGCTTCCGCGCGACCCAATAGGTGTTCGGGGCGATCTTGCAGCCGTGCTCGCTGAGCACCCTGCAGATCGGCTCGACCCCGAACCTGCCCCGGTGGGCATCGATGAACGCGACTATCTCCACGACTGGCGGTCGAGCTCCGCCCCGAAGAAAGCCGACGCCGCTTTCAAGATCTCATTCGCCCGGCGCAGCTCCCGGTTCTCGCGCTCGAGCTCCTTGATCTTCGAGCGCTCCTCGGTCGTCACGCCCGGCCGCTGACCGCCATCAACCTCGGCCTTGCGGACCCACAACCGCAACGTCTCATGATTGATGTTCAGCTTCTTGGAGATCGACTCGATCGCCTTCCACTGCGACGGATACTCCTGCTGATGATCGAACAGCATCCGCACCGCACGCTCACGCATCTCATCGGGATACTTCCCAACCCTCTTCGCTCCTGACATGTGCTCCATCCTCTCAAGGTTTGGAGCAGTCACCGATCCCGGGGCGATTCA
>Ga0335397_10006761_pt1 | contig 14739 bp, 8 predicted proteins | sample MAT04_FD_205740 | JGI IMG/M metagenome (GOLD analysis project Ga0335397, IMG submission 205740) | Freshwater microbial communities from Lake Fryxell liftoff mats and glacier meltwater in Antarctica - MAT-04 (spades assembly) (version 2) ...
ATTGAATTCCACGGGCAGAGTGATGAACTGAAAAACCACGATTAGAGAAAATGCCAGAATCCCGAGAAGCAGGAGCGGCTTCATCGACAGGAATATTCCCAGGAACAGCAGAATTTCGGAAAACGGGGCACCAAAACTGACAGCCGGGACGATTGCAGATCGAACATACAGCGGAACGTAGCCATGAGCATGTTGAATCGCATGGCCTGCTTCGTGACATGCGACGCCGATCGCGGCAATCGACTGACTGCCAAAAACCTGTTCCGACAAGGCCAGGGTTTTCGTTGCCGGATTGTAGTGGTCGCTCAGGAATCCATTCGTCGGTACGATCTGGACATCACTGATTCCAGCGTTCTGTAACAGAACCTGCGCAGCCTGAGCTCCCGTGTAGCCTCGCCGCGTTCCGATCTTTGAGTACTTGCTGAACGCCGATTTCACCAGCAGACTCGCAATCCCCGACATGACCAGTCCGGGAAGAACCACAATCAGAATATATTTGAAATCAAAAAACATCATGGCATTGCCTCCATCAACAGATTTTCAGATGCTGCCCATACGGCAGCATCGCGACCCGTTTGATGAAGTGCAAGTGACGTGCCAATCACGGGTATCTGCATTCACAATAATTCGCAGGGTGTGCCAAGCACAGAAAATGTTATCAGGACGATGGTGGACAGGACGATGAATCGCAGCTCAATCGCATTCCGTTTTCAAGCTGCTGCGGTTCATTCGTCGGGTGGGACAAGCGGCAGCTAAGCCGCGCCGGCCCACCAATGGGTGCATCTTCACTTGGTACGCTGGCGGTCGCTGGCATCGGGACGATCAACAGGCGGATCGGACGTATCGTCGATAGGGGCCACCAACGGTGGGTCGCGCATCGGGGGCAATGATCCGCCGCGATTGAATAATTGTGGCTTTGCGTCCTGATATATGGGCACTTCCATCGGCAGGGCATAATCGCGTGTGAAACGATTTCCGTCACCTGTCCCGAATCCTGCATCAGGAAATCCAAGTCCGTTGGCGTTGTTGACCAGTGTCTGGAGTCGCAGATTGATAATGTCGGCTTGAGCGGCTTTTCGTTTTTCGAGCTGTTCTCGGAGCGATTTGACTCGCTGCTCGACTTCCTCCAGTTCCTTCTCACGCTGTTTCAAATCGGCTGCGAACTGTGTCGTGAGTTGCTGCTGAATTGTGTCCGCCGCCGCTTTGCGGGATTCCTCATCTTTGCCGGTGCTGAGTTGTTTAATTGCGGTTTGAAGTTTTTTTATCGTTTCCAACTCTTCTGGCGGGATAGGAACCTGGATGGTTCGCGAAACGGTCTCCTTTACGACAACAGTCCGCATTGGTTGCGAAAATCTCGCATCCGGTTGCGGTTGGGCTTGGCTGCGATCGTCAAATAGAAGAGGGCCTTTTTGATACGCATCGTTCTGGCTCGCGGCCTTGAGCTTTGCAGGTCTGACGAAAGGGTCGATCCTATCCTGCGTCAACGCAGTCTTTGCAAACGCACCGACGCTGCACAGGCAGGCGGCACAGAAGAGAAATCTCAGAGTTCGCATCGTTTGATCCTTTTCGATAGGTTGAGGGGAAAATTGGGTTTTCATGAATTTGAGGACAACGTGCTGTTCCATTCAGGATCTTTCGTAGAAATCATGAATCGAAGCGGCCAAGTTTTCCGCCGGGCTTGGCCCAGCGGGAACACAACTGAAGGGCTACCAAACGCACCGAACATGTTGATTCTACGCCACCGTCGGGCTCGTCCCGGCGGAGCAATGATTGCGAGGCTGAGCGGTCCAGTCAGGGCTCCATTGGCACAAGGCCAATGGTGGCCTGGCATCTTGTCACGTGTCGGTAGCTCTCCAGTCATTTGTCCACCGGGACGAGCCCGGTGGTGAGAGATCTCAGTGATTTCACGAATAGTCCTTATTGGTTGAACTGTTCCATAATCTCGCTGATTTGTTCGCTCCATTTGTCTGACTCAGAACCTAACGGTTCGCTGCCCTGTAGCGTGGTATTCCAGTGTGCGGAAATCTCTTCCAGCAGTTGTTGAGTCTCCGCAAGATCCTTCTTAAACGTGTCCGACGGCAATGTGATGAAGGAAGGCGAAGCGGTTTGTGGCTGTTCAGCACGTGCCACCGGCGGAATGGAATCAGTCCTTTGCGTTGGCTCCGCCATTGGCGATGGCAATGCGATCCGTGATGGCATTTGGGGCATGTTCCAAAACGCCAATCCAAATCCGATCAGCATGCAGACACCGATCACTCCGGCAGCCATCGCAGATCTGCGGATTACATTCCGCCATCGCAACCATGTTCGACGCCAGCGAACTCGACGAGAACGCTGTCCGCTTTGTAGTTGCACAAGGATCGCGTCGAGTTGTCGTTCTACTTCCTGAGCGTCTCGAAAACGATCGGCAGGATTCTTTGAAAGCAGTCGATCGACGACCTCCGCCAGTTCGGCCGGGATGTCGCTATTCACTTCATCGACCGGACGATGTTGGTCATTGCAGATGCGATTCAGAATGGCGAGCGCATGTTCGGCTCGAAACGGTGGTCGTCCGGTACACATGAAATAGATCGAACTGCCGAGACTGAACAGATCGGAGCGATGATCCACCGGCTGTCCGGTCGCTTGTTCGGGCGACATGTAGTGCGGCGTCCCGGCCACGACGCCGGTTCTGGTCAGTGTCGCGTCATCAACGGTGCGTGCCAGGCCAAAGTCCGAGATCAAGACTCGTTCGACCGATTCTTCCAGCAGGATATTGGCGGGCTTTACGTCACGATGCACAACTCCCTGAGCATCCCCATCCTGCAGGCCGCCGCGACGTGCGAATCGGTAGACGAAAGGTTCGTAAACCGACACGAATTCCCGCCATGCGTCTGCATCGTCGGCTGACGGCAGTCGCAGAATCAGGCTGGCTTTCGTATCAGGCACACGCGGCATTAAGGAATTGTCCCGAAGTAAGATCCTGTTTTGAGTAGGCCGGACCGAGCTCGCCGCACTGCCGGAAGTGCGGTCGCAGTCTACTGACATAGTGAATGATAGGATTTTCCACGACGAATCGTTCAGCGAGCGATGTTCCGGCGACGGGCGACCTTGGTCGGGCCTACCGATCTACGGGTTAAACGATCAGGACTTTTCACCCACGATCGCCTGAACTTTATACACGCTTGCCCGCGTTGAATCTTTCACCGAATTCACAAAGATTTCCCCGCACACTGGAAATTCTTGTCCGAATGGCCGAGGAGTTCGGTAGATAGATGGAGCGAATCGGACGGATAATAATGTCCATCCTACGGCAAGTCCTGTTCGTTTGATCTCAATGGTTCAGAGGGTGGAGTCAATCTTTCCCTGAGCGCACGTTCAAGTTCCGGGCGGCGGACAGGTTTCGACACGTAGTCATCCATCCCGACTTCCAGGCAACGTTCCCGGTCGCCTTTCATGGCGCGGGCGGTCATGGCGATGATCGGAATGTGAGTCCCGGAATCTCGTTCAAGTTCACGAATACGCTGAGTGGCCTGCAAGCCATCCATCTCGGGCATTTGCACGTCCATCAGGATGACATCGAACGAACCAGACTGCCAGAGTGAAACAGCGATCGCACCATTTTCAGCGATCTCGACGGAATGTCCCCATTTCGTGAGCAGGCCGACCGCCAATGTCTGGTTGGCTTTGCCGTCTTCGGCCAGCAGAATCTTTAGCGGAGGCAGTGGTTCCGGTTTATCGTCTGCCCCGAATGACGTGACGGATCGTGATGTCTGACGTCCGACCGCATTGACAATCGCCGCGAGTAACTCAGATTGCTTCACAGGCTTAATCAAGTGTGATTGAATGTCCAGAACTTTGCACCGCTGCGCGTCACCTGTGCGGCCACCGGAGGTGAGCATAATAACGGCAGTCTGCTGCAGCGCGGTGATGGTACGCAACAGTTCGATCATCTGGAATCCATCCATGCCTGGCATGTTGACATCACTGATGAGCAACGGCAGTGGCTGACCTGAGGCCACGGTTCTTTGCAATGTTTCAATCGCCTGATGGCCACCTGCCGCGGTTTCCACCAACATTCCCCACCCTTTAAGCATCTCGTTCAGGATGCGGCGATTTGTAGCGTTGTCATCGATCACAAGGACGGGAATTCCAGAGAGATCAGGAAGCTCATCACGTTCTTCGCGTTGCGTGCCTGTCCCGAAAACTCCGGTGAAATGAAACGTACTGCCTTTTCCCGGTGTGCTTTCGACGCGAATATTGCCGTCCATTGCTTTGGCAATGCTGGAGGTAATTGCCAGTCCAAGTCCAGTTCCACCAAATTCTCGTGTGGTTGATGAATCGGCCTGCTCGAACGCAAAGAAAACCTTATTCTGTTTTTCGAGTGGTATTCCAATACCGGTGTCGCGAACACTGATGTCCAATCGGAACTGTTTCTCGGAAACAGATTCGCATTCCACATTCACGAAGACTTCCCCGACTTCCGTGAATTTGATCGCGTTGCCAATGAGATTCAAAAGGACCTGACGCAGTCGTATCGGGTCTCCACACAGCCATCCGGGAACATCGGAATGTACCTGCCAGACAAGCTCCAGATTCTTGACATGGGCGCGCGCCCCCAGTGTCTTGAGGACGTCACCGATTTCTTCGCGCACTTCGAAGTCAATCGATTCGAGTTCCAGTTTGCCGGCCTCGATCTTTGAAAAATCCAGAATCTGATTGACGATCAGCAGCAGCGATTCTGCAGATTCAGACACGATCTTCAGATATTCGCGCTGAGTCTGTTCCAGATCGGAATCCAGCACCAGATCTGTCATACCGATGATCGCGTTCATCGGTGTTCGGATCTCATGACTCATGTTGGCCAAAAAGTCGCTCTTGGCGATGTTGGCCGCTTCAGCGGATTCCATCGCAGACTTCAATTCCAGGAGGGTTCGTTTTTTTTCTGTAATGTCTTCAGCGATCCCCAGCAGGATTATGGGCCGACCATTTTCGTCACAGACAGGAATTTTCTTCGTGTGGAGAAACCGTACCCCATTGGGAGTGTGAATTTCTTCGTCCTGAATTTCCACCATTTTCATGTTATCCAGAACCTGTCTGTCCGTTCTCGTAAAATGTTCGGCTTCTTCCTGCGGAAAAACGTCGTAACTGGATTTGCCGATCAAGTCATCAAGTGAACAACCCATCAATTCCTGAGCCGCCTTGTTGCATCGGATAAACCGCAATTCCTCCGCATCTCTCATAAACAACACGACGGGAATATTGTCGATCACAGAGTCGAGGAACTTGTTGGCATCTCGAAGTTTGTGCGCATGCTGTTCCAGATCCGTCATTGCAGTTTCAACAGAGTCGGCCATGTTATCGAATGCGCTTGCTAAACTTCCAATCTCATCCGCGCGATCCATGCGGCAGCGAACAGTACGATCTCCAGACGCCAATCGCTTCGCTGCTAAGGAGAGTGACTTCAGCGGCGCAACGATACGCTCGGCCAGCAACATCGTAAATCCAATGACCAGCACCCCGATTCCCACACTGAATAATAGTGTCAACTGAGTCAATTGAGTCAGCGGAGCATACGCCTGGGCACGATTGATTTCTGCAATGCAAACCCAATCTGTGCCTCGCACTCGTGTCCAGGCACCGACTTCGCGTTTTCCGAAAATCCCTTCGTATCCACGTAAATCGACTTTTTGGAATGTCGCCGACGTTTTAGGAAGCATCTGACTCTGTTGAAATGCCCGAGTGAATTCACTTTGATCGGGAGCCTGAACTTTGGTTTCCAGCATGGAGCGCAATCGGATTCGATTTGCCTCTTTCAGTCGCAATTCATAGTGAGATGGTGACAGAAGAATTCCTTCTTTGTTAACCACGTAAGTATCACTTGTCGAATACTCGTCCGAATAGTTAGCAGCTCGTAACAGGTTTTGTCCAATGTCCAGAACTCTGACCCGGACCCGTAGAATGCCATAAAGTTCCTCACCATCGCGAATCGGAGCGGCAATGAACATGCACGGCACACCAGGACTGCAGATTCCGTATTCATCTGGCAGTGGAATTTCCGATGCGAATATCGGGGAAACCCAAAGCTGATTTTCGGCATCCTTTACGATAGTGGGATCGTCGGCGGCGGACGGAACGTCAACGTCATCTCCCGTACTTCCGATCAGAATTCTTCCTGTCCGAGGCTGATGGACCGTGATTTCGTAGACGTACCTGCGACTGAGGGTGTTTTGATCCAGTTCTTTCTTGAGACGGTACAGTGCCAGAAAGTATTCATCGTCTTCTGGCACCAGATGGCGAATTCGACGAAGTTCTTCCACCAGAGTGGTACTGTTGGCAATACTGGTTGTCAGTTCCCGTCGATCAGCCAGCCACTGTTCGACGCGCAAGGCGCTTTCGGAAACCGTCAGTTCGAGTAATTGTGTCAGATGGGATTCACTGTTGGCTCGATGAGTTCGATAATTCGCATAGCCCATCGCTGCGGCGGCAATCAGTGAAGCCAAAGCCGTGATTGCGACGATATTTGCTCGAAAGCTGGTCGGGATCAGCCTCAAGGAACCACCTCCCTGTCAGTCGGATCAACCTGATAGAGAGCTTTCATCATTTCAACAGCGTTTTCAGCATAAGCTCTCCTGGCCATTCCAAATTGCTCGAATACCGTGAGCTGTTGCTCGGTCAACATCTCCCGCTGTCCGCCGAGGTTTTCCCAGCGACTTTCGAACTCCCGCCATGCCAGTTCAAAGTTGGTCCTGTTTCTGGAATTCACGACGGAGGTTGCGTTGCGGAATTTTGCGCGGGCGTCTCCCAGAAATCCTCGCACATTGGCCATCGCCATCAGTAGCGCTGGCTTGCGTCCACTCACCTCCAATTCGGCAATCTCCAAATCAATCATCGCGCTGATGCTGTCGAACATGATATTGCCCGACTCGTTTCCTCTGAAAAGAAATGTCGCGGGCAAGAACGGTAGAGGTGGCAAAGGATCTTCGCTGCTCCATAGAATCCTGAATTGACCGTCCGACTGAATCCTGCCAATGTGTGCGACTTTCCACGTGTGCTGATTTCGCGGATCAACTCGGATCAGGCCCCCCGGTGCCGGAAAGATAAGACCTGTGACGGCACGACGAATCGCATCGACGTCGGCACTGCCCGCAGATTCCACGGCTTTCGCAAACATGTGAACCTGGGAATAGGCCGCTTCAATGGGATCGTCGGTGACGCGTTCTGGGCCGTAGCGTTTTTTGAATTCACGAACAAAGCGTCGATTTGCCGGCGTGTCGATGCTTTGGAAGTACGTCCAGCTTCCATAGTGCCCGGCCGTCAATTCCACTCCAATATCAAGCAATTCGTGTTCCGCAATGCTGAACGACAGAACCGGAATTTGCCGATGATCAATTCCGGACTCTTTGAGTGCAGTGAAGAACCCTCGATTGCTGTCGCCATTGATGGTACTCAACACAACGTCTGGTTTACTATCGATAATCTTCGCCACGAGTTCGTCGAAGTCCTGACTGCCGAGTGGAGGGTACTCTTCGCCAACCACCGTACCTCCAAAGTCATCGAGTCGCATCCGGATGATTTCATTTGCAATCCGAGGGAAAATGTAGTCTGAGCCAACAAGAAACACGCGAGTCCCGAACTCGCGACGACACCAGTTCACTGCCGGGATGATTTGCTGGTTGGGAGTGGCACCGGTGTAGATGATATTCGGAGAACTCTCGCGACCTTCGTGCTGAACGGGATACCACAACAGATTATTATGTTCCTCAAATACCGGCAGCACGGCTTTTCTGTCGGTGGATGTCCAGCAACCAAATACAGACGCAACTTTGTCTTCGACGATCAGCTTCTCGGCCTTCTGAGCAAATGTCTGTGCGTCTGACGCTCCATCTTCGATGACAGCCTGCAGAGGACGACCCAGAACGCCGCCGCGTTGGTTCACTTCGTCGATCGCAAGCATGGCAGCATCCACGAGAGACTGCTCGCTGACCGCCATTGTGCCGCTCAGAGAATGCAGGATGCCGACACGAATTGGCGATTCGTCCTGCTGTTTGTCCTGCTGAATCTGATCCTCGAACGCCACTCCCGGAGACACCGTCGAAAGTAGAATGATGATCAGGAAGAAAATCGAACGGTCCATAACGAACCTTCCGTACACGTCGCAGAACTTGCAGACAAAAATACGACCGGGATTATACCGGAAATCTGGTTGCACTTAAACTGTGTCCTTTCTTTAACTTGAGCGCCCTGTGAATGTCATGTGAGAAGTGTATTCGCCGCAGCCCGTGTGAAACTGCGGAAGTTGTTGTCCCTGTGAGACGTCATGGACCATGAGTTCATCATTCTGTCTCCTGTGTTAGAAGATTCATTCAAGTGCCGAAAGGAACGAGAATTCTGATTCGGCGGGTTGTGATGGATTTAAGAGCGCCCGGTGTCTTGTCGAAAACAGACATGGGGGCGTCGGATCTTTCCGCGCACAGTTGACTATTTTGATCTCAGCCGCTTTGTATGTGTGGGGAGCCATCCCAATGGCGATTGTGGAGTTGTGTTTCAGGATTCGGCGATTCCTGCCGATGGCCGTATTAGCGGGATTGACGCAAATCGCTGCCGTCGATGCGCAGATCAAGCTATCGCCCGGTGTTGTCCCGATCATCGACAACGAACTGAATTCACCGATCGATGAACCACAGGTCATCATTGATGAGCATTCGTCGAATGCGGTCATGCGCGCCACGCCGCAACATATTCAGCAAGCAAAAGATCCGCTGCTGAAGCTGGTTTATGAGACTCGTGAAGCCCAACGACGCCGTCTGTTATCAACCGACGAACACACACCGTGGCAGATCATGCACGGGATGCTGGCGCTTCGCGAAGAGTTTCTGATACGACACAACGGTCAGCCGGTCAGTTGTCTGGAATGGATTCAGTCCGGGCCAACATTCGAGAACGATAGCTGGTTCGAAAAAACTCAGGTACGAGTTCTGAACGGTCGCGGCAACAACTTTGAATTATTGACAGTTGGTCGAGGTCATCCATACAACAAACCGTATGCGTTCGAAGGTCATATCAATCAATTCGTCGCGATCCTTTCGATGAGCGGTGTGCCACTGGATACACAGTTCAGCACGCCGCAGGGACCAGTGTCCATGCGTGATATGCTCACGTATGCCAAGTTGACGGTCAATGAGAAAGAAGAAGTGACATGGACACTGTGGGCACTCAGTCGATATCTGCCACACGATGCTGAATGGATCAACGCCCGGGGTGAAAAATGGAGTATCGAACGCCTTGTAAAAATCGAAGCGGGCAAGTCGCTGCAGGGCGCACCATGCGGTGGCACTCACGGACTATTCGCGTTAGCGCATGCAAGGAATGTTTACCTCCGGTCGGGAAAACCGCTTGTGGGAGTCTGGCTGGAAGCAGAGCAAAAAATTCGCCGCTATATCCAGACCGCACGAATGCAGCAGAATTCAAACGGCACGTTGTCGTCAAACTACTTCCGAGGCCGTGAATATAAGCAGGAATTCGACAAGCGAATGGCCAGCAGCGGACATCTGCTGGAGTTTCTGATGATGGCGCTGCCGTCGCAGGAACTGAATGCGCCCTGGGTACGCCGCGCGGTCGAGGCAACGTCCAACGATCTGATGATGAACCGCAAGTCGTTCGTCAGTTGCTCGCCGTTGTATCACGCCACAAGCGCACTCAGCATCTATCTGGATCGTGTCGCCACTGCCGCTCCGAATATGGCGCAGGCACCATCGAAGACCCATTCGATCTCCAACAGCCGTGAAATCAAGACTGCCGATGCCGCTTTGACGACTCCAGTCGTCGAACATCCAGAATCCGTCAAAACGCCGGTGATGGAATCGTCAGGCGTGGATTCCAACGGCGCGCCAAAAACTTTGTCTGAACCTGCGTCCGCTGTGCCGAAAGCGCCTGTGCCAGAAGTTCCGGTGCAGGTAGTGCCAGCGACAGAAGTGCCAGCGACGGAAGTACCAGCGACGGAAGTACCAGCGACAGAAGTCCCTGCAGTTCCTGAAAAGATCGAACTGCCAGTTCCTGCCGCAACACCATCGGAGTCATTGCCACCAGCCACAGAGCCGCCTGCCACGGAAACACCTGCTGAAGTGCCGCCTGCTGAAGTGAAATCAAGCGAACCTGCACCGATCGTGGATGACTCGAGCAAAGCAAAAATGGAGACTCTCAGGACACCGGTACCGGCTCGAAGTGCCATAGTCGTAACGCCGACTGATTCCTATCCCAAAGTCCGTGTCTTCGGGCCTCAGCCTGCTGCAGAAACGAGAGTTGTGCAAAAGTCTGCTGTCGAGAAACCCAAGCCATCGACTCCTGTACCGCCAGTTCCACTGCCTGAGGAACTACTGATCGCACTTCCGGACAGCGAACCCGTACCAACACCGATCAGCGAAGCACCAGTTCCCGTTCAAAGCGTCAGCCTTCCGAGAATTCTGCCTCAGGACAAACCGCTTCCCGCAAAGGAACCGTCCCAGGAAAAGAAACGTGACGGCTGGAAAGCCACACCGCCAGAACGCCGCAAAGTGATCATCGTGGACGAGAAACTTCCCGACGCCTGAACTGCCATCCTGTTTAGTTCACGAATTTCCTGGCGGAATTGGTGGCGGGGCTGGTGCTCCGAATGCCGGCACGAGTTGAGGTATCTGACCGGCTGCAACCCAGTCCGTCATGCCAGACGTCCAGACAAGCGTCGATTTTGTAAACTTGCCAGCAGCGATTCCATTCGCTATCTGCTCCAGACTGTAAGGTCCCTGCCCCTGTCCATTGATTGCCACATGCCATGCTGATGGCAGGACAGGAGGCATCGCGGGCGCGGCAGCAGTCGGCGGAAAAATTCCCGGCTGCATCATGCGGCCTGCCATCGCCATGCCGAGTCCCAGTCCCATGCCTTCCGCTGCACCGCCACCGCCGGGATTTTCAGCGGCGGCAGTCATCGCCTGCCCCATTTGATACTGCTGGAATTTTCCAAGGTCGCCAATCACTCCGATACTCGTACGAGTGTCGAGTGCTTTTTCGACGGCCTCAGGCAGTGAAATATTCACGATAATCAACTGCGGAATTTCCAGGCCGTATTCGTCGTCGATTTTTTCCTGAACGGACAATCGCAGCTTTTCACCGAACTCGCCATACTTCGAGGCCAGATCGAGCGCGGCGATATTCGAAGTACCAAGCAGTTCCGCGATGGAACTCACAATGATCGAACGCAGAAGTTCGGTCACGGCGTCCACGCCAATTTCCTGACTGGTGCCGACGAGTTCCGTCAACAACGCTTTGGCATCTGCGGCCTTGACTGCGTATGTTCCAAACGCTCGAATCCGGATCGGACCAAATTCGGGATCGCGGAGCATGATGGGATTTGGCGTGCCCCACTTCAGATCGGTGATCTGCTTTGTACTGACGAAGTACACTTCCGATCGAAACGGACTGTTGAAGCCGTACTTCCAGCCGGCAATCGTGCTCAGAATCGGCAGATTGTCTGTCTTGAGTTCATAGCTGCCAGGCTGAAATACATCCGCAATCTGTCCACGATGCACGAAAATCGCGGTCTGCCCCGGCCGCACGATCAACTGCGCGCCGTTCTTGATTTCGTTTTGATATCGTGGAAAACGCCAGACGAGCGTATGTCGTGAATCATCGACCCACTCAATGATATCGACCAGTTCGCTTCGCAGTTTGTCGAACAAACCCATTGAAAAATACTCCGGTGCAGAGGAAAAACCAGGTGACAGATCCAATTGCTACTTCAGGTCTTTGATGCGGATATCCTTGAATTCCGCCCACATGGGTTTGCCGGCATGAAGCTGCAAAGCCAGAACGCCTTCTTTCAGACTCAGGTCCGGATCGTTGTCCGTAAAGTCCAGAATCAATCGACCATTCATGTAATGCTGAATATGGTTCCCAGTGCCAATGATGACAATATCGTTCCAGTCGTCCAGTCTGAAGAGATCCTTCCAGCCATCCTGATCGATCAGAGTTTCTGTGACCGTCTTGCCACCGGTTTCCCACGACGCTTTTTCGCCCACCAGGCAGATACGTCCTCGCTTGCCACCTTCGTCATAGATAAATCCCGAAACGTTGGGCAGCGTCAGTTCGTTCCGTAGTTCATGCTGATATCCGCGAACAACCCAGCTGTTCCTTGCGTTGGCTTCGGTAATGTGTCGGGAACGGTATTGAATTCCGGAGTTATTGGAAGCGCTGCAGCGAATCGAAAGGCGAAGTTCAAAGTCTTTCGTGACGCCATCTTTCCAGATGATAAACGTATTTCCCATTGCCGGATTTTCCGCCGTCGTTTCGCCTCGAATGGCACCGTCTTTTACAGACCACAGTCTTGGGTCACCGTCCCAGCCGGTCAGCCCCACACCATCAAAGATTTTGACGAAGTCACCCGTTTCTTCCGGAGCTTTTGCGAAGTCGTCAGCGCAGGCGATAAGTGACGCAAAACAGAGAAGTACAGAAAAGATGTAACGCAACATGGGAGGAATCTCCTTGTGACCGAGTGACCGATGGGTGAGTTGATTCAGTCCGTCTTATCAGGACTGATCAGGCGGAATTATGGCACCATTTGTCAGATTTCAACAGGGATCGAGAGGTCAGAATCTGGTTTGACGAAACAATTCTGCTCGGCAGGCACCCCAAAATCTGCTGCCCACCAAGTTCCGTAGACAGGGTGGGACAAGCGAGCGAACGCGAGCGTCGGCCCACCATGCCAAAGAACGCACGCTGCCGAAGTACGCCCACTGCGTTCGCACGCAACCTCCCCCAGCGCAGCGTCTGGGGGAGGTCGGACGAGTGAAGCGATGTTCGGGAGGGGGCTTGCACCATGGTAATATGATGGACACAACGCAAAGACAACTTCAAGAAGCTCTCGTCAGTCGCCCGTACATCGATTCATGCGCGGCGACCATCTGTTCAACAGTATGCTGCGTTGCGATGCGGACGCGCGCGGCTTGACCCAGTCGTTGAGACAGATCTGAATCCGTCAGAATGTTTGCCGCCAGTTTTGCCAGTTCCGGTGATTTGCCAACAGGAAACAGCAGTCCCGTCTCTTCGTGAGTGATCAATTCGCGATTAGGAGCGATGTCGCTGGCGAGACACGGCAGACCCAACGACATCGCTTCCATCAAACTGTTCGACATCCCTTCAAATTCGCTTCCCAGAACGAACGTATCAAATGCCGTCATCAAAGCTGACGCATCTTCACGGTGTCCGGCAAAGACGATACGATCCCGGCAACCAAAATTTGTCGCAAGTTCTGCGAGCGTATCGCGTTCCGGGCCGGATCCGATCAGAACCAAACGTGCGTGATCGACCAGTTGATGCAACAGGTGAAATGCCCAGACAATATCCTGCAGTCTCTTTTGCGGTGCCAGGCGTCCGACGAATCCGATCACTCGATGGTGCTGTGCAAGTCCCAGAATTTCACGCGCCTGTTGCCGCGAATAGAGCGACTTCGTCATCGGAAGGGCATTGGGGATCACGTTGATCAAATCCGCCGGCACTCCGATGCCCTTGTAGAACTCAGCCACGCTGTTCGAATTTGCCGTCATGGCATGAGTGCGTGAAACCTGTCGGCGGTCCAGACTCAACTGCCAGTCGCTTTTCCAGCTATCGACGCAGCGTTCGGAAACAATGATTTTCGTTCCCGCCGGCGCAATCCCCGGCAGTCGCAAGTAGGAATTTGCCGCAAACAGGAAGGACTGCACAATAGCTGGCTGAAATGATCGAAGTTCCTGTCGCAGCCGATACCACGTCAATGGATCAAAACGAAATCGTTTGCCAAGAACTCGCACATCAATTCCGGCATCCGCCAGCACCTTAAAATACGGCCCGCCGCGTTGCAGAGCGATCACTCGAACCGTGTACGATTCGCGCGGCAGACTGGTTGCCAGAAGTGTGAGTTGTCTTTCCGCACCGGACTGGTCAAGCGTTGGAATGACGAAAGCAATGCGAATCAATGGTTTGCTCTAGTGAGGTCTGAATTTAAATGGTGAAATGTCTCAGAGGCTAACAGTGCCGCTTTGATTCTTTCTTCACAACAATCGTCCATTTGCCAGCCTTTTTTGGGATAGCGGTCGAACCCGCGTCAGACGCATGGTTCACAAAATCTGCGTTCAGTTTGTTATCTGCGGTCGTCCTGAATCTGCGGGAGTTACGTATTCCCACAGATTCAGGACGACCACAGATTTGCTTCCTTTGATGGACCTGCCACCAGGCGGAATGAATCCTTTCAAACACGCAGGCGTATCCTATACTGCACAGCGTTCCGAGTGAACCGATTCTGTCGATACCAATCGCGAGGCTTCTGATCATGGTTGTGCAACCTTCCACAGTGTTCGTTTCCGCTTTGATTCTGGCAGCGATCGTATCTCCCGCTGGTCTCGGGCAATTGCGAGGCGACAACTTCAGGCTGGAACTCAGACAGCAGCGTCGCGAGTCAGTCGATAGTGTCTGGAAACGAGCAAGCGAACAGCAAAACTGGATCGCGGCAGAAACCGCGGTTATTGTCTGCGATGTCTGGGACAAACATCACTGCCTCAATGCCGTTCGTCGCCTGGAGGAGTTTGCACCTCGCATGAATGAGGTCGTGAAGGAAGCTCGTCGCCTTGGTGCCACAATCATCCATGGCCCCAGCGATTGTATGGCCGCTTATGAACATCATCCTGCGCGACAGCGAGCGATCAATGTGCCGCATGATAAGGCCATTCCAAAACTTATCGAACACTGGTGTTC
>Ga0335397_10006762_pt1 | contig 14738 bp, 14 predicted proteins | sample MAT04_FD_205740 | JGI IMG/M metagenome (GOLD analysis project Ga0335397, IMG submission 205740) | Freshwater microbial communities from Lake Fryxell liftoff mats and glacier meltwater in Antarctica - MAT-04 (spades assembly) (version 2) ...
TCGAAGTCGCACTCTTCGACCATGAAGCGCAGCAGCGCCGGATCAATCGCGGGGAGGGCGGACTTCGCATCGGCCGAGCGATAGGCACTCTCGATCTCGTGTGCCGCGCGCTCGTTCCAGTGTGGCTCCTTGGCGATGCGCGTGCGCATCACGAAGCGGGGAATGCGCCCCTCGAGCGTGCTGAAGATCGTGCGATCGAGATCGAAGTTGGGGATCGGCGCGACCATCACCTCGCCGCGGTGATCGACGGCTGCGCCAAGGGCGATGGCCGCCTTGCGCTGGAGGCTCGGATCAGGGCGCTCACCGGGGCTCTGTTTCATCGGACGCTCTTCGAGAATGGGACGGGAAATGAACGACTTCGCGTTTCGCTATACGCTCAAGGAACTCCGCCGATGGTGCCCAGCCACGCGATGACCTTCTCCATGTCCTCATCGCTGAGACGCGCTGCGGAGATCGGGCGCATGCGGCCGGAGCCGTTGCGGATCTGCGTGCGCATGCGCGCCGCGTCCCAGTGGATGTCGCGCAGCGTCGCCGCGTCGCCGTCGTCGCCGCTCTCGCCGTGGCACAGGCCGCAGACGGCCTCGAAGCGCGCGCCGCCAGCGGCGATCATCTCCGGCGATGCGGTGCCTGCTGGCGCCGTCTCGCCGCCCGTGGTCTCGCCGCCCGTGGTGGTCTCACTGCCCGTCGCGTCGCCTTCGCCGTCGGCTGCCGCGTCGCCTCCACCGCAGGCGCTGAGCGCGAGGAGCAGCGCAGTCGTCGCGCCACAGCAGATCGTCTTCCATTGAGTCATCGAGCGGTTCTCCATCGTCGTGTGATTCGAGCGTTCGACGCGTGGTGTCAGCGCGCGGTCAGAACGAGCCGGCCACGGACACTCCCGCGGAGGTCGGGCTGATCGCGGGCGCGAGCTGGAATCGCGCCGTCGTGGCGTCGGCCGGTGGCGCTTCATCGCCGCCCCAGTTCGTCAGGAACGCGAGCGTGAACGCGGTCGCGCCGAAGAGCAGCGCGCCGCCGAACAAGATGTCCGCGGTGAGCGCGAGGGTGCGGACGCTGTTGTTGTCGGCATCCGAGATGAGGAAGTGATCCGGGTTGGTCACGTCGTCAGCGCGCTTCTGCAAGCTCTGACTCTCCGTCAGCGCGAGGATGCCGACGACCGCGCCACCGAGCGCGCACGCCACCGCGACGCCGCCCGAGGCCCAGAACAACCAAGGTGAGATGCCCTTGTACTCTTCGCTCAGCTGCTCGAGCGTGAACGTGATCGGCGTGCGCGAGCGGGCCGCGACCTGCACCTGCTGCGAGGCCGGCACATAGCCGCGCAGCCGCAGCTCGACCGTGTGCACACCGCCTGGAATTCGCACTTCGCGATGGTCAGACGTGAGCGTCATCACCTGGCGCTCGTCGACCCACACCTCGGCCATCACGTTCGAGGAAATCACCAGCGTCGCGAGCAGTCCGTCGAGCGTGCGAATCGTCGCCTCGACCATCACGCGATCTTCGGCGTTCTCGCCGCCCTCGGCGAGGTAGCGGCGATAGAAGTCGAGCGCGATGTCGTAGCGGAACATGCGCTCGTGACACTGGCCGATGTTGAACAGCACGATGAAGCGGATCGGGTTGCCCTCGAGCAGCTCGTACGCGCGCTGAAACTCGACCAACGCTGCGTCGTAGTTCTCTGCGGTGATGAACGCTTCACCCGCCGCGATGTGCTCGCGCGCTTCGACGAGCGCGGGTGACGCGGGCGGTGGCACTTCTGCCTGCGCCTGAGCCGCCGGCGCTTCGGGTGGCGCCTGCGCCGCAGCAATCGCTGGCGCGATGGTGCTGAGCGCCGCGAGCGCGATGGAGACGACGAGTGTGCGCAGCGCAGCCCGAGACGGTCCGTTCATCGTGCGCGCGAGGCTAACACGGGGAGCGCGCGGCTTGCACAGCGGATCTCAGATCTGGATCTTCTTGAACCCGCGTGGCGGCGGTGGCGCGACGATGCCCGGATTCGCCGGCGGCGGATCTTCGAGCGGGGGCGGCCGTACGGCAGGCACCTCCGGCGGTGGGTGACGCTCGGGCGGGGTGGTGCCGGCTGGTTCCGTTGGGCCTGGCGGAATCGCGGCCGTCCCGTTCGTCTGCGCGGCGGAGCCGTTTCCGCTGCCCACACGCGCTCGCGGCGCGCGACGATCTTGCGTGCCGGTGCCGCGCTCGAGCGGGATGGTGATCTCCTGCGTGAGGCTCAGATCGAGATCCTGCATCACCGTCATGAAGCCGGCGCTGCGCACCTCGACGGTGTGCATGTCTTCGCTGTACGGCAGCTGCGCGTTGAACGGATTGGCGCGTCGACGGCCGTCGATCAGCAGCTCCGCGCCAACCGGCGTCGTCGAGATGCGAATGTTCACGTTGCGCTCCGCCGGCGGCCCTGCAACCTCGCGCGGCACCAGCGGCTGCACCACCGGCGCGGTTGGCGGCTGCGCCACCGTGGCGATCGGCATGACGGTGTTGCTGTTGCCGCTGCCACCGCCCGAGAACACGCCGCTCATCGCGAGCCCGATCGCGATCAGCACGACCGCGACCGCGCCCGCGCCGACGTAGAGCGGCAGCTTCGACTGGCCAGGGATGCCGATGACCGTCTGCGTCGCCAGCGGCGTGCCCGCGTCCAGCATCACTGGCGCTGGCGACTGCTGTCGGGCCGCGCTCGCCACGACCGGTGTATTCACCCCGGGCGAAGACGGTGCGTGCGCCGTCGCGGCGTAGCTCGACATCGACCCAGCGATGCTCGCGAGCGGCAGCGCATCGTTGCGCGCGACCTCGTTCACGATCGGCACGTCAGTGAACAGCTCGTACGGCTTCAGCGCGGCCTTGACCGCCGCGCAGTTCTGAAAGCGCTCGTCCGGGGTCTTCGCCAACATCTTCGCCGCGATCTGTTCGATCTCCGGCGGCAGATCGGGCCGATAGCGGCGCAGCGGCGGCGGCGGCTCGGTGCAGATCTTCAGCACGAGCATCGGGTACGAGTCGTGATCGAACGGGTGCTGCCCGGTGAGGGCGCGGAACAAGATGACGCCGAGCGCGTAGATGTCGGCGCGGTGGTCGACGTTCTTCAGGCCCTGCGCCTGCTCGGGCGCCATGTAATACGGCGTACCGAGCGCCATGCCGGTGCGCGTCATGTTCGAGCCCGGCGAGTCGCTCGACGACTTCATCTTCGAGATGCCGAAGTCGAGCAGCTTCACGAAGTCCGCGTCATCGCCGCGCTTGATCAGGAAGACGTTCTCCGGCTTCAGGTCGCGGTGGACGATCTCCTTGCCGTGCGCGGCGGTCAGCGCATCGCAGATCTGCATCATGATGTGCACGATGCGGCCGAGCGGCTGCGGCCCTTCGTCGTCGATCAGCCGGGCGAAGTCGCGGCCCTGGAGGTACTCGAGCACCATGAACACGGCGCCATCGGGGAAGCGCCCGAGGTCGGTGACCTCGATGATGTTCTGGTGACCGATCGAGGTCGCCGCGAGCGCCTCGCGATGAAAGCGCGCGACGACCTCTGGGTTCTGCGCGTACTGGGCGTGCAGGCACTTGATCGCGACGCGCTTTTTGATGAGCAGGTGCTCACCTTCGTAAACCGCGCCCATGCCGCCTTCGCCGAGCTGGCGGACGATGCGGTAGCGGTCCTGCAGGATCATGCCGATTCGCGGATCGCCTGTCTGCGTGGGCTGGAGCAGCTGCTCGTCTTGCATCGGACCTTCGACCTCCGCGCCGCCATCGGCGTAACCCCCGAACGTCCAAAACGCGTCGTGTGAGAGAATGCGCCGCACACCGGCCGTGGCGCAAGTCCACACATCGTGACGGGCGTGGGAGCTTGCCAGTCGGCCGCAGCTTGGGTGCGCGGAGCCCTCAGCGATTGCGGGCCGCGGGCGCTGCGGCTGGTGCTGCGGCCGACGGCACGGCGCCCTCTGCGCCCGGCGGCGGGCGAGTCAGCGCGAGCTGGGCCTCGAAGATCTCACCGGCCGCGATGGTGAACTGGCTCTTGCCCGCGAACGGCGCCTCGAGGCGCGGGTCCATGTATTCCCACTCGGCCGTCCACGCCTCTGCGTCGTGGCGGATCCCGGTCAGCTTGAGGCCGACCCACGGCACGCCGTCGAACGACTGCATGTACCAAGCGGCGATCGCCTCGCGGCCCTCGTGGCGCGTCGGTCCGCCGGTGTCGCTGACCGTGAACGGCTCGACCAGCGAGCCGGTGTCGGCGAACAGTCCCGCGATCGCCGGGACGTCCTTGCGGTTGAAGAAGGCGATGTAGCGACGCAGGATCTGCTCTTCGCGGAGCGGCTCCGGCGGCAGCTCTTGGTAGACCATCCGCACCTCGAAGCCGCTGCACCAGTTGGAGCGCTGGATCAGCACCTCGAGATCGCCAGCGACCATCCGCACCTCGCCGGGACGCGGTGGATCGGGGCGAATGGCGTTCTCGCACTCCGGCGTCGACGGCACCGAGATGCGCTGCTCTTCGCGGATCTGGAACTCGCCGCTCGACGACGGAGTCGCCGAGAGCAGCACGGTCTGCGTGCACTGTTCGCGCGCGAACGTCTGGTCGAAGACGAGCAAGAAGCCCGCCTGGTTCGCGCCGAGCGGCATGACGCGCAGCTCCTGCTCGAAGCCGCGCGACGAGAGATCGAGCGGACCTTCGGTGCAGTGCGCCTCGGTGTAGCGCCAGCGCGTGCCGATGGTCTGGGGCCCGGCGGCGCGACCTGCGCGCGTGCGCCCGCCGCCCGTCTCGAGGTCTGCGGACTCGTCGGGGAGCGTGGTTTGGGTGCCGCCGCCACAGGCGCCGAGCGCGAGCAGTGCGAGGAGAACGAGGCTCAGCCGGACCGTCATGGGGCCGTAGCCAAGCTCTCCGCGCTCGATTCGTCAAGCAGCGCTGCGGAGAGGCGTCACCAGAAGATCGATTTCCGCTCTTTCAGGCCGCGGTTCACCATCGACTGGATCGTCTGCTTCACGACCCAGACCTTTTCTTCGATGACGCCGTCCTCGTCGTCGGGGTCACCGCTGAAGTGGAGCGGCTCCCCAAAATAGACGCGGTATTTGGTTGGCAGCGGGAGCGCCATGCCGAGCAGCAGCTGCGGCAGCACCGGCACGGCGGGCATGCCGAGCAGCTTCGCCAGCGGCTTCAGATCGGCGATCGACGGGTATTGCTCTTCGGCGCCGATGACGGCGACGGGAACGATCGGCGCGCCCGTCTCGAGCGCGAGCCGCATGAAGCCGAGGCCGAAGTCGACTAGCTGATAGCGCTTGTCGAACGTCTTCGAGATGCCGCGCGCGCCCTCCGGGAAGACAACCAGCGTCTCGTCGTTCTGCAGCAGCCGCCGCGCGTTCTCCGGCGAGCCGACGACCTGGCCGACGCGCGGAAACAGCACCGAGACGAACGGCAGCTCCGCCGACCACTTCTCCACCATGCTGCGCGGAAAGCGCGGCGGCTCCGCGTCGAGCATCAGCGCCGCGCCGATGGCGAGCCCATCGATTGGCAGCTGACCGCTGTGGTTGGCGACGATCAGCGTGCGGCCGGTGGGCACGTTCTCGATGCCGTGCACCTCGGTGCGGAAGTAGAAGCGGTGAAGGAACGCGGCCATCGCCAGCGCGTAGCGCGCGGCCTGCGGATCGAAGCCGAACGGATCGACGCCGACCTCGTTTGGGTGGTGCTCGATGCGCGCGAGCCGCGCGTCGAGCTCTTCGCCGAGGAGATCTTCCATGCCGCGCACGATGCGATCACCGACGGCGCGTGCCGCGCGGCGCAGCGGTCCATCGGTCTCGCGCGGCGGCTGTCCCCAGCCCGCGAAAGGGACGATGGGCGCGGGACCGGGCTTCTGTGGATCGACGAGCGGAGAGGCCATGCCGGGCCATCCTGGCGGCCTGCGTGGAGTGAGTCAACGGGCGCAAACTTGACCACGCGGGGCGTTTCGCGCGACCTGTCGATCGATGTCGCCGTCTCGCGCCTCGCTGTTCGCTGCGCTCGCCGTGATTCTCTGCGGCCTCGCCGCGAAGCCGTCGCGCGCCGACGAGCCGCACGCGATCGCGTCGGCGATGCACCCCGCGAGCGACATCGCCCGCAACGCTTATGCACGATTCTCCGATGGACCGCGCAGCGTGCCGCGGCCACGTGGCGCTGCACTCGCGCGCGCGCAGGCGCTCGGCCTCGGGACGCGCACCGCGGCGACTCATCTGCTGACGCGACCGCCCGAGGCGCGGTGGATGGAAGCGGCTCGCGGCCGTCGCCACCGCACGCTGCTGTGGCCGGTCGAGGGCGCGCGTTTTGGTCGCGGCTTCGGCTTCACCCGACGTGAGCGGCGCGAGCTTCGCCACGAGGGCATCGACGTCGCGGCGTCCGCAGGCGCAGAGGTGCACGCCGTCGCCGATGGCATCGTCGCGTATGCCGACAACGGCGTGCGCGGCTTCGGCAACTGCGTGATCCTCGTGCACGCGAACGGCTGGGTATCGCTCTACGCGCACCTCGCGCGCGCCACCGTGCAGCCCGGCTGGCGCGCCGTTCGCGGCGAGCGCATCGGCCTCGTCGGCTCGACGGGCATCGCGCGCGGGCCGCATCTGCACTTCGAGCTGCGCACGAACGGACGCACGCGTGATCCGGAGCCGCTGTTTGCGGCGATCCCGTTCCGCGCGCCGCATCGCCGGAGCGATCTCACGCGGACGGTCGCGCACGGCCACTGCGACCGTGTTACGACAACCGGGACATGCGCCGTACCCCGCTGAGGACCGCTCACTTCGCCTGTTTCGTCTCGCTCGCCGCGCTGCTTCCACTGATGGGCTGCGGCGACGATGACGTGCCGCCCGATCCGCCGCTCGAGCCGACCTACGAGAACGTCGAGATGATCGTGCGCCAGTCGTGCACGTTCTCCGGCAGCTGCCACGGAGGCACCTCGAGTGGCCGTGGCCGCCTCAACTTTCAGCGCGTGTTCGACGACGATCGCCCGATCACCGACGTGCTCTTCGAGGTCCCGTCGTGCGAGTACAATCGCTTCGCCCGCGTGAAGCCGGGCTTTCCCGAAGAGAGCTGGCTGTGGATCAAGATCGACCACGAGGCCGACTCGCGCGGAAAGCTGTTGTTCACGCCCGCGGATGACTGGGACGCGGGCGTGCGCCGACTCGCCGATGGCGGCCTCGCGAGCTCGACTTGTCCGCTGGTCACGAGCGGCCAGCTCTCGTTCGGTCAGCTGATGCCGATGGGCTCGCGCTCTGGCGTCCCCGAGAACCGTCGCAAGGCGATCTACGAGTGGATCCTCGCTGGTGCGCCCGGCCCCGGCGGTGTGATGACGATGCGCGACGGCGGCGTCGATCTCGGCCCGCGCGACTCCGGGGCGAGCGATGGCGGCGACTTGGGCGCGGCGGATATGGACGCCGGCGACGGCGCCGCCATCGACGGCAGCACGGCGGATGCGGGCGTGATCGACGCGGGCGCAGCCGATCTGGGCGCGTCGGACGGCGGCTGACGGTGACGCGCGGTGAGTTCGACGTGCGGTGACGATCTGCGAGACCGACGGAGCCTGAGGAACTCCTCCTCCGCGAACGCTCGATCTCAGCCGTCGGCCATCGCGAGCGAAAGCACGCGCAGGGCGTCGACCGTCGTGAACACGCCGACCACCTTCCCGTCCTCCTGCACGACCGCCGAGCCGAGGGCGTGCTCGGCCATGTGCGCCGCGACTTCGCTCAGCAGCGCGTCCGGCGCCACGAAGAACAGCTGCGGGCTCATCGCGTCCTCGACCACGAGCGTTGCGACGTCGACGTCGCGCAGCGCTTCGACGAGCGCGATGTCGCGCTCCGAGACCACGCCGATCAGCTGGCCTCCGTCGAGCACCGGGAGGTGCCTGATGCGGTGGCTGTGAAACATGCTGCGCGCCACCGAGAGCGGCTGGTCGCGTCCCACGGTGTACGGCGCGAGCGTCATCACCTCTGCGATCGTGCGCGGCTGGTAGCGGCGCGGCGGCGTGTCGTTGGCGCTCACGTGGCATGCTCCTCGAGCGCAGCGCGCCGCTCGCACGCTTCTCCCGATCTTTTTGCGGACGCGCGTTTTTCCCCGAGATCGCGCCTCACCGCGCTCTTTGCGCGTGCGCCTAGGGCACCAAGCGCGCTGCAAACCATGTTCGGACGAGCGATCGTTCCCACAGGCCACCTCCGTTGGGACGGCTCTGCAGGGCGAGTGCCAATGCGAGACGCGCGGCGTTCTCGGACTTTTCTCGCCTCGCCGAGCGCGGTGCGCCGCAAGAATTGCGCCTCCTGCACCAGCACGCGCGAGAATTGCGCGGAGGCCCGCGCTCACGCCGCGCGCGGCGGTACATCGCGGACGACGCGCAGCGTGTTCTCGCGCAGGATCTTTCGCACGACGCGCTCCGGCACTTTGCGCGCGAGCAGCGCGTCGGTGAGCAGCGGCAGCTTGCTTGCTTCGTCGAGGCCGCGCGTCGGTACGATGAAGCCGTCCCAGTCGCTGCCGAGCGCCGCGGCATCTTCACCGGCGACGTCGACGACGTGCAGTAGGTGATCGACAACGGCCTCGATGCCATCGCGTCCGAGGTAGCGCGGACAGAAGATCACACCCGCGACACCGCCGGTCTCCGCGACGGCGCGTAGCTGCGCGTCGCTGATGTTGCGCCATGACTCGTGCACGCCGGCGAGCCCGGTGTGCGAGACGATCATCGGCTTCTTCGCCAGCGCGCACGCGTCGAGCAAGCCGCGCTCGTTGATGTGCGCGAGGTCGACGATCACGCCGACGTCCTCGCACTTCGCGACCAGATCGCCGCCGAACGTCGTCAGGCCTTTGTCCTGATCTTGGCCCCAGCCCATCATCGGCGCGCCGCACTCGTTCGAGGTGAAGTGCAGCAGGCCGAGGTAGCGCGCGCCGCGCTTGGCGAACGCGCCGATCGCGTCGATGTCGCCCTCGAGCGCATGCGCTCCCTCGATGCCCATCATCGCGGCGACGACCCCATCGACGCGCGCTGCCTCGAGCTCTTCGGCGCTGCGCACGATGCGCAGCTTGCCGTCGCTCTCTCGCGCGGTCCGCTCGATCAGCGTGATGGTCGTGTCGATCGCGCGTCTGCTCGAGCGATCGAGCCACGGCAGCGCGACGAGCCCGAAGAACGCGCCGCCGAGCCCGCCATCGAGCGCGCGCGGCACGTCGACATGACCGAACAACGCGCTCGCCGGCAGCGGCGGCTGATGGCGCGCGTTGACGTCGTAGCCGCCGAGTCGTGTCCAAAGGAACGAATCGGTGTGCAGATCGAGCGCCGGGCACTCCGCGTGGATGCGCCGCGCCTCTTCGCTGCCGTGCACGTTCTTCGCGCGCCGCCCCTCGCTGCCGTGCACGTTCTTCGCGCTCGCCTTCGAATCGCTCATGCCTCACAGCATGCCCGACGCGACGCGAGAGGCGCTATGCTCGCGTGCCCGATGGCCGACGAAACCAAGAAGCCCAAGCGCCCGACCGCGCGCTTCAAGAGCGCGCCCGCAACGCCCACGCCGCCCCGAGCGCCGACCGCTGCAGCGTCGAAGGTCCCGGACGCTACCGCCGAGCCTTCGGTCGCGTCAGCGAAGTCCGTGTCACCGGCGCTGGCCGCGTCACGCCGCGCGAAGGGCCGCGCGCCGTCGAGCGCGAACGAAGGCGCGGTGCTCGTCACCGGCATCTGCGGGCGCCTCGGTCGCTTGCTCGCGCGCACGCTGCATCGCGACGACACGGTGATCGGCATCGATCGTCGCGCGTTCGACGGCAAGCCGAAGGACATCGTCCACCATCAGTTCGACCTGCGGCGCAAGAAGACGCGCGACGTGTTCCGCGCTGGCGGCATCCGTGCGGTCGTGCACCTCGGTGTGATGCACGACCCACGCGCGAGCGACAAAGAGCACCACTCGTGGAACGTGCGCGGCTTTCAGAAGCTGCTCGAATATCTCGCCGAGTTCGAGATCCCGAAGCTCGTCGTACTCTCGAGCGCGAACGTCTACGGCCCGCAGGCGGACAACCCGCAGTTCCTCACCGAGGAGGCGCCGCTGCTCGGCGCGCAGACGTTCAGCGCGATCCGCGATCTGGTCGAGGTCGACATGCTCGCGCAGAGCTTCTTCTGGCGACATCCCTCGACCGAGACCGTGATCCTGCGGCCGTGCCACATCCTCGGCAGCGTGCGCAACGCGCCAAGCAATTACCTACGCCTCGAGCGGCCGATGACGGTGCTCGGCTACGACCCGATGGTGCAGCCGATCCACGAGCGCGACGTCGTCGACGCGCTGGTCCTCGCGCTGCGTCCCGGTGTCCGCGGCATCTTCAACCTGCGCGGCCCCGGTGAAGTGCCGCTGTCGCGCCTCCTGCGCATGCTCGGCCGAAAGCCGGTGCCGGTGCCGGGCCCGCTCGCCGAGAGTGTGCTCTCGCGCATGTGGCGCTACCGCATGACCTCGTTCCCGACGCCGGAGCTCGATCACATTCGTTACCTCTGCATGGTCGACGACTCGCGCGCGCGCACGACGCTCGGCTACGCGCCGAAGCGCTCGCTCGAGCAGACCGCGTTCGCCGTGGAATCGGATCGTTGACGCGTGCCGTGAGTCCGATCGCTGACGCGTACCGTGAGTCCGATCGCTGACTGCTTCAGTACTTCCAGGGCTGCGCCGGCTGCGGCTCGTCCGGCATCGTGAAGTTGACGCCGACCGTGAGGATCGGCGCGTAGCGAACCGGGTTTGCCGTGATCGGCAGCTGCACCATCGGCGAGAGGCCAAGCCATGGCGTGACGCGGAACTGCGCGCCGACACCGACGAGCCAGTTGGTCGGGCCCACCAACACCGTGGCGTCAGCCTCGGTGCTGGTGAAGCTGGCGCTGTTCGTCGGGTGGTTGCGTAGGCCGGTGGAGAAGACGAGCGCGACCTCGGGCGCGATTCGATACCCCGCGACGGCGCCGAGCGAGAGCAGCGGCACGCTGTCACGCTGATCGTCTTCAAACGCCGGGATGCCGCACGGCGCGTCGCAGGTGACGCGGATGTGTGACGGCACCGACAGCACGATCATGTCGGCCGATACATCGACGAACCACGCCTCGCCGGGCTGGTCGAAGCGTCCGGTGGCGCCGAGTCCAAGGCCCCACACCTCGCGGCCAGGGTTTGGGAGCGCCGTGCCCGCGAGCGCCTGGGCGTCGGCCGAGAAACCGAGCAACCAGTCAGCGCGCATCGCGAACCGACGCGTCGGCCGATAGGAGAGCGCACCATCGAGCTGCGTGCGCGGGATCCACAGGCCCGAGTCGCTCGCTGTGAGGTCTGGGCGTGACACCCCAGTCACAGTGGAGCTTCCGAGATACACGTCGAGCTTGCCGTCGTGCGCTGGCATCGGCGGCAGTGTCGGCGCCGGCACGAGCGAACTCTGCTGCACGTTCATCGTGTTGCACGCGAGGCAGAGCGCGAGAACGAGCGAGCAGGAAGCGAACGCGCGTACGCGAAAAGAGTCGAAGCGAAGCATGTGTGGTGGCCTCCCCAGCGCGCAGAAACGAGCGCTCCGCGACTAGAGCACATCGCGTGCCTACAGCCGCAGATCGCCGCATCTCGCGTGACGCGCTTCGCCACGGTCTACAGAGCGAAGCGCTCGACCGACGGAGCGACGAAGCCCCCGCGGAACCAGTCCGCGAGAGCCTCTTCGTGCGTCACTTTCTCTTGGTGTCCGGGCCGCCCGTCGAGCCGGCAGTCAGCCGCGTCGTTCCGCGCAGCTCAACGATTGCGGCAGATGGCGTCGATGCAGCTCTCGGTCGCGCTGCACTCCGACTGCACCGCGCACTCAGGCGTGCGCTCGTTCGTCGCGTAGCAGAGGAACTCCGTCGAGCCTGCCGCCATCTGACAGATCGGCAGCTGCACGTCGAAGGTCTGGCACTCCATGCTGGTGCCGGTGGGGCAGGGCGTGCGGCAGACGCCGTCGCGGCAGACGCTGCCACCTGCGCACTGTGCGTCGGTGGTGCAGAAGGGGCTCGGCTCCCAGGTGGGGCGGCAGAACTCGTCGGCGCCGCAGCTGTCGCTCGCGCCGCTGCACGTCGCGCTCCGGCAGTCCGGGAGGCAGCGGCCATCGACGCAGTGTTCGCTACCGCTGCACTGCGACGACGCGGTGCACTCGGTCGGATCCGCCTCGCAGAAGCCCGAGCGGCAGTTCTGACCCGACGCGCACTGCGACGCCGCAGTGCACAGGTTCACGCAGGTGTTGTCGACGCACGCGCGGCCCGCGCCGCACTCGTAGTTGAACTGGCAGGTGCTCGACGGCGCGCGACACGCACCTTCGATGCAGAGCTCAGCGCCGGTGCAATCGGCGTTCGTGCGGCACGCGCCAGGCGGCACGCAGGTGTCGCGGAAGTCGCAGACGAAGCTGCCGCTCGAGCAGCTCGAGTCGTCGGTGCAGATGCTCGAGTCCGTGCAGATGCCGGCGGCGCAATATTCGCCGCTCGGACAGTCACCGTTGGTGCGACAGGTCGTCGGCGGGACGCCCGGCACGCAGACGTCGAACGCGGTGTCGCAGACTTCACCGGTCGGACAGTCGGTGTCGTCAGTACAGTCGGTCGCGTCCTCGCACAGGCCTCGGTCGACGTCGCAGCGGAAGCCGAGCGAGCAGTCGTCGATGGCGTCGCACGGGCAGCCCGCCCCGACGCAGAACTCCGGACGATCGCCGCCGTCACCGTCTCCGTAGATCGGACATCCGGTGAGCGCGGTGGTGATGGAGAGCGCGAGGAAAGTTGCTTGAAGCCTGGTCATATCGGCACGCCCCTGTTGGGAACTGTGAGTGCAGTGGAACTGAGTACAGCGCCGCTCTTGCGACGAGCATGCCACGCGTAAGATCTGCGGCATCCCTGGCGATTTCCGCGGTGCATGCGCGCTACGACGAGCGAGCGTGAAGCGATGTTCACGGTGCCCGCCGTGAACGTGCACGTATTGGCGCTGTGCTTCGCGACTGCGCGCGGCCATGTCGCGGTGGCGTTGCACGGACGCCGCGCCGCCGACGCGCGTGATGGAACACCGACGGATCGAGCGGTGTGGTGCGATCTTCTAGCTGTGCGGCACTGGGCGTCACGCCGACGGGCAGCGCGGCGAAGTGTCCGAGCGGATTGCGCGCCACGCCGCCCGCGTGCCACTCGAAGTGCAGGTGCTCGCCGCGCGCGTAGCCGGTACTGCCGACCTCGCCGAGCACCTGGCCGCGCCGCACGCGTTGTCCGGGAAAGACGTAGGTCGCGCGGCAGTGGGCGTAGAAGGTCGTGCTCGCGTCGGCGTGGACGACGATCACCAGGTTGCCGTAGCCGCGCAGGCCGTTGTCGCTGTACGCGACGAGCCCGTCGTTCGCCGCACGGAACAGCGTGCCCGCGCTCGCGCCGAGGTCGACGCCTTGGTGGTTGTGGCGGCGGCGTCCGCGTCGCGTCGCGCCATAGCCGCGCCAGAGCTCGGCGCGCGCGACTGGGAACAGCAGATCGCCTGGCAGGGCTGCGCCGCTCTCGCTCGCTGCGGCGCTCACCCAGCGTGGTTCGGGCGCGCCGATCAGCAGCCGCGCGGCAACGGCGCTGGTGCCGAGACCGAGAGCGCGCGCGCGGTCTGCGTCGGCGCCAAACGGCCGCGGTACACGCCGCGGTCCGCTGCACATGCCGCGCATCGCGCCGCGCCGCACGCATCCGCGCGCGCCCGCCGTCAGCCAGTCGATCGGGGGCGGTGTCGCGAGGCTCGCGTCGGCGGCGGCCTCTTCGGGCGTCGATGGATGTGCCACCGGCACGCCACCAGGCAGCGCGGCATCAGGCGGAGGCGGTGCGCCCATCGTCGGCAGCGGCGCGTGGACGAGCGGCGCGCCGCCGGCATCTTGAGCACGCAGGTCCGCGCCTATTGCCACTTGCGCAGCGAGCAGCACGACGAGCAGCGAGACGAAACGCCGAGACACCCGGACGGCGTATCACGTCAGCCGCGAAACGCCGGCCCGAGCGCGCCAGCCTGCCGCAGCGCCTCGAACAGGACGACCGCGACGGCGTTCGACAGATTCATCGAGCGCACCGCGCCGCTCATCGGGATCCCCCACACACGATCGCGATTCGCAGCCAAGAGTTCGCGCGGTAAACCGACGGATTCTTTGCCGAAAACGAGCGCGTCGCCGGGCTGAAAGGGCGCCTCGAGATAGCTGCGCTCGGCGTCGCCGCTGAATAGATGCAGCCGCGCCGCGGGGTGCGCGCGCTCGAAGTCGACGAGCGTCTCGTGCTGCGCGACCTCGACCAGGTGCCAATAATCGAGGCCCGCGCGGCGGACGCTGTGTTCGTCGATCTTGAAGCCGAGCTTGCCGACGAGGTGCAGCGGCGTGTTGGTGGCGGCGCACGTGCGCGCGATGCTGCCGGTGTTCGGTGGGATCTCGGGCTCGACCAGCACCACGCGAAACGGGGGCGTGAGTGGCGCGGTGCGCAGCTTCGGCGCGTTGGGCTCTCGCTCGGTCATCGTCGCGCTCACTCTTGACGCGAAACCGCGCGGAAAGATAGCCTCGGGCGGCCGTGCGCACATCTTCGCTTCCTCGCTCCTCCGCAGCTGGTCTCGCTGCAACGCCGTCCCCTCGCGTGACAGGACACGGTGTGCTCGGCCGCAGCGCGTCGAGCATCGGTGCCGCGCTCGTCGCGCTGGCGATCTGCGTGGCGATGCCGAGTGCGGTCGACGCGCAGTCGATGAACGTCACGCTCGCGCGGCTGCGCATCACGTCTGCCGTCAATCCGGAGGCGTGCTCGCCAACGGTCGGAGCGCCTGGCGGCGGAACCTCG
>Ga0335397_10006763_pt1 | contig 14737 bp, 11 predicted proteins | sample MAT04_FD_205740 | JGI IMG/M metagenome (GOLD analysis project Ga0335397, IMG submission 205740) | Freshwater microbial communities from Lake Fryxell liftoff mats and glacier meltwater in Antarctica - MAT-04 (spades assembly) (version 2) ...
TGACCTGGTCGAACCCGAGTCGTGACTGGAGGGTTCCTAAACCGCAGGTCGTAGGTTCGATTCCTACCGGGGGCGCCATGAAACACCAGGTAGGCACGCATTTAGGACAACGGATCCAAGTTGGGAAATGGGGGTGTCCCAACTTTGTCCCAACTATCCACTACGCTTTGTCCGTATGCAGGGCAGTATGCGACTCAAGCGCCCCCCGGACTACTGGGAGTTCCGGGTCTTCCTCGGGCGTGATCCGGTATCCGGGCGCCAGCGTTCCGCCAGCCGCTCGTTCCGTGGCGGCAAGCGCGACGCCAGCCGGGCGTTGGCCGCGTTCGTGGCTGAGATGTCAAGCGAGACGGCTCAGACCGACATGGCGCTCGAGGCCTTGATGGTCACGTACATCGACCACCTTGAGAACCGCGGTCGCGAGGCACGGACGATCGAGGGCTACCGCTCGATCGCCCGCGTTGTCGCGACCGACGTGATCGGGCGCCGGCCCGTCGACGGTCTCGGACCGAAGGACCTCGATGACTTCTACCTTCGCATGCGTCGTTCCGGACGATCGGCCGCGACCGTGAAGCGCTACCACACGTTGCTCGGCGGTGCGATGCAACAGGCTGTCAAATGGGGCTGGGTGCAACGCAATGCCGTGCGCCTTGCGACGCCGCCCGTGGAGACCCGAACCGCGCGTTCGATTCCGAAGCCCGAGGTCGTCGTCGCGCTGCTTCGGGAAGCGGCTGCGAGCAGGAATCCGGAGAACCAAGTCGCGCTGCGGCTGCTGGCGGCGACCGGCTGCCGGCGCGGTGAGGTGTGCGGCCTGCGTTGGTCGTCGGTCGATCTGGAGCGACGCGTGATCTGGATTCGTCATGCGGTCGCCCAGCTCAGCGATTCCAGCTTGATCGAGAAGGACCCGAAGAGCCATCAAACGCGCGAGGTGGCGATCGACCGCGCAACGGCCGAGATGCTCGCCGATCACTTGCAGGATCAACGATCGTTTCTGGCGGCTCAGGGCATCACCCTCTCACCCGAGGCATACGTGCTCGCGGATCTGACCAACGACCCGACTGGAGCGACGCCGAGTCGTCCAGACCGCCTCACTCAGGCATTCGGTCGGCTATCGAGTCGGGTTGCCGGGGCAGAGGGAATGCGGCTCCACGATCTTCGGCATTGGTACGCAAGCACACAGCTCGATGCTGGAGAACCCTTAACCTCAGTGGCCGCACGGATAGGCGACCATGTCGACACCCTTGCCAAGGTGTACGCGCACCGAGGGCACCGCAGCGATCACGTCGCTGCTGAGAACCTTGCCATGCATCTCGACGGCTGATGACCGCCAGTGCGCAGCTGGGTGGCTCTCGACACGGCTTGGACACGTCGCCAATGCCTACTGTCGGCGCTCGCTTGCTTTGCCGTTGGCTGCAAGCCGGCGGGTCCTGGCGCGCGCGGAGACTCCAGCGCGGAAGCCGGCGATGACGCGACCGGCAGCAAGGTCGTCCTCGACGTTGTGCTCGCAGCCAACTCGTGATGGACACACGTTGTCGCAGACCCAGCGCATCCGTTCGAGGTCGGGCTTTGACGCGTCGTCGCTCCACGGCAACGCCGACCACTCGGTTCGAGCACAGGCTGCGAACTCTCGCCACATGCCACTTCCGTGGTCACCGTCTCCGCCGGGCTCGCGCGACGGGAACATCGACACTGCGCTTGGTCGTGTTGCCGTTGACCACTCACGGGTGTGATGACCTCGCACGCGCCAACCACCTCCACCCGCCCCGACAAGGCGCCCGTGCGTCGCGACAGGGACTTGACGAGCCCAGCACCGCGTAGCGAACCAGCGCCGCCTCGGCGCACGTACAGCGTCAACGAAGCTGCCGTGATTCTTGGGATCTCGCGCACCACTGCGTATCAGTGCGTAAGGACGAAGGAGCTTCCGTCGCTGCGCTTCCGTGGGCGCATCGTCATCCCGGCCGCTGTGATCGATGCGCTCCTCGGAGACCCGGCAAGCTCGCGACGACCCGGGTGCCTGATCGAGGTCGAGTGATCGTCTCGACGCGTCCGGCTGGAGGCTCGCGCGGGTTTCGAGGCAGACCGACGACGCCCAACCACAGCTACCGATGCCGACGAGCCGCTGACAAGTCCTTCGGAGCCGACGGGTCTGCGGGGCCTTTGGTTGACGGAGCGCTTGACCTGCGCATTACAAGTCTGATCTGGGCCGTCCGTCTGGTTTCGGATTGTGCCCTCTAGCAGGGCTTATTCAACCGGCCCGTCCGTCCTGTATCGGCTCGTAGCGGGCTTTACCGGCAAATTTCTTGGCCGAAATCTTGGCCGAATCTTGGCCGCAGACCAGACTCGCATGCCGTTGTCGTGGGTGAGGGTGCTGCACCGCTCGCGTTCGAAGAGATGTGTTCGGTGTCCTGGGTCGTTTGGGCGAGGTTGGTCCAAACCGGGAATCAGTGTTCGTCCGAACTGGGTACTTCGAAGGACATCCTCTGGCAGCCGTTTACCGCGACGGGCAGCGCCGCGTCAAACCCGACGCATGTGGACGGGCCGGGGGAGGAGTCGTGGATGTTTTCGTGGGGTCGTGTAATGCTCGCCGCTGTGCTGGACACTCGCAAGGGTATGGGGAACGAGTAGTTGATGACGTCTGTGACGGCGGACGACAGGACATCGCTGTTCGGTGTCCTGTTCCGCGAGTTCGTTCCGGCAGTTCGCGGGTTCGTGCGAACCTTGGTGGCCGAGTCCGACGTCGATTCGGTGGTGCAGGCGACGTTTGAAACAGCGTGGATCAGGTTCGATTCGATTCCGCTGTTGTCGCAGCGCGCATGGTTGTTTGGTGTTGCTCGCAACCATGTGAGGAACCACGTGCGTTCCGGGCGGCGTCGGGTTCTCCTGGTCGATGCGATCGGTGTGTCGTTGTCGGGTGAAGAAGCGTCGATGTTCGCTGGGGAGCTCGACGGTGTTGAGATCGCACCGTTGCTTGCTGCCTTGAATCAGATGACCAACGATGAGCGTGAGCTGATCCAGTTGCTTGCTTGGTATGAGATGGAACCGTCGGAGATCGCTGTGGTGCTCGGTATCTCTCAGAACACGGCAAGGGTGAGAGTTCATCGGGCCCGCAAGAAATTGTCGGCGTTGATGGGCGACGAGTCGTTGGGGGAGGTGGCGCCATGAGCCGCGATCCGCTCGAAATATTGGCGTCGTTGAATCCGGTCGCGCGGCTAGCTGAGTCGTTGTCGTCCGATGACGCGATGCTCGCGACGATCATCGCGTCAGTACCGCCAACGACCGTTCTTTCTCGACGTCGGCGCCGAGGGGTGTGGGCGGCTCTGGGGACCACGGTGGTCGTGCTGGGTGTCGCAGCGTTCGCGATTCTGCGGCAGGAGTCACCCGCGAACCCGACCAGGATTGTGTGTTTCACCGACGCGTCGGTACCGCCGTCGGGTATGCATGCCCTCGATGTTTCCAATGACCCCGTCGAGGCGTGTGGGGTGTTGTGGAGCAATGGTGTGATCGCGAGCGGTGAACCTCCGGCGTTGACTGCGTGCGTCACGAATGAGGGAACGATCGCGGTGATCCCGGGAGATCAGCAAGTGTGCGCACAGCTGGGTTTCGCGAACTGGGTCGGTGCGTTCAGCGATGACGAGCGGCGCATTGTTGAGTTCCAGACGGCTGTCACTGAATGGTTCGGAACCCAATGTGTTCCCCAGGGGGACGCACTGCCACAAGCCGAACAATTTGTCGCGGATTTCGACCTCGACGGTTGGACCGTGACTGATAGCGGTCATTGGGGTGTGGATCGACCATGCGCTGCAAGTGGCGTCGACCCCGTTACCAAGACCGTCAACGTTGGTGGCCGACGCCGCTCAGCAGCCGACAACACGCCCACCACCTGAAGGAGCACCTCACATGAGAATCCGAGTCGCGATTGTTGCCACCGTGATCGCTGCCAGCATTGGACTGGCCGCACCCTCGGTGAATGCCGCCCACGAGAGGATGGTTTCTCCCGCATGGTTCGAAGGAGAATTGATCGACCTGTCCCACGACTGGGGCAAAGCAACGGCCTGCAACGTCAGCGCGGAGGAGTCCCGGTGTTTTCGAACCGAGGCTGAGATGGATGACGACATCGCACAGAGGCAGCGCACTGTGCAAGACCGTGGTGTCATCGTGGCGTCGTTGTCGACGTGTGCGTCGTCGCTCAAGCTGTACAACGGGACCTCGTACACGGGAACCGTGCTGAACCTGTCAACGCGGTTCAGCTACATCAACTTGTCGACGTATGGCTTCGATAATCTCGCGAGCAGCTACAAGGTGGGCGCATGTGACGTTGACATGTTCGCAGGTGCTGGAGGCGCCGGTTGCCTCTATCCGGGCGACACGTCGGCGAACTCACACGCGGTAGCAATGAGTTCGGGATGGAACAACGTCGTGTCGTCGGTGTATATCTACTGACCATCGACCAGTAATGAATGTGCCAGTCGTGGACATTCTGTGGTGTGGGAGAACCTGAACCGACCACCGACCAGCGCGCTGCGTGGGCGCTCGCGCGTGCCTGTAACGGGTGGCGCACCAACCGTGTATGCCTGGATAACGCAACGCGTAAACCTCGAGCGGAACCACATCCGGGGTGCGTGCGAGCCCAGACGGAACACGATCTCATCCTCGCTGAGCGAGCCGACCCGGCACAGTGTTGAGGCGAAGGTGCTCCCCCGACACCTTCGCCCCGGCACGCGCCGTCAGGCGTAGATCAGCGAACCGTCCGGTCCTTCGGTGCGACACATCACTGGTGACAGACCTGACGCCGACTGATCTTCGATCCAGTCATGGGTGATGCCAACCATCTCGCGCTGACGGTTGTCGTCGCACTGCTGACCGCTGTGCTGGGAGTAACGATTGTCCGTCACGCGCAGGCGCTCGCCGACGAGATCAAACCATGGGGTTCTGCTGACGACCCATTTCCCGCCAAGTGGCTCGTGAGACTTGCCGGTTTTGCGCTCGTCGTCGTGGCAGCCGTGGATCTCGTTGTCGGCGTCACGTTGACGGCACAGTAACGACATCACTGCACCTGCGCCGACCTACAGCATCTTGACCGCGACCTCCACGAACTCAACGGTCTCGCCCCGCCTGGTCTGTCCGAGTCTCTTGTAATGCTGGCGACGTCGGCGGACACTCTGTGTCATTGGGGGTTTTCGCTGAAGGGGGCGTCATGTTCAAGCGGTCGGTGCAGAGAGTCGCGTTGTTCATGGCGTTGGGCAGTCTGTTTGCGGCGGAGGTGGCGGTCTCGCAGCCGCCGTCTGTCTCGGCGTCGACGGTGTCGTGGGCGGCGTCGACCCAGCCCGCTGGTCGCGCCCCAACCGGAACAGTTCCTCCGCCGATAGAAACCGACGGGACCGCGGTTGGAGAACCGTTGACGGGCGGCGACGTGTCACCCTCATTGAGCGCACCACCGGTGGCGGAACCGCGGCGTTCGATGGCTGGCGATCCAACGACTGGCAAGCAAGCACCGCTGCCCGTGACACCGGGAACGTCATCATTTGATCCGGCACGATCGGTCGAGGACCCGACGATGCGATCACAGTTCGTGACCGTGTTCGAGAACCCTGATGGAACACAGTCAGCGCGTATCGGCTCGGAGGCACAGAATTTCAAGTTGCCGAACGGGACCTGGGAAGTGATTGACCCACGCCTGGTGCCGGTTGCAGGCCAGCGTGGCGTATTCAGGACTGCGAAGTCGTCGGTGGTGGTCACTGTGTCGTTGGCCGGGCTGGAACTTCGCGGTGAGAACGGTGAGGTGATCACGATGGTCCCCGGTGCTGGGGCGGTCACGTTGCCGACGCCGACGGTGTCATCCGATGGGCTGGTGGCGACGTTCGCGCAGGTATGGCCTGGGGTTGATGTTCGGTTCCGGGTATCGAATTCGTCCGTTTCCAAGGAAATCGTGATCACCAAAGCGACTGGGCAGTCGACGTTCGAGATAGCGGTGTCGGGTGTGAACCTGACTCAGCGTGCGGACTCGACACTGTCGGTCGTTGGCAAGTCCGACTTTCAGGTCGGCCAGGTCGAAGTGTTCGACAAGTCCGGAACTCCGATCAGTGAGGTTGCACGACCGTCGCAGGACCTACGTACGACCGCCGAGTCTGCTCAAAGGGGTGGGACTGGGCCTCGGGTGGTGGCGTTGGGCGTTGACCCTGGCTGGTTGGCTGGTTTGCCGGCGGATGCGTTCCCGGTGGTGTTGGACCCATCGTGGAGTTATTGGCCAGTGCAGACCAATGGGAACATGGCATGGGCGACCAACGGGTACACGTGTCCGACGAACAACAACTGTGATCATCAGCGTGTTGGTAACAGTTTGGCTGGTGGTGATTCGGTGTGGAGGTCGATATCGACGTGGGATTATTCGTCGATCCAGCCGACTGCGACTGTGGCGTCATCGCTGATTTCGGCGACGTTCACCGCGGCCTACACGTCAGGGACAACGTCATCGCAGCCGATCGCGCTGCGACGGGCAACGACGTACAACTGGTGTGGTTTCAACGTGAACGGCGATTGCGGTCAGCCGTACTCGCCGCTCATCGGCGGGATAACTCAACCGCTGACCACGGGGTCGGTGGCATTCAACGTGACAGCAGAGCTTGGCAACTACTGGTACGCGGGCGCACCGAACATTGGGTGGGCGCTCTCGTCGAGCGAGAACCCTGGCCAGTACTCGTACAAGCAGCTGGGGTCGTATCTGACGATCACTTACGACCGACTGCCGATCATCTCGCAGACCGGCGTGACACCGGCAGCAAACCCGTACCTGTTCCACCAACACCTCTCCGGGGTGTCATTGGGTGTCCCAGCGCAGAGCGACCCTGACGGCGAAACGATTTACTACCACTTCATCTTGTGCACACAGACCACCTGGAACGGCTGTGCGTCGACGCCAGGCTCGGTGTGGATGGATTCCGGCTGGATCCCCTCGAACACCTTCAACAACTGGAACGGTGCCGGGATGCCAGCGAGCTGGTACAACCAACAACTGTATTGGGGTGTGCAGGTTTCGAACCTGACGTCATCGCCTTTCCAGTTGGCCTCGGGATGGATGAGACCGTGGATGCTGTACAACAACGCGGCGCCTGCCCCGCAGTTGGTGTCGCCAGTTGACGGCTTCAAGTGGGCTCCCCAGTCCCCGCCCACGTTGAGTTTCACCACTCCTTCAGATTCTGATGGGGATGACGTCCGGTATCGGGCAGTGATCAGCGATGCTGGCGCTCAGGGTGCGCTGTGGACGTCACCGTGGACGGGATTCTTTGCGTCTGGTTCCTCTGGTACATCGGTGCAGGTGCCCGCTGATCTGCCCTTGACACCGGATTCGATGTACACCTGGACAGTGGAGTTCCAGGACAGGACAACGCAGTTCCATTGGTACTACTGGCTTGGCCAGCCGCAGGGCGCCCAGCCAGCGTCGCGTGCAACGGGTTTCGATGACCGGCTGGGGGCGACTGGTCCGTCGCCTATGCAATCGACCGGGCCGGTGTCGGTGAATATGGCAACAGGCAACGTGGTGACTTCGGTGGGGTTGCCGTCGGTCTCTACGTTGGGTGGCTCGATGGGTGGTTCGTTGTCGTACAACTCTCGACCCAATGACGTGGGTTTGCGGTCGTGGATCGTCAATGACACCAACGACAGCGGCATGCAAGATAGCGGTGAACAAGCTGCGGGTTCAATAGACCCAAGTCTCAGGTTCCGATGGGCATCCCCAGCTGCGCTGCCCGGGGTCTCGAAACTGCTGGCCACCTGGTCGGGCTATGTGACAGCGCCCACCACCGGGCAGTACTACTTCGCGGCGTCATTGGGCGCTGACGAGAAGGCAAAGGTCACGGTCAACAATACGAGTGCGTTGGACGTGAACTGGGCTGCGGGTAGTGGAGCGATTCTGTTGGACGAACCACTCAATGAGATCACCAGCGGTGCCGGCGTGGGGGGCTTGAATCAATCCAAGAACTACTACCTAAGGCCGAACGTGAATGCCGGTTCAGCCGGTGTCCTCTTGCAGGCTGGCGTGGCAACACCGATCACCGTCAGTTACCGCAACCCTGGCGGTGATGGGGTGTTCGCGTTGTATGTGTCGAACGATTCGACGACCTTCCAGACGATTCCGTCGTCGTGGTTGTCGCCTTCGGACCGCGTGCTGCCCAGGGGTTGGGTGTTCAACCACTCAGAGGGCCTTGGGGCGTCGTACGTCGCGGTTCGTCAGGACGCGGACCAGGTGTTCTTGATCCGTCCCGATGGGTCGCGGGTGGCGTATCAGCGCACGGCCGATGGTAAAGGTTTCACTCCAGAGGCCGGTGAAGGCGACGTGGTCGCGATCGCGACCGATGGCACATTCGTGGTGACCGACGCGGCGGGCTATGTGCACACGTTCGATCCGAAAGGTGAGTTGCTGTCAGTGACGGCACCGATCGATGCACGGTCATCAGCCGCTCCAGTATCGACGTGGACCTCGTGGACACCACCGGGTACGACAGTTGCGTCATCGAGGTTGACCGCGCAGACCGATCCAACGACCGGCTACCAGGTGCTGTACACCTACCAAGGAGTCGCAGGTGGCGTTTGTCCGGCCGGTGGCGCGTATGCGGCGCCCCCGGCAGGGACGCTGTGCAAGGTCACCTACCCGGACGGTTCGGAGACGTCGCTGTACTTCGTCGATCTTGGTCTGGGTGAAGTAGGCCTGACTCGCGTTGAGAACCCTGGCGACGCGACGATCGGCAAAGGCTCCTTCGACCTGGGCTACAAGCAGGTCAACACCGGGACCTACACCGTGCCGATGCTGAACAGAATTCGCGGTGACCTCGCCAACGACGCAATGGCCGCGGGGCTGATCACCTCGAGCGAGGACTATCAAACGCTGATCACCTTTGATTCAGCTGGTCGTGCCGACACGGTCAGACTGCCGAAGGCCGCGGTGGCTGACACTTCCCGACAACAGATCACCTTCGAGTACGTGGCGAACACGAACGAGACCCGCACCCATATCGACGGTCTGGACAACGCCGGCAGCAGCACCGATTGGGATCGCAAAGCCACCTTCGACTCCACTGCCCGAGTGTTGTTGGACTACAAGGCGTTGAACGCGTCGTCGTGGGTGTGGTCGCAAACCGATACCCGTTGGGATCCCATCGCGGATCGCGTTGACGTGTCGATCGTCGACAAGCAGGTGACCACCACCATCTACAACACTCAAGGTCAGCCCGTCGACCAGTACGGCCCTGCCAACGAATCCTGTTTCAACCTGACCGTCGGCAGTGGAAACTACAAGCTGCCCAACGGCACCTGCACCACACCTGGCGTGCCGCGCACGACCACCGAATACGACACCGTGTTGAACGCGAACGGGTCGTCGTCACCAATGACCGGTCTGGGCGTCACGGTGTGGCCCAACACCACCTGGAGCGGCCAACCGTCAAACGTCGCTACCGGCCTCGGACCGAACTACACCACCTTCGACAACAACTGGGGGGCGTGGGGTCCGCCCGAAGCAACAACAACAGCCGGTGTGTCGTTGGTCGACAACTTTTCGCTGCGGGCACAAGGCGAAATCGTCTTTCCCGCAGCTGGGACATGGACGATCACGACCGCGTCAGATGACACCGCGTACGTGTACATCGACGACAAGTTGGTGACCACCTCGATGTGGTCCGTCAACGGGTCTGGCACATACACCGCGGTCGCGGGCGACCTCACCAAACGCATTCGGGTTGATGTCCAAGAAGGAGGTGGCGGCGCCCAGCTGACGGTGATGTGGGCCGGGCCGGGTGTTGCGCAGCAGGCAATCCCGACCTCGGCGTTGCGACCCCGCTACGGGCTGCCGACCCGCACCACCACTATTGATAGTGGTGGTGGGACCCCTGACACGGTGACGCAGACCGAGTATTCGGCTGCCGGGATCGATCCAGCGGTGGGGCTCGCGACCCGCACCACCGTGGACCCGACAGGTATGCGTTTGACCACCACGACCGGATATGAGACCAGCGGTTACCGCCGTCGGGTCTCGCGCGCCCTGCCAGCAGGCACCACCACCACCTACGAGTACTACGCAACCAACGCTGGCGCCGCGCAAGACGTTGCGTGTACCGCTGCGAATGACACCACGGTGAAGCAGGGCAGTAGGCCACGTCTGACAGTGAAAGCCGCGTCAGCGAACGGGAAGTCGATCATTTCCGAAGTCGTCTACGACATTCTCGGCCGCAGTGTCGCCGCCCGTGAAGGCACACGTCTCGTCGGCGTTGACACCTGGGGTGGGTGGGCGTGCAACAGCTTTGATGCCCGCTGGCGCCCGACTACAACGCTGATTCCAGCAGTCGGCGCCCAACCAGCGCGAACGGTCACCTACAACTACGCGTTGTCGGGCAACCCGCTGGTCACCACGATCGCCGACCCGACCGTCTTGCGGACCGTGACTGACCTGCTGGGCCGCGTCGTCGAATCGGACGACTACTGGCAACTCGCGACCACCGCAGTGTTCGATCAGACCACCGGACGCCTGACCTCATCGACGTCACCGGCACCGGCTGGCTCATCGGGTGTACAGACCTTCACATACGACCGTGGGGGCCGCCTGACCTCACAAACGTTGGACGGGGTCACCGTCGCGGTACCCACCTACAACAATGCCGGCGACGCGAACCCGCACGTGATGGGCTCGACCGCCTACCCCTCAGGGGCGGGCAACGGTGGCAACAACACCACCGGCACCATCACACGCAGCACACAAACCGGGGCGGTGACCGCATTGTCATGGAAACAGGGTGCCACCGTCATCACCTCCGACACAGTCACACGCTCGATCACCGGCCGTGTCGCGACCGAAACCGTCGACGGTTCGCTGGCCTGGACGTACCGTTACGACAGCGTCGGACGGTTGACCAGGGCAACCGGATCGGGGCACGACTACCAGTACGGGTATGGCAACACTGCGTGTAGCGGCCCAGGAAACCTTGCCGCTGCGGGGTTGAGTTCGAACCGGACTCTGGTGCGCGACAACGGGGTCACCACACAATCCGGGTGTTTCGACACTGCGGATCGGATGACCAGTTACGGCACACCCACTGCTGCGTACTCAACGCGGGTGAATCAGCCTGGTGCCCCAGGGTCGTTTTGGAAGCTTGCCGATACCTCCGGCACAACCGCGGTCGCGACGACCGGTACTGCCGGCACCTACAGCGCGACTGGGGTGACCAAGAATGTGACGGGCGCGCCAACGGGTGAGACGAACAAGGCGGTGACGTTGTCGGGTGGCAACGTGCAGATCCCGATCGCTGCGGTCACCGGGTCGGGCAAGACGTTCACGTTGTGGTTCAAAACATCCTCGAGTGGGGTGTTGTTGTCGAAGAACCAGAACGCCAGCGGTGGCGCAACCGGGGCACATAACCCGCTGTTGTATGTTGGCACCGATGGTCGGCTTCGGGCGCAGGTATACGGTGGGCCGATCGCACCGATCACCACTTCTGCTGTCGTGAACGACAACCAATGGCACCATGTTATTGTCGCTGTCGCGGCGACGTCGCAAACGTTCTGGGTTGATGGCGTCAAGGTCGGTACCAAGACCGGGACCAGCGTCGATGACAGCTGGGCACCCGCGTACGCGTACATTGGAACCGGAGCCACGAACAACTGCTGTTGGCCGGCAACCACCGGCACCTGGATGCCCTTCACTGGGTCAGTTGATGAGGTTGCGATCTACAACACGGTGTTCACCGATGCCGACGTTGCGGTGCAGGACAACCCGGCGCCCTCCACTGGGGTGGTCACACCAACGTTTGATGATCGTGGCAACATGCTCACCTTGAACGGTGACGTCTACACCTACGACTCCTCCAACCGTCACACCGTCACCTCGCACGGTGCGACCACGGTCACCTACGTTCGTGATGCCGCCAACAACATCGTTTCCCGCGCGGACTCGGCCACTGGTGTCACCGTGCGCTACTCGGGTAACGCGGTGTTGAACACCAGTGGTGTGGTGATCGAACGAACCATCAGCCTCCCGGGTGGGGTAATGGTTACGAAACGTGCCGGTGGTGACGTGTGGTCGTACCCCAATATCCACGGCGACGTGGTAGCGGTCGCGAACGCCACCGGTGTCAAACAAGGGTCGACCGGCAAGTTCGACCCATACGGCAACAACCTGAGCACCTTGCCTGACAACAGCACCGGGAACTGGGACTTCGGCTGGGTTGGCCAACACACCAAAGGAACCGAACACGCCACCGGACTAGTCACCAACATCGAAATGGGCGCCCGCATCTACAACCCCAACACCGGACGGTTCCTCTCAGCGGATCCGGTCGAAGGCGGCTGCTCAACCGACTACACCTATGGGTACGGTGATCCCGTGAACTTCCATGACCTAAATGGAATGGATCTCTGCGGCGCGCTGTGGCAGAAAATCAAGGAGCTTGCGTATGCAATCCGCGAGGTTTCCGGTCAGGATACCCTAGGCCTTTCTCAAAGAGCAAAAGCTCTTCGTGCCAATGTTAAAAGAATTGACCAACAATCTCACATTAACGAGTACGACAATCAAGCTCGCGGTCTAAGCAAAAGACTAAAGCAATTCGAAAATGAACATTGCAAGCCGCCTGGAGGGTTCGGCGGCCTTGCGCTTCTCGCTGGAGCGAAGTTCTTTGCTGGTCGTGCGGGCAATTCCTGGACTCCCCAAGGGCAGGTTTACAAGCTGTCCTGGAAATGGAACCTCCAGCCACCGACAGTTACACGTGCGATGAGCTGGGGACTCGCCGCAGGCATGTTTGCGGGGATTGTAGCGTTTGGCTCCCGCGGCGCGAATCCGTACCACAATCTTTAGTCAATGGAATAGGCGAGGAGTGAGATGCTTAATGATTCTCAGCTCAATGTCCAGATTGGTGCGCTGATAGAGGACTTTGACTTCGAAACGATTACAAAAATTGTCCGGCCAGCAACGGTTGCGAGATCGTGGATTCGATACCAGCAAAGTACCGATCTAGAACGCTCCAAATCCGTGTACTGGTGGTCATATTGGCTGATGAAGGAGATCCCTGATCGAAGTGATGGATCCCTGTTCATGAAAACTCTCAAAATTCTCGTGGATATAGCCCCGGACAACCAGCTGGCGGACCTCGCCGCTGCACACTTCGAGGACATGCTCGTAGGTGAGTCTGAGGAGATAATCTCATGGTTCGAGCGACGCGCTCTCGAAAGTCCCCGATTTCGGCTCGCGATGCGGTCCATGTGGCTCACTTCGATGTCACCGCAGGTGGCTGAGCGAATCGAGGTAGCGCGCCAGGAACCATACGGTGCGGGTCGTTCAGGCACACCAGACATCTGATCCTCGGCCACCTCAAGCTTCTCCACCCAGCGTCCGACGCGTAGCGCCGCTTCGGCTCACGGATCCCGGTCGGGGTGGCCAGCGAAGCGGAACGTGACGCGCGGCCAGGGCCGTCCAGACTCGCATGGATCCCAGAGCGATTCGGATTCTCATCCGTGGACGCTGTAGCGGGCTGCACCACAACCAACGACTATGGCTGTGCCCTGCCAGCTGGCAATCGGCACCGGTTGCTTGCCAGCTGGCAGCCGCTCACCACTTCGATCGCAGCCTGTCACCCGGGTAGCGCTGAGCGCGCCGATGATCGTGGAGATCAGTCTCATCGCCCCTAATCATTCGCTGCGCGTGCCGCAGCCGGGATCATTGCAATCTCCCTCATTGGAATCCGACCGAGTAGCTCACGCCGATGCACTCGTGCGCGATTGCATCCGGTGGACGGCATCCATCCGCTCAAACGCCAGATGTCGATGACGGTGCGACGTTGTCGACAGTGATCCCGTGGGCGGTCAACGGGAAACGTTGCATGATCGGGGCACGGTGTCGACGCACGCGATGTTGATGCTCGCCGCCGGTGGTGTGGGTTGGTCGGACATTGACGTACTCGGGACCCGCAGTGATCCGCCCCACACTTGCAACCATCCGACCATCCGACCATCCGACCATTCACACCAGAACCCGGCCACCGGGTGTACGGGTTAACGCACCCGCGCATCAATGATGCAAGGGTGTGACCCAAGAATCAACGCCCCGGCACTTCCCGCGGGTGACCGATGGAGCGCATCTCACCTTGATGTCAGTAGCCACCGGACGGCCAGTCCGACGAGTTCGCCACCGAGACCGCCCGACGCGCACGCGGTGATCGAGATCGAGATCGAGACCGATGTCGACAGGGGTGGCTGCCGACAGTGTGGGGTGATTGCCAGAGTCGAAGGACCAGCGGTGGGTCACAGTGCACGAGGCTCCGGCTGGGGAACGGCGATTGACGTTGCGGTGGCGAGACCGGGTCTGGCATTGCGCCGAGCGGTCGTGCTCGGTGAATACGTGGACCGATCAGAAGCCCAAGTTCGTGTTGCCGCGTCATTCGTTGACCGAACGTTTCGGTGTCGGCCGGTGGGCAACCGATCGGGTCGCTGCGATTGAAGCGACGAAAGCATCGTTTGCACGTCAGTTGGGTGTTCCTTGGCCGACGGTGTGGGCGGCGGCGGTGTGCCATGGGCAGGCCTGCGTGGCCACGCTCGGGCGATCATCGAGCGGTCAGGTCGGCTTTGACGAATCGGTGATATCACCCGCAAAGCAGCTCCGGCGTCGGCGGCTCGTCACGGCCGCAGTTGATGTGGTCGATGGTCGGATCATCGACTTACTTGAGGGCCGCAACGCCGTCGATCTCCAAGTCTGGCGAGGGGCACAGCC
>Ga0335397_10006764_pt1 | contig 14735 bp, 15 predicted proteins | sample MAT04_FD_205740 | JGI IMG/M metagenome (GOLD analysis project Ga0335397, IMG submission 205740) | Freshwater microbial communities from Lake Fryxell liftoff mats and glacier meltwater in Antarctica - MAT-04 (spades assembly) (version 2) ...
AGACCTTCCAGCCCGAACTCACCGCCCAGCAGCTACAAGTCCTCTCGCTCCTCGGCCTGTCGCCCAGCGCCTATACGCAGCCCACATAATCAACGAGATAACCCACGCGCGACGTGCGGAACGTCAGACATGCGGTACCGCCGGGGCCGGGTTGCGCAGCAACCGGTCGTCCTTCACGGCGATCGCGAAGGCGAGCGACATGACCCGGCACAGCAGGTTCGCCGGCTCGACTGTGGTCACGAACCACTCGGCGTCCACCTTGCTGTTGGCCCGTCTTCGTTTCGCTGAGCGTCCGCGTGGTCGGGAGGGTCTCTCCCCGCGACACCGCGGCAGAGCGCATTCACCTGCCTCACCAACGGGGTCGCATTGGGTGCGAGCGGGCAGCGTTCAAGGCCCTACGGAGGACTGGCGAGCGGCTCGGGGAGCGATGTCACAAGTCGAGCAAGCGCACGAGGCTGGCCTGATGGGGATCGAACTGGCAATCGGCGATCCTGTGAACGGTGTCCATGACGTTGCCGCTGCCGAGTTGGGCATCGAAGAGAACGTTGTGGAGTGATGGCGAGCATCAGCAAGCACGCAAATGGCCACTATCGCGCCCGCTACCGCGATGACGCTGGCAGGCAGCACGCCAGGCACTTCCGGCGGAAGATCGACGCACAGCGATGGCTCGACGAGGTGACCGCTTCCGTCGTGACCGGCCAGTACGTCGACCCACGCGCGGGCAAGGTGTCCTTTGGCGACTATGCCGAGCAGTGGCGAGCGGCGCAGGTCCACCGGCCTAGCTCGCAGGCGCATATCGAGACGATGCTGCGCCGACACGCATATCCGACCTTCGGGGACCGCCCGCTGTCGTCAATCCTGCCCAGCGAGATACAGGCGTGGGTCCAGCGCATAGGGGCGGTGGAAGGGTCTCGCAAAGCCCTCGCTCCGGCGACGGTCTGTGTCGTGCACGGCATCGTGTCGTCGGTCTTCAAGGCTGCCGTCCGGGACCGGCGCATCATGGCAAGCCCCTGCGAGGGGACGAAATTGCCGAAGCCTGAGCGGGTCAAGGTGGTCCCACCCACGACGGAACAGGTTGAACTACTGCGAGACGCGATGGACCCTGCCCTTCGGGCCGTCGTGACCTTCACGGCCGGAACGGGACTGCGGCAGGGCGAGGTGTTCGGCCTCACGGTCGACCGCCTCAACATGCTGCGTCGCGAACTCACCGTCGACCGTCAGCTCGTGCAGCTTCCCCGGCAGCCGCCGAGGCTCGGGCCTCCAAAAGCGAAGGCCAGTGTGCGAACCGTTCCCCTGCCTCAGGTCGTCGTTGACGCACTCGCCGCGCACCTAGCGGACTACCCGCCCGGCCCAGATGGTCTGGTGTTCACGCTCGAGGGTGAGCCGATGAACCGGCAGGCTTTCGGTCGGCTGTGGCGACCGGCCGCCAGAGCGGCCAATCTGCCGCACGGCACCGGCCTGCATTTGCTGCGGCACTACTACGCGTCGCTCCTGATCCGGTACGGAGAGAGCGTTAAGACCGTGCAGGCGCGGTTGGGTCACGCCACTGCCGCAGAGACCTTGGACACGTACAGCCACCTGTGGCCGGACTCCGACGACCGCACTAGAGAGGCGGTCGACTCGCAGCTCAGGGGGATCCCTCGACAAGTTGAGGACAATGTGAGGACAGTCGCTAGCGACTGAACACAAACCCGCAGTTCAGAGGCCTAAAGTGGACGAGTCGGGCTGTAGGCCGGGTTCTGTCCCGCGCCACCGTTGCCGGTGTCGCGGTGACGGTCATCCATCTCGGGTGGCCGTTGCCGACCACCTCCAGCGCCCTACCCGCGTGCTCGGGCGGGCCGCCCTCGATCGCACGCTGTCTGGGCTTGCTCCGGATGGGGTTTACCGAGCCGGCCTGGTCGCCCAGGCCGCTGGTGGTCTCTTACACCACCGTTTCACCCTTGCTCCCCCACCGGCGAACCGGTGAGGGGGCGGTCTTTTCTCTGTGGCACTGTCCCGCGGGTCGCCCCGGGTGGCTGTTGGCCACCATCCTGCCCTTCGGAGCCCGGACCTTCCTCGGCGGTGGTTGCCCACCGACGCGACCGTCCGCCCGACTCGTCCGCCGCCAGTGTAGGGCCGGATCACGCGTAGCTGAACGACACCGCACCCGCGCCGACGTCGGCGAGGTCGAGTCGCACGGACAGGTGCGCCCCGAGGGCGGCGCGGCGCCCGACCACCCGGGCGATGACCGGCAGGTCGACGAGCTGCACCTCCATGCCCTTGTCGGTGTGCTCGAGCACGATCGCACCGAACGACTCACCCTCGCGGCCGAGCAGCACAGCGGCCTCGGTGGCGTCGGCGAAGGCGCGCTCGGCGGCGCGGGCGCGGCGGTCCGAGTCGCGCATCAGCGCCGGCAGCTCGGGCAGGGCCGCGCGCACGGCATCCGGCACGTGTCCACCGCGGCACGCGGCCTCGCAGACGACCAGACCGAAGCGGTCGACGAGTCGGCGCAGCGGCGCCGTGACGTGGGCGTAGGGAGCGGCGACGGCCGCGTGTTCGCGCTGCTCGGGCAGCTCGCCGTCGAAGACCGTGTAGCCGGCTCCGCGGAACAGGGCCGTCGCCTCGTGGATGAGGGCCAGGTGGCGTGGGTTGGTGCGGTCCAGGCGGCCGACGAACTCGCCGTACGGCAGGTCGTCGGGCCACTCGGCCCCCAGCCCGCGAGCCGCGCGCCTGAACCACTGGAGCGCCTCGGGGGTGGGTGCGGGCATGGTGCGCAGCACGCCCATGCCGGCGTCGAGCATCATCTCGGCCGCCGCCATGCCGGTGAGCAACGAGATCTGTGCGTTCCACTCCTCCGCCGGCACAGGGGGCCGGAACTCGAGGATGAAGCCGTCGTCGCGGGCCGTCACCTGCTGTTCCGGCATCGGCAGGCTGGCGCCGCCACGGGTGCGCTCCTGCGCGATCCGCCGCTCACCGACCTCCTTCAACAGCAGGAACCGCTGGTCGTCGGTGCCGGCGTCGATCGCCGCCTGCACCGTGGCGTAGTCGAGCCGCTCGACGCTGCGCACCATCGCCCGGTGCAGGTGCGCCCCCACGAGCTCGCCGCTGCCATCGAGCCGCAGGTCCCACACGAAGGCGGGGCGCACGGCATCCGGCAGCAGGCTCGCGGCGGCCTCGCTCAGCACCTCGGGGTGCAGAGGCACCCGCAGGTCGGGGCAGTAGAGCGTTTGTCCACGCTCGCGGGTGACCCGGTCGAGGTTGCCGCCGAGCCGCACGAAGGTGGGCACGTCGGTGATGGCGTAGCGGATGCGGTGGCCGTCACCGTCGCGCTCGAGGTGCATGGCCTGGTCGAGGTCCATGGTGCCGGGCGGGTCGATGGTGAAGAACGGCAGCGCAGTCTCGTCGCGGTCGGGCAACGCGGGCGGGTCCGCCGCCACCTGCTCGGCGTCGGCGAGCGCGTCGGCCGGGTAGTCGAGCGAGAGGCCCAGCTCGGCGCGCACTGCGGCGAACCGGTCACGCAGCGCCTCGAGCACCTCATCCGGGATGTCGGCGTCGGTGGGCGCCAGGCGCACACGCGGGTGAGGCATGCGACCACTATGCCGTGGTGCCCCCCCGCGGCGGGCGCAGCGGTCTGACGAGCCGACCCACGAGGCGTCGAGCCCACCGCTGCCGGCCGATCACCTCGATGCGCGCCCAGTCGCGCTCGCCCGGGGACGACAGCCGGGCCACCTGGCCGCCTCCCGGGTGCCAGCTCCGTTCCCCGGCGCTCGGGTCGAGCCGCACTCGAGCCGTCTGCTCGCACTCCTGGTGCCGGCTGCCGACCCACAGGGACCACCGCCCCGGGGGCAGCACCCCTCCCGGGACGAACGTGGCCCGCAGCTCGCCGTTCGAGCGGACCAACGGCACTCGAACGGTGCGTCCACCCGACCGCAGCTCCAGCACGGCATCACCGCGTGCGTCGGGCGCGGCAAGAGCCACGGCGAGGCGACCGCGGTGCCACCGGATCCCGGTGGTGGTCAGCACCGGTCGGGTCGGGACGTCGGCCCGCACGTCGAGCCGCAACGCCCCCCGCGCCGAGCGGGTCAGCGCGGCGCCCACGAGGCCACTGGACCCGTCCGGGGCCGCACAGCTGGCGCCATGGTCGCCCACGGGATGGACCGCCTCCTCCTCGTCCACGGTGCGCGCAGCCAGCACCAGCGCCCACCGCCCCGGCACGGGGTCGACTGCCTGCAGGTCGATGCGGGCAACCCCCCCGATCACCGGCACCCGGTGCTCCTCGTCCCCCCGGCACAGCATGACCTCCCACTCGGCCGCCGAGTCGCGCCCCGCCGGTGTCGCCGGCCGCACGTGCACGTCGAGCCGCCACCGGCCGTCACTGTGGACGGACACGGCAGCCAGCTCCGGGACGAGCGCGTGGGCGACGTCGTAGTAGGCGTCGGGAACGCCCCACTGGGGGTCCCGCAGGCCCGGCCACGGGGCCAGGACCCGCCCATCGGCGTACACCGGCGCCCCGATGACCCCCTCCTTCTCGAAGACTCCGAGGGCGTGCAGGTGGGCGGTCGCCCCCCGGCGCACACAGGCGACCCGCAGCCGCCTGTCCAGGGGGAGCAACAGGTCGACCCGGTCGGGAACGAGGTCATCGAGGATCTCACGCGCCCCCTCCAGGAACGCGGCCTGAATGGCATCGGGAAGGGTGGCGAACCTCGCGCCGAACTTGCGCGAGATCTCGACGCTGACCCAGCGGCGCATGAGGTCGTCTCGCACGGGTCCCGCGTCCACGTGGGCGATGACCGTGTCGAGGGATGAGCGCACGATGGGCAGGAACGTCGCCGGATCGGCTGTCTGCTGGGTGAGGTGCTCGCCGCCGTCACGGTTGACGAGGTAGTAGCAGTCGTAGTCGGCCACCACCGAGATGGACGATGCCAGGAACAGGGCCGGGACGACGAGTGGCTGCTCCTCCGCGAGGCGCGCTCCCTCGGCGAAGCGAAGCCCGTGTCGCACCAACAGCTCGCGCGAGAAGAGCTTGTGCGCGGTGAGGGTCCACACCGCATGAGTCGAGACCACGTCGCCGCCGCCCACCGACCGCATGAACGGCAGCACCGGTGCGCCGCGCCCCACCCCACGGAGACGACCCATCACGAGGTCGCTCCCATAACGCTCGGCGGCGTCGACCATCCGCTCAAGGGCCTCTGCGCCGAGGTAGTCGTCCGGGTCGGCGAAGAAGACGTACTCGCCCCGGCTGAGCTCGAGTCCGCGGTTGCGGGGGCCGCCCGGTGCCCCCGTTCGCGGACCCCTCACGACGAGCAGCTGCGGGTGGTCGGCGGCCCAGTCGTCGAGGCGGTCCAGGCTGCCGTCGTCGGAGCCGTCGTCGACGGCGATGACTTCGAGGTGCTCGACCCCGATCGACTGCTCCCAGATGGAGGTCAGGCACTCGTCGAGGTACTCCGCCATGTTGTAGACGGCCATCACGACCGACACCACCGGGTCTCCCACGCCTCATCTCCATCTCGTCGTCGCGCCGTGGTCATCATCGCGGTCCGACGGCGGGCATCAGGCGCGACGCTCCGACCACCGTAGGCTGCCTGCGTGCTGATCGTGCTCCCCCCGTCGGAGTCCAAGGCGAACCGGCGCCGGGGGAGGCCGGCTGACCCGACGACCTGGTCGTTCCCCGAGCTCGGTGCCACTCGCGCACGGGTCGCTGCGGCGCTCGCCGAGGTCAGCCGCTCCCCCGACGCACCGTCCCTGCTCGGCGTCTCGCCCAACCTGCTCGAGGAGGTGGCCCGCAACCTCGTGCTCGACACGGCACCCGCCACTCCCGCCGCCGAGGTCTACACCGGGGTGCTCTACGACGCCCTCGGCCTGTCCACCCTCGACCCTGCCGCCCGGCGCCGCGCCTACCGCTGGCTCGTCGTGGTCTCGGCCCTGCACGGCGCCGTGCGCCCGGGTGACCGGATCACCGCCTACCGCCTGTCGATGGGCTCGACCCTCCCCGGCCTCGGCCCGCTCGCGGGGGTGTGGCGGCCGGCCCTCGACACCGTGCTTCCCGCCGTCGCCGGGCGCGGCATCGTGGTCGACTGCCGGTCAGCCCCGTATGCCGCCGCGTGGCGCCCAGGAGCCGACCTCGCCCCCCGCTGGGTGCAGGTGCGGGTGCCCGGAGCCAGCCACCAGGCCAAGCACACCCGAGGCTTGGTGACGCGTCAGCTCTGCACGGTCGGCGCGACCCCGCGCTCGGTCCCGGCCCTGCGCGATGTCGTGGCCGACGCCTTCGAGACCCGCCTGAACGAGCCGACGAGCGCCCGAGCGCCCTGGGTCCTGGACGTGCTGCCTGCGTGACGACGGCCGATGTCGTCGCGCCGGTCGAGCGCCTGCTGCCGGTCGTCGTACTCCTCCTCGCGATCACCGGAACCGCCGAGGTCGCCGAGGTCGCCGAGGTCGCCGAGGTCGTCGAGGTCGTCGAGGTCGTCGAGGTCGTCCAGGTCGTCGAACGGGCCGGGGTGTTCGCCATCGCCGGCCACTGGGTGGCGCACGCCGGGCGGCGCCGGGCCTGGGCACTGTGACTGCTCTTCGCCGTGCTCGCGTGGGAGCGGGCGCGGGGACACTGGCCCCCACCACCTGACCCCTGAAGCAGACGTTCGCCCGCGACGCGGCAACTCCTGCGTGCCGCCCGAAATGATGCGTCCTGTGACCCAGGTCACCGAGTCCAACCTTCGACAAACATTCGGCAGGGTGGGGTTCCGACGTTGAATCGTTCGACGCCCCCGGCCGACAGGAGACCTTCCGCCGTGCTCACCCTGAGCGAACTCACCCGCCACTCCCAGCAACGGCTCGGCGCTGCGCTGCGCGCCCGGGTCGCGGGTGACGACGCCGCGTCGCGAGCCCAGGTCATCTGGGGCCGCAGCGGCGAACGGTGGTTCACCCCGCAGGATCCGGTGTGGCGGGTGCACGCCGACGCCTCGATGTTCCCCGGCGGCGTGGCCGCCCTGCTGCTGCAGTCACTGCATCCGCTCGCCATGGCCGGGGTCGCGGGCCACAGCGGGTACAAGAGCGACCCGTGGGGCCGCCTGCAGCGCACGTCACACTTCCTCGCGACGACGACGTTCGGCACCGTCGAGGACGCCGAGGCGGCCATCGAGCGGGTGCGCGGCATCCACGAGCGGGTGCGTGGGCAGGACCCCCAAGGGCGGGCCTACCGGGCCAGCGACCCCCGGCTGCTGCGCTGGGTCCACGTGGCCGAGGCGCACAGCTTCCTCACGGCGCACCAGCGCTACGCCCTCGAGCCGCTGTCGGCCGGCGATGCCGACACCTACGTCGCGCAGTCGGCGCTGGTCGCGGGCCGGCTCGGCGCCACCGAACTCCCGTTGACGGTCACCGACCTCGATGCCGCGCTGTCGGCCTACCGACCCGAGCTCGAGGCCACCGCCCAGGCCCGTGCCGCTGCACGGTTCCTGCTGCTCGACCCGCCGCTGCCGTGGCCGGCGCGCCCGGGCTACGGGCTCATCGCGTCGGGCGGGGTGGCGCTGCTCCCCCACTGGGCGCGGCGGGCGCTGGGGCTTCCCGCCCACGGACCGGTGACGGCGTTGGCCGGCGGGGCCGGGCACGTCGGCACCCGCGCGGTGCGCTGGGCGATGGAGGGCGTCGCCCAGGAGCGTCAGCCGGCCGCGGGGTCCTGAGCGGCGGTGACGAGCTCGTCGATCCGCTCGAGGGTGCGCTCCATGTTGCGGCGGGTCGAGCCCGTCATCGTGAGCTTGACCAAGGGCTTGCTGATCCACTTCTCCTCGCCGAGGTCCCAGGACTCGGTGACGAGGGTGCCGCCCTCGACTGGCCGCAGCTCGTAGCGCCAGACCCGACCGCCGATCACGGTGCCCAGCGGGCCGCTGGCGGTCGTCTGCCAGGCGATGCGACGGTTCTCCTCGAGCTCGATCACCGTGTTGCGGGTCGAGTAGGCGACGCCGAGGTGCATGTCCATGCCGAACCGGTCGCCGAGCGTGAGCCGGCGGCCCCCGCTGCGCGCACCGCGCAGCGTGCCACCCCCGTCGATCTCCGCCTGCCCAGCGGGGTCGGCGAGGAGGTCGAAGATCGGCTCGGGCGGTGCAGGGACGAGTCGCTGCACGGAGATGACGTCGCTCATGGGCGCGACGCTAACAGCCGGGTCAGCGCCCGACTGCGGCGGCCCGCTCCAGGGCGGCGTCGAGGTCGGCCAGCAGGTCGCGTACGTCCTCCAGCCCCACCGACACCCGGATGGTGCCGTCGGTGATGCCCACGGCCGCGCGCGCCTGCGGGTCGAGTCGGCGGTGGGTGGTCGTCGCGGGGTGGGTCGTCAGCGACTTCGCGTCACCGAGGTTGTTCGAGATGTCGACCAGGGTCAGGGCGTTCATCAGCGCGAACGCGGCCGGCTTGCCCCCCGCGACCTCGAAGGTGACGACCGTGCCACCGCCGCCGTCCATCTGACGCAGCGCCAGCTCGTGCTGCGGGTGGCTCGCGAGGAGCGGGTGCACCACCCTCTCGATGCCACGGCCGGCCTGCTGCCAGTGCTCCAGGGTGTGGGCGACGACCAGAGCCGACTCGGCCATCCGCCGCACCCGCAGGTCGAGGGTCTCCAGGCCCTTGGCCATCAGCCAGGCGTTGAACGGCGACAGCGAGGGCCCGGTGTGCCGCATCAGGTTCTTGACCGGACCCTCGACGAACTCGCGGGTGCCGAGCACCGCACCGCCGAGCGCCCGGCCCTGGCCATCGATGTGCTTGGTCGCCGAGTAGACCACGACGTCGGCCCCGAACTCGAGCGGGTGCGAGAACACCGGGGTGCCGAGGACGTTGTCGACGACCACGGTGGCGCCGGCCTCGTGCGCGAGCTCGGAGACCGCCGCGATGTCGACGAGCTCCTGCATCGGGTTGCTCGGGGTCTCGAAGAACACCGCCGTCGTGGGCACCGACAGCGCCTCGCGCCACTGGTCGAGGTCGGCGCCGTCGACGAACACCGTCTCCACACCCCACCGCGGGAGGATCTCGCCGAGGATGACGAAGCACGACCCGAACAGCGCCCTCGACGACACCACCCGGTCCCCCGCACCGCACAGCGCCGCCATCGCCGTGAACACGGCCGCCATCCCGGATGCCGTGGCGAAGCAGGCTTCCGCGCCCTCGAGCAGCCGCATCCGTTCCTCGAACGTCGTCACGGTGGGGTTGCCGTACCGGCTGTAGATGTAGTGCTCGACCTCGTCCTTGAACGCGGCCTCGGCCTGCTCGGCGGACTCGTAGACGAAACCGGAGGTCAGGTAGAGCGCCTCGGACGTCTCGTCGAAACCACTGCGCGACAAGCCACCCCGGACGGCGCGGGTCTGCGGGTGCCAGTCGTGCGGGTCCATGCTCATCCCTGCCGCCACGGGAGCCCGGCGACCTTCCAGCCGGCGACGGTGCGGTGGCCCTGCGCGTCGTGCGGTCCCTCGAACCCGTCGAGCACGTTGTAGGCCGGGCCCAGGCCTGCGGCGGTCAGGGCATCCGCCGCCGACTTCGACCGCACCCCCGAGCGGCACAGGAGGTAGACGGGGCGGCCGGCCGGGAGACCGGCGGCACGCACCTCGTCGACGAAGCGCTGGTTGGCCAGGCCGTCGGGGAACGTCGACCACTCCACGAAGGCGACCTCGCGCCCGGCGCGCCCGAGCACCGGCACACCGACGTAGGTCCACTCGGCCCTGGTGCGCACGTCGACCAGGAGCGCGCCATCGGGGGCGGTCGCGGCGGCATACGCCTCGGTCGGGGTGACGTCACCTGCATAGGTCATGACCCGAGGGTAGGACGCGACCGGTGGCCTCGCCGGGCCGTCTCAGGTGCGGTTGGTGAACGCGACGGAGACCTCGCCGTCGGCCCAGACCTCGACCGCGGTCAGCGACCCGGGCGCCGCGGCGAGCCGCCAGGCCCGGTCGTACGGCAGACCGAGCAGGTGCGACAGCACGACCAGGATGGGCTTGCGGTGGCAGACGACCACGGTGGTGCCCCCCTCGCCGACCACGCGGTCCCAGGCCGGCACCACGCGAGCGACGAGGTCGTCGTGCGACTCCCCGCCGGGCGGCCGGTAGGCGGGGTCGTCGCGCAGGGCACGCATGGCCTCGCGCTCACCGCCGACCAGCTCCTCGACGGTACGGCCGTCCCACTCGCCGAACGACTGCTCGTCCCACTCGGCGTCGACCACCGGGGCGGCGCCGACGGCAGCGGCCACGGCCGCACCGGTCTCCATCGCCCGCGACAGCGACGACGTCACGACCTGGGTGGGGTGGCCCTGTACGAGAGCTGCCACGGCCCGCCCGGCGGCGACCGCCTGGGCCCGACCTGTGGTGTTCAGCCGCGGGTCGGGGCCGCCCCGGCCGTCGAGGCGACCTTGTGCGGTGAAGTCGGTGACGCCGTGCCGCACGAGCAGGACCCGGATCGGGGTGCTCCGCCGGTCGAAACCGGTGCGCCGCGGCTGGTCGTCAGGCTCGGGGGCGCCCGGCACGTCGTCGACGTCGGACGGGCCACCGAACGTGCGGTCGACCACCCGGCCGTCCATGGCGACGTTCGACAGCGCGTCGGCGGCCTTGTTCTCGGCCCGCGGGATCCATTCGTAGCGCACCGACCCGCCGGCACGGGTGAACTCCGCCACGAGGTCTCGAGCCTGCAGAGCGAGGCGACGCATGTCCTCGTGCTTGATCTTCCAGCGGCCCGACATCTGCTCGACGACCAGCTTGGAGTCCAGCCGTACGTGCACCTCGGCGGCCGGGTCGATCGCGAACGCGGCCTCCAGCCCGGCGATCAGCCCGCGGTACTCGGCGACGTTGTTCGACTGCTTGCCGAGGGGCTCGGCCCGCTCGGCCAGCAGGGCACCGGTGTCGGTGTCGCGGACCAGGGCGCCGTAGCCCGCCACCCCGGGGTTGCCGCGCGACCCGCCGTCGGCCTCGACGGTGAGCCGACGGCTCACAGGCCGGACTCGGCGGTGCGGACCAGGATGCGTCGGCACTCCTCGCAGCGCAGCACCTCGTCGTCGGGGGCGGTGCGGATGCGCTGGATCTCGACCGGGTTGAGCTCGAGCTGGCAACCACCGCAACGCCGCTGGTGCAGGGCGGCCGCACCGGTGCCGCCGTTCGCGAGCCGGATCTTCTCGAAGAGGGCCACGAGGTCGGCACCGACCTCGTCGACGACCGTGGGGCGCGGGGCGCCGATGCCGGCGGCCTCGGCGTCGAGCCGGGCGAGCGCCTCGTCGCGGGCCGCCTCGAGCGCCGTCAGGCGCTCGGTGAGCTCACCACGCCCGCGCTCGAGCTCGGCGACGTCGCTCTCGGCCGCCTCGGCGCGCTCCATCACTTCCAGCTCGATGTCCTCGAGCGCGCTCTGCCGTCGCGCCAGGGAGGTCAGCTCGTGCTGGATCGCCTGGAGGTCCTTGGCCGTGCCCGTGCCGGCGTCGAGCCGGGCGCGGTCGCGGGCGGCCCGGTCGCGGACCAGCTGCACGTCGGACTCGGCCTTGGCCACCTCACGCTGCACGTCGCCGAGCTCGGTGCGCGAGCGAACCAGCTGGTCGTCGATCAGCCGGGCCTTGCCCTCGAGGTCGGCCAGCTCGGCGAGCTGCGGCAGGTGGGTGCGGGCGTGCGCGATCTGGTCGAGCCGAGTGTCGATGGCCTGGAGGTCGAGCAGCCGCAGCTGGCGGGCGGACTCGGCGTTCACGGGCTACCTCCGGGGTCGGCACCGACCACGAAGGTCCACGGGTCGGTGCGCACTGTGCTGATGTGGGTCTCCACCCTAGTGGCGCGCTCCCCGAGGGCGTCACGCAGCGCGCGCTCGGCCCGGGCCAGCCAGACCTGCTCACTGGCCCAGTGACCGGCGTCGACCAGGAAGGGGGTGCCGCCGCGGGCCTCCTCGCGAGCCTCGAGGGCCGGGTGGTGGCGCAGGTCGGCCGTCACGTAGACGTCGGCGGCGCTCGCCCGCACGGCGTCGAAGAGGTCGTCGCCGGCGCCGCCCAGCACCGCGACCCGCTGCACGACGGCATCCGCCGGGCCGGCCACCCGGATGCCGCCCGCGGCCGCGGGCAACCGGGTCGCCAGCCGCTCGACGAAGGCGCGCAGGGCCAGCGGTTCGTCGAGGTCGCCGACCCGGCCGAGCGGCTGTCCCTCGGACACGGTGAGCGGCTGCGTGGACCCGAGCCCGCACGCCTGCGCGAGCGCCTCGCTCACCCCGTCGGCGGCGACGTCGGCGTTGGTGTGGGCCACGTAGAGGGCGACGTCCCCGACGACGAGGTCGGTGACGCCGGCGCCCTTGGCGCTCGTCGTCGCGACGCTGTGCACGCCCCGCAGGAGCAGCGGGTGGTGGGTGAGCAGCAGGTCCGCGCCGAGCTCGCGGGCCTGCGCGATGACGGCGAGCGTGGGGTCGACGGCGAGGTGGATGCGCCGCACCGGCTGCTGCGGGTCGCCCGTGACCAGGCCCACGCGGTCCCAGGACTGCGCGGTGGAAGGTGGGTAGAGGCCCTCGACGACCTCGAGCACCTCGCCCAGGGTCAGGTCTTCGTCGCTCACGTGGGCCCGGCCGGGATCGAACCGACGACCTTCGCGGTGTAAACGCGGTGCTCTACCAACTGAGCTACAGGCCCCAGACGGCCGGCCGACCCCATCAAGGGCCCGCCCGACCGCGCACATCATGGCAGGTCGTGAGCACGCGGGAGATCACCACCAGGGAATCAGCACGCGGGAGATCACCACGAGGGAAGTCAGCACGCGGGAAGTCAGCACGCGGGAAGTCAGCACGCGGGAAGTCAGCGCAGCGCGGCGACCTCGGCGGGCAGCCCGCTGAAGTCGCGCCGCTCACCGGGCCCGTTGACGAGCGTCCAGCGCACGACGCCGTCACGGCCGATGAGGAACGTGCCGCGGATCGGGGCACCCGTCGCCTCGTTGAGCACGCCGAACGCCCGGGTGACCTCGCCGTGCGGCCAGTGGTCGGACAGCAGCGGGAAGAAGTAGCCCTGGGCGTCGGCCCAGGCGCGCAGCGAGAACATCGGGTCGCACGAGACGCAGACGACCTGCAGGTCGTCCGAGACGAAACGCTCGAGGTGGTCACGGATCTCGTCGAGCTCGCCGGTGCAGATGCCGGAGAACGCGAAGGGGTAGAACACCACGACGACGTTCTTGACGCGGGTGAGTTCGGCGAGCGAGACCTCCACACCGTTCTGGTCCGGCAGGGTGAAGTCGGGCGCGACCTGGCCGACGGCGAGCGGCGCCAGAGTGGTCGTCATCATGCGAACCATCCTGCCAGCCGCCGGGGCTCACCGCCGCACGTGGGTCTTCGGTGCCACAAGCTTGTGCGCGCGCCAGTCGGTGGCGGCGTTGAAGGTTCCGGCCGTGTGCAGGCCCGCGGTGACGGCGGCCTCGTCGATGTCGCTGGGGTCGACCTCGTCGCCGGTGACCTTGGGGGTGAGCAGCACGACGAAGCCCCCCTCGTCGAGGACCCCCACCATGTCGACGAGGGCGTCGCCGAGGTCGCCGTCTCCCTCGCGCCACCAGAGCAGCGCTGCGTCGGCCCCGCCGGTGTAGTCGTCGTCCTCGATCTCGGTGCCGCAGTGGTCCTCGACGGCGTAGCGGAAGTCGTCGTCGACGTCGGAGTCGTAACCGAACTCCTGGACCACCTGGTCGCGGGCGAACCCGAGGCGCTCGACGACACCGGAGCCACTGGAGCTCGGGTCGACTGGCGGTGCTGCGGGGGTGTTCACGGTCTCACGGCCTTTCTGGTTCTGGGGTTCCCTGCGGGTGCCGGGACCAGTCCACCAACCCCGAAGGGTCGGGTGCAAGAGGGGCGCGCGTCGGTTCCGACCTGCGGCGCGCCGACCGGGCCCGCTCGCAGACCTCGGCGAGGAAGACCTCGGCCCGCGCCGTGTCGAGGTGCGCGAGCACCGGGGACACCGGTCCGGGCGCGGGGATGACGTGCACGGTGGCCAGCCCCAACCGGGACTCGAGCCAGCCCTGGCTCACGGTCAGGGACTGGATGCGGGCGTGCGGCACGGCGACCGCGCGGCGGGTGAGCCGGCCGGTGCGCAGCAGCACGGCCGACGTCACGTCGGACCAGGCGTTGCGCCGCCACGACAGCGGGTCGAGCCAGCGGGCCCGGGCGGTCTGGCCACGCCAGGCGGGGTCGGGGCCGTCACCGAGGACGGCGCCGTCCCACGCGGCCGCAGGCACTCCGGGCGCGACCACCGAGAGCACCAGGCGGGCGTCGTCGAGCGTGCCGACGGGCAGCAGGGTCGTCTCGCGCTGCCCCTCGCCCTCGCCCTGGCTGCCGGAGCCGGCGACGTTGACCCGGATGCGCCACCAGCCGACCGGGCGCCACCACAGCGGCTGCACCAGCTCGAGGGCCTGGATCCGGTGGAACGGGATGGTGGTCGTGCGCAGGTCGGTCAGGCCCTCCTGGACCCGCACCGCCGTACCCGCTTGGGCGAGGTGGAAGTTGCCGTGGGTGAGCAGCTCCTTGACCCGCCCCCACCCGATGCCGAGCGCGACGGGCAGCAAGGCGGGGATGCCGGCCAGGGCCAGCGGGCCGACGCTGCGCACCCCGGCGCCGATCAGGCCGAAGAGGACGAGCGCCCCCAGCACGATCGTGGAGCCGTGCAGGATGGTCGCGACGAAAAGCCTCCCGTTCGGCACCTCGAGCACCGGCCGCAGCGGGGCGTGCGGCAGCGGGGCGTGCGGCAGCGGGGCGCCCTCGGCATCCGGTCGCGGGGCGCCCTCGGCATCCGGTCGCGGGAGGGAGCTCGT
>Ga0335397_10006767_pt1 | contig 14733 bp, 6 predicted proteins | sample MAT04_FD_205740 | JGI IMG/M metagenome (GOLD analysis project Ga0335397, IMG submission 205740) | Freshwater microbial communities from Lake Fryxell liftoff mats and glacier meltwater in Antarctica - MAT-04 (spades assembly) (version 2) ...
GCCCGCTATGACCTTGCCGACACGCTCCGCTTCGGCGCCGGCGTGACCGTGGACAGCGCGCTCATCACGACCGCGTCCAGCGGTGCCGGCACACCCAGCGCGAGCTGGGATGGCCTGACCGACACTGCCGTGGTCAGCGGCATCACCCTGGCCGCGACGACGAGCCACGTCTATCGGGTGACCGTGACCGCGTCCATCGACGAGGCCACGGCCACTGCCGCATCGTCGGACTGCACCCTCGCCACCGACGAGACCGGCACCGGCTTCCGCAACGAGGGCCGGGTCACCTGGGACGACCGGCGGGACACATCCTCGGGACCCCTGGCACCCATCGGTGGCCCGGTCAGCGGACCCACCGCCGATGCCGATGCCTGTGGCCCGTTCCCCATCCTGTCCCTGACCAAGACCCTCGTCGGTGACCCGCTCGAGAACGGGGATGGCACGACCACCATCAGCTACGACCTGGCGGTCACGAATGCCGGCGGTGGCGCTGGTATCTACGACCTCGCCGATACCCTCCGCTTCGGCACCGGCGTGACCATCGCCAGCGCATCGGTGACCAACACCACCCCGGGCAGCATCACCACCAGCCCGACCTGGGACGGCCTGAGCGATACCGGTGTCGTGACCGACGAGGCCATCACGGCCACCACGACCCACACCTATCGGGTGACCGCCACGGTCACCATCGACCCCGCCACGGCCACGGCCGCATCGTCGGACTGCACCCTCGCCACGGACGAGACCGGCACCGGCTTCCGCAACGACAGCAGCCTGACCACCAACGGTGAGCAGCTGGACGCCGATGCCTGCGCGCCGTTCCCCATCGTGAGCGTGCTCAAGACCCTCGTGTCGGCCGACCTGGGCACGGATAGCCGCTATTCCCTGGCTTATGACGTGACCGTGACCAACCTCGGCTCCGGCGAGGGCTCGTACGCCCTGACGGACGCACTCCGCTTCGGGACCGGCGTGGTCGTCGAAGCCGACTCGGCGGCCGTGACCAACACCACACCCGGCGGCCTCATCACCAACCCCGACTGGGACGGCCAGGGCACGACCGGCGTGGTCACGGGTCAGGCCATCGCAGCGACGGCCAGCCACGTCTATCGGGTGACGGTGGTCGTGACCATCGACACCGACACCGCGAGCAACGCATCCTCGGACTGCACCCTCGCCACGGACGAGACGGGCACCGGCTTGCGCAACGACACGACGCTGACCACCAACGGTGTCGACAGCGATGCCACCGACTGTGCCCCATTCGGGATCCCCAGCCTGACCAAGGTCGTCGTCGGCTCCCCCGTGGAGAACGGTGACGCTACCTGGACCATCGACTACGACCTGACGGTCGGTAATGCCGGCGCGGCTGCGCTCACGTACGACCTGTCCGACACGCTCCGCTTTGGTGCGGGCGTCTCGGTCCAGTCCGCCGTCATCACCACCGTTTCGGCAGGCGCGGGGACCCCCAGCGTCAGCTGGAACGGCACCAGCCAGACATCCGTGGTGAGTGGCGTGACCCTGTCCGCGGCCACCAGCCACGTCTACCGGGTGACCGTGACCGCGTCCATCGACGAGGCCACGGCCACGGCCGCCTCGTCCGACTGCAACACCACGGACAGTGCCGCGACCGGCTTCCGCAACACGGGTCGGGTGACCTGGGGTGACCATCGGGTCCGCAGCAGCGGCTCGCTGCAGCCAGTCACCGGTGCGGTCACGGGCCCCACCGCCGACACCCAGGCGTGCGCCCCGTTCCCCATCCTGTCCGTGACCAAGACGCTCGATGGCGATCCGATCGAGAACCTCGATGGCACCCTGACCGTCGCCTACGACGTCGCCGTCAACAACACCGGAGCCGGGCCGTCGGCCTACGACCTGGCCGATACGCTCCGCTTCGGGATCGGGACGACCATCGTCAGCGCGTCGGTGACCAACACCACGCCGGGCACGATCACGACCAACGGCGCCTGGGACGGCGTGTCGGACACCCTGGTCGTCGATGACCAACCCATCCCGGGCGCGACCAGCCACGTGTATCACGTGAGCGTGACCGTCTCGGTCGATGAGACCGCAGCAGATGCTGGCTCCTCAGACTGCACGCTTGGCACCGACGAGACCGGCACCGGGCTGCGGAACGAGACCACCCTGACCACCAACGGGGAGCAGCTGGACGCAGATGCCTGTGCCCCCGTCGCGTCCGTGATCATCAGCAAGTCCGTCGCCTCGGTCATCCTGGGCTCGGATGGCGTGTCGGCCGTCACGTATGACGTGACCGTCACGAACAACGGCGCAGGTGGCACCAGCTACGACCTGACCGATGCCCTTGGCTTTGGCACCGGCACGACCATCATGCCCGGCTCGGCCGTGACCAACACCACGCCCGGCGGCATCGTCACCAACCCCGGCTGGGACGGCGTGACCGATACCGCGGTCGTGACCGGTCAGGCCATCGCGGGCGATACGACCCATACCTTCAGCATCAGCGTCCGGGCCACGGTCGACACCGCCACCGCGACCAACGCATCGTCGGACTGCACGCTCGACACGGACGAGACGGGCACCGGCTTCCGCAACACCTCGGCACTCACCGTCAACGGCGAGACCGCGCCAGCGCTCGCCTGTGCCCCGTTCCCCATCCTGACCCTGGCCAAGGACCTCGTGGGGTCCCCCGTGGAGGATGGCGACGGCAGCTGGACCATCGATTACGACCTGACGCTCACCAACGGTGGTGCCGCGGACGCCCGCTATGACCTTGCCGACACGCTCCGCTTCGGCGCCGGCGTGACCGTGGACAGCGCGCTCATCACGACCGCGTCCAGCGGTGCCGGCACGCCCAGCGCGAGCTGGGATGGCCTGACCGACACTGCCGTGGTCAGCGGCATCACCCTGGCCGCGACGACGAGCCACGTCTATCGGGTGACCGTGACCGCGTCCATCGACGAGGCCACGGCCACTGCCGCATCGTCGGACTGCACCCTCGCCACCGACGAGACCGGCACCGGCTTCCGCAACGAGGGCCGGGTCACCTGGGACGACCGGCGGGACACATCCTCGGGACCCCTGGCACCCATCGGTGGCCCGGTCAGCGGACCCACCGCCGATGCCGATGCCTGTGGCCCGTTCCCCATCCTGTCCCTGACCAAGACCCTCGTCGGTGACCCGCTCGAGAACGGGGATGGCACGACCACCATCAGCTACGACCTGGCGGTCACGAATGCCGGCGGTGGCGCTGGTATCTACGACCTCGCCGATACCCTCCGCTTCGGCACCGGCGTGACCATCGCCAGCGCATCGGTGACCAACACCACCCCGGGCAGCATCACCACCAGCCCGACCTGGGACGGCCTGAGCGATACCGGTGTCGTGACCGACGAGGCCATCACGGCCACCACGACCCACACCTATCGGGTGACCGCCACGGTCACCATCGACCCCGCCACGGCCACGGCCGCATCGTCGGACTGCACCCTCGCCACGGACGAGACCGGCACCGGCTTCCGCAACGACAGCAGCCTGACCACCAACGGTGAGCAGCTGGACGCCGATGCCTGCGCGCCGTTCCCCATCGTGAGCGTGCTCAAGACCCTCGTTGGCACACCCGAGTACGACGGGCTGGGCGGCGCCATCATCGACTACGACGTCACGGTCACCAACACTGGTGCTGGCGCAACGGTCTATGACCTGACCGACGAGCTTCGGTTCGGTGTCGGTGCCACCATCGCGGACGCGACCATCAGCAACACGACCCCGGGCACCATCGTCACCAGCCCCGACTGGGACGGCGTGACCGATACCGCGGTCGTCACTGCCCAGCCGCTCGCGGCGGCCGGCAGCCATGTCTACCGCATCCGCGTGACCGCAGACATCGACTCGTCCACCGCGACCTCGGCCTCCTCCGACTGCACCCTCGACCAGGACGAGACCGGCACGGGCTGGCTGAACCAGGCGGGACTGACCGTCAATGGCGTCGACTCCGACGCTGCTGACTGCGCGCCGTTCCCCATCCTGCATGTCACCAAGTCGGTCGTCGACGGGCCGATCGGCCAGGGCGACGGCACCCAGCGCATCACCTATGCCATCACGGTGTCCAACACCGGGACCGCCCAGGGCACCTATGACCTCGATGACGACCTGCGCTTCGGCGTCGGGGTGTCGGTCATGGCCGCCGCGGTCGTCAACACGACCCCGGGCGGCATCGTGACCGATGCCGCCTTCGATGGTCAGACCCACGCCCGGGTCGTCACGTCGCAGCCCATCGACCCTGGCACCGAGCACGTGTTCCAGGTCACGGTGACAGCCGCCACCGACCCCACCACGGCCACGACCGCCACGTCCGACTGCACCCTGGACGACGGTGAGACCGGTACTGGCCTCCGGAACGAAGCGGCCATGACCGAGAGCGGCGTGCCCGTGACGGTCGACGCCTGTGCGCCATTCGCGATCCTGACCATCGCCAAGACGCTGGCGGGCGAGCCCGTCAGCGACACCCTGGGCAACGTCTCGGTCGCGTATGACGTGACAGTGACCAATGCCGGTGCCGCCGATGCCGTCTACGACCTGGAGGATGCGCTCCGATTCGGCGCGGACGTGACCGTCCAGACCGCGACCGTCAGTAACTCCCTGCCGGGCACCATCGCCACGAATGGCGCGTGGGACGGCAGCACGGACACCATCGTGGTCGCCGACCAGGCCATCGCGGCCGTCTCCAGCCACGTCTATCGGGTCACGGTGTCCGCGCTCGTGGGCATCACGACCACCGACACGGACGCCGATTGCGATCTGGGCCAGGGCGAGAACGGGACCGGCCTCCGGAACGTGGCCACCCTGGGGGACAACGGCATCCCCACCGATGCCGCAGCCTGCGCCGCGTTCGCATTGCCTGACCCCGTCATGCGCGTGGCCAAGGTGGTCACGCAGGCACCCACCGCTGATGCCCAGCTGCGGTACACGGTGGGCTATTCCATCACCGTCGCGAATGATGGCCGCGCGACGACCTACGACCTGTCAGACCAGCTGCGCTATGGCGCCGGCGTCGAGGTCACGGCCGCCTCGGTCCGGAGTCTCGATCCGAAGGGTATCGACACCCAGACCGACTGGGACGGCACCAGCCAGCAGCTGGTCGCCACGGACGTGGCCATCGGGATCGCCGAGACGCACGTGTTCCAGGTGACGGTGACCGTGGCCATCCATGGCGGCGACCGCACCAAGTCCAGTTCCGACTGCAACCTGGTTTCCGGAGAGTCGGGCACCGGCCTGCTCAATACCGCGACCCTCGTCGTCGAGGGCGGTATGGTCACCACCACCGATGACGCCTGTGTCGCTGTCAGCGACCTGCCGGCGACCGATACCCTCTCGTTGCTCGCCCCAAGCCAGGGCGGCCAGGACATGTTGCCGACCCTGGGGCTGCTGCTCGCGGCACTCCTGGGTGGCGCGGCCTACTGGTTCGGCTGGCGGCCCCGCAGGCGCGAGGTCGGCGTCGACCCGTCGTGACCAGGTCGGGTCGACGACACGGGTCGATGGCCGCGCCGGGTCCCGTGCTCAGGCGCCGAGGAGCAGGCCCCTTGCCGCGTTCATGGTCCAGTCGAGCATGGCGCCGGTGACCAGCGGCAGCAGGCCGATGGCGACGGTGGCGCCCGCCGCGATGAGCAGGCCCACTCGGGTGAGTGACCCGATGACGACCGGGCGCGAGTTCTCGGGCGCCTCCCGCATGTACATCGTGACCACCACCCGCAGGTAGTAGAACGCGGCAGCAGCAGCGTTGAGCATCAGGATCACGGCCAGCACCGTCAGCCAGCCGCCACCCTGGATGGCGGAGATGACGATGACCGCCTTGCCAAAGAAGCCGGCCGTTGGCGGGATACCCACCAGGGACAGCAGGAACAGGGTCATGGCGATGCCCAGCAGCGGCGCCCGCTTGCCGAGTCCCGCGAACGTGGAGATCTGGCTGGTGACACCCGGCCGACGCTGGAGGGCCGCGACACACGCGAACGCGCCCAGGTTCATGAAGGTGTACGCGACGGCGTAGAACAGGACGCCCTGGATGCCCGCCGCCTGCACCTCCGGATCGGACGCCTCGGCGAATACCGTCAGGCCGACCATGATGTAGCCCGTATGTGCGATGGAGCTGTAGGCCAGCATCCGCTTGATGTTGTCCTGACCCAGCGCCGCGAGGTTGCCGACGGTCATCGTGACCGCGGCCAGGATGCCCATGATGAGGCCCCAATCAGCGCGGATGGGCCCCAGGGCCTCCACGAAGAGCCGCAGCAGCAACGCGAACGCCGCGACCTTGGGCCCGACCGACAGGTAGCCGGTGACCGGCGTGGGCGAGCCTTGATAGGCGTCCGGTGTCCAGTAGTGGAATGGCACCGCGGCGATCTTGAATGCGCCACCCGCGACCAGAAGGGCGAGACCCATTGCCAGGCCGATGGGCAGCGTCGCCCCGCCCGTGAAGCTCATCAGGCTGTCCGCGATGGCCTTGATGTTGGTCGTGCCCGTATAGCCGAACACGAAGGCGAGGCCGAACAGCAGGATGGCACTCGAGAAGGAGCCCAGGAGGAAGTACTTGATGGCACCTTCAGTCGACAGCCCGTCACGCTTGGCGAATCCCGCCAGCATGTAGCCGGGCAGCACCAGCAACTCCAGGCCGATGAACAGGATGAGCAGGTCCTGCGCACCCGCGAGCAGCATCGCGCCGCTGATGGCGAACAGGAGCGTCGCCGTGAACTCCGCCATGGGCAGCCCGCGGGGCTCCAGGTAGTCGGGTGCGAACAGGATGGTGAGCAGCGCGATGGCCATGAACAGCAGGTCCAGGAAGACCGTCATCTGATCCTGGATGTACACGCCCCCAAAGACCGACTGACCCTCGAGCGGCAATGCGCTGTTGAGACCCGCGATGGGACCCGCGGCAACGGTCACGACCATCGCCGCGATGAGGCCCGCCACGGCGGCCCCGGTCACGATGGCCGGCCGCTTTGGCCAGATGAGATCCACGATGATGACCAGGAGCGCCAGGCCGGACACGATGAGGAAGGGCGCGATGGCGAGCCATTCGTTCTGGGTCATCGGGCCATACCCGTCAGCGGCTGGGCCAGGCCGTCCAGGATCTGGTGGACCGGCGCCTGGATGAAGTCGAGGATGAGAGCCGGGTAGATGCCGATGACGATGGTGAGCACGAACAGTGGCGCCAGCGTGAGCACCTCCGTCCGGTCGACATCCGTCAGGTGGTGGCCCAGCTTGAGCAGAAACTCACTGGGTTGCCCCAACACGACCCGCTGGAACATCCACAGCAGGTAGACACCCCCGAACACCATCGCCAGCGTGGCGATGGCCGCGGCGACTGGTGACACCTCGAATGTGCCAACGAACACCAGGAACTCGCCCACGAATCCTGCCAGGCCCGGCAGGCCAAGGCTGGCGAACATGAAGAAGCCGAAGAGTGCCGCGTAGACCGGTGTTCGGGAGGCGAGCCCGCCCATGTTCGCGATCTGCCGGTCGTGGGTCCGTTCGTAGAGGATGCCGACGCAGAGGAACAGCGCGCCCGTGATGAGGCCGTGGGTGATCATCTGCACGATGGCACCCTGCAGCCCCTGCTCCGTGAACACGAAGATACCCAGGGTCACGAAGCCCATATGACTCACGGAGCTGTACGCGATGAGCTTCTTGAGGTCCGGCTGGACGATGGCCACGATGGCGCCATAGATGATGGCGATGAGGCTGAGCACGATGATGATGCCCGCCAGATCGTGCGCCGCCTGGGGATACAGCGGCAGCGCGAAGCGGATGAAGCCATAACCGCCGAGTTTGAGCATCACGCCGGCCAGGATCACGGAGCCTGCTGTGGGTGCCTCCACGTGTGCATCCGGCAGCCACGTGTGGAACGGCCACATGGGCACCTTGATGGCGAAGGCCAGGAAGAACGCCCCGAAGCAGAGCAGTTGGAGCGTGGTGTCGAAGCCGAACTCCCTGAGCACCAGCAGGTCGAAGGCGCCGGTCCAGTCACCGCCGTGGGCCGCCTGGAAGGCAAAGGCCGTGGCCAGTATCGCGACCAGCATCAGCAGCGACCCGACCAGGGTATAGAGCACGAACTTGATGGTCGCGTAGATGCGGTTGGCGCCGCCCCAGATACCGATGATGAGATACATCGGGACCAGGACGATCTCCCAGAAGATGTAGAACAGGAACAGGTCCAGGGCCAGGAACACACCCAGCATGCCCACCTCGAGCGCGAGGAAGGCGATCATGTATTCCTTCATGCGCGTCTTGATGGGCCCAAAGGACGCCAGGATGCTGATCCAGGACAGGAGCGTGGTGAGGACCACCAGCAGCAGGCTGATGCCGTCCATGCCCACCTGGTAGTTGATGCCGAAGAACGGGATCCAGGACACCTTCTCGGTGTACTGGAATGCGGAGTCGGCGATGTCGAAGCCCAGGACCGCCACGAGCGAAAGCGCGAACGTGACCAGCGCCGTGCCCAGGGCCACGGTCTTGACCGCACGCAGGTTCTGGCCCGGTACGAGGGCCAGGATCAGGGCGCCCACGAGTGGCGCGAAGATGATGAGCGAGAGGATGGGGATGCCGGACAGCGAGATCATCAGCGCGTGGTCAGGAAGATGATGCCGACGGCGATGACGATGAGTCCGAGGGCGATGCCCAGGGCGTAGTTCTGGACGCGGCCCGTCTGGACCTGCCGGATCTCGTCGCCCGCCTTCTGGGTGGCGGACGCGACCCCGTTCACGGCGCCGTCGATGATGTGCACGTCGAACCACGCGGCGCTGTTGGCCACAACCCCTCCGAAGCGCACGAACAGCAGGTCATTGAGCTCGTCGAAGTACCACTTGCGGAACGAGCCCAGGTACAGCCGCGGCACGCGCGCCGTCAGCTCGCGGACCTGGTCCGGATGCGCCCTGCCGCGGAAGAAGCCGAACAGCCGCCAGCCGAGGACCATGCCGATGGTGGCCACGGCCACGCTCAGCAGGATGAGGATGCCGTCGATGCCCGCGATGGCATACGGCTGCTCAATGACCCCGGCAGATTCCAACGCGGGGTGGAATACCGGCTCCAGCCAAGCGTGGATGGTCGAGGCGCCCAGCGGCAGGCCCAGGAACGCGCCCGCCACGATCGACAGGCCGGCCAGCAGGATGAGGGGCACGGTCATGCTCCGGGGCGACTCGTGGATGTGCGGCTCCACCGCCGGATCCACGTGGCTGTCGCCGTAGAACGTCTTGCCCATCAGCCGGAACATGTAAAACGCCGTCATCAGGGCGACCACGATGCCGATGAGCCAGACCCACTCGAAGCCAAGCTTGAATGCCTCGCCCAGGACCTCGTCCTTGGAGAAGAAGCCGGCGAGTGGCGGGATACCCGAGATGGCGAGGGCGCCGATGAGCATCGTCCAGTGGGTGATGGGCATCTTCTTGCGGAGGTTGCCCATCCTGTCCATGTCCTGTTCGTTGTGGACGCCGTGGATGACGGAGCCCGAACCCAGGAACAGGAGGCCCTTGAAGATGCCGTGTGTCACGAGGTGGAAGATGGCCGCGGTCCAGGCGCCAACACCCAGGGCCGCGAACATGTAGCCCAGCTGGGACAGCGTGGAGTAGGCCAGGACGCGCTTGATGTCCTTCTGGGTGAGCGCGATGGACGCGGCGAAGATGGCCGTGAAGATGCCTACCGCGGCGACCAGGATGAGTGCCTCAGGCGCGTTCGCGAACAGCGGGCTGCTGCGGGCCACGAGGTAGACGCCCGCGTTGACCATGGTCGCGGCGTGGATGAGGGCGCTCACCGGGGTGGGCCCTTCCATGGCGTCCGGCAGCCACACGTGGAGCGGGAACTGGGCGCTCTTGCCCATCGCACCGCAGAACAGCAGCAGGCAGATGCCAACCATCATCCACTGCTGGATCTCGCCCATCTGGAGGGCGGCCGGCAGGAGCTGGAAGACCTCGTCGAAGTCGAGCGTACCGACGGTGGTCCAGATGGCCATGATGCCCAGCGCGAAGCCAACGTCACCGACGCGGTTGACCAGGAAGGCCTTCTTGTTGGCGAGGACCGCGCTGCGCTTGTGGTACCAGAAGCCGATGAGCAGGTAGCTCGACAGGCCCACCAGTTCCCACGCGGCGAACACCAGCAGGTAGTTCCCGGCGAGCACCAGCAGCAGCATGCTGAACATGAACAGGTTGAGGTAGGCGAAGAAGCGCCAGCGGCTGGCGTCGTGGGCCATGTAGCCGATGGAATAGACGTGCACGAGCATGCCGATGCTCGTGACGACGAGCAGCATCACGGCCGTCAGGTTGTCGAAGAACAGGTTGAAGGGGATCCGGAAGTCGCCCGCCGGGATCCACTCGTAGGCCGTGAAGGTGATGGCCTCGTTGCCAAAGGCGCCCTGGATGAGCGCCTGGAACGCGAGGTAGCTGGCGATGGCCCAGACCACGATGATCGTGGGCACCGCGATGATCCACGGCTGCGACAGCCGACGACCCAGCACGGCGCTGAGCAGGAAGCCGGCCATCGGCAGCACCAGGAGCAGCAGCATCAGCAACTGCTCGGTGGACCCTGCCTGGGCGACGGTATGGGTCGATCCCTCGACCGCTTCCGAGAAGAAGACTCCGGGCACCACTACTCCCGCATCGACGCGTACTCGTCCACGAGCGGCGTCCTCCGGTTGCGGTAGATGGCGATGACGATGGCCAGGCCAACGGTGGCCTCCGCGGCCGCGACGGCCATCACGAACAGCGCGATGACCTGGCCCGCACCGGCCAGCGCCGGCGTGAACATGCCGAAGGCGACGATGGCCAGGTTGACGCCGTTGAGCATGATCTCGACGCACATGAGCATCGCGATCGCGTTACGCCGAGCGAGGAAGCCGAAGGAGCCGATGGCGAACATGAGGCACGCCAGCACGAGGTACGCATCCAGGTTGTTGCTCACGTTTCGGACCGCGTGACGGCATCGGACGGGTCCGGGATGTTGTCCTTGCGGGCCAGGTAGATGCCACCCACGACCGCGGACAGCAGCAGCAGGCTGATGACCTCGAACGCGAGCACGTAGTCGTTGAACAGCAGTGTCGCCACGTCACGCGCGCTCTGGGCGATGGGTGTCGGCATGGCCAGCGGCCAGGTGGTCATGACCACGCTCATGATGAGCAGCAGGCCCACGATCACGGACGCGATCCCTGCTGCCCACGCCTGCGAGTGGAATACCAGCTTCGCCGGCCCTGACTTGGACTGGGTGAGCATGACCGCGAACAGGATGAGGACGCTGATGGCACCCACGTAGACCAGCACCTGGGCGGCCGCCACGATGGTCGCGCCCATGAGCGCATAGAAGCCGGCGAGCCCCAGGAACGCGAGGACCATGAACAGGCCCGAGCGGATGATGTTGCGGCTGAGCACGACCATCAGCGAGCTGCCCAGCATCACGCCCGCCAGAACGAGGAAGACCACGTCGTCCCAGGACCAGCCAAGATAGGGGACGGTCTGCGGCAGTGCCATGCGTTGGGCGGTCAGCTACTTCGCGTGGAGATGGCCGCTATGGCCACCACCCTGCGGACGGGACTCGCCGTTGGGCGGTCGTGCGGGTGCGCCGATGGCGCCCGCAGGCAGCATCGGCAGCAGGCGCTCGGCGGGGATGCCTCGACCGTCGGCCTGGGCACGGGTCAGCCAGTCGCGCTCGCGGCGGACATAGGTCATCTCGGTGTCCCGGTCCATGGCGCTGATGGCCAGGAGGTCGATCATCGGCTCCTGGCGGCTGTCATGCGCCAGCTCGAAGTCGGGACCGGTGCGCAGTGCGTCGTAGGGGCAGGCATCGACGCAGATGCCGCACAGGATGCAGCGACTCTCGTCGACCTCGTACTTCTCCAGCACACGCGGCTTGGGCATCAGGGCGCCCGTGGGGCACGTCTCCGCACACCGCCCGCACGACACGCAGGGCGTCGTGTTGAGGCTCATGTCCAGGGGTGTCGTGACCAGGGTGTCGAAGCCGGTACGCATGAAGTCGTAGCAGGCGGCCCCGACCACCTCCTTGCACACGTTGGCGCACCGACCGCAGTCGATGCAGCGGGACGGCTCGCGCAGGATGAAAGCGTGGCTGTCGTCCCGCAGGTAGTCGTGGTTGGTGCCCGTGAAGCGGTTCTCGGACACGCTCCGGAAGCTGGTCCCGGTACGCGACGGCTCGAGCGTCTTGAGTGTCGTGCCGTACTCGATGCCCTGGCGGCGCAGGTCGCAGTAGCCGATGGCCTCGCAGGTGCACTGGAGGCAGCGGCCGGACTCGGCCATCGCCTCCTGCTGCGTGTAGGGCATCTCGTACTCGATGTAGCTCTTGTTGCGCACCTCGGCGGGGAGCGCCTTGAGGCGCAGCCGGGGCTCCTTGACCTCGCTCGTGTAGGGCACGATGGACAGGAACTCGGGCTGCGGCTCGGCCAGCGTCTGGCGCGTCCGGATAGCCTCCAGGTCCATGCCCTTGAGGTAGGCGTCCATGGCGTATGCCGCGCGACGGCCCTCGGAGACGGCGGCGACCACCGTCGCGGCACCCGTGCGTACATCGCCGGTCCCGAACACGCCCGGTCGGCCGGTGGAGAACGTGACCGCGTCGGCGGCCAGTCGGCGCTGCTTGTTGGCACCCACGCCCTCGGAGCCGCGTGCCGTCCAGCGCAGGTCGGGTCCCTGGCCGATGGCCAACAGCACCCGGTCGCACTCGATGATGAACTCGGAGCCAGCCAGCGGCTCGGGGCGGCGGCGGCCGGAGGCATCCGGGGCGCCCGCGACCATGCGCTGGAACTCCATGCCGACGACCTTGTTGTTGGCGTCCGTCACCACGCGCGTGGGAGCGGCCTGGAAGATCGCCCGGGCCCCCTCCTCGATCATCTCGTGGACCTCGTTCGCGGCAGGCATGTCCTTCATGTCGCGGCGATAGACGAGGGTCACTTCCTTGGCACCCTGGCGGATCGAGGTGCGGGAGCAGTCCATGGAGGTGAAGCCGCCACCCACGACCACGACGCGCGTGCCGACGTGACCCGGGTAGGGCAGCCCAAGGGTCGCGATGCGCAGGTACTCGAGGCCATCAAGGACACCTTCGGCGTCCTCGGCCGGGATACCCAGCTTGTTGGTGTCGTAGCAGCCGATGGCGACGCAGACGGCGTCGAATCCCTGGTTCTGGAGGTCGCTGACCGTGAAGTCCTTGCCCAGCTCGGCGTTGCTGACGAGCTTGACACCCAGGTCCCAAGTGCTCTGGTACTCGGCCTCGAGGACCTCGACCTTGGGCAGCCGGTACTGGGGGATGCCGTAGCGGAGCATGCCGCCGGGGGCCGGGTCACGCTCGAAGACGGTCACCTCGTGGCCCGCGATGGCGAGGTAATACGCGGCAGCCATGCCGGCAGGTCCGGAGCCGATGACCGCGGCGCGCTTGCCGCTGGCGGGCTGGATCTCGAACGGCACGGGTGCCTTCATGCCTGCTGCCTGTGCCTTGAGCACCTGGTCGCCGGCGTAGCGGTGGCTATCGCGAATGGCGATGGCCTCTTCCACCTCGTCCCGGCGGCAATGCTCCTCGCACGGGGCGGGGCAGACGCGGCCGAGCACGCTCGGGAAGGGGATGGTGCGCTTGAAGATGCGCGCCGACTCGATGAACGAGCCTTCCGTGTTCGCCTTCAGGAAGCCCGGGATGTCGATGTGGCTGGGGCACTTGTTCTGGCAGGGCGGCAGGCAGTACGCGTTGTGATCGCTGAAGATGAGCTCGAGGTTCGTCTTGCGCACCTGGCGCAGGCGGGGGGTCTGGGTCTGGACGACCATCCCGGGCTCCGCAGCGCGGGAACAGCTGATTGGCGGTGAGGCCTCGCCTTCCACCTCGACCACGCACATCCGGCAGGCACCAAAGCCCGGCAGCTTGGGCTCGTAACAGAGGGTGGGGACTTCGACACCGTTGTCGCGACAGACCTCGAGGATCGTCTGGCCCACGCGGCCGACCAGGATCCGGCCGTCGATCTGGAGGTCGAAGGCAGGCGTGAGCTGGGGTCGCTGGGGGCTCTGGGTCGTCAGCAACCGCTCGGCGATCGCATCGATCGGCTCGGCGCGGCGGGCGGGAAGCGTGTCGGTCATCGAACGAAAGGCCCCTGGGATCGAGCGGCTGAGTGGTTCATCGTCAATGCGCCACCGATGCCACCCGGATGGGCTGGCAGACGCCGGCAGGGCACGAGCCCCGGTCGATATGGTCCGCGAACTCCTGCCCGAAGTATCGCATCCCGGTCAGCAGCGGGTTGACCGCCGTCCGCTCCAGTCCGCACAGCGCAGCGTCCTGGATATCGGCCGACAGGGAAGCGACCAGCGCTGCGTCCGACGGGCGCGATCGGCCGGTACAGAAGCCCTGCCCCAGCTCGGCCAGGCGGCGCGTGCCGATACGGCAGGGGATGGTCTTGCCGCACGCCTCGTCGTTCAGGTAGCGGGTCAGGAGTGCCGACAAGTCCACGAGGCAGGTGGTCTGGTCGGCGACGACGACGGTGCCCGAGCCCAGGATGGCGCCGGCAGCGCTGAGCTCGCCGAAGCCGAGGGGCGTGTCCAGGGCCTCTGCCGGTAGGAAACCACCCGACGGACCGCCGACCAGGGCCGCCTTGAAGGTGCCCGTCGGGCCGCCGCCCACGCCGTCCAGGACTTCCCGCAGGGTGGTGCCCAGGGGCACTTCCACGATGCCTGGGTTGCGGATGGCGCCGCTCAACTGGATGAGCGTGGTACCGGGCGCAGCATGGGCGCCGATGGC
>Ga0335397_10006768_pt1 | contig 14731 bp, 13 predicted proteins | sample MAT04_FD_205740 | JGI IMG/M metagenome (GOLD analysis project Ga0335397, IMG submission 205740) | Freshwater microbial communities from Lake Fryxell liftoff mats and glacier meltwater in Antarctica - MAT-04 (spades assembly) (version 2) ...
GCGCCGCACTCGGTCTGGTTCGCCGCGCGCGTGATGTGGCGCCCACGTGTGCTGGCGGTCGAAGGCGACACGCTCGCGCGCGTCGGCCTCGCGCAGACGACGACGGCGCGCATGGTGACATTGGTCGATCGGACGGCCGGCGGTGGGCTGCGTGAGGCGGTGCTCTATCTCTATCCGGCGGAGGCGTCGGAGATCGTGCCGCTGCTCGAGCGCGCGGCCGGCGGCGCGAAGCTCGTGCGCGTGCGCATCGACTCGGGCTCCGCGCGCGAGGCGCTGCCGGGCTACGCGCACCGCAACGACTCGGTGCGCTATCTGCCGGCCGAGCGCGCCGGCGGACTGCGCGCGCAGGCGCTGACGACGATCGTCGCGGCGGTGCTGCTCGGCGTGCTCTCGGGCGGGCTGTTCGTGCCGATCGGCGCCGGCTATGCCCTGTCGCCGTACCCGCGCCGCTTCGTGCTGGGCCTGTTTTTCTCGGCGTATCTGACGCTGTGCGTGTTTGGCTCGATCGGCCTCGGCTGGCCGGCGGCGGTCATCTACGCGACGCTGCTGAACTTCGTCGCGCTGCGCGATCTGGCGCGGCTCGCGCTCAAGGCGCGCGTCGATGGCTTCGTCGACAGGCGCGCGTTTCTGCCGCCAGTCTGCGATCGCGTGTGGGTCCCGGCGACGGGCCTGCGCGCACCCGAAGACGCGTGGCGCGAAGGCGACGGCGTGCCCGTCACCGATGGCGGCTGGCGCAGCGTGGTGCGCTGGCTCGATGACGGACTCGAGAAGCTGGTGCCGGCCGTACCAGGCAGCGGCGCCGGGCTCACCACGCGCTGAGCCGTTTTGGCGTCGCCCCAGCGTCGCGCGACGACGCGTAGAACGAAGCGCGGTGACGCACGTCCAACGCCGCCATGAACGATCGCCGCGCCGCTTCGATGGCCGCTCTTCTGCTCGCGCTGCTGTGTCTCGGCCTCGGGATGGCGGAGGCGCAGCGCCGGCCGAGCGTGGCCTCGGGCCTCACGGTGCACGAGTGGGGCGTGTGGCGCGTCGACCCGGCGGGGACGCGCGTCGCGCACCTCCAAGATCTCGCGCGTGAGTCGCCCGGCTTCATGTTTCGCGTCGACGGCACGACGTCGGTGCCGCTCGTACACGGCGCACAGCCGCAGCCGATGCCGCAGTCGGTTCGACCGCAGCCGGTTCGCCCGCAGCGGCCGCAGCCGGTGCGGCCGCCGCAGCCGCATCCGGTTCGGCCGCCGCACTGGGGCGGTGCACATCCGGGTCCCGGCGGCGCCGTCGCGCGCAAGCCGGTCATCTTCTTGAACGCGCGCCGCGAGACCGACGTGAGCCTCGAGGTGCGCTTCGTCGGCGGCGATCCGTGGCTGCACTATCCGGCGGCGCAGATCCTTCACGACGGCGGCGATCCCGGCCTGCGCTTCGTCGGACGCGTCGCACCGCGCGCAGGAACGCGGCTCGCAGCCGCACCCGCGGGTCACTTCTGGGAGGAGCTGCGCTCTGTCGGAGCGTCACTGTTCCTCGCACCCGACGGCACCGCGGAGCAGTTCCTCTTCTACGACGGGCCGGTCGCGTTCAGCGCCTCGTTCAGCGCGGTGTCGGACCAGTCGCCATTGCTGCGCAGCGCAGGCGCCGGCGAGACCACGGCGTTTCGAGTGACGGACAACACCTATGAGCGCTGGACCGTGCTGCCGCCGCGATCCGGCGCAGGCGCCGCGCTCACCCGAGCGATGCAGCGCAGCGGCGGTGGTGACCTCGTCGCGTTTCGGCGCGAGCTCGAGGCGGCGGCCCGCGCGCAAGGCCTGAGCACGGCGGAGACGCGCTCGCTGCTCGAGACCTGGCGCGACGAGCTGTTCGGCTCGCCGAGCGCGCCGGCTCCCTCGCGCCTCGTCTACTTCATCACGCGCGCACGCTACGACGCGATGCTGCCGCTGCGCGTGTCGCCGACGCCCGACGCCGTCGTGCGCGTCGGCCTGGTGATCGTGCCGAGCGCGTGAGCGATGCCTCAGGGCCGCGCGCAAATACGCGGCGCTCAGCGTCGCCGCTTGCCGCGCGCAGCGAGCAGCGCGGCGACACCTGCGAGCGCAAGACACGCACCGGCGGCGCTCGAGGCGCGACTAGCCAGTGCACAGCCGCAGCCCGCGTTCTTCGGCTGGAACGCGTCGGCGAGCGAAGCGCGTACGCAGCGATTGGTCACGACGCAGGCCGAGCCGTCGGCGCAAGCGTCGCCGGCGTCGCACGCGGAGACCGCGATCTGCCGGCTGCGCTGCTCGCGCGGTTGATCGACGGCGAGCCGCCCGTCCACGGTGTACGTCTGGGTGGTGACGCAGAGGCCCTGAGGCTCGCAGGTCTGCTCGCTCGTGCAGGTGGCGCCGCCCGCGCACGTCGTCGGTTCGCACCACTGGCCGCTGTGGCTGCTGCTCCCCGCCGCGCCGCGTGGGCAGTCTGCGGGCGGCGGGCCGATCGCATCGGCGCGCGCGTGCGATGACGCGAGGAGCGTGGTGACGAGCGACACGACGACGACGACGCATCCGCCGGGGAAGAGCAGTGTGGAGAGCGCGGAGGTTCGCTGAGTGTTTGGCACGCGCGGCGAGTGTAGAACGCAGACGCGCTGCACATCGTGTCGAAGATACTCGTGCTCAGCGCGTCGCTCGGCCGCGCGCACAAGTGAACGCATAGCCGGTAGCGAGCGCATCGATCCCGCCACCGCCATCCGGGTGCGCGTCGATGAACGCGCGGACAACGCGCACCCGCGCAGCATCGTCCGCAGCGCGGGCGACGTCCGCGGCGAAAGCGAATTCGAGGCGCGGCGCGGAGACGGAGAGTCGTCGGCGATCGGCGAGCTCCTGCACCAACGCGACGGACTCGGCGTCGAGCGCAGCTGCGACCTGCGGCGCACACGGTCGCGCGGGATCAAAGCCAGTCACCGGCGCGAACGGCGTGACGTGGTGGGCGAGCAAGTGGCGGACGCGCGCGGCCGTCTCCGCATCGCTCGCTCGCGCGTCGAGCTCGAGGCGGCCGTCGCGGGTGGTGGCGGGTACGTCGAAGCGATCGCCGAAGCAGAAGCGCGCAGCGGTGACGACGCGCAGGCGCTCGACACCGCCGGGCAGCGTGGCGACGAGGGCGCGAATCCGTGCCTCGCGTGGCGGGTCCTCGCGCATCTCCGCGACACACGGCGTTGCGCGGGGCACGGCTTCAGGCGCCGCGCGGCGGCCTCGCGATAAGAGCACGAGGCCGAGGAACAGCGCCACCACGAAGATGACGCCGAGCCACAGCCGCACGCGTCCAGCAGTCGGCGCGGGAGCTCGTGCGCGACGCGCCACGCGCGATCTCAGCGTGTCGGCGCGACGAGCGGCCGCGCAGCGTCGAGCTCGGCGCGGCACTCGGGACCGAGGTGCCCGGTGCTCGTGTCGACCGTGGTGATCGAGCCCTCCGCGTCGCGCATCACGCAGCGTGGCTCGACGCAGTGCTCGAGCCCGAGCGTGTGGCCGATCTCGTGAATGGCGGTAGTGACGACGCGAAACTCGACGTGCGCAGCGTCGCGCGCGCGGCGACGCAGACGGTGCGCCGAGATGACGCACGCGCTGCCATCGAGATCGCCGAGCCCGAACACGCCCCAGTCGAGGACGCGCCCCTTCGTCGTCGAGATGTCGACCTCGGTCATGCCGATGATGCGCGTGCGCGAACCGCTCGGGACGAGCGTGTGCAGATGATCGAGCAACCGGTCGGCGCGGTAGCGGCGCCGCGGCGCGTAATACGCAGCGCGTGGCAGCGGCACGTCGTTCATGCGCTGCACGTCGACCTGGAGCTCAGCGCGTAGCCCACGCTCGACGGCGTCGGCGAGCGCCCGCGGAAACGTGCCGAGCGTGACCAACGTGACGGCGGCGCGCGTCGCACCGTGCGCGTCTTGCGCGGTCGCCGCGCGCTGCGACGGCACGGCGGCGGCGACGACGCAGAGCGCCGCCAAGCTCACAGCGCGCACCGCGGCGCGGGAAGTACGGAGCCGATTCATCGTCGCCGAGCATCGCAGGCCGAGAGCGCCGTTGCTACGGGGACCGTGCTTCCGCTGCAATCTCGAACGAGCGGAGCCGCGCCGCGTGATCGAAGATCTGCGACGTGATGATCAGCTCGTCGGCCCGGGTGCGCGTGATGAACGCTTGGAGCGCGGCGCGCACGGTATCCGGGCCACCGATCGCAGAGCACGAGAGTACCTGCTCGACGATCGCGCGCTCTTGCGGACCGAGCCGCTGCTCGTAGTCCGCAATCGGCGGCTGCAGCTGCGACGGGCGACCGAGTCGCAGGTTCACGAACGCCTGCTGCATCGAGCTCGCGAGCAGGCGCGCTTCGCCGTCCGTGTCCGCGGCGAAGACGTTGAAGCCGAGCATCACGTACGGTTTGGCGAGCTGCGCGGAAGGCTTGAAGCGCGCGCGATAGAGCGCCGTCGCGGCCATCATCTCCGCCGGCGCGAAGTGCGACGCGAACGCGTAGGGCAGACCGAGCGCGGCCGCGACTTGGGCGCCGTACTGGCTCGAGCCGAGGATCCAGATCGGCACACAAAGGCCAGTGCCGGGCACGGCGCGCACGCTCTGCTGTGGATCTTCGGAGAGGTAGTCGATGAGCTCGAGCACGTCGCGCGGGAACTCTTCGCTGCTCGACGCGAGGTTGCGGCGCAGCGCGCGCGCAGTGAGCTGATCGGAGCCGGGCGCGCGGCCGAGGCCGAGATCGATGCGCCCTGGATAGAGCGACTCGAGCGTGCCGAACTGCTCGGCGATCACCAGCGGCGAGTGATTGGGCAACATGATGCCGCCCGCGCCGACGCGAATCGCCTTTGTGTGACCGGCGACGTGGCCGATCAGCACCGCCGTCGCCGCGCTGGCGATGCCCGGCATGCCGTGATGCTCCGCCAGCCAGAAGCGGCGGAAGCCCCAGCGCTCACCGTGCTGCGCGAGGTCGACGCTGTTGCGAAATGACTCGGCAGCGGTGCTGCCTGCGGCGATCGGCGCGAGGTCGAGGATCGAAAACGGAATCATCGCGCCGCAGAGGATGGGGCCGGGGCGCTGAACGGCAATCGGGCGCCGCGCCGATCGCGCGGCCGTCGACGACGCCAGGCAGCGAGGGCTATAAGCGCGCAGTGACCGATTCTGGGCGTGACGATGCGCGGCCGGGCGCTGACAGCGACGGCGCGGCGCACCGCGAAGTGCTTCAGGCGGCGCTCGATCCGGAGCGCTTCCGCCGCGAGGCGCATGCGGCCGTCGAGCTCCTCGCCGACCACCTGCGCCACGTCACGCGGGACGACACCGCGCTCGTGCTGCCATGGCAGCCGCCGCTGTCGGCGGTCGCACATTTCGCGCTGCCGGAGGACGGCGTTGCCGCCGATGCGCGTCCGACGCTGGCGCAGCTTCTCGCGAAGCTGCTCGCCACGTCACACAACCTGCACCATCCGCGCTACGTCGGACACCAAGTGTCGGCGCCGCTGCCGATGACCGCGATCACGCAGCTCGCGCGCGCGCTGCTGAACAACGGGCTGGCGGTCTACGAGATGGGGCCGCCCGGGCTCGCGATGGAGCGCGCCGTGATCGACGCGCTCGCGCGTCGTGTCGGCTTCGGCGCAGAGGCGGACGGCGTGTTCGTCTCGGGCGGCTCGGTCGGAAATCTCACGGCGCTGCTCGCGGCACGACAGGCGCGTGCAGGCTTCGACGTCTGGCGCGAAGGGCTCCGCGGCGGACCGCCGCTCGCGATCGTGTGCAGCGATCAGACGCACTACTGTGTCGACCGCGCGGCGCGCGTGATGGGCCTCGGCGATGATGGCGTGATCGTCGTCCCGACCGACGACGCGCTGAAGCTGCGCGGCGGCGCGCTCGCGGCCGCCCTCGACGCTGCAGCGACGCGCGGGCTGCGCGTCTTCGCAGTGGTCGCGAGCGCCGGCTCGACGGCGACGGGCGCCTACGATCCGCTCGACGAGCTCGCCGATGTCTGCGCGGCGCGCGGTGTGTGGCTGCACGTCGATGGCGCGCACGGCGCGAGCGCGCTGTTCTCGAGTGCACATCGCGGCAAGCTCGCCGGGATCGCGCGCGCCGACAGCGTGGTGTGGGACGCGCACAAGCTGCTGCTGGTGCCGTCGCTCGCGACCGCGGTGCTCTATCGCGAAGGTCGGCGCAGCTACGAGGCGTTCGCGCAGGAGGCGAGCTATCTCTTCGCCGGCAGCGACCCGAGCGAGCGCTGGTACGATCTCGGCACGCGCACGCTCGAGTGCACCAAGCCGAATCTCGCGCTCGATCTCTACGCGATCCTCGCCGTGCTCGGGCCTGGCGTTCTCGCTGCGCACGTCGATCACCTGACGGCGCTCGCGGCGGACTTCGCAGCGCGCATCGATGCGGCGCCCGACTTCCGCCTCGCCGCGCACCCCGAGACGAACATCGTGTGCTTCCGCCACGAGCCCGCGCCGCTAGCAGCGGACCTGGAGCGCCTCGATCGCTTGCAAGACAGCGTCCGCCAAGTGCTGGTCGAGAGCGGCGCGTTCTACCTCGTGCGCACCCGCCTGCGCGGGCGCACGTGGCTGCGCGTGACGCTGATGAGCCCGCACACCGACGCAGCCGATCTCGATGCGCTGCTGGAACGTGTGCGCGAAGTGGCGCGCACGGTGGCGTCGTGAAGACGTGCGGGGGCGGTGGCGTCGTGAAGACGTGCGGGGCGGTGGCGTCGTGAAGTCGTGCGGGGCGGTGGCGTCGCGAAGACGTGCGGGGAAGTTCAGCGCTCGGCGTACGCGATGAGGCTCGCGATCGCGCGATTCACGTCGTCCGCACGCTGAAAGATCACGCCGTGTCCGGCGTCTGGCAGATCGAGCCGACGCGCCTGAGGCAGGTGCGCGAGCAGAACATCGCTGTGGGTCGGACGGACCAGGACGTCGCGACCCGGACGCACGACCAACATCGGCATGTCGAGCTGCGCGAGGCGATCGAGCGTGTCGTGGCGGAACACCGCGTGGAGCTGGCCGATCACCGTCTCGCGCGCGACCTTCCCGGTGAGCTGCGCGCGCATCCGCGATCGCAGCGCCGCGCGATCGGTCGTCGCGAGGAACTCCGGCGGATAGAGCAGCGTCTGCATGGCGCGCAGTCGCGCTTCGGGTCCACCCGCGAGGTTCGCGGAGACGAACGCGCGCAGCCCAGTGAGCGGCGGCAGCCGCGCATGGAGGGGCCCACCGGCGAACGTCGCGATCAGCGTGAGGCTCTTCACGCGCCGAGGCGCGCGCAGCGCGAGCTCCTGCGCGACCATCCCGCCCATCGACACGCCGACGACGTGGAAGCGCTCCCAGCCGTGCGCCTCGCCCGCCGCGCGCGCCGTTGCGTCGAGCGCGTCGACCACACGCAGCGCGTCGCTCGCGAGATCGCCGGTGCGCAAGCGATGCGACGGAGCCCGTCCGCTCTCCCCGACGCCGCGATGATCGAACCACGCGACACGGTGCGTCGCGCGCAGCCCCTCGACCTGCGGGCGCCACAGCTCGCCGCGCATGCCGAGGCCCATCACCAGCAACACCGCCGGCCCCCGCTCGCCCGCGCTGAAATAGCGAATCGCCGGCTCGCTCGGCGTCGTCGCTGCACGCTCGTGGAGCGGTGCAATCCGCGCGTACGGCTGCGCCGCTGCCGCCGCGGAAGTGGAGTCGTCGTTCATCCGCTTGCTCTCGCCGCATGTGCCACATGTGCCGTCAACGGTTCCTCGGGCGCCCGCTCAGGCTCAGCGAGCTCGAGCGGAAAGCGCTTCACGCTGAGCAGGTGCCGCGCCGCGCCTGTCGCTGTGCGCGGCAGCTTCGCGATGTAGCGCATCGCCGCCGGAAGCGTGCCGAACGTGCGCTCGACGCGCGCGAGATCGGGACGTCCAGCGAAGTTCTCGCGGATCGGCGGCGGTGCGCGGCGGTCCTCGCGAAATGCGCGCACGAACGTGAGCAGGCGCGCGTGGTAGTCCGGATCTTCGATGATCGCGCCGATCGACACGACGCGCGGATGGGTTCCCGCGAGCATCGACTCCACCTGCGACTGGAGCTCCGTGAGTCCGTCGTCGTACGACTCGAGGAGCTGCAGATCGTAGGCGGGGTTCGCGTGCACGACCTGCATCAGGTGGCCGATGACGACGTCGCGGCCAGCGAGAAAGCCGGTGGGATCGGCGACCGACGCGGGGTCGTCGAGGAAGCGCAGCACCTGATGAAACGCGAACGAGATGCCCTTTGACGCGTAGTAGTCCTCGGCGGCGGGCACGATGAAGAAGCGCAACATGTCCGCTGCGCCGACGGCGAGCTGCAGTCGCGTCGGCGCGTGCATCACATAGCCGAGCCGTTCGAGCCGCCGCAGCCGCTCGTCGAGCTCGCTCGCGCGCGTGTACGCAGCGAGCAGCTTGGCAAAGCGCAGAGTCTTGTCGCGCACTAGCGCCGGTCCGCCCACCGCGTCGCGCAGCAGCCGCCACGGGGGAGCCGACGTACGTACCGTTCCCATCGCCATCGTGCGTTCGATGCTGCGCGCGCGCGACGGGACGGTCAACGGAGGACGACGCCAGCGCGCGTCAGCGACGCTGGAAGCGTGCAGGCGCTCAGCGGCGCTCCAGATAGCGGCCGAGCAGCTCGATGCGGTTCGACTGAACGATGTCGACACCTGCGCCGTAGAGCGCGTCGTAAGCAGCCGAGGAGCGCGGTGCGGTGATGTCGGCGATGAAGCCGAGCGCGAACACGCGGTGCCCGGCGGCGGCGACCAGCGGCGCCATGATCGCGGGGTCGGCGTCCTCGATGTGCACGTAGACTGGCGGATGATCGGCGAACGCCGTCAGCACCGCCTCGAGCTCGCCCGGCGTCGTCGCGCGGAGCGCGATGTGCAGCGCCGGCTCGAGCGTGATCGCGGCGCGAATCCGCGTGACGTTGGTGTCGTCGTACACGACGCGATCGAGCGCGCCGGCCGCGCGGATGCCGTCGATGATCGGCGCCGGATCGTCGAGCTTGCTGCCATCGACGATGTAGACGACGCGATCTTCGGCGAGCGCGAGCGCGTCGGCGAGCGTCGGAACTTGCTCGCAGCTGAAGTCGCCGCGGAAGCTCGTCGCGACGTCGAGCGTGAGCGCCTGCAGCTGCGCGAGCGTGAGCGCGTCGACCGCGCCGCTTCCATCACTGGTGCGGTCGACGGTGTCGTCGTGCATCAGCACGGCGATGCCATCGGCGCTCAGCCGCACATCGCCCTCGACGAGGTCGGCGCCCGCAGCGATCGCCGCGCGGACGGCAGAGAGCGTGTTCTCCGGTGCCAGCGTGCTCGGGCCTCCGGCACCGCGATGCGACGACGCGAGACGCTCCACGCACGCCCCATTGACGACACACGCGAGCGAGACCGGCGACACCCGTGACGGGGGCGTCGAGGCCGCGCGGCAGTCGTAGCTCGCCGGATCGAACGGTGGGCCGGCGTCGCGACCGCTTGGTGCGTCATCGGCCGCGTCGCGCGGCGCGCCATCGAATAGCCCTGCATCGCTCGGCGGCGCTGGCTCGTCGCCGCACGCTGCGACTATGGCCGCTGCAGCCGCTGCTGCGAACACGAGCACGCTGCGGCTCGACGGTGAACCTGCGGATCTGCGCGCTGGCGTGAACATCACGGAAGCCTACGCCACCTTCGTCGCGGCCGTGCTGCACCGCGCGACACCGACGCAACACATCTTGCACGCGAGAGTGGGCAGGGCCGACACTCGGGGCCATGCGCGTACCGCTCACAGTTCGTGACTTTCTCGATCGCGCGATTCAGGTCTACGGCGAGCGCATCGGGCTCATCGACGAGCCGGATCAGCCGGCAACGAGCTGGGGCTCGATCACCTATCGCGAGCTCGGGCGGCGCGTCGCGGCGTTCTCTGCGGGGCTCGACGCGCTCGGCATTCAGCCCGGCGAGCGGATCGCGATCGTGGCGCACAACTCCGCCCGCTGGATCGCGGCGCTCTATGGCGCGTGCGTCTCCGGACGCATCCTCGTGCCGATCAATTTTCGGCTGCACGCGCACGAGGTCGCGTACATCGTGAAGCACTCCGGCGCGCGCGTGTTGCTCGTCGATCCGGAGGTCGACGCGCAGCTCGCCGACATCGAAGTCGAGCATCGCTTCGTGCTCGGCGCGGCGTCCGACGAGATCCTGTTTCGCTACGATCGCGTGCCGATCGACTACCCGCTCGACGAGGACGCGACCGCGACCATCAACTACACGAGCGGCACGACGGCGCGTCCAAAGGGCGTGCAGCTGACGCATCGCAACCTATGGATCAACGCAACGACGTTCGGCTGGCACAGCGGGATCTCCGATCGCGACCGCTTCCTCCACGTCGTGCCGGTGTTCCACTGCAACGGCTGGGGAATGCCGTTCTCGCTGGCGGCGATGGGCGCGACGCAGGTCATCTTGCGCAAGGTTAGCGGCGCCGAGATCCTCGACCGCGTCGAGGCGCACGGCATCACGATGCTCGGCGGCGCGCCCGCGGTGGTCAACGCCGTGCTCGACGCGGCGAAGGCGCGCCATCTGGTGACCGGCCACAAGACCACGCGCATCCTCGTCGCCGGCGCGCCACCGCCCACGCGCACGATCGAGCGCGTCGAGACCGAGCTCGGCTGGGAGATCATTCAGCTCTACGGGCTCACCGAGACCTCGCCGCTGATCACGATGAACCGCCACCGCGAAGAGCTCGACGCGCTGACGCCCGCAGAGCGCGCAGTGAAGCTCGGTCGCGCCGGCGCGCCCGTCCTCGGCGCACGCGTGACCGTCGACGAACACGGAGAGGTGATGGCGCGCGGCAACGTGGTGATGGCCGGCTATTGGAACGACCCGGCGGCGACCGACGCCGCCATCGTCGACGGCTGGTTTCACACCGGCGACGGCGGCGTGATGGACGAAGAGGGCTATCTCTCGATCTCCGATCGGAAGAAAGACGTCATCATCACCGGTGGCGAGAACGTCAGCTCGATCGAGGTGGAGGACTGTCTGCAGTCGCACCTCGCCGTCGCCGAGGCCGCGGTCATCGGCGTGCCCGACGAGAAGTGGGGCGAGACGGTGAAGGCGCTGGTCGTGTTGCGCCCCGGCGCGAGCGCGACCGAAGCCGAGCTCATCGCGCACTGCCGCGCGAGCCTCGCGCACTACAAGTGTCCGACGTCGATCGAGCTGCGCGCGGAGCTCGCGCGCACGGCGACTGGCAAGCTGCAGAAGTTCGTACTGCGCGCGCCGTTCTGGCAGGGCCGCACGCGCCAAGTGAGCTGAGCCAGGCCACGCAGAACGGCGAGAGGATAGACGCAGCTCAGCCGAGCGTGCCAAGCCCGCAAGCACATCGTGGGTCGATGCTGGCGTGTCGCGCGTGTCGTCAGCCGTTCGCAGCGTGTATCCTCCGCCGGTGCTCCCAGGGCGTAGCGCCGTCGACGTCGTGTTCGCGCCTGCAGACAAGCTGCGGCTGATCTCACTGCGCGCGCTCGGGCCGGTCGCGCGGCGCCTCGTGCGTGATCGCGAGCTGCGGGTCGCGCTGATCGGCGCGAGCGCGGTCGTCGCGGCGCTCGCGGGCACGTTGTTCCTGCCGTGGTGGCTGCTCGCGCTCGGACCGGTGATCCTCGGCGTGCCGCACATCATGGCGGATGTGCGCTACCTCGTGGTGCGCCCGGGCTTTCACAAGCGCGTGCTGTTCTGGCTGCTGGTCGCGGCGCCGGTCATCGCGACGCTGTTCGGCGCGGGGCTGCGCGCGGGTGCGATCGCCGTCGCCGGTGCAGGCCTCGCGGCGCGTGGCGCGGCGTGGTGGAAGCGCGCCATCGTCGTTGGCGCAGCGGCTGCGCTCGGCGTCTGTGCGTGGGTGTATCCGTGGTGGAGCGATCTCTCGTTCGCGCACCTGCACAACGTCGCCGCGATCGTCCTCTGGTGGGTGTGGCGGGAGCGCAAAGGCTTCTGGCATTTCGTGCCGATCGCCTTGTTTTTCCTCGCGCTCGCGCTGATCGCGGCGGGCGCGCTCGAGCCGCTGCTGTTTCGCTCGGAGCTGTTCTGGAGCGCGCCGCGCGGCCTCGACGCGAACGTGCAGGTGCCGTGGCTCGCGAGCGAGGTGCCGGGCGAGTGGGCGATTCGCCTGACGCTCTCGTTCGTGTTCGCGCAGAGCGTTCACTACGCGATCTGGACGCGGATGATCCCGGAAGAGGACCGCTCGCGCGACACGCCACGCACCTTCGCCGCGAGCTTCCGCGCGCTCCGCGCCGACCTCGGCTGGCCGCTCGTCACAGCGGGCGTCTTGGCGACGGTCGCGCTGTGCGTCTGGGCCACCTGGGACATCCCCGCCGCGCGCAGCATGTACCTGAAGACTGGCCTCTTTCACGGGCACCTCGAGCTCGCCACGTTCGCGATGTTCTTCCTCGAAGGCGCGCGCCGCGCACGGAGCGCGCGCGACACATGAGCCCGGCGGAGTGGCTCGCCCGCGCGCTCGACACCGACGTCGGCGTCGTCGAGTGGCTGTCGGGCTACGGCTTCACGCAAGTCGTCGAGGTCCCCGTGTACCTGCGCGCGCTGCGCACGCGTCCAACCAGCGACGCACACGTCGCCGGCGCGTTCTGGCTGGCGCTCGCGCCAAGCGCGATCACCCATCCGTTCGTCTGGTTCGCGTTTCCGCAGCTGCCGGTCCCGTATCTCACGATGGTCGTGCTCGCAGAGCTGTTCGCGTTTGGCGTCGAGTGGGCGATGCTCGCCGCGTTCGGCGTGCCGCGCGCCTGGCTGTGGTCGCTCGGCGCCAACGCGCTCAGCCTCGGGCTGGCGCTGATCTGCCGCGCGCTGGTCGACTGGCCATAGGCGTGCGCGAGGCTTTAGCGCGCGCGGGCGGCGCTTCGGAGCGCACTTTTCTCTTGCCCGCACGGGCGAGACGAGGCACGCAGTGGCGTCGCGCGCGCGGTCGCGCTGCGCACAGGAGACTCTGATGAAGCGCGCATCGCTGGTTCGGGTGGTTCTGCTGACGGCTCTCATGGGCGTGGCGCTCGTTGGCTGCGAGCGGCGGGTCACGGGCGAGACCTACGACGGACAGAATCACGGCGGGCGCTCGCTGCAGGTGAGCCGCGAGTCGCCGCCGCGCAGCGCGACTGGCGCTGGCGTGCCAGCAGAGCTGCCCGCAGTGACGCGGACCTGGAGCGTGCGCGAGAGCGATCCGGCGATTCGCGGGCTGCTCGCGTCCTCGGGCGCGCGCATCGTGCTGCGCGATCCGCCGCGCCCGCGTCCGATCGCACCGCCGCCCGCTCCAGTGCCCGCTGGGCTGCCGCCAACCGCAGTGCCGCCGACCGCAGTGCCGCCGACCGCAGTGCCGCCGACCGCAGTCGCGCCCGCCGCAGCACCGGCGGCCGTCGCTCCCGCCGTCGCGATGCCGATCGCGCGTCCCATCCGTGCGGTCGCGCCGCGACCCGCCGTCCCGGCTGCGGCACCTGCGCCAGCAGCACCTGCTCCGGCAGCACCTGCTCCCGCCCCGGCCGCGCAGCCCTGACGCTGCCCCGCCCGCGCAAGCCCAGAATCAGCCGCAGCCGGCGCGCGTGCGACCAGTCATCGCGCGGCGGCACCGACGTGAACAACACCTCCACGTCCGCGAGTCCGTCGCGCAGCCCGTCGCTGCGACTCCACGCGATCAGTTCGTGCGTACGGAGAAGGCGTGCCCGCCTCCGCGGTGCTCGAGACGACGCTCGCCTGGATGCAGCGCGCGCTCGGTCTCAAAGACTGCCGGCGGTCTCCGGCCACGTGAACGAGAACGTCGCGCCGCCGCCCGGCGTCTCGCTGACCTCGACGACGCCGCCGTGTGCCTCGACGGTGCGCTTCACGATCGACAAGCCGATCCCGCTGCCGCTGGTGTTGGCGCGCCCGGTGCGAAACAGCTCCCAGATCTTGTCGCGCTGATCGGCTGTGACGCCGGGCCCGTCATCGCGCACGTCGAAGCGATAGCCTCCGGCATACGGCGATGCGTCGACGTAGATTTGCCCGCCGTCGCGTTTGCCGTGGCGCAGCGCGTTGGCGATCAGGTTCATGAACACCTGCGCGAGCGCCGTCGATGGGGCACGCAGCGTTGGCAAGGCGGCGCCGATCACAATCTGCGCGCTGTCGCTCGGCGCGAGCATCTCGATCACCTCGCGGAGCATCTGCGCGGTGTCCACTTCGCGCACATCGTTGCCGACGAGCCCGGAGCGCGCGTAGCGGAGCACGTTGTCGACGAGCTCACTCATGGCCGTCGCGCGCGCGCCCAACATCGCCAGGTGCTCGCGTGCCTTTGGCGACGGCGTGTCGGCGAGATCCTCGAGGATCCACTCGCTCAGGTTCACCAGGCCGCGCAGCGGCGCCTTCAGATCGTGCGACGCGATGTACGCGAAGCGATCGAGCTCGCCGTTCTTCGAGCGCAGCGCTGCGATCAGCTGCTCGCGCTCGATCAGCGCTTGACGCTGGTCGTCGATGTCGGAGTTGCTCCCGTACCACTTCACGATCGCGCCATCCGATCCGCGCAGCGCGAGCGCGCGCCCGAGGTGCCAGCGGTGAGCGCCATCGACTCCGCGCCGCAGCCGGAACTCGACGTCGTACGGCTCACCCGTGCTGAGGCTGTGGCTCCAGCGCTCGACGACGACCGCGAGATCGTCGGGGTGCACGACGTTCTTCCAGCCCTCGCCGATGATGCGCTCGGCGCTCAGCCCGAAATATTCCGCGACGCTCCGGCTCACGTAGGTGAGCGCACCGGCCGCGTCCGAGGTCCACACCTGCAC
>Ga0335397_10006769_pt1 | contig 14730 bp, 22 predicted proteins | sample MAT04_FD_205740 | JGI IMG/M metagenome (GOLD analysis project Ga0335397, IMG submission 205740) | Freshwater microbial communities from Lake Fryxell liftoff mats and glacier meltwater in Antarctica - MAT-04 (spades assembly) (version 2) ...
CAGGAAAGACAAGGCTTGCGACCGTTAAGACCTCTGTGAAACCGTCAGAAACGAGGGCTGAAACCCACATCAGGCAAGGCTTTCAGCCTTAGCGTTGTTTTTTGTTCCGTTGCTAAACAAAGGCGTATCTCAGTGATAAAGGAGCGGAGTACGCCACAGAGGAGCATTTTCAAGCTGACTACTCTGGAGAGCATGAAAATGAGGAATCGTTCGCTGAGGATTGGTTCCGCGAGTGTAACGAGATTCCGAAGGAGTTAGATGACTACATTGATTGGGAACGAGTCGCTAGTGATCTCTTTATCAGTGACTTTATGAGCCAAAAGTACGAAGGTAAAACTTACGTCTTTCATAGAAGCTAATTCTTAGCTGAAAGCCCCTGTCATTCCGACCAAAGAGCGACAGGGGCACGACCCCCAGAACACAAGACCAAGGATCAGATACATCATGACATTTGGGTATAAAGTTTTGAGGGCATTGCCCAGAGCCAGAGCTTTGCTGTGTTCTGGTTCAGTGTTTGGGGTGGTTGGGCGGGGGATGGTGGGGGACTTTAGAAAAAGATTTAATCCCTCGGCGGTTGGGTGGCGGATGCGTACCGAAGCTAGTAAGACAGCGAAATAAACTAGAACGTTTAAGCATTCGCCGGGTCTACTGGGTAAGTGCATAGCTAGCGGGTTGGCGACCCCCAACCGCCAAGTCTCCTGGGTTAGGCGATCGTTGTTAAGCGCCTCCGATCGCCCGTTCTGGAATTTCCCGTGAGTCTGTGAGATGCCCCGTTTCGTCAGCCTTCGCTACGCTCAATTGCGCTGCGCTCGTTCCGGTCGCTATCACGCCCTTCACTTACTCTGCTTCATTAGATCTCTTGCGTGAATCAATTTTTGGCACGAGTTTCTAATAGTTTGAACTCCCTCATTTGGCATTCACGCAAGAGGTCTATTTCACTCCACTACGGCAGACTCCACTAGGAGAGATAGCCGCGCCGTCCCTGCCCCGCTTCGCTTGTGGGCACAAGCTATATGTCTTCGCTTTGTCTACATAGTGAAAATCCCGCGCGATCGCCTGCCAAGCACTTGCGGGATTAATTATTCGTTACTCAAACGCTTATATTTTTGAGTCTCAATGAACTTATCCAGTGGTCTGATTTTATAGTACAAAAAAACTGTACATTTTTCAAAGTTTCTGTGAACCTTCTTAACTAAGCCTTCCAGAATTCTGTACATTTTTCAGGGAATAGAATTCGATCTCTGCACGTTTTTCAAACAAACTTCTGTACAGTTTTCAATCTGGAAACGTTCATGAATAAAGAGTTTGAGCCTTGATATTCAAGGGTAAATAGTAGTACTCTTGTATTGTTATTGGTTTATGAGATCGCCTGCCACAGCACACATAAATCAATCGTTACGCGAAACTCCTATCTTTTTTGAGGTAAAAATTATGAATTTCAGGATGTCTGAAAAAGCTTTAGTTGCCATTGTCTCCTTATTTTTCTCCTTTCAATTTGGGCGAATGTCTGAGCCGCGTCCCCAAAGCTCGATGTGTTCTGTTCCACTACCTGAAACGATTTCTATTCCACTTAGTAAAAACGGAAGTTCTATGAAGTAATCCTTTGTTGAAGTGAGAGGGTTGAAGTTACGTTCTGTGTTTGGATTATAACTTTGTGATTGTCACCCTCTCTCCTGGTAAATCTTTAAGTTATGGGAATTACTGTACAAAAAAGCGAGGCAACTTTTATGGGATCTGGCGGTGTTCGGGCTGGAGCTGGTCGTCCTAAAAATAGTGGAAAATATGGTGAAGAAACTAAGCCAATTCGATTACCCACAAAGCTTGTGGAGCAGATTGAACAACTTGAGGATGAATCACAAAAGCACTTTTTCTCTGATCTTCATGCCATTCTGACTCAACCAGCGCCAGAAGCAAAGGGAGCTAAATCGGTAGTAGTAAGAGACATTCTTTCGCGTCGTCAGCTTGCTAGAAAATATTCAAATGCAATCGCAGCCTCATTTGGGTTGACCTCAGCGCTCGGACAAACTAGCTCTAGTGGATCTGTTGATCTTCACCATCTTCTGATTCAAAAGCCAGATGAAAGTTTTGTTGTGCCTGTTGTTGGTGACTCAATGAATAAAGCAGGTATACAAGATGGGGATTTATTAGTTGTTCAGCGACTAACCGACGCTTGGACTCAGTTAAATAATGAGTCCATTGTTGTCGCTTTAGTGGAGGGTAATGAAACTGTGAAATGGTTCAGGAAAAAGGGGGAGAAACTCTTCCTTGCTCCCGAATCAGACAACAAAGAGCATGAGGAGCTTGAGCTTAAAGAAGATATGGATGTTCACATTTTGGGCATTGTCCTCTATTCCATCCATTCCACTCATCGAAATCGTCGATTCTGAATATAGGGCGATCGCCCCCTAATCTTCCTCAGAAGCAATCCTCTGCGCGATCGCCTTTGCCATCTCCCAGAGAATCACCCCCTCAATAACAAACTTTGACATTAGAATAAAGTCAACCCACCAGCCGCCATCCCCCGATGAACGTCTCCCTCACCCCACAACTTGAACAACTCGTCCACGAAAAAGTTAAAAGCGGGCGCTACCTCTCCGCCAGCGAAGTCGTCCGGGAAGGACTGCGGCTCCTCGAAGAACGCGATCGCCTTCACAACCTCCACCTTGCAGAACTCCAACAAAAACTTACCCTCGGAGTCGAGCAAGCCGACCGGGGCGAGCTTTTAGAGAGCGACGATGTATTTGCCGAGCTAGAAGCCGACATCCAACAAATCGAAGCACAGCGCAGGTAAGTAAATCATGGGTCGCTGTCGGTTCACTCCCCTAGCCAAGCAAGACTTAAAAGAAATCAACCGCTTCATTGCCCTCGATAGTCCCGATGCCGCCAAGCGCTTCATTGCATCGGTCAAACAGCAATGCAAAACCCTCTCAGACTTCCCCAACATGGGGCGGCTCTGGCAAGAACTCACCCCACCACTCCGCAGCTTCCCGATCGGCAACTACCTGATTTTCTACCGTCCAGATGGAGCGAAAAGTATTCAGGTGATTGCTGTCGTTAGTGGCTACCGAGACTTAGAGACATTTTTGGAGGAGCGACAAGGCGGCTAACTTAATTTCCCCTTCCATGCAATCCGAGCCGCGTTAGCGGAGCTTTCTGCAAGAATCGCTCTGCTCGCCCCGTAGGACATTGCTCTCAAAGGAAAAACTCCATGCCAAAAAAATCTCGGTTTGTTCATAAAAAAGTTACACAAAAATTCTACGAATTGATCGCCCATACTGTGCGACTCTTCAAAAAAGTTAAAGTGCAGATAAATCCTCTTCTGTCAGGGGATACAAGGTTATTTACGATCTTCCTTATGGGGGAGCTTTATGGATGGTTTCCGTTGATCTATACACAAACAGCACGTAAAAATTATTGTAGTGATGAGGTTGACATGAGCAAAAAATATGTATATATTTAGACATAACTACTAAATCTTTGCTGCCCATTCTTGTGTATATCTCAGGGATGGGCTATGCTCTTTCTTAAGAAGGGCAGCAAAGATTTAGTAGTTGATTTTTTTGTCTGCGCCTTCCGAAAACACACGCCTCATGGAGGGCACAGCGTATGAGCAATATTAATTCGTCCCACAATAAGGGGCTAGTTTTTGGTAATCAGAAACAGCCCCAGAATCCAGAACAACCAAGAAAGGCGCTCCTTCCGGTCATTGTCCTCCTAGCTTTCCTATCTCTGGGAGGGCTAGGATTCTATTCCGTTTTCAAAGGTGGGTCGGTGGTTTTGCAAGTTCGAGAGTTCATTCTGACCTTCTCAGGTCAGGCTCAGCCTAAATAGGTTGGGGTAAAGCCCCTGTCTATCGACGGGGGCTTTAATGATAGTCGGAATTAGAACAGGCAATGCACCTTGATCTAGGGGTCAAAGTATTATTGGAGCAGGATTTTGCCTTAACACCCTAAGCGCTGCCTAAAAGCCTCATCATTTCGTCTAGGTTCTCAGTATCATCCATGAAATTGTATTTGGATGTTATCTTTCTAGTGATTTCAAAACCCAGGCTGGGCAATAGTTTCAGCCTTAAGGCAAAATTTGGGTCTATTCATACTTTGACCCCTACTATCTCAGCGACGACATGACCGGACTACGCCTGCAACAAGCCGAAACCGCGATCGCCAGTGGTGCAGAAGTCAAAATTCGACGCTATGCAGCATAGAGATCCCCTACATTCCCTCACCCTCAATCCGCTGGGCGATCGCCACCAACATATCAGACAACGTTTCCCGGTCAGCCCTCCCAATCTCTGCCCCAAGATTGCGCCTCACCAGGCTATTTTCCCAAACCCCGCGTAAATCAGGCGACATCAAAAACTGTCTAGCAACCATAACTCGCTCTTGAGCCGAAAGCCGCTCCAGCGAATCACTAACTGCCTGAACCCTCGAATTTTCTAAGCTCTTACCAGCAACCGTAGTTGTATCACACAATAATTCTTGATTGGTAGACATTAGACCCAGACACCCTATGAACACTCAGCCCACAATACAGAATGTCGTAAGCACTACAAAAGCGTAAATTCTTGGGTTAGTAAAAAATATTAATTTGCAGGCATTTAGACGGAGAAATGCCGCGATCGCCGCTTTATGCCGGAACTTTCTCTGTCGGGTAAGTCCTAGCTTCATGAGACGGTCGAAGCTTAATTGAGAGAGCGTAAAGCATTGAGGCGATCGTACTGTCGCTAATATCGCTCATCAGCAGCGAGTAATAGAACTGCTGCTGACTCTCATCCAGCTCTTCAAGCAAATTATCTAAATCATCAGTCAATAAACCCTGTTTCCCGCGACGAAAGCGAGAAATAGAACTTTCACTAATACCAGTCTGTTCACAAAGCCACACGTTCGTGATCTTGAAGTTGGCGATCGTTTGATCGAATGCTTCATAAGTCTTCATAGTAATTGCATATATAGCAAGATTTATGGTGTACAATTTTTTTGGGAATTTCAGGGTGAAATCTTGCTATATATGCAATTTTTACCCTGTTATGTGCCACAAAGTCAAAACCGTTCCTGTTCAAGCAAAGAGGTTACTTACTTTTTAGGGTAAGTCGCGTTTGTAAAGTTGCCGCACTTGCAACCTTCTCTCACCGATTATGCCACGAAAAGCAAAAACCGCCCCTGTTGAAGCAGAGACGGCAAGAAAAATAAATGTAAGGATGATTATGATTGAAACCAGTTCAGAATGCAAGCCTCAAGACTACGCTCAAACCGTTCAGATTCCTGCTGGACTCCTAAAGTTCGTGCGATCGCGCCGTCTCACGGGCACAGAGTACGCCCTTTGGCTCTATCTCTACGAACTTGCCCCCAGCGGCAGCTTCACCGACATTCCCTCCCCCCACGAACTCGCCGCTACCCTCAACGTCACCTCGCGCACCATCGAACGCGCCGCCCGCCGCCTCGAAGACCTCAACCTCTTCACCTTCCAGATTCAAAGCTGGAGAGTCCGCAACGCCAAGGTCGCCGCCCAAAATACCTCCCCCATCGCCCCCCCGTTTTCCACAGTCGATTTTTCTTTAGGCAAAGAGATCCAAATGCCGACAGAAAGATCCATCTGTCCAGAAAACAATCAATCCCCCCCCCCTCCTGAAACTCAACAAAATCAGGAGTTCAGAGACTTTTCCACATTTGACTTTGTACCAGAACAGATCGGTTTAAATTTAAAGAAAGAAACAGATCTGGTTGAAACTAATACATCTGTTCTAATTAATCCATTTAACAAGGAAGGATTTGGTACAACTTTCGATGCTCTCTGCAAATACATCAAAGAGCATGGATTCGACCCCAACCCAGCCATTCGAGCCACTCTCACAAAGCTATTTACATCCCTAGAGCCTATAGATCTTCAAAGACGCATCGATAACGCCATCAGTGCAGTTCAAGAGCAAATTGCAAAAGGAAATCTAAAACGTGCCACACCAGAACCTCTTTTGAATGCGGCACTTCAGGGACGGTTTACTTCCAACAGAGAAAAACAAAAGGCAAAGGAACGGCGTAAGGCAGAACCCCAAGCCTCACAGGCTTTTCAGCCTCCAAAAACTTCACCACTTGCCTCCCCTACCTCTAGCTCACTCACGTCTCAGATTGATTTAGTGCAGCTCTCACTCTCCATAGACGATGCGCTATTTAAAGGCGATCGCACTTTTGCCTATGAGAAACTGTGCCGTCTCTGGCAAATAGGCTTAGAGGAAGTCGTGAGAGAGATTTTAGGATTGCGGCGAGATTGGGGCTTTCGGTTAGGTCTAAATGGCCCAGAGGAGGTCAGCAGTGCCGCTGCTCCAGGGTAAGCAATTGGCGCTCGTGATCAATGTCCCCATCTACGAGCTAGAAAATCCCCCTAGAAAAGGCGATCGCTTCACAACGACTTCAGGCATTGCCACCGTCACTCACATCCAACTAGCGGGCAAAGAGCAGGTGTTCTGGGCAGATTATGGCTCAGGCATTCCCCAGCCCCATGTCAGCGAGGGCATTTTATCCGTGTTGCCGTCTCCTCCAGAATCATCTCCCCTAGAACAGAAATCCCCAGGGCGATCGCGGCGGCACACCCCCAAGGGGAAAGCTTGCGGCTGGATTGAGGAGCGGGTGGGCAACAAAAAGCGAGAGAAACCCTCGGTGAGTTTCTACTACAAGTGGGACAACGTGGAGGGTAGAGGAAGCCGTTATATTCCGGCTGGGAAGGTGGAGCGGGTGAGGGGGATGATTTATGGGGAGAGGCGAAGTGTGGCGGAAGTGTTGAAATTTTTGGGGGATGTTGACGGCAGCGGTCGAAGACTACGGGGTTATTCCTAGCGCTTTGCAGTCTCGGTTTGGGTCTATCTGGATCTGTGAGGGGAGTTTAGTTTGGCAGAACTTCGCATCACTGATATCTGTACCGCTTAGGTCAGCACGACTAAGGATCGTATTATTGAGGATGGCATTTTTAATCTTTGCGTCACTCAAGTTCGCGCCACCAAGATTTGCACCCCTTAGGTTTGCTGCTCTGAGATCCGCGCCACTCAGATTTGCGCCACCAAGATTTGCTTCACTAAGATCTGCATTACTGAAGTTTGAGTTTCTAAAGTCGCTATTCCAGAGTTTTGCTTTTTTGAGGCTGATAAAGCTGAGATCTGTATCTGGGAGATAGGTAAGGCTGAAGTTGCTATCTGCTACTGAAATCGTTGGTTCACTCCCTGGCTTCACCTGAACAAGCTTAAGTTCTGTGAGGTACTTCATCACTTGTCCCTTATGTCGTCCTCTCAAGTTCGGATCTTCCAGTAATGCTAAGGTGCTGGCTCGTGTTGCTGTGCGGAGCCTTTCATTCTTCTCCATGTCCCCAGCCAAAAATACAGACGAAAGCTGATTGAGATAAGTTTTCACTGATTCCTGCGCCCGTGCAGCCTTCTCGACCTTCTCCTGTGCTTTTTGCCCAGAGTCCGTCATGCACCAAATGACAATTGGAATTGCAATTACTCCGACTGCCTCAAAAAATGAGCTGTGAGTTTCAATGAATTTGCAAGTGCAAATGACACCCGACCACAACTTCTGAATCACGTTTGTTTGCTTGCCTGAAGGCTGGTTCTGTTGCGGGGGCATAAACTGCGATCGCCTTTACTCAAATCTTTGCCAAGAGTGTACCGGGGCAATCGTCCTTTTTCATAACGTTTTAACCCCATACCTCTGCTGCTAACTTTGCCTCTTATTCTAAATCCACCTCACAAATTAGCGGTCGCCCCTCCAACAATCTCCCCCCAATGGGACGACGGGGAGGGGCGCGGTAGCCGATACCTTCCGGCTGGGAAAGTTAAGCGAGTGACTGAGATGGTTTACCAGGAATGCCACAGCATCAGCGAAGTCATGAGATTTTTGAATGAAGAAGGTCACTCATGAACATCAGTCTTGCTCATAAACCCACCTACTGGCTTGATTGGCACGATTTCCCCAATGAGTATGAGCGGATGTGGGTAGAACTCGCAGCGCTGAATGAGAATGGGGGCGATCGCCTGTGTGAATGCCCTGATTCGGGTGAGGTGTGGCAATACATGGGCACAGAGTTGAAATCTGATGGGTGGAACCATTGCTTTCGTCATCGGTATCACCCAGGAACGCAGCAACGTGAATATCGGATGATTGGGGCAGATATTGAAATTGTGGAGAGAGGTGATCGTCATGAGTGAACAACCCGGAGAGTACAACGCTTTGAGCGACTTATTTACACCGATTCCTCAACCTTCGATTCACAACCTAACGCCCTGATTGACTGACACAAGTCCTCAGTCACACTATCGGTAGAGTCTAAATATGTTCATTAGGCGCTACCGATGGTGCTTTTTAGAGATGTGTCAGTCAACCAGACCTAACGCCCAGTCCCATGTCACTCAATGAGTGGGTTTCAGCTTCACCACCAAAGCTTAAAGGCTTCTTGGTGCAGTTGTGCGAACATTACGTCTCGCATGGTGACGACGCTGGGTTTAACGAGATGATTGAGAAATTGGCGATCGCCGTTGGTATCGTGTGATTTCCCCCAGAACAAATACCTCAAGTTCCTATTAGAAAATCTCCCCCAGAACAATTCCACTTAGATCCCTTAGATCCCTATTTCTACGTTCCAACCTAATAACATCGCTCCCAGAACATCGCCACGAAAGATGAATTGTGCCAGCCGGAGCTTTTCCGGCTTCACTGACTCTTCACCGGAATTCCGGTACACCCCAGTATCATTTTTTACAATGGCATTCTCATAATATGGTGAGTACTCTACAAAAAATTTTGTATGACCGACCGGAATTCCGCTGCCGCTGACCGGATGACCCCTGAAGAGGCGATGACCTTTCTAGGTATAAAATCATCTGCTTATTACGATCGCCTGAGCTATTTGGGTGAGAAACCAGAGAAAGCTGAAGACAATAAAAAATACCTGTCTCAACTACAAATTCAGCGACTAGAAAAGCTGGATTCATGGATTAAGACAAAGGGAAAAATGGATGGGTTTATGGAGCAGGAAGGTGGGACGGCGTTGGCGATCGCAGAAGATACGGCGCTGATGGCAGATATCCCAGCAGTGGAAGCTGGGGCGCAGGTCGATGATGAGGTCGATGACGGGATGCAGCAGCAGCTCATCCGTATGGCGGCGCAATTGAAGGCGCAGCAGTTGGCGATGACCCCGGAGATTGTCAGGGCGATCGCGGCACAGATGACGGAGGATGACTTACCGGATGACCTGAAGGCGATGGTGCAAGGTTCGCGGGATGCCATATCCCCAAAAGTTCATCCCGCCCAAGTTGCAGCGAACCTACTCGACCAGTGGCGCAGCAACCGGAGCGGGGCGACAGCGACAGCGGCGTAAATCCTGCTGAACTTGAGAGAGTTTGCACTGTGATTCGAGAGGGTCACAGTGCTTTGGTGTTGGGTGAAACGGGAACCGCCATTGATGAAATGCCAGAGGCGATCGCCCAGGCGTTGGGGAATGAATTGGACTGTGCCCTGTTGACGTATAAGGGGAGCGGCAAGCTATTTTTTCAGCAGATTGCGAAGGCGTTAGATATCCCAATCTCAGAGCCGAAGTTGGATAAAGACGGGGAGGAGATTGGCGAAAGACCGCTGACACTGGATCAGCTTAAGGAAGAGATTTTGATGAATGTGGGGCAGAATACCCTACTGATTTTGCCTGAATCTAGGCGGCTGACGACGGGGATTCGATATTGGCTAGAAGATGCGATCGCGGCAGGAGTGCGAGTGTGTTGCTTTGCCTCGGTGAACTTGGGCAGAGATATCTTCCTGGGCATGATTGAGGTTGAGTTGGAAATGCCGACCGATGCCTATATTCGCCTCGTTATGGGATCTGAGGCACAACGCCAGGGGATAAAGCTGAGTGAGTCGCGGTTGGCAGAGTTGCAGCCGTTGGCGGGGCGAAATCCGCTGCTTGCCCGTAAGGTGGTGCAGCGTGAGAAGTTGGGCATTCCGAACCAAACGCCAGAGCATACTCAATACATCGTGATTATGCCTGTGGTGGTGGCGCTGCTGTTCTCGTTTGCCATTCTAAGATTCATTGGCATGGGCACGGGCAATAAGGCTTTGTATCTGCTGGGTGGTGTGTCTCTGGTAGTGGCGATGGGGTTGAAGCAGTTGGGGCAAGTGAAGGGTGCAAGGAAGAGGTTAGGGCAATGATGGCGATTACTCACGCGGCGATCGCGGTGGCAGGTTGTTCGTTGATTTTGGGAGCTGCTGACCCGCTAGTGTTGGGAGTGGCGATCGTAGGTTCTCAGCTTCCTGATATCGATACCACGACCTCGACCATCGGGCAGATTTTCTACCCTGTGGCAGCGTGGATTGAGAGACGCTATCCTCACCGAACGGTTACCCATTCATTCTTAGCAACAGGGGCGATCGCGGTGGTGGCGTTGCCAATCGGTTATGTCTCTGGTCATCTACTGGCGGCTGCGGCATTGCCGTTAGGACATCTACTGGCAACGTTCTCAGATTGCTTTACAAAACAGGGTGTGCAGCTATTCTTTCCTTATCCAGCTTGGTGTATTTCGGTGAGTAATCCTCAGCGGCGCTTGAAGACGGGCGGAGCAGGTGAGCTGTGGGTTTTGGGGATGGCGATCGCGCTGTTAGTGGCAGGAATTCATATTGCCACAGGGGGCGGTATTACTCAGCAGGTGAGCCAATCTTTGGGGCTGAAGGATGGCATTATTCAGACCTATAACGACAAGGCATCAACGTATCAGGTTTATGCAAATATCACGGGGGTCTGGGCAAGCGATCGCAGTAGTGCCGATGGGAAGTATTTTATTTTGGGCACTGAGGGGACAGAGTTTATCGTCACGGATGGTAAGGGCATTTACAAAACCAATCAGCAAATCATTGTGTCGAAGTTGTCGAGTGTTCTGGGGGAGAAGGCGACGACGACCAGTAAGACGCTGACATTTGATGATGAGAACCCGGTGCCAGCGTTGCGGAAGTTGCAGGTGAGTTATCCGAATGCGGCGATTTATTTGAGTGGGGCGATCGCGGTGGATGCGCCGGAAGATTTGGAGTTAGGGAGTGTTAACCCATCGGCGTTACAGACGTTTTCTGTTGCTGGGGGGAATGTGACGATGAATTATCACCCGTTGGGGGTGGTGATCGTGCAGTTGGCGGATCAGTATGTGACGGGGACAGTGGGAGTGAAGGTGATTAGTGGGCGTCCTTGATGACTCTGCTGGAAATAGATGAGAGTCTCAACTTTCGGTAGTTTTGTTTTGCAGAGTAGCGCTGAAATTACTTGCTCGACAGTCCAATTTTTGTCATTGCCGAGAGCAGCACTGTTAAGTTTTGCGCCTCCGAAGTTGGCGTATGGTCAAACTCAGGGGGAAGTGGTCACCCACTCTGCTGAGTTTGACATACGCCAAGGTGTCTCCTACTTCTTATTGATTTGCTTCGTCTGTAGATATTGGCTATACCAGCTCAAACCGAAACTTAGGCTCAATCAAACTTCATGGCTGGGGTAGCTACCAAATCGCAGTGATTTCCATCAAGCATAATGTACGTTTCTTGCTGGCTGAAGCGTACTTCAAGCTTCCCTTGGTACTGCATCATCATCAGTGTGGCAACCACCCCTATGAGTCCTCCTCCTAACGCTACCCCAGCAAACTGAAGAACTGACCGATATTGATGCAACTTCATGCCCTATCCCTCTACTGCGAATGTTTACACTTACACTGCTTAGTCGCAATTTTTGGTCATGTTGGACAGAGTATGTTTTCATTTAACCTCTCCTTTGCCAGAAGTTAATGTTCACTGTTTCTGTAAAAAAGCTGTCACACTCGCACCAGTTTTGAGACTTATAGATAGAAGTCAAAAATAAATAAATTAAAGTCTTACTGACTACGATTTATAAGACTGTTCTGAATAAAGAAATGAACTGAAATCAGAACATTTTTGAATTTAGGTAATCACCATTTTGTATTCAGGAGAATTGTTGTATGAACACTAAATCACAGCGTATTTCATGCCTTTGTCACGCAGAATATATTCTTATTTCAAAGGTACTAAAGCCCCTTGGTGCAAGAACTGGAAACAGTAGCAAGACTCAAGCAGCAGCTACATTCCATAGCACAGCATGAAATTTTACTTTAGCAGATGAACACGATCAATCTTGTCCCTTTGAAACCCTAGAGGAATAGTTTATGAATTTCGATCGTCAAAAAGGTTTTCGCGGTCAGCCTATGAGCGGTGTGATTGAATCGGTAGTTCGGCAGGGGCATGAGTGGAGAGTTCGTGTGTCTGGCGTTTATTGGTCTGCTATTACTACTCGACCTGTCGAATTATGCCCTGGCGACTCTGTCGAAGTTGTTGGACGGCAAAACTTAAAACTTATCATCTCAGCCAAAACCTCATGAACCTATGCCACCTCAAACCCGTTAACTTTGATCTATTTACAAAACTTTGCGACTTACAGGTCACATCTCCCCTTGATTCGTTACTTTAACTTTAGAACCAAAATTCATTCGCTTATCCCTTCACCAGGAGGTTTTCCGTGACAAAGAGGTTTGCTCACTGCGCATTCGTTCATGATCCAGAAGTTGTCTTGTTTCTAAACAAAAAGCAACTCTCTAAGAGAATCCCAATTACGATCCTTCAATTGTCAGCGCAAGAGTGTTCTCGACAGGTGGTTTCAGGGTATTCATCCATGATCAGGCAAGTTTGCAAGGACCCATCTCTATTATCTGATTCAGACCCGCCCAGATACTCATATATCGTGGAACTACTTCATTATGGACTCCAACCATAGAACGCAATCCAATTCTGAGCAGCAGTCCCCAAATGTGCAAGAGATACAGAAGGAGTTTAGCCGAAAGGTGAGCACTCTTCTGCTACCCAATAACCCATCAGGTACTACTTTTTTGAACTTCATTCGGCACTATTTGTACATTTGGCACATACCCAATGTTGACCCTCAAGACATTCTTGCCGAAGCTGTTTATCAAGGGATAAAATCCATTGGGAGCAACTATCAACCCATCGAAAACCCCCAAGCGTGGTTGCGAGTCACTTGTCTCCATCTCATGCGAAACCAGGTACGAGTTACTGTTAGGCACGACAAGGTGGTTAAGCTGCTCAAGGAATCGTCTAGTGAAACTGAAAACCCTTTGACCGTTGCTGAACGGTTTGAGTGGCTCGACAAATTTAACGAAGCCATTGATCAACTGCCTGATGATGAACAAGAGTTAGTCCGTTTTCGTCTTTTTGATGAGAAAACCTATGAACAGATCTACTACTGGCTTGAATCACGAGACGGGCAATCACCAGACATCCCTACCATCCGTAAACGCTATTCTCGTGCACTCAACCGTTTAAAAACGGTATTTCCGACAGTTTACCAAGATTACCAAGTTTAAGTTGAAATGTTGTGGGGATCAAAGCCTGACCTGGCTCTCTCATGCCCACCCGTCTCCTTGATCCCTTTGCTAACCTTACAGACGGCTCTGTCCTCTTACTATTATGCTCAAATCCACTTTAACGAAACAACTGCTCAGTCTACGAGAAGACCAGAAAGATGTGATTTCAGCTTACTATCACCTCGTATCTAACTCGTTGTCCAAACCTCCAGATATTGATGAGGTGATCCAGATTTGGGAGCGTGCTGAAACTGATCCTTCAATTTGTACCTGGCTGGAGTTTATCGACTTTTTCTTTATTCCTTCGTCTGATGATTCGACCATTCCCCCTGAGGACTATCAGGCATACCTTAGTGAGTATATTCTTCCACTCGCCTTTCAAAAACATCCTCAGGACTCTGCAAAGAATGGCATTTTGGATACTTTTAGTTCATTAATCCTGAATTGCCCTGATGGAAACGGTTTTATCAAACTCCCTAGTCAAATCGTTTCCTCTCCTCGCTGGAAAGCCTTTAGCCAAGAACCATGTCCTCAGTGCGATCGCCCCTTTTCTGAACATGACATTAGTTTCATCAGTCAAGAGGAAGATAACAATTAACGAATGGATTAAATAGCCAATTTTCAGGGGCTTATCCAATACCTGGGTTATAAACCTAGGGGTTGGATAAGCCTCTGAAAACGTACCATATCCTGCGGGTCGGCTAGAGATTGTGTAGGTGCTGTTCTGAAATAACGCTCCATCCTCTGAGCGCCGATCGCCCATTCAGGGCATCCTCTCCAAAGATCTCAGCGCAAGGCTATGAAACTTCCGATCCTAGGAATTGCAGGGCTAACTACAACTATTGCCCTTCTCTTCGGCTCCATCTCCCCCAGAACATTCTCGTTCACCACCGCCCAAACTCCACCCGCCGAATCCCTCGATTCCCAATCCCAACGCTTCAAAATTCGCCTCACCCTCTCTAGCTCCACCGACCTGAAAGTGAGAGAAGGCGATGAGGTAGAGAAAGGTGAGGTATTGGCAGATAGAACCCGCGATCGCGTTCGCCTCGATGCCCAAAAGCGCCAGATTCAATTACGGATCGCCCGACTGAAACAACCCCTCGCAGGCGCACCCGCCGCCAAACCCATCCCAAACGTGGCAGCATTGCCCCCTACCAGCTTCCTGGACGAGGCGGCGAAGGTTGACCAGGCAAAGGTAAAGATTACCGCTGTTGAATCAATGGTGCAGCAGCAACAGCGGATGTTAGATATGTTGCAATCGGTTCCTAATGCCGAGCTGCCTGCCTCAACCATTCCCCACGAGCAGGAAGTGTTGAAGCAGAAGCAGCAGGAAC
>Ga0335397_10006774_pt1 | contig 14722 bp, 13 predicted proteins | sample MAT04_FD_205740 | JGI IMG/M metagenome (GOLD analysis project Ga0335397, IMG submission 205740) | Freshwater microbial communities from Lake Fryxell liftoff mats and glacier meltwater in Antarctica - MAT-04 (spades assembly) (version 2) ...
CCGCGTGCGAGACACTCAGTACATTCCCGGCACTGCGCAGCTTGAACCTCAAGAAAACGGCCTTTGAGCCGCAGCGGATCACGCCGGTCGGCATCAAACAACTGGCGCTGCTCAAATCCCTGGAAGTCCTCGATCTGACGGCCAACGATGTCACCGATGCCGCGCTGGCGGACTTGAAGCCGTTGACGCAATTGCGCGAGTTGAACCTCAGTCTGGTGGGGATCACGGATGCGGGATTAGTCCACTTAACGCCGCTGACGGGACTTCGCCGGCTGCGGTTGCAGTACGCGGTGGGTTTCTCCGGCCCCGCGATCACCGATGCCGGCGTGCCGGCGCTGCGACAGCTACAGAAACTGGAGATACTCGATCTCACCGGCTCGCGATTAACGGATGTTGGGTTATTGCAACTGAACTCGCTCGATGCGCTGCGATCGCTGGAAGTCGCCAAGACGCAGATCACGGCGGCGGGCGTTGTGTCGTTTCGAGCACAACGACCGGACTGCACGGTCCGCACGTCGCATGCAAAGAGTGAGTGAATCAGACCATCTGCCGCACGACGATGCGCGATCGGCTGGCGGACACAATTTCCACTTCCGTACCGGCCGGAATGAATGAACCGTCGCTGACGACATCGATCACACGCTGGCCGAATTGGACTTTGCCGGCCGGTCGCAAGTCGGAGAGTGCGGTTCCCCGCACGCCTGCCGCCGTGCCGCTCGGCAATCCCGGAATGCCGGATTCCGTGTCCGGCCGCAGGCGCGGTTCCAACTGGGTTTCGAGTGCGCCCCCCGGCGGCGACAACACCAGGCTGTCGAAGAATGGCAGGCTGGGCAGTACGCGACTCAGCCCCGCACCGATGAAACCAATCAGGATCAACGCCGCGATCACTGTCCCGAACGATGATGCCAGTTGATTCCAGTCGGCGTACGGTTCCAGGTTCCCAAACGTCTGGCTGGCCATGACCAGCGACGACAAAATGCTCACAATGCCCGCGACGCCGCAGACGCCGAAGCCGGGGAGCACAAAAGCTTCCACACCCAGGCATCCCAGCCCGAAGACGAATAACACCACCTCCAGCCACCCGGCCGTGCCTCCCAGGAATTTGCTCCAGAAGAATAGCGCGAAACATAAGGCCGAGGCCATGCCCAGCGCGGCGGTCGGGAAATGAAATTCGAGATACAGCAGCGACACGGCGAGTACCAGCAGCAGCGCCGTCATTGCCGGGCGATTCAAGAGAAAGACGAATTGATCAACCCAGGTCGGCTCGGCTCGCGTAATCTTCACAGAACCGGGAATGCCGAGGCGATCTTTGAGTTCATCGAACGACGCCACGGCCGGCTCCGCGAGTTTCAGTGCTGCCGCGCGCTGCCCACCGACGATCAGCACGGTTGTCCCGTCGGCGTCGGATAACAGCGGGCCTTTGTTCCATTCACCGTGGGAAGCATGCAACTCGTCCTCCGTGTGAAACCAGGTCCGTCCGTTCTCGAGATGTGTTGTCTCGTAGACAGCGGCACGCCGGTTGACCATTGCCTCGGCGAGTGCCGCCGGGCGGCCTTTACGTTCGGCCAGCGTCCGCAAGGCGAGTTTCGCCTGTGCCAGTTTTTCCGGTGTACGCTCGAAATTCATCGCCTCGCGATGATTCGCGGGAATCGCGCTGCCCCAACGGGCCATCGGCGACAGATACACGTCATCACACGCCATGGCGACCAGCGCCGCGCCGCTGGTGGCTTGACCGGAAATATACGCGACGGTCCGCAGTCGCTGCGGGTCGAGTTCCGCGATGGCAAACGCCAGATGAATGCAGGGGGTCAAATGCCCGTGGCTGCTGTCGATGTCGAAGATCAGGAGTTGCACCCCTTCCGCCTCGGCATTGTGAACCTGACGTTCCAGAAAACTTTGCAGCATCGGGTCGATGATGCCCTGCACGCGAATCACCCGCACCTGCCGCCAGGCGTCGTCAGCCGGCTTTTCTCGGGTCGCGTCTCGCGGCAAGGCATACAGTTCCGCGACCTCGGCCCGATTGTCGGCCAGATGTGTGACCAGCACATCCCAGCCGCGGGCTGCCTGTCCGGAAAACAATCCGGGAGAGCCGGCGTCCTTCACCGTGGCCACATCGTCAATCACGGCATTCGTTTTGCGAAGTTCGTCGAGTTCCGTCCGCGTGACCAATCGCGATTCGGCCTCGGCGTCCGGCAGTTTTACCCGGATGCGGTACAGCGTTTGACTGGGATCGAGCAGCCCGCGCACCAGCGCCGGGTTCACCTTGGAGTTGAGCCGCTTTTGGGCAATCGCCAGCACCGCTTGCTCTTCTTCGGGATCGAGCTTCACGCCGCGACCGATATCGCCGACCGAAACTTCGGCCGGCATCACGATCTCGCGGCACGCCAGCGCGAGCAGCACATGCGGGCCGGTCAGCGTTTCGGGAATCCACGCCACCGTGGTGACGCCGGAAATCTGGTTGGAGGCCAGAAACTTCGCCAGCCCCTGCACCTGATGAAACGGACTGGAGCCGGGGGGAATCTGCAACACCAGCACGGCCCGCTGTCCCTCAACCGATGTCGCCTGCAATTCTGTCGCCGCCTGCGTGACCTGCTGATAAACCACGTCGTCGAGCGGACTGGTCAAGGTGACGAAGCGGCCGACGACGGGTGGACGGTCCTGCGCGGGGACAATGCCGGACACCAGGCACAAAATGAAGCCGACGCAGAGTCGAATCCCGGTTGTGTTCAAGATGCCAGCCGCTCCGTGAAAAACGCCCCCGCCCGCCACCGCGCGGACTTTCCTGTCGCTGCAATTATAGCCAGTCCTGCGATGCGGGGACAAATCGGACACAATTTCCTCGCGATGCATGAAGTTTCCCACACAATGAGGAAACGTCATTCAAGGCCCGGCGGATCATTTTTCGCAGGTTGAGAGTTGAGCGTTCATGGTTGAGGGATATGCGATCAAAAACGCATGCGTGGCTGATCTGGCCCTCAACCCTCAACCCTCAACCCTCAACCCTCAACCAAAATGGTTCGCCTCCCAGAGCCTCGGCAAACCTTACGAAATCGGTCAGCGCAAATTCATGGGATCAACATCCACGGCGAGTTCGATGTCCTTCGGCAAGACGATCCGTCCGACGACCCCTTTCCAGAGACTCAACAACGCGTCCAGGTTCGCACAGCTCAGTTGCAGATGGTAACGGAAGTTGCCGTTGAGCCGCGTGACCTGGCAGGGAGCTGGGCCGAGCACGCGGATCGGTGCCGCTGCATGCCTGGTTTCGCCGCGGAGCAATTCTCCCACCGCCTCGGCTTGATTCCGCACGGCCACTTCCTGCGGACCGCGCAGAATCACACGCACCAGATGGGTATACGGTGGCGATTGGTATTCCTCCCGATGCGGCAATTCCCCCGCGACGAAGCTCAAAAAATCGTGCTGGGCCGCGCATTGAATCGCCGGATGTTCCGGGCAAGCCGTCTGCACATACACGCGCCCGCCGCGATGGCTGCGGCCCGTGCGGCCGGCGACTTGCGCAATCAATTGGAACGTCCGCTCGGCGGCACGCATGTCGGGCTGATGCAGCAGTGTATCGGCCGCGATCACACCGACCAGCGTGACATTCGGAAAATCCAGCCCCTTGGCAATCATCTGTGTTCCGAGGAGGATCTGCACTTCCCCATGTCGAAACGCTTCCAGTGCGCGATCGTGACTGCCGCGCTGCTGCATGGTGTCGCTGTCCATTCGCAACACGCTCGCCTGTGGAAACAGCATCTTCACTTCTTGTTCGAGTCGTTCCGTCCCCACCCCTAGCGAAATCAGCGCACTGGAGTGGCAGATGGGGCAGTTTTCCGGGCGGGGTTGCGAGTAATCGCAACTGTGGCACAGCGCGATGCCGCGCTGTTTGTGCCACGTCAGAGTCACATCGCAATGGGGACACGAGATGCCCTGACCACACTTTCGGCACCACATCAGCGGTGCGAAGCCGCGCACATTCAGGAACAGAATGATCTGCCCTTTTTTTCCCAGCGCGCTGCGGATCGCCTGCTCCAGATTTCGGCCAATCGCCGATCCCCCTTCGATCCGCGGATCGTTGCGCGTATCGACCACAATCACCGGGGGCATCGCCAGTTGCTCGACCCGTTGCGGCAACGATAGCAAGGTGTCTTCGCCGCGCTGCACGCGCAGCCAGGTTTCCAGCGTGGGGGTCGCCGAGCCGAGGATCAGCGGGACGCGTTCCGTCTCCGCGCGCCGCCGCGCGACTTCCCGGGCATGATACCGGGGCGTGCTGTCCTGCTTGAACGAGGTTTCATGCTCTTCATCAATCACGATGATGCCGAGTTGCGGCGTCGGGGCGAATACCGCGCTTCGCGCGCCGACGACGACATCGATCTCGCCGCGCGAGATCGCCCGCCAATGTTGATTGCGTTCACTGTCGGTGAGGTGGCTGTGCAGCACGGCGACCCGTGAGAAGCGGCTGCGAAACCGGCGGATCGTCTGGGGCGTCAGGCTGATTTCCGGGACCAGCACAATGGCCTGGCGGCCGTAGCTGACCGCCTCTTCAATCGCGCGGATGTAAACTTCCGTTTTCCCGCTGCCCGTCACACCATGCAGCACGAAGGTTTCAAACTTCTGTTCCCGCAACGTTGTCACCACGGCTGCCACGCTGCGGGCCTGATCGGCATTCAACTTGATGGGCGAGGCGGTCGTCTCCGAAGTTTCCACCGGCAGCAATTCCGTCGCCTGCTTGATCGCCACGATCAGGCCTTTGGCAACAAGGCCCCGCACCGGCGCGGTGCCGCACTGGGCCGCTTCCGTGAGTTCATCTATCCGCAGCGGTCGATTCGCGGCTTGGAGAGCCGTCAGCACGGCTTGTTGTTTGGCCGGCAACTTCCCGCGTGCGAGCCGGGCTGCCGCATCTTCCGCGAGTTGGAAGAATGTCAGCTCGCGTTCGCCAGCTTTCGATTTCACACCCGCCGGGATGATCGAACTAAGCACCTGCCCCCAACCGGCGAGATACCGGTCGGCGATCCATTTCGTCAGATCGAGCATCCCCGCCGTGACCAGCGGCTCGCGGTCGAGAATCGCTGTTAAGGTCTTGAGGCGTTTGGATGTCGAGGGTTTGGTGGTGACACCGACGCAGTATCCGATCGTCGGTTTGTTGCTCGCTCCGAACGGGGCCTCCACCCGCTGACCGGGCTGAATCATCGGCCGCAGTGCGTCCGGGACGAGATAATGGTAAGGCGTATCGAGCGGCAGCGCGAAGACGACCTCCGCCGCGAGCAGATCTCCCGCCGCGGCGATCTCCCACGGCTGCAAGTTCGCCGGTAGTTCGGCGGATGAGAATAAGGAAGGTTGAGTCGTGTCGGTGCGCATAACGCCTATGCGAAAGAAACAGGAGGCAAGAATCAAGAAACAAGCGGCAAAATCCTGCTCAACGTTTTCTTTTCTTGCCTCTCGCCTCATATCTTGCCTCTGATTTGCCTCACTCCGTCCGAATTTGGATGCGGCGCGGTTCCGATTTGGCGACGCGGGGGAGGATGACTTCGAGTACGCCGTTGGTCAGCTTCGCCGCGATCCGTTCATGATCGACATCATCGCTCAGGATGAACGACCGCAGATAATGTCCGACGGCATATTCCTGGTGAATGAGCTTCGCCCCGGCCGGCAGTGACACATCGACACGGCCGAACAGTGTCAGCTTGTTGTCCTGCACCTGAAGTTCGAGGGTGTCCGATGTCACGCCTGGTAAATCGGCTTGTAGAACCAGCCCATCCGCCGTCTCGAAAATATCGATCGGCGGCGTAAAGACCAGTTGGTCGACAACCGGCGGGGTTGGCGTCGAAACCGGATCGGGTCGCGGGGTGAGTTCCTGGGACATCTGACACCTCATGTATATTTCAGCACTTGCGGAGCAAGTGCTCTACAGTGTTTGAGTCGCCGTTATTCGCTCGCCAGGATTCGCTGCTCGTTGTTCGCATCGGTGATGGGAATCTGGCGTGGTTCTGTGCTGGGGGCTTTCGGCAGATGAATTGTCAACACGCCGTTGGTGAACTCGGCCGCTAACCCTTCTTCTTGAATCCGTTCCGGAAGGCTCAGGGATCGCTGCCACGGACCGCGCGGCCGTTCCTGCCGCCGATACCGTTCATCCGGCACCCCTTCGATGCCGCTCCGTTTGCCACGCAGCATCAGCACGCCGTCGGCGACCGTCAGTTCCAAATCTTCCGCCTTCACGCCCGGAATTTCCGCCGTGATCAGCAGTTCGTGATCCAGATCGTACACGTTGACCGCAGGATACTGCCGGCCGAAACGGAGGCCCTGAAAGGTGAGCGACACGCCGGCAAGCAGCCGGTCGACTTCCCGTTCCAGATCATGAAACGGATCCCACGCATGTCCCCAACGAAAGACAGCCATGACATTCGGCCCCTGCGCACTCAACTCAGACTAACTCTGTAGACACTTCCTCTAGTCGCAAAGTCCATGCCGAAACGAGGTTCCCCGACCGATCCTGTTTTGATGAATTCCTGTCGCATATTATGTCGTATAACGCGTTACTCCGATTCGGCTTACAGAATTTCGACCCGCTTGTGCCGGAGATGTTATTCCAGTATCGGCGTAGCCGACAGTGACGAAACGTGAAGTTTCCCGACTCAGGAACCCAATCGCTGCCAGATTGGCAGCATGGCAGGGGGTTCGCGGGGACTCTAAACTAAACAGGCACAGTGATCGCTCCTTTTCGGAAAGCCGCGCCGTGAATCAGCCGCTCAATCCTCAACACGCCGTCTATGTCGGCAGTTTTGACCCCCTCACGCTGGGGCATGTGGATATCATCCGCCGCGGGGCGCACATCTTCCGGGAAGTCACCGTGGGCATCGGCATCAATCCCGATAAGCGGCCGCTGTTCACGCCGGAAGAACGCCTCGACCTCGCGCAGCAAATTCTGTCGCCGCTGCCGAATGTTCGCGTCAGCACCTTTCAGGGGCTGGCCGTCGAGTTCGTCCGGCAATCCCGGGCCGGGGTGATGCTGCGTGGCGTGCGAACGCTCTCCGACATTGAGACGGAATTCACAATGACACTGGCCAACCGCGCGCTCGATTCCGAAATCGATACGGTCTTCCTGATGGCGAGCGAAAAATACACCCACATCTCCAGCACGCTGATCAAGCAGATTGCCCAGATGGGCCAGGCGCACGTGGTGGAGAAACTGCATGAATTCGTACCAAAGGAAATCGTCGCGCCCCTGGTGCGAAAATATCAGTCCCCTTCGTAGAAGATTACTTTGACTTAACCGCAGAGGCGCTGAGACGCAGAGAGGTGCAATCGGGACGTTTGGATGCTTCTTCCAAAGATACTCTCTGCGACTCTGCGTCTCCGCGGTTTGATGACTGTCTCATTTTTCACCTGCCGACCCACTCAGAAAAGAAGGAACTTCCCATGGTCAAAACCGCTTCCATCATGCTGCCCCTCGGCACCCATGCCCCGGACTTCGTGTTGAAGAATGTCGTCGATGAGAAACTCGTCGCCCTCAACGATTTCGCCGGCAAGCCCGGTCTGCTAGTGATGTTCATTTGCAATCATTGCCCGTTCGTCAAACATCTGCGCGACGCCCTGGCGGAGTTCGGCAAGGAATATCAACCGCAGGGGCTGGGCATCGTCGCCATCAACTCCAACGACATCGTTGCTCATCCGGACGATGGGCCGGACAAGATGAAGCTCGAAGCCCAGAACGCCGGCTATGTGTTTCCGTATCTGCTCGACGAAACGCAGGAAGTCGCGCAGTTGTACAAAGCCGCCTGCACGCCCGACTTTTTCCTGTTCGACAAGAATCTGGGGCTTGCCTATCGCGGCCAGTTCGATGCGAGCCGGCCCGGCAACGGCAAGCCGATTACGGGAGCCGATCTCCGCGCGGCGGTCGATCTCGTCCTCGCCGGTTCACCCGTCCCCGCCGAGCAAAAGCCGAGCATCGGCTGCAACATCAAATGGAAGTCCGGCAAAGAGCCAGCCTACTTCACCGGCATTTCCGCCGTGGAAGCGTAAACAACCAGCCCGCCGCGCAAGCAAGGGGAATTCTCGGCTGCAAGGATGGAATTGTGTTTAAGGTGCCACGCCCACGCCCTTCGCGCGGGCGTGCAGAAGTGCCACGTGAAAACACGCCCGCGCGAAGCGCGTGGGCGTGGCGCGGCTGAAAACGATAGATTCGAAATTCACAGCGGCGAAATGAGAATCAGCCGCGTCGCCGCAGGGCCGCCAGCGCCCCGAGGCCGATGCCCGCCGCCAGTCCGCCCGCGTGTGCCCAATTGGCGACAGGGCCGACCATACCGGTCCAGCAGACGACATACCAGACGACCATCCACAACACCGTCTGGTCGGAAACGCCGAGGCCACTTTGCGGGTCGAGTTTGCCGCGCAGCCAGAGGTAGCCGAACAGGCCGTAGTTCACGCCCGACATGCCGCCAAAGTATGGCCCCTTGAGCACAAATTGCAGAATGTGTGACGCGGCTCCAATCACGAGCACGAGGATTAGAAACCGCAACGATCCCAGGCGGTCCTCGATCAGCATGCCGAAATCGCGCAGCCAGAAGCCGTTGAAGATCAGGTGCATCCAGCCGAAGTGCAGGAACATCGGCGTCCAGATCCGCCAGACTTCACCGGACTGTATGGCGCGCCAAGTGCCATCGGGCGAAATCTGCAACTGTTGAATCAGCGGCAGAAAGTCGACGGGATCTTCACCCGGCATCACGAAGCGGCCGCCCACGCGAGTGAAGAACGCGACGACCCCGCAGATCAGCAGCATGCCCATCGTCAACGGGCAGCGTTCGCCCATCGGCCGATCCCACCGCTCGCGGAGCGACACCGTCTGTCGGCGTGCCGCTTTGCGACGCGAGAAATCCGCCCGCAATTTCGTGGTCGCCTTCTCGCGGGCATTTTGATACTTCGCCTGCGTCGGGTCGGCTTGAAAGGCTTGTAATTCCTGCTTGGCGGCGGGGACGTGGTCTTCGTTCTGAATCCACACCGCCCAGCCATTGTCACCCTGATCCAGGCTACACGACATCCCCTCGGCTCGCAGAAAATCCGCGAACTGCTCCGCCTGCCGACCGTTGAGAATGGTGCCGATTTGTCGCATGAGGATGAAGGTTTAGGGTTGAGAGTTTAGGGCTGAGGGCCGGCAGCAGTAAAAAGTTGTCAGCTAAAGGGTGATCTTTGGTGCCGATAAATTCCGGCCCTCCACCATCGACCCTGAACCCTCAACCATTCCCTTACTGCGGCGAGCGGTGGAAATGGATGTGCTTCCAACCGGCGGAGGTCTTCTGCCAGACGCGGGTTTCCATCGCGGCGGCGCTGACGGGCGAACCTTGGCCGTCGAGTTTTTGCACCACGCGGGTGTAGGTGACCACGGCGGCATCGCCGATGACTCGCACTTGTGGAGACGCGATCGTCGAGAGCTTCGGCGTTTTTCCGGCCGGCAAATCGAAATAGTATTTGTGGAACGGCAATCCGCTGACCAGATGCCCCAAGGCTTCCGGTTCAAAACAGGTGATGGACTCGTCACACAGGCCTGCATAAGTTGCCCAATCGCCCGTATCGATCGCTGTGAGCAACTTCTTGCTCAACGTCAACAATTCCGCTTCCGTCGACATGCCGAGATCCTTTCAAAGATCGCTCGCTCTCATTGCTGGAGATTCTCTACTTGAGAATATCGTGTTACGCCGAGTTTGCCGAGTCATCAGGGCGAACCTTCAATTCGCCGCCTCACGTCCCTGTGAGACGTTACGCATCGGGTGGCCGGGGCTGGAGCGCTTCGCGAAGCCCCGGTGATGGCAACCCAAGCACCGGGGCTTCGCCCAGAGCGGCTCCAGCCCCGGCCACGCAAGCGAGTTTTTGCCGAGTCTCGTCAAACATCGCCTCGCCACCCCTCCAGCAATCCATCAGACTGGGTTGAGAATTCCGCGGCGTTCGGGGAATATGATGTCGGCGAATTCGAGTTGCTGCACGACTTTTTGACGAAGCACGCTGTCCCGACTCTTTGGACGAGAACGGCCCCCCTTTCAGGCCAGACTCCCCAAAATCACCTCGCCGAGCCTGGTGGCACGACACGCCGCGGTCTGAATGTCCGAGCGAGTCGCCAGTTCAGATGCCCACCACAGTTCGGCCGGTCGTCGCGCGGCGAAGACATCTGGCGCGAGGACATCGATGGTTGTCGAACGGCTGAGTAAGACCTGGTTCAATCTCGTTCATGGCAGGAACATTGTCTACAACCAGTGCTGGGAAGATCCCCGGCTGGATCGCGTCGCGCTGAAGCTGACGCCGGACGACCGTGTCGTCGTCATCACCTCGGCGGGTTGCAACGCGCTGGATTACGCCCTCGCCGGGGCGGGCCATGTGCATGCCGTCGATATGAACTCGCGGCAGAACGCGCTGCTGGAATTGAAGCTCGCCGGGGCGAAGGCGCTGGACTACGAAGAATTCTTTGAGTTATTCGGCCGCGGACGGGCACCAAACTGGGCGACGATTTATCCGAGAATGCGTGCCCATTTGTCGGCCGCGCATCAGAACTTCTGGGATCATCGCGGCGATTTGTTCATCAATGCCGGCCGACGGAAATCGTTTTATTTTCGCGGGACCTCAGGGACATTCGCCTGGCTGGTGAATTACTACATCGACAAAGTGGCCAAGCTGCGCGATTCCGTCAATGCGTTGCTCGCCGCCGACAGCATCGAGCAGCAGCGCGACATCTTCGAGCAGTATCGCATGTCGGATGCGCTGTGGAAGCCGTTCATCAAGTGGGCCATGAAGCGGGACATGACGCTTGCGTTACTTGGCGTACCACGTTCACAGCGGCGACAAATCGATGACGGCTATCCCGGCGGCATTTTGCAGTTCGTCGTGGATCGTGTCGAAACCGTTTTCACCAAGCTGCCGTTGAAAGACAACTACTTTTGGCGAGTCTATCTCACGGGCGATTACACGCCGGAATGTTGCCCGGAATACTTGAAGCCGAACAATTTTGAGGCGCTGAAGACCGATGTTGTGAACCGCGTCACAACGCACACCGCCAGTGTGCTGGCATTTCTGCGCGAGCAGCCGGAACCGGTGACCCGGTTTGTGTTGCTGGATCATATGGACTGGCTTGTCCGCGATAAAACGAAGAAGATTCTCGCCGAGGAATGGCAGGCTATCATCGACAAGGCGGCTCCCAACGCCCGCTGCTTGTGGCGCAGCGCGGGGTTGAGCGGCGAGTTCGTCAACCCGATTAAAGTCACCGTGAACGGCCAGCAACATTCCGTCGGCGACTTCCTGCAGTACCATCGCGACCTGGCCGGCGAACTCCACCTGAAAGACCGAGTTCACACCTACGGCAGCTTCTGTATCGCGGATATCAAAAAGAGTTGAGGGTGAAGCGGGGCGTCGTAATCCGTGGCGGCACGTTTCCAACGTGCCGAAAAATGTCTGGGCTTAGGAATTCATCACGATGGCCGGTCAATCACACCCCTCAACCCTCAACTCTCCACCCTCAACAACCGCTCGCCCTTCCAATCTCTTTTCCGATCTCCGCATCCTCTGGCATATGGCCACGTCGGGCGGACGCGGAAAGACACATGAAGAGCGGCTCGAGAACTTCTACTCCGGGCAGGCGACCGGTTACGACGCCTTTCGTAAACGACTGCTGCATGGCCGCGAAGAGTTATTCACCGCCTTGCCGGCCGTCCCCGGCGGCGTGTGGGTCGATCTGGGGGCCGGCACGGGAGAGAACGCCGAGCATTGGGGCGACAAGTTGCCTCAGTTTTCCCAGGCATATCTCGTCGATCTTTCCTCATCGTTGCTCAAAGTCGCCGATCAACGGATTCAAGCCCGAGGCTGGACGAATGTGGTCACCGCGCATGGCGACGCCACGAAGTTCCTGCCCGCTGAAGGTCAGGCTGATATCGTCACCTGCTCCTATTCCCTGACGATGATCCCCGATTGGTTCCTCGCTTTGGATCAGGCGTACCGCATGCTGAAACCCGGCGGCACGATTGGCGTCGTCGATTTTTTCGTCGCGCGGAAATACCCCGCCGATTCACTCGCCAAGCACGCCTGGTCCACCCGCACTGGCTGGCCCACCTGGTTCGCGAGCGATAACGTCTTTCTCAACCCGGACCATATTCCCTATCTGCAAAGCCGGTTTGAGACCGTCACGCTCGAACAGCGGCGTGGCAAGATTCCGTATCTACCGCTGGTTCGCGCCCCGTATTACTGGTTCATCGGTCGCAAGCCGCTATCGTAATCACGGGCGACTCGCTGTGGACTGAGACGCCTTGCATTTCCCGTCGGACACGGAGGCCGCGATGGCGAAGATCTTCTACAGCATGGCGGGTGAGGGCCGCGGGCATGCGGTGCGGGTGAGAACGCTGACCGAGCAGTTGCAGGATGAACATCAATTGCACCTGTTCGCTCCGGGGGATGCCTATGACTTTCTCCGGCGGTACTACGGGACGAATTCGCCGAACCCCGCGGTTCGCCTGACGCGCATACCGGGGCTGCGTTTTCAATACACGGGGGGCAAGCTGAACCTCATCGGTTCGATTCGCCGGGGGCTGCAATTCGCCGTCTGGGGATTGCCGCGACTCGTGTCCGCGTTTCGCCGCCGCATTCGGACGGAACAACCGGATCTGGTTCTGTCGGATTTTGAACCGTCGCTGCCCCGTGCCGCGCAGCGGGAACAGATTCCGTTTTTGAGCATCGATCATCAACATGTCCTGGTGGGCTGCGACTTGTCGGGCCTGTCGATGGAACTGCAATGGTACGCGTGGTGGATGGGCTGGGCGATTCGCTGGTATTACGCGGGTCGCTGCCACGGAGTGATGACCGCGTTTTACGAACCGCCGATCAAGGCGGGATTCGAGGGGCTGAAACTTGTCGGGCCGATCATCCGCCCGGAGGTCGCCACGGCATCACGGGGCAGCGGTGATTATCTCTTGTCGTACTTGCGATCGACCACGCCGGATCGAGTGATCGAAATTTTAAGTACCTGCCCGCATCCCGTGCGCATCTATGGTCTCGGCGAATTGCCGCCGCGCGGCGGTGCGACATTTCATCCCATTCACGAGCAAAAGTTCGTCGAGGATCTGGCCGGCTGTCGGGCGGTGGTCTGCGCCGCCGGGAATCAGCTGCTGGGCGAAGCGCTCTATCTCGGCAAACCGGTGCTGGCGATTCCTGAGGAAATCCACCACGAACAGCGAATCAACGCGCACTTCTTACGCGCGATGGGATGTGGCGACTGGACGACGTTGGAAACGTTCGACCGAGCCGCGCTGAGCCGATTTCTGGATCGGTGGGACGAGTACCGAACCGCCTGCCAATCGCGTGGTCAGGACGATGGCACAGCCGTGACTTTAGGCGTGATTCGTGCGGAACTCGAACGCTGCGCCTCAGCGCGGAGAAAATCTTCCGCCACCGCATGATCCGCAGTCGGCGTGATCACAAGCCAGCCGCCGTCAGCCCCGGACTCACGTCGTGCGGCGGTGCATGAACTGCTTGATGATGTCGGCCGCCGATTGCGACGGGTTTTCCGGCGTGGCGGCAGGAGCTTGGCCGGGCACCGCGGGGACGACGGGCTTGGGGGCCGGCACTTTCGCGCCGGTGGTGGTGGGGTCAGGCAGGCGAACCGGCTGTTCGGCCACAGTAGCCGCATTCCCCGCGGGCGTGCTGGCCGGGGCCGCGGCAGGCATCTGTGGGTATGGCTGCTGCGGATATTGCTGGGGCATCATGGGCATGCCGGGCATCCCCATCGGATACCCTTGCGGCATGCCATAACCATAACCGGGCATCCCCGGGTATCCCGGCGTCTGGCCTTGCATCGGGTAGCCGTAGCCCATCTGCGGATACCCCATCGGCATCATCTGCTGCGGGTTGGCGAACGGTGCCATCGGAGCGGCGTTCGCGCCGGGAATGATGGCCGTATCCCCACCGAAATTCGCCATCGTCGACTGGTCCGTCGGTGACTGGGGCAGAATGGGAATTTCAAAATTCGTGTCGCCCGAATTCGCCGGGTTGGTCGCGGCCAGCTCAATCGGCTGCTCAATGGTCGGCAGAGAGATCGTGGCCGATGCGGACGCGGCGACCGGTTCGCCGGCCGGCACCGCCGAGACCACCGCCGCTGTCTGCCGAATGACCAGCTCGACTTCCAACCGGCCGATGATGACTTTATCACCAGGCTTGAGGACAATTTCCCCACGGACCAAGTCGCCGTTGACCCGAGTGCCGTTGGTGCTGCCCAAGTCGCGGAGGCGGACGGCGTAGTCGTCGATGACGAAGACGCAGTGATGCCGGCTGACCAGTTCGCTGTTGGGCCGCAGCTGACAATCCTGTTCGCGACCGACCAGGAAGCGCTTCGTCGACAGGGGGATGGCTTTGCCTTGGTATTTCCCGGCCAAAATCTTCAGTTCAGCGTTCAACATGGAATTCGAATCCGTTTCGAGCCGAGTCAATGCGGATCACGTTCAGGAAGCTGGCATCAGCATTCCTGCCGTTCCAACGCAGGGGGGAACGCGAGACCAAACGTCGAACTGAAAAAAGACAGACCCGAGAATACGGGCAGGAAAGACAGCATGCAATCAATCGATCATGAAAAATTCCTCACCCCCAAACTACCAATCCACTACTAGGCTGTCAACATGCCATTGGAGGTAATCACCGCAATAGTTCATGAGAATCTCTTCATTTAGCAGACAACTGCTCTTCGACTCGCCATCGCTCCGCCGGA
>Ga0335397_10006776_pt1 | contig 14720 bp, 14 predicted proteins | sample MAT04_FD_205740 | JGI IMG/M metagenome (GOLD analysis project Ga0335397, IMG submission 205740) | Freshwater microbial communities from Lake Fryxell liftoff mats and glacier meltwater in Antarctica - MAT-04 (spades assembly) (version 2) ...
TTATGAAAATATTCAAACTGAAACTGGTCTAGTTTTTGTCCAATTAAACCCCTCTCATATTCCCAAACAGATGACATTAACAGACAAAGTCGGTTTGTCTCATCAATTGGATTTGGGAGAAGCTGCCTATGTTTTACAAAAAAAGGGAGAGATGTTGCGTCGTCACTTCAGCAAATTAATTGCCAAAGGAGAAATCGACCGATTGAAAGAAGACATTGGCAAAGTTTTTGCCGTTTATGTTTCTGAATATCATAAAGGAATTTTTGACGGTGATCATGGAGTGATGCAAAATTTCGGTTTTATTGATGATGAGCAACCTTTTCATTTGGATGTGGGTAAGTTCAAAATCGAGCAAAGCTATACCTACCCTGAAGTTTATAAGAAAGATCTTGCCAAAGTTGCCGAAAGAATCCGCATCTGGATGCGAAAATATTATCCAAAACATTCCGAAGAAGTTAAAACTTATATGGAAGATCAACTTTCTCTCATTTTCAAAACTCCCTTTAATTTTTCGAATCCATGAAAGTATTAAAAATAATTTTCCTCTTAGCATTGATCTGCGGGCTTTCTTTTGTTGTCTTCAAAGAGACCACTCTGGTCGACCAGAGCGCCAATGAATTCACCTCCTCTTATTACGACGACTACCATTCACAATTAACAACTTTCTTTCTTCATCATCCTCTTTTTGAAAAAGTGAAAAAGTCTCCTCACTTAGAGACATTAATTAGTGCGGTTAAACAGCCTTTTGAAAATGCCCGCGAAGCACGCCTTTATCATGAAAATTTTGTGCGGCAACTACGGAAAGCCATCCAATCTTCTTCCTCTCAAAGAAATCGAAAATCTGCAAAAACTGAACGCTTTTTTTTAAAGGAACTTATTCATTGGATATTTTATCAGGCTGATCTCAAGCCCGGCACAATCCAATATTTTTATGACGGCGTCTCTCCTAGAATGGATGCTCAATCCTCTTATGATTCTATTTTGCAAATTTTGCGTTTAAATCCCCAGTTTTCAGGATTAAAGCACCACAAGTACCCTGGTGAAAATCAATATTTCCATGGCAATCTGCCTTTTTTGTTGTTTACGTTATCCAATGCTTCTTCAACAAAAGTATTTCGAATGGGATATCCCCTAGATAGCATCAATCACTACCGTTTACCTTGGATAACTCCAAAACCCTATCCTGAGTTTAAACTATTTGTAGAAACACAATCCCATCTTTACGTTAACTTGATGAAACGAGAGGGAACCGAATCTTTTGCGACGTCTGCTTTAGAACAATTAGAAAATACATATCCAAACTTATCCGTTGTTTCTTTAGATAAAAATTCTAATTTTTATCTACAAAAACAAGATTTTAAACCACTGGATGCCGGTTACTTTAAGCAAAAATATTGGGAAAGATTAATCGATCCGACCGGAAATTATTATTGGAGCCATTCATTAAATTCGGAGGATTGGAAAAAAGAGCTCATGCAAATTCTTGATAAGACGCATCAAAATTATTTTTCTAATGCTCCCCTTTTAGACCGCAATGAGCGTTTGGATTTCATTGAATTGAGCTATTTATCGATTTTGGATCGCTTAGCCGAACTTCTTCAACCGGCCTCCATGAACATCTCATGTCGACAATGCATGGATCGAGGACCCTCTTTGTATGTTTTGTGGATGCTGAAAAAGAATTTAGTGAATCAAGCAGAAGCCAAAGCCTTACTATTTGCGCCGCCTTTGCTGATTCATAATCGCGCCTCCCACACCTCAAAAATCGAGAGATTTATATCGGCGGCTAATAGGCTATAACGGAATAATCAAAAGATCCTTTTTTATTATCGATTTTTTCCGTCGACTTTGCAATTTTTGGTTGCCTCTTCCGAGAGAAGCTTTCTGCAGCTAATTAAATTTCTCGGAAGAGGTGAAATACCTCTTCCGTCGAAAATTAATACGTCGGAGTTTGGTTCTCTCTGGAATATGCAATCAAAAATTTGCAAAGTCGAGATCACAAATTAATAACCACACTTCGCAATTGTTAAAAAAAAATTTATCTTTTATTAATTAATTTTTTAAAGAATTTATTTTTTTCATCAATGAATTAATCATTATTCCATAAAAACTTAACGCATTATTAATTAATAATAATTAAAATAGGATGATACAAAAGGTTTTTATATGAATATATTTAATAGTAACTTATGGAATAGTTGGTTAGGGAGTAGTGAAAACAAAATAACTGAATCCACTGAAGTTGAGAAAAGTCAAGAAGTTGAGGAGACTAATTTTGAAGAAGAATTTACTCTGCTAGAAGAAGGAGTTTCTAACGACTATATCCAAAAAATTGCTCATGAAATTATTAATGGAACAGGTTTCTCGCTAACCTCGAGCAGTCAACTAGAAAATTTTCGACAAAAAGTTATGACTTTCAACCATGAAATTGGCCACTTAGATGGAAAATTGATAAAAGATAATAAAGGAGTTCTTTTACAACTTTTACAAGTTATTGACGAGACACGGAAAGAAATTAAAGAATATCAAGAGCAATTCAATCCGAGCAAGCTAAGAAGTTATGAAATTACCAATTATATACCTAACGTTCATGGACCTAGAAAAATAGAAAAATTAGAAAAAGGAAGAATTGCGCTAAAAACTGCCCTCCAGCAAACATCTGCCCTTAGGCTGGCTCTATATGAGCAAATTAATAAAGAGAAAAACGAAAATTTTAAAGAAAAATTCACAACATTAAGAGAAAATTTTAAAAATTTCATGGATGAAAAAAATCAGAGGATCCAGGTTATAGCTCAAAAAAACCCAAAAAAAAATGTAGAAGATCTGATCACGACTTTCACAGAAGTTAGTAAAATACTCAAAGGGGAATATAATCCTCATTTATTGGCCATAACGAATTTTCTTAAAAAGCAAATATTGTCGGACTTTGAGTTCAATCTTTCTGATGAGAACTTAAAAGAAGTGGATGAAACGATACAAATGATCGTTAAGATAAATCAATCCTTGTTCGATGTTCAATTATTGTCCCAAATAGATAAAACGAATATTTTCTATTCGTTTATTCCTGAGCAAGAAGAAAAAACAAAAGGAAATTTGCTCGTACATGAAGTACAAGAAAAGTTAGAAAATGTAGCTTTACGAAAAATATTTTGTGAGAAGATCATTCAAAATGAACAATATCTTGATAAAATTCCCATGCTTCTCATGAGTTATATGGAGATAAAGAATTCTTTAAACGAGGTTTTCATTCGATTAGAAAATACCTTTACTCCAGGAGGGGGTTTTGAAGCTCGTATCAATAAATTGAAAGGCGAAATTGAAAGCTTGGAAGCAGACTTGCCAGAGCAAAACAAGCAAGTCATTAAGAATAAATCTCAAGCGCTGGAAGATTTGGAAAAAGAAGCAGAAGATTGGGATAAAGCAAACAGATTACTTTTTTCTTTTCAGAACAACGAGTTTAAAAAACTTTCGAATGAATTACTTCAACGGGGCCTAATTAATGAGAAAAATGAACCAACAGGGGTTCTTTCTGTGAAACTAACTAACCCGATTGCAAATGGCACCTATAGTTTACAAGCCAACCGGATTCAATCATTAGGTGAAGCCTATTCCCGATATATGATCGGTTTAGAAAACCTCCGAAAAGATTGTGGTACCGATCTTGTTGCATTGTTTGATCTTAAACAAAGATTCACCTACCTTGATAAAAAACAAATCACGGACTTTTCTAAAAATAAAATTGATCAAATGAAACAAAAGGGCATGATTTCAGGTTTTACTTCCCCCGAAGAAATAATGACGGCTTTAGAAGGTTTTGCTGGGACAAATAAAATTGCGAATGGGATTAAAAAAGTCGATGGAGAAATTCTTGTCAGTGAATACTTGGTAGAGAAATGGTTTAATTTTCTTAGAGAATTATCAGAGTATTCCTCTATATAAATATTTCTTAGTAAAGCTACGGATCGAAGGTTAAGTCCATAAATTGAGAATTAAATACTATTTAATTCATACAGTTTTTTAGCTTCTTCTATTTAGGCTTCTTTAAGCTCGACTTTGCAAATTGAATCGCCCTATCGAGAGCGTGAAAGATCTCGTCGATGGAAAATTGCAACTGGGGTCCATATTTTTAATATTGACCCGACTCCAATTTATCCACCCCCGAAGATTAGACGTAATCCAGGGGGGCACTTGTATTTGAAAACAGGCTCTAAAGGGTAATCCGCTCGCTGCTCTTCTCTCATTAACATATTCTTCCTCTTCTTTCGGGTAAAGGTAAGAATATTATTTATTATTTGGAATTGTGTTTCATAAATTAAATCCCCCGAGCTCCGATAGTTTAGATTATGCTCGATGGAAAACGAATCGACTTAATTGATTTCCGATATGGAGGATAGGTCGACTTGTGATTGTATTAAATAGCGTTATTAAACGTACCTTGGCGTCTGTTAACCATGGTTTATTAGATTGACCCGAGAGCTCATTTTTGTATTGACAAATCTTCCTGTAACACCGAACAACACTTTTCAGAGTAGATTCGGCTATTGCCGGCAATGCGAATACTACTGCCGCAATGCTTACCAAATGACGCGGATGCCGGGGATTGATCGCAAAAATAGTATTAGGTCCCAAAACTCCCTCAAGTTGACTCGTAGAAAAAATAGATCCGACTAAAGTTGAAATGATAATAACTCCCGAACGAGATGTTGCTGCACTAAGAATAAGTGAAAATTTTGCAAATACAACGATAACTTTATTCGTGACCTGCATCCATTTAGGACAATTAGAATAAACTTCTGTGGAAATTTTACGTCGTCCTCTTAAGATTTGGTAAATATCATAAATCTCGACTAATCCAAGCGTAAATGTTATTGAACCTGCAATATTTTTAACGCCTTCTTTGACCACGGGCTGATTCAAGAATCCGGCAACAGTATTTGTCGTGCTTTTAGCTAAATTATAAAGATCCATATTCTCCGTTCTTTTCCCTACGAAAAACTTTCTGGGAAAATTTACTTTCAAAAGATAAAAAATTGAAATAAATACTGTTTAGAGAAATCAAAGGAACCTATTAAAAAATTATTTCCGGTAAGTCGAAATGAGATATTTCTCTCGTTTCTTGACAAAAAGCTCACGCTTCTTTTGATCCAGCTCCAAAAGCTTCCAAATAATAAAACGCTCTTCATTCAAAATACGGTAAACTTCAGCAGTTCCCGTGACCTTATTAAACATATTTTCACATTTTTTCGATTGTTTCATTGCTTGCCGAAAATGTTCTGGATATAAACTTTTCAACATTCCTAAAATCAAAAATTGAGTAGACACGGGTAAGTATTTTTTATGATCTTTTACAACAATTAAGACCCCTTGGCAGTCTGTGTGAGCAAAACGTCCATAAAATGGACGATAATAAAAAGGATGAAAATAAACGCCTGGAAATTTTTGATCATTTAAATGGCCGGCAAAAAATCGTGCATCGATCCAGGGCGCTCCCACTAATTTAAAAGGCATTGTATAACCGATCCCGATATTCACCAATTGTAATTCACCTATCAAACCTGTCGAGGGATAAAAATAAGCCGTATCCGCTTCAGGAATATTGGGACTCGTCGGGATCCATGTTAAACCTGTTTCAGCAAATGTCATCGAACGCTTCCACCCCTCCATAGGAATCACCGTCAATTGACATCCCGCTTTATTTTCGCTATTAAAATAATGAGCAAGCTCTCCGATTGTCATTCCGTGACAATAAGGAACGTTGATATATCCCACAAAAGATTTTAAATTGTCTTCTAACATGGGCCCATCGATCGTCTGCCCGTTTATCGGATTAGGCCTATCCAAGACAAGTATGGGAATATGAAGCCGAGCAGCCTCTTCCATAGCGTAAAAAAGGGTCGAAATATAAGTGTAGGAACGTGAACCGATGTCTTGTATATCATACACAAGCAAAGTGATATCCTTAAGCATTTCTCGCGTCGGACGGCGCGTCGATCCATGCAAGCTGAAAATGGGAATTCCGTCAGGATCATTTAAATGATCAACCTTTTCGGAAGCATATTGAGACCCATTTAAACCATGCTCAGGTGCAAATAAGGCTTTTAATATGAATTGATAAGGACCGGCTTGCTTTTTAAAAACATCGATAGAGGAGACGTGATTCGCATCGATCGCTGTATGATTTGTAATCAATCCGATTTGTTGATTTCTCAGTAAATCTTCATACTCCTTGCAAAATAAACAATCTAAACCGATTTTTACTTGAGCAGACAACGCCAAAGAAAAAAAAAGAAATGTCACACGTAAAAGGCACTGCTTGAGCATAAAAAAACTACTTTAGAGGAACTGTAAAAATGTTTAGCAATCGACTTAGCTTAGAGACGGGGCAAAAACAACTAACTTACCACAGTAGCGATTTTTAATAAAAGTGACGAAACTCTGAAAAAACCTTGAAAGAAATCTTTCATCTCGCTAAGCTTCATCTTTATTATGCACCGGTAGCTCAATTGGATAGAGTACCCGGCTACGAACCGGGCGGTTAGTGGTTCGAATCCTCTCCGGTGCAATGTTTATAGAAAAATTTACTACAGGTCCTGTTGCGACCAATACTTATGTCGTCGCTTCCTCTTTAACCAGAGAAGCATTCATCATCGATCCTGCAATCGGCTCGTTTGAGCTAATTGACGACTATTTAAATTCCTACGTTCTAAAATGCTGCGGCATTTTATTAACTCACTCTCATTGGGATCATATTGCCGAGGTCTCACAAATAAAGACTCACTATCAAGTTCCTGTTTATATCCATTCTTTAGATACCCCTAATCTTGAAGAACCCGGAGCCGATGGCTTACCTTGTCCGTTGATCATTCCAAAGATTAAGCCTGATTTCATATTAGAAGAAGGCACAATTCTCCCGCTAGGACATCTTAATTTTCAAATTATTCACACGCCTGGACATAGTCCTGGCTCGGTCTGTTTTTATGAAAAAAATCAACACACGTTATTTTCAGGAGACACTTTGTTTCAAGGCTCTATCGGAAACATTTCTTTTCCTACCAGCTGCCCTGATTTGATGTGGCCTTCTTTAGCCAAATTAGCCAAACTTCCGGAATTCACTCGAGTTTTTCCCGGACATGGATCGCCGACTACCATCGGTCAAGAACATTGGCTGCCAAACGCTGAAAAGCATTTCGGATAAAAATCCTTTCTTAATAATGCTTATCTAAAATACAATTTCTAATAGAAATACATCATTTTAAAAAGGAGATAAAAATGGGAGTATTAGTTGGTAAACCTGCACCCGATTTTAAAGCTAAAGCTGTTATCAATGGGCAAATTGTTAATGACTTTTCGTTAAATCATTATCGGGGCCAAAATATTGTTTTATTTTTTTACCCTTTAGACTTTACCTTCGTATGTCCCACTGAATTGCATGCTTTTCAAGAACGTTTGGAAGATTTTGAAAAACGCAATACACAAGTCATTGCCTGTTCCGTTGATAGTGCCTATTCCCATTTAGCATGGCTAAACACTCCTAAAAATAAAGGCGGGATTGAAGGAATCGATTACCCTCTTGTTGCCGATTTGAATAAAACAATCGCTAGAGATTACGATGTTTTATTTACAAACGAAGGGATCGCGTATCGAGGTCTTTTTCTGATTGATAAAGCAGGAATTGTACGCCATCAAGTCGTGAACGATTTGCCTCTTGGACGTTCAGTCGATGAAGCCATCCGTATTTTAGATGCTTTAATTTACTTTGAAGAATATGGAGAGGTGTGCCCGGCAAACTGGAATCGGGGTTCAAAGACTTTTAAGCCTTCTTATGAAGGATTAGAGGGGTATTTCTCCCAACCCACCCCTTCAAATTGAAGCTCACCTTTCGCAAACTCGATTGTTCATTTTTGATATTGCCGATGGAGATTTAAAGTAAAAAGCTTATTCTTTTTCAAAAAGAGTAAGCTTTTTTTATCTAACTCGATTTTTCGGATCGAATGCATATAATTCTAAATGAATTGTGAATTCTACGACACGATCGCAAAAAATATCTGCAGCAGCTCCTTGTGACTATGAAAAAACGAAATATCGAGCTAATGCTCCGTCTAAAGTATCCATAAACCCGCTAATAGCCATGCAATGACTTCCTAAACAGTCAAATAAAATATTAACAAGGGCCGGACTGTCGTATCCCATAACCAACCGCAGATTGTCACTGGACGAGGATGAAATGAATCTCCCCATGCACCAAGTCATAATCGGATCCAAAAGATTCGTTGAATTGTAACAAAGAATTTTGAAAGTGTTTTTATGTTAAATTATTCTAAATATAGTTTTATTATTATTTATCTAAATAGATTTTTAAAATTATTTAATTAAATAGAGGTAATAATGAATTTTAACTTAACTCGACTTTGCAAAATTTTGACATCCCCTTCGGAGAGAAGCTTCCTTCAGCTAAATGAATTTGTTAGCAAGGGGTAAAAACCCTCTTCCTGCTAAATTCATTACGCTGAAGTTTGCCTCTCTCGGGAAGGCGATGCCAAAATTTTGCAAAGTCGAGCTTAAACGTTCCAAGTCAATCATCTTATATTATAGAAAGGTCTCCTTTGTTTTATGGTGGGCGATAAGAAGAATATTTGGAGCTTGCCGACCAAGCTATATCATCTTCAGTTAATTTCAGATGAAATAACAAACAAGACAGAACTCTCTATGATTTATCATAAAGCGGTTAGTGTCTTACAAAATGCGCGACATGAAATTGCAATGCAACATCAACCACAAAAAGCGCATCTTTTTGGCGTACGAAGATACGACTCTATGATTGATCAATGAGCTTATATTACTCCAATAACCGGCTTATTTGGCCAATATGAGGAATACAATAAAAAATATATAGAGCGGCTAATAAAAATACTTGCCAAAATTCCTCACGATCTCAAGACCTTCAAAAAAACTTCTAGCGTTGTTCATGAAACAGTCATGGGGAAAAAATGTTCTTTTCAGGTTGAAATTTTAGAAATGGGGGAATTGGAAAAACGCAAATATACTAAAATGCCCTCTGAGGAAGAACTTCAAGAGGCATTAGGTATTAGTGATAAATCACCTCGAGAAATTGTCCGCGATTATGATCTGATGAATCGGCTCAAGGTTGACGAAAAAGATCTATACGATAGAATTTCAATAAACTCGATTCTAACTCATATAAACACGGTGTTTCCTTCGCCGGCAATGGCGAAAAGTATAAATAAAAAAAGGTTTGTTCGCTTTGAGAGAAAAAACATCTACGTTTTGGGAACTCTTCGTTTAGAACTTGAGCCAAAAAAAATGGTGTGTATTGCAAGACACCTTACCTGGATGTACCAGGATTGGGCACAAGATCCGGTTGATAGAATGAGAGAACATTCAGTTGACTATGTGATTCATCAAGATCCTTTCTTGATTGAGAGAACTCAAAATGCCTGCAGCCAAATCTTCGCAGATATCCTCGCATGGGATAGAACAAAGTCTCTTGATAGCTTCAAAGATAAAATTGCTCTTTTACGTTTTGTATATCGCAATTCGATGCCTTGCAATCGAGGTGATGGAGCTATCGGAAACTGGTTAGAATTAGCTCTTTATAGATACCATGGCTTTATAGATACCAAGCACAATAGTAAACGGCTCCCTTGTTTTGAATTACTTTCTACAACCACTTTGTCTCAGTACTTACAAGAATATAGAGAAACAATTGTTGTTAAGTAGTTTATATACTGCGAAAGTTCTAAAGTGAATGAATAAGGAGGACTTCGTCATTTTCTGCGCTTGCGAGGAAAATAACCGTCGGACAATCGATTTTCATTACTACGACTTTACAAATTTTTGATTGCATTCTCAGAGAGAAGCAAAAATTTGTAAAGTCGAGCTTAGTCGTGTTTTATCTGCAGCTCAATCGTCGCGAGTTTTGATTTTGACTGTTACGAGGCGGGAATAACTAAAGAATTGCCATAAACGAATGAGCGCTGTTAAAAAGACCAGAACAGCAAAAATCCAAGCAACTGGATCGAAAAAAGAAGGCCATACTATCATTAAAAAGAAAAAACCGAAAGCTTCTGTTCTTTCAATCAAACCAGGACTATAAAAAAAACTCTTATACGAATCATTTTCTGAAAAGATGCCTACCACTAGAAATGAGGTAATGCAGAGAAGTACGCTTCCTAACATAAATAAGATGGGGATCGCTCGATTTTCAGGATCGAAAGCATATAATCCTAATAGAATTGCAAATTCTACGACACGATCGCAAAAAATATCTAAAACAGCTCCTTGAGGGGATGACAAACCTAAATGTCGAGCTAATGTTCCGTCTAAAGTATCCATAAACCCCGCTAATAGCAAGGCAATGACTGCCCAAACAGTCAAATGAAACATTAACAACGGCCAGACTGCAATCCCTAATAAAGAACCGAAGATCGTCACGAGATGAGGATGAATGAATCTCCATACAGGCCAAGTCATAATCGGATCCAAAAGATGCGTTTGATAAACGGATCGAACGTGTGTATCAAGCATAAACTCACCTATTTTTTAGAATTTGTTCAGGAGGCTGCTTTCCCCATTGACTCACCCATCAAGCAGCGAATTTCAAAGTCATTTCGAGTGGCCTCGAGCAAGTCTTCATCGAATCCGATAGTCCCTTTTTGAAAAAGCAAGATTAACGAAGATCCACCAAATTCGAAATATCCCTTCTCTTCCCCCTTTAAATATTTTTTACCCGGCCTATAAGTTTCTTGAATACTCCCCACGCATGTCGCACCAACCTCAACATAAAGCATTTGACCAAAAGCTTCTGTTTCAATCTCGCATACTGTGCGTTTATTTTGTGTAAAAATATCCAAATTCTTTTTTATCGCAATCGGATTAACCGAATAAAGCCAACCGTTGATTACCCGGGACGCACCCGGCACTCCGTCGCATGAAAAATGAAAACGATGGTAATCGGAAGGACATAGACGCGCTAACACCATACTCCCCCCTTCATAAAGATGTGCTTGGGCTTTATTTTCCAACAAAGTTTCAAAATTAAACTTTTTACCTTTAACGATAAAACCGTCTACTTCATTAATGTTTTGGTAAAAGTAATAACGCCCATCGGCAGGGATCACAGCGACCTCGGATCCGGCGGCAATAGGGCGGGATTCAAATTTAAGACGACGGATAAAAAAATCGTTAAAAGAATGAAATTGATCGATCGACTCTAAAAATTCGGACTCGTTTACATCAAAATGTTTGATGAAGGGACCAATTTTTTTCCGACTGGAAGATCGTTTTTGCAGATATCCATAAAATTGCGAAAAAAAAGGTAATTTTGCAACCAGCGGCAAAACACCTTTACTCATCAGCTTAGTGAACCAATGTTCACCATAAAGAAAAAGCAGAGCACTGTTTTTATAAACCCTTTCGACTTCCTTCTGCCCGGTTTTCCGATTGATGTATAGGATATTCATGATTTTTTTAGGCTTTGTAATTAAAGTAATGTAATTAAATATAAATTTAGTCTATTATAAACAATTCTTAATTTAAAAGAATATTATTATGGAATTTGTTCAACAGCCTTATTTTCCCGGCGAAACCATCGCCGCCATTGCCACTCCTCCGGGAGAAGGTGGAGTCGCTATTATTCGTATTTCCGGTGACCGCGCATTGGAGATAGCCGACGGCATTTTCTCGGGCCCAGTTTTATCTTATCGAACTCATACGGCTCATTATGGACAACTTTTAAATGCGAATCGCGAACTGGTCGATCATGTTTTATTGCTTGTCATGCTTGATAAACGTTCTTATACCGGTGAAGATACTGTCGAGATCCACTGTCATGGAGGAAGCTTAATTACCCGGCGTGTTTTAGAGGTTGTTTTACAAGCAGGTGCACGCGCTGCTTTACCTGGAGAATTTACCTTTAAGGCTTTTATCAATGGAAAAATCGATTTAGCTCAAGCGGAAGCTGTACAAGAACTGATTTGCGCTAAAAACGAACGTGCTTTAGATGCTGCCGGTAATCAGCTTCAAGGAACTTTATCTCAAAAAATTAAATCTTACCAGGTGGCTCTTACCAAGACTGCGGCTATTTTGGAAGCCTGGGTTGATTTTCCGGAAGAAGGTCTTGAATTCGCCTCCATGGAAGAAATTGTCATGGAATTAGAAGAAATTTGCGCAGAGATGAAAACTTTATCCAACACTTTTCATAATGGAAAAATCTTGCATGAGGGGTTAGCGATTTGTCTAATAGGCTGTCCGAATGTCGGAAAATCATCTTTAATGAATGCTCTACTTGATAAAAACCGAGCCATCGTTTCAGCAATTCCCGGAACGACAAGAGATGTTTTAGATGATTACATTCGTTTAAATGGACTTCATTTTAAATTAAGCGATACAGCGGGTATCCGTTCAACTGAAGAGTCGATCGAACAAGAAGGGATTCGCCGTTCACGTGAAACAATGCAAAATGCGGATGTCAACATTCTAGTTTTTGATGCCCATAAGGGTTTAGAAAGCGAAGATCTGCAACTTATCCAAGAAGTGCCTAAAAACAAAACGATAATCGTTTGGAATAAAATGGATCTTTCACATGCAGAACTTCCCATGCTCGATTTTCCCTTAATTGTGCGCGTATCTGCCAAAAACAAGGAAGGACTTAAGCAATTACTAGAAGCCATTGACACGATTGTATGGCAAGAAGGCCCTCCTTCTAAAGAAGAAATCGTTATCACGAACATTCGACATAAAGAAGCCTTATGTCATGCGATCGATGCCGCCGAACGAGTGGCAACGGGATTGCAACAATCTATTTCTCCCGAATTTTTAACAATGGATATGCGTTTGTGTTTAAACGAGCTGGGTAAAGTGATTGGAACTAATATTACAGAAGATATTTTGTCGGCTATTTTTTCTAAATTTTGTATCGGAAAATGAATAAAAAACAAGCTGCCAAAAAAATTCAAGGCATTCTGGACAAACTCTATCCAAGCCCGTCTGTTCCATTGAAACATCAAGACAATTACACACTTCTGATTGCCGTTTTATTATCGGCGCACTGCACCGATGCACGTGTCAACAAAGTCACGCCTGAACTTTTTGCGCTTGGCGACACACCGGAAATGATGGTAACCTTATCGGTTGATGAAATCGAAGCGGTTATCCGCTCATGTGGATTGGGACAGCGGAAGGCTAAAGCCATCTGGCAACTTTCTGAACGGTTGATCCAAGAATATGAAGGAAAGGTGCCTGCCGATTTCGAAGCGTTGGAATCATTGCCCGGAGTCGGACATAAAACGGCTTCAGTCTTGATGTCACAAGCTTTTCATCAAGACGCTTTTCCTGTCGATACGCACATTCATCGTTGCGCCAAACGCTGGGGATTGAGCTCCGGCAAAAATGTCAAACAAACAGAAAAAGATCTCAAAGAAATTTTTCCTAAAAAAAATTGGAATCGTTTACATTTGCAAATTATCTATTTCGCTAGAGAATATTGCCAAGCACGTGTGCATGAAGCCTCATTATGTCCAATTTGTCATTGGATTGAAGAAAATAAAATCAAAGAGAAATGATGGATGATTGGCGGAATATTTTATATCCTATCGGCTTTTTAGCAAATTTACTATTTGCCTTACGCTTTTTTCTACAATGGATGAATAGTGAAAAAAAATCTCAAAGCCATTTCCCAGTCTCTTTTTGGATCATTTCATTAGGAGGAAGCTTATTAATGACTCTGCATTCATTTATTCAAGTTCAATACCCCGTCTGCTTAATTCAAACATGTAATGCAATTTTGTATTGGCGTAATTGGGAATTGACTCGGTATCCAAAAAGCTCCCTCATGTCTATAAAAAACGTTTATTTCATTTTTTTTGTCGTCATTTTCTTAATGACGGCTATATTTATGGGTGAAAGTTATATTTCTTTCGGGAAGTTAAAATGGATGAGAGTTCCCGATTTTATTGAATCTAAAACATCGCCTATTTCATTTACATGGAATCTAGTGGGATTTTTTGGTACTTTTTTATTTGCTAGTCGATTTTGGTTTCATTGGTGGCGAGCAGAAAAAAATCAAGAAAATGCACTAAATAGTCATTTTTGGATGATCAGTGTGATAGGTTCGCTATTTGCATTGGCTTATTTCATTAGAATTTTCGATTTAGTCAATATCATTGGATATAGTGCTGGTTTAATCCCTTATTTACGTAATCTGACCTTGTCGAAAAACCTTAAAAATAAACCCGCAAGTTCGCGCTAAAATAGGTTACATAAAGGGATATTCCGGACTTAATCAACGCACTAATTCATTTACGTGTTAACCATTCCTTCACTTTTATGCCAACTTCTCATGAAATGGCGGTAGATGCCCACATTCCCGCGACTTCTTTACGGAATTCCGTATATATTGAGCATTGTGCCCCCGAAAAGTTTTAGAATCTTTTGTCGAACTGCGTGGAGATTAGTTACTGTCGCACACGATCGTTGAGTGAGGTCATCGTAGATCTCTGCAATCGCTATGCCCTCCATTATTTGAAAGATCCACTTTAATGTAGGGGTTGCGGTCTCTTTCTTCTTTTGGTTAGGTAAGGTTGTTTTTTGATTTTCCAGCGCTTTGCGCAATTTATGCTGAGCAAAATTGTATACCAATAAACACAGACACATCACCACCATCAACGCCTCAATTCTTTCAGGACTTTTTAAAAAAAGAGTGT
>Ga0335397_10006778_pt1 | contig 14719 bp, 10 predicted proteins | sample MAT04_FD_205740 | JGI IMG/M metagenome (GOLD analysis project Ga0335397, IMG submission 205740) | Freshwater microbial communities from Lake Fryxell liftoff mats and glacier meltwater in Antarctica - MAT-04 (spades assembly) (version 2) ...
GTGAGTGCCAAAACTCCATTGGTAACATCTTCTCCATAAATAATCCTCAATTCCTCCAGTGTGGTGTTTGTATCTTCCACCACATCGTGAAGCAAAGCTGCCTGAACAGCTAATTTAGTGTTAAAATTCTCAGTGTGCTGTGAGGCAATAAGTATTTCCATAGCCACATCGCTGAGATGAATTACATACGGAAGTTTTGTTCCGGGAAGAAGCTGCTTAACTTCCTGGTGTTTTGTGGCTGCGTATTTTATAGTTTGCTGGTAGATGGTTTGGAGATCCATTTGTGATTTATAATAGGTTTAAATAGGTAGGAGTGAGGAGAGAATACAGAGATGCAAACACAGGAGAACTCTACCGTCACGTGTCGGAAGGAAGACGCGCGGTAAACGGAGTCAGTGTTTTTTATGTTTTTCAAATTTGCATTTTTATACTTTTCCCGTTTCTAAAATCATATTTAAAAATGAAGTCGGCTGTAGAAAGTAATTTGGATTTTCTTCCAGTTTTTCCTTAATCAAAATTAGTCCTCCGTTAGTATATGACTCCATAGTTTTAATTAGTGATTTTACTGCTTCATCTTCGTTCAATTCACCTTTTTCAAGTGCAACTAAATCTATGTCGGTTTTTGCTACAATTGCAATAAATAAATTTTCTTGAATGTTAGTGAAGTCCTTACGAGTTGAAACAGTTGTTTTGCTGCCCCAATGCTGAATATGATGGCTGAAATCTGTTTTCTTTTCACCATCTGGTATTGGGGAGAATTCATTATTGTAAAGCCCTAGAAAAAAGGCATAGGTATACAATTCGTAGTTTGTACTGAAGTGTTTACCAAGATTAATTTTCTTCTCTCCTTCCGCACCAAACTTTTGAGAAAGAGATGTGAACAAGTCTTTATGAACCTCACTGTATTTAGGAATTCTTGTTTTCCATTTGTCAAATAAATTCTTCATCTTATAAGGTGATTACTTGTGTGTTAATAGTTTTCAGATTATTTGGATCAAAAGGTCTTTCTAACTTTACCCAAAACGCTTTATTCCTCCTAACAGTCTCGAATTCTTGTTTAATAGAAAGGCTTTTTGTTGTTTTGTCTGTATGAAGAAAATCTTTGATAAGCAGTATTTTTTGGTTCTCTGTCTCAAAAATAAGGTTTAAGAATTGGGCTGTTTTGTTTCCGCCAAATGATGATGTTGGAGCATCAAAAATCATAGGGAAATTTTCTTCTTTAATCTCTGAAGCTAACTCTGCAATCGCAAAAAGAATTGAAATGTGCATTGATGTTAGCAAAGATTGATTTGGTTTGTAAAATGTTCTGCCATTTTCCTGCAACTCAACTTCAACTATTGTTCGATTAATTTTATTTCGCCGTGTAAAAACAATTGTTCCGGTGAAAGCATCAATGTTGATTGTTTTGAAAAAGTTGTTTGATTTAGTTTGAAGTTTCTCAATGAACTCATCAAATTTATTCTCCTTAGTGTCTTTAAAAACAGTTTCAATATCTCGTAATATGTTTCTTGTTTTTATTAAGAATGAATTTGCGGAACTGGTATCAATTCTATCTTTTTCCTCTTTCTTGGCTCGTAACTCGGTTTCATTATTTTTCAATTTCGTTGAATAATCTACTTGATCTTGATTTCGATTTTTCAAGTCCCTTTGCCAAGCATTATAATTTTTAAGAACATCTATCAATTTTTCTTCTGCAATACTAGAGTTGCCTAAAACCCTTTCTCTTTCCGTTTTTTCTTTATCTAATTGCTCATTAAGTTCTTCAATATCTTTTTTACGATCATCATTAAATTCAAAAAGATCCTTTATTTTTGTTCTTATTAACCTTAGATTCTTTAGGTTATCTTCGTGACTAATACTTAAATTTTCAAGTCTGTTGGTGTAGTCAAATTTGAAAAGTGGTTCATCTTTTTCTTGTTCATCTTCTTCTACAACTTGGCTTTCCAAATAGGACTTAAGTCTTTCCATCATAAATTCATATGGCTCTGAACCTTTTTTAGCTTCACGATTACAAACTTTACATATTTCATCGTTAAGCATTTCTTCCATGTGAGATTTCGAAGGCACTCCATTAGGCAGGGGTACAGCATTGTTTAATAATTCTGCCTTAGCTTTTTGCTCACCTTCTTTTATTCCTTTTTGTTTGTCAAAATCTGATTGAAGTTCTCTTCGCCTTTTACTGTGTGCCGTCACTTTTACTGCAAATTCTTTATGGAATGGTTCAAAATTGACTAATATCCAGTTTTCATCAAATAAGGAGGTAGTATAGTTTTCATCAATCCTGCTATTTAGATTTGAAATCCTTTCTTCAATACCCTTAATCCGTTTATTGAGAGTTTCTAAAGCATCTGCATTACTTACGTGACTTTCTGCTAATTGCAGATTCCCCTCAATTTTTCTAATTTCCTCTTCGGTGGAATTTAGATGAATTTGATATTTAACTTTTTCTTTTTCTAAAAATAATATTTCGCATTCAAGCCTTCTATAAAGAGATTCATTTTTCTTATCTAATTTAGAAGAATCCTCAACTGCTTTTTCAGCCTTTTCTTTTAGGAATGCGCCTTTTTCTGAATACTTATCATAATGCTTTGCCGCGGAAAAAAGATTAATGAGATTGGCTAAGGCACTATCATTTTCAAAGATATTGAGTTCAGCTTCACCTTTGAACATTGAATATTTTCGAATTTGAAAAGGGAATATTCTGTCAAGAAGTACTGAGCCATCAACTTGATTTCTCTCTCCAGAACTATTTTCCTCAATACCCTCTATCATAAAACTTGAAATAGAGCACTCATTTGCTTTTTCCTTTTTAGCTAAGAAAGATTTGGTAATGATGCTTTTTCCGTCATATTGCTCTACAGTCATTGATACTCTGACCCTAAAACTATCTCCAATTTCAGTTTCATCTAGCTTCTTTGCAGAAACCAGCATAGCTAATTCTCTATTTTCACCAGTGAAAAGCCAATCAACGGCTTCAAAGAATTTTGTTTTGCCTTCTCCATTTTCACCAAGAATTATATTTAAACCTTCTGATAATTCAAAAGTGTTGGTATCGTAATAACAGAGATAGTTTTCTATTTGTATTTTTCTGATTATCATATTGCCTCGTTTAAAAATTGAGTGACTTGGTTTCGCAATACTGAGTCTGTAACAGGAGTAGTGCCATCTAATCCTTCAACTATTAACGCGATAGCCTTAACAATTGGTTTATCTGAGTTCAATGCTTCCCTAACTGTGGAAGGCAAATCAGTTTGTTTAAGCTCATACTTGGTTTTGAGTAGTTCGTGCTTTAAAAAACTTTTGAGTATATCATCTTTTCTTGCCATAAGAATGATTTTATTAATCGTTTAGGTTCAAATTATAGTAGTCCAAAATGTTTTTAAGAGTTTCGTAAGTATCGGTTTTGTTCATTGCAAGATTGGCAAAGTCAACCACTCGTTCAAGTTCTTTCTTGACTAGGTTTTTCTCCATTTCAAAGTTATTTTCTTCTGCACTAACTTCAGGAACTACGACTAAATCGTGAATGGTAGCGTGGATTTTATCCTTGTGTAAACGTAACACTCTACCTCTTCTTTGAATAAATTGCCGTGGATTACCTGTGCTTGCACAAAATATGGCTAATTCTGACCGTGGAACATCAACTCCTTCATCCAAACATTTCATTGATGTTAAGACGTGAATATTACCATCTTCAAAGTTCTTTAAGATTTCCTCTCGATTTTTCGAATTAGCAGTAAACTGTTTCACCATTACGGAATCATCAGTTTTGCAGACTGCTTTTGTATATTCGTTAATTAATCTGTTTTCTTCATCTGTTTCAATGCTAAAATCTGTTTCTTCAAAATTTGATTCTAATCCCTCAGGCACATAAACCAAAGTGTATTTTAGATTCTTTCGTTTACCAAACTCATTCCTTAAAATATCTCTGAAAGCATCCAACTTGTTGACTGCTTTATGAATAATGCGTTTTCTTTCTAGGAGTTTTTTCTCAATTTCAGGTGTGCTCCTGAATGCTCCTGTTTCTTTATTAAACAAGCCCATTCTCAAAAGTTGAAGCGAAATTTCCTTATATCGTTTCATTTCTTGGTCAGTAAGCTCTACAATATGTGGGTGATAGGTGTATTTACATAACCAACCAATTTTTAATGCTTCTTCCATTGAATAAGAAACAATGTAAGGCGGTTCATCATTAAAAAACTCCTGAATGGTTTGATTGCCAACTTCATCAAACTTCCTGTGCGGTGTAGCTGATAATCCAATACGTTTTACTAAGTGGATATTTGGAAGCAACCTTAAAAGACCTTGTGAACCCAAATTGTGAGTTTCATCGGCAATCAAGATAGTATCTTTCGGAAGTTGTGTAAAATAACTTTGAAACTTTGGTCTAGGCAATGATGCATAAGTAACAATGACAATGTATGATGTGTCAATGAGTTTTGAAGCCGTATTGAAAAAGGCAAGATTTTTATCCCAGTTCTCTTTCGAACTTACAGTAATAATGTTTTTGAAATTAAACTTAGTACATTCCTTTTTCCATTGCTCCACTAGAGCAGTTGTAGGAACAGTAATTATTGCGCGATATATTTTTGTTTTATGGTATTCATTCAATAAACAATTGAGTGCTGTAATCGTTTTTCCTGTCCCAGTTGCCATAGCAAACATTCCTTTGTAGTCGTTTACAACCCAATTATTGTATGCGTTTACTTGATATTCTCTTGGCCCTTCTGAATATGGAAACCTTGGAGTCCTTCTTATTTTTTCAATGTCATTAAAAATCCTTGTAATTGATTTTTTGAGTTTTGGATTTGATATCAAACTCATTTTCTTTTTGAGTAATTGTTCTTCCTGTACAATCAATTCATTAATGTCTTTTTTGCCAAACCTATCTTTCAAAACAACTTCAATTTCGCTTACAGGGATGTATTCTACATCTTCATCTTTCTCGGTAAAGTAATCATCAATGATTTTTAGTTGTTTTTTAATAAGTTTATTTGACCTGCCATTTTCCCAACTCAAAAAAGCTTCTAATTCCTCTAGATTTTCCGACAATCCATAAAGGGTGAAATTGCAAGATGCTTTATAACCTGCAAAATCCTGTCCATCGCTGAAAACACCAGATTTGTAATGAGCAACCCCTTTACCATTTTTTGGCTTAATGACTTTTATTTCAATCCGTTTCTTCGCGATGAGATAAGCCAAACATTCAAAAAAGTGAGTGTCATATTCATCTAACACTCTTCCAAGAGAAACAATATCTGTCAAATCAAAAACCTTATTTATACATCCTTCATTTGCTTTTACGATCGCTTCTTTGTCTTTTGATGAAAGTAAATGATTTATGACCATTTTCATTTTGCCACCCTTGCTGATAAATGTGGCAAAGCCAACTGATAGCAAATTGATAGCCGATGAACTGAAATAACCCAACAATAAATTAAACTCACTGCTATTTGCCAATCCATCCAAATAGAATTGCAAAGGTTCGTTTTCGGAACCTGTTTTGTAATCCCTATCTAATGACCAGTCACAATCTTTAAGCATAATTGAGGTTATTTTGAGTGAGTTCTTTGATTTTTTTTACAACAGTTTCAACCTCTTCAAGGGTGTTGAGCTTACCAAGTGAAAAACGTAATGACGCAAATGAATCATCATCACTTAATCCCATAGCTTTTAAAACGTGGGAGGGTGCAACAATAGCAGATGAACACGATGAACCATTGGAAACAGCAATATCTTTCATTCTGCCAATCAAAACATTAGCATCATGACCTTTAAAACAGATGTTACTTGTGTTATAAAGCCTATGTTTCTTATCACCATTTAGCGAAGTGTTGGGCAAATTGAGTAATTCAAATTCCAAATAATCTCGTAATTCAGAAATCCTTTCTTTGTTATGCCTCATTTCTTGTCTTGCAATTTCACAGGCTTTGCTTAAGGCAATAATTCCTGGCACATTAAGCGTGCCGCTTCTCAAACCCTGTTCGTGACCGCCTCCGTGTATTTGAGGAGTGAGTTTTACTTTATTCTCTCTTTGCCTAAGGAATAATACTCCGATGCCCTTCGGCGCATACATTTTATGGCCACTAAAACATAGTAAGTCAATTTCTAAAGCATCTATATCAACTTCAAATTTACCAACTGCTTGCGTGGCATCTGTCATAAACAAAGCTCCTTTTTCGTGAGCTATAGAAGCAATTTCTTTTATGGGTTGAATTACTCCTGTTTCGTTATTAACATACATCACAGAAACAAGAATTGTATCTGGCCTTATGGCCTGTTTTAGTTCAGACACATCAATCAATCCATTTATTCGAGTGTGTAAATAGGTTACTTCATATCCCCGTCTTTCAAGATGCTTGCACGTGTCAAGCACTGCGGAATGCTCTGTTGAAACGGTTATAATGTGTTTGCCTTTTGCCGAGTATTGTTCAGCAACTCCTTTTATTGCAAGATTGATAGCTTCAGTTGCACCACTTGTAAAAATAATTTCGTTTGGTTCCGCTTTGATGAAGTCAGCTATTTGTTCACGAGCTTGTTTTACTCTTTGATTAATAGTTTGACCAAAATGGTGTGTGCTGCTTGGATTAGCAAAATTTTCCTTTAAATAAAGTAACATAGCATCAAGCACCCTTGGATCGATAGGGGTGGTGGAGTTGTTGTCTATGTATATAATTGCAGTTCTATTCATTTTTTAAAAATTATAGGCCATAATAACTATACCTACTCTTAAATCCTAGCTCTATTTCTTCAATTGTTGGTCTGCTTTTTGAATGCTTTAACATTTCAAAAATTATGTCGTAAATCTCACTGTCATTCAATTTGAAATCTGTCCGTTCTATTTGTCCCAATGGAATATTTCCTTGGAATATGTACCAGAAAAGCTTACCTAATTGAAAAATATCCGAAAAGTTATCTATACTACAGTCAAAACCATGTTTATTTACTTTTCCTTCACCTTCATTTAAATACTTATTTGTAGCTTCTGGGGAAAGCCAGCCAATAGGTCCAATTTTTTCACCGACTTCTTTAATTTCAAAATCTGAATTGCGATTTTCAATCAATCCTAAATCGCCTATTTTCCAAGTTTTTTTTACAAATAATATATTGTCAGGCTTTATGTCTCGATGGTATATATCATTACTATGTAATTGTTTGATTCCATTCAAAATATCAGTACAAAGTAACAATCTTTGTTGATTTGATACCTCATTTTCATCTAGATATTGTGTTAAATCATAATCAGCCTTTTCCATTACATAATAATGAAATGTACCAGACCCTATATCCTTGTAATTAGCAAAATAATATTGGATAATATTATCAAAACTTAGTTGCATTGAAAGCTTTAAGGCCTCAACTTCTCTTTCAAATCTTATTATTCTTGAAATAATGTTTACTGGATTATTAGGTTTTTTAATGTTGTACTTACTAAACTTGATAACAAATTCCTCCTCAGTTTGAGGATTTAAGAGCCTAAAAACACATGAATTACCGCCTTTACTCCTTTTATAAGAATCGCTTAATGGAGAAATAAGGTAATCAATATTGTCATTTCGAATCGTATTTTTAATATCCTTTTGGGATAAGTATAGGTTTCCGTATTCAAAGTACATAACTATCTAACTTTAATTTTTCTAACGAAATATTTAAATTACCCTCTATAGTTATTAAATCTTCAGTATTTAAACTATAATAGTTTAAAATTGATTTTTGAAATTTATTTGGTTTTTTATTTTTGTTTAAGAATATGCCAGATAATATCTTAAATCTTTCTTCTCGGGCATTTTTTGAATTTGACTGGCTTATGCAATGAAAAGCATATAATTGAAACGGTTCACACTTCTCATTTGATGGGTTTATATCATCATTAAATTTCACTAGAAGACTATAGAAGTATTTAAAAGTATCTATATTTAGAGTCAAATTTTGGTGTATAAAACCAAATAAAGTATAGAAATCATTTCTTTGTTTGTACCTAGTCTTTTTGATAGGAAATATTGAGTTAAGTTCAACAAATATTTTTAATATTAATTCAAACTGTGTCTTAAGTTTATCATAATTGTCACTTGAAATATCATTCTCAAAAACCTTATCAACTTTTATCTTTTTATCGGTAATTCCTTCTATCAAATAAGTAGCTAGTTCTGAAACAAAATCAACATCATTCATTCTTTTAGATGTTGTTTCTGTAAAAAGGTCCAGTGACTGAAAGTTATCAATATTAGATAACTCAGTAACTAATTTTAGAAATTTTGTATCAAAATATTCTGCTTTTTTTAATTCTGGTCTATTTAGATGAATACCAGCTTTATTTACAAGTGAATAAAATTCCTCAATATGCTCATCTTTTGCTATTTCTTCAATAATTGTTACGGGAATAACATATTGGTTCAATAGTTCCTTATTTTCTAAATCACTATAGAAGAATCCATCTGCTGTTTTAAATTGATCTTCAATATAACCTAAAATAGTTCGAGTTCTTTGTTGGCCATCAACCATATCAAAGAACTCATTTTTGAACTCAAACAGAAATATATTCGGGATTGCATATCCTTTTAATATAGACTGAATTAAAGTCTGTTGATCATTTAAGGACCAAATGAATTTACGCTGATAAGGAGGATTTAGATTTAGCTTTCCCAAATCGTACTTTTCCTTTAATTGGTTAATTGACCAAAATTCTATTCTAAATTTCATTTATTTAGATTTTAAATAAAACATGCCGCACAACCCTCACCTTCAGCATCATCTAGGATGTCCATTAAGTATGGTGATTTTGCTTTTGATTTTCTTTCCATTCTTTTTATGTACTCTTCTTTAATTTGGGCTATTCTTTCAGGCTTAATCAAATCTTCTAAACTCTCATTTTGAGCCCAAGTGTATCCGTCTTTTTCATACTCCATTGCTTTATTATATAACTCAGGATGTTGCTCGTACAGCCAAACCCATTCAATTTTTTGCTGGTAAAAGCAAAAGAAACAGCCGGAACGACTTCTTGCATATTGCCCTTTTTTGCCATTTATTTCAAAATCAATTTTGTTGTAGTAAGCAGGGACACCAACACCGCTTTCCTCCAAAATTTTAAAAATATCGTCTCTTACCAATACTTCATCATTTTCCAAAAGAGGAAACGAATTTTCTGTAGCTAAAGGGTAGTCGGTAGTTTTTAAATAATCAAAAACTAAATGATTGAATGCCTTCACATTTGTATCAATCAAAGCATTCAGCTTTTGGTCAAGTGTATAGCTATTGTCAATTTTTCGAGAAATGGCTTGAAAAGCTTTTTCCTGGCTTTTCCCAAAATCCACATTCATTAAGATTGCCAATAGCTGCTCCATATTTTGGTTAGATAGCAATTTAGATACAACATCCTGACTCCAAATATTCTTACGGAAAGGAAATATGGATTGAATGTTCTTTTTTGTAGAAATATATCCCTCCCTTTCTTCGTCTCCTCGGATTCCCACATACGAAATCACAGGGTCAGTCCCTACATAGTTTTCAAAAGGCTCGAGTTTTAGTTTCTTTGTACACCAGCGAGCGTTTGAAGAAGGAAGAAAACCTCCATACATTTTCAAAAAATGGTCAAATGGATCTTCGGAACTGTTCTCAGCACCTTGTAGAAGTTTGATTTTTATCCCAAGATATACTTCTATGTTTTTAATCAACTGATAGGTTTCCTCTAATTCTTTTCCTGTGTCGCAAGTATAAAACTCCAAATCAATAGAAGGATATTTTGTCTTGATATAAATTGCCAAGGCTGCACTGTCTTTCCCTCCCGATATACCTAGTACGTGTCTTAATTTGCTCATTGTAGTAGTTCCTTTAAAAGGTTCAATACGGCAGCAATATTCGATGTATTGTCTTTGCCCAATTTGTTTTTCAATTCGTTTTTCAATTGCTCTATTTCTTTGCTCTTATTCTTAGGCACTCTTACCACTTTGGGATCAATCTTGCTAAAAAAAGTGTCAATTTTAACTCCAATCACCTCTTCATGATTTTCATCAATATCCACTTTTGAAATTTTAGTTAAACTATCTAATTCCAGAATCATTGATTTGAACCTCTCGTAAAGCAAGATTTCATCTTCATCAGAAAACATCTCAAGCATTTTGTTAGTAATGGCTTGTGCTATGGAGTTTAACCAAGCTTTTTTATCATCTAATGGAGAGTCAAGTCGTTGAACAAAAGTCTTTTGATTGCTCAAAAGCATATGCTTCTTCAATTTCGAAAAACGCTTTTGCAGGTATTCCTTGTATTCTTCAAAGTCAACCGATTTGCCTACAAATTCACTGCAAATGAATTCCTCAAATCGCTTCAAAAGTTCATCATAAGCAGTTCTTAACTCCCTTACGGCATCTTGAAGGTTCGTTGTATAACTCTGAAGTTTAGATTTGTCCTTTTGTAAAGTTGATAGCGTTATTCCCAGTGCATTTGGAAAAGCTTCAAAGAAAGTTTCCTCTGGATCTTTACTTGTTGAAATGGCTTGACGAATTTTTAGAGCCGAAGGTGAAAGTCTTTTTGTGTTTTTAGCGTAATCAGGTAATTGTTTGTAAAAAATTATAAACGGCTTAATTGTTTCAATAAAAGAGTTGTTATCAAATTTTTGCTCCGTTGATTGATTCAAGAATGTTCTGTAGCTATTAAAAATATCCAGTTTCACACCTTCAATATCAAAGGTTTTGATTGAATATTTGTCAGGATATTTCGCAATTAACTCCAAATTTTCTTCTGACAAATTTGGGATATAACCCTCGTTATTAAAAATTGCAAAGTCATCTCGCTTCAAAAACAGAAATGTGGGGATCCAAAAATCAATTAAACCTTGCTTTAATTTGAAAGGTCTTTTGCTTATTAATTCAGCTAACTCAGAAATTTTAAGCTGTTCATATTTAGCACTTTCTAAGAACTCCTCTGATGCTCTCCATAATTTATTGAAAGATGAATTCTTATCAATTGATATTACATCCAATGAATTTTCTCTTATGGGTGAAATACCGTTTTCTTTTAAAAGCGATAAGTAAATTGTCTTTTCGGGGGGGAATTTGGAATCTTCGAAACCTAAATTATCCTTGTCCCAATTATTGACCAGAGCCTTGAAGTAATTTTTTTTTGCTGTGTGAATGGATGATGAAATTTTATGTTTGTTCACCAATTCATTTCTGAACATCGGTGTTGCGTCATAAACAATGTCACATACCTGAGAGAGCAATTTATTGAAATCTTTCTTGTCAGCTATTTCCCTTTCTTCCCCGTTTAAATACCATTTTACCTCCTTGCTCCCAGAATATATACTATCGGTTATATAGTGATTCAACAATCGTACTTGTGCTTCATTAATACTTTCAAGTTCTCTTATTGCTACTTTATCCTTTTCATTTTCTTTAATTACCTTTTGAATTTTTTCAATCTCAAACAATAAGTTTTTTATCTCGCCAGAATTTTTGAAGAAACAATAAATGATTGCTTCCTCTTGAAGCTTGGATTTGTTTTGAATATCACTTTCTTTTAGTTTACTATTGAAAACAAGGTTCACAAAACCATCTAATTCACCCTCTGGTAGTGTATTGATTGGGTAATCAGATATTTTAAAATCAAAATATCTTGGCGTACCTGTGGCAAAAGAATATTGTTTAGCAAAAACAGGACCGAATTGAATATGCTTATTCAAAAGTGTTGTAATGTCAACAACTTCCGAAATTTTATTGCCCGCTTCAATTAATGCTGTTTGAATATCTAAGTCCGTTCCTTCAAAAAGAATGAATCTCTTCGAATGGGAACGATAGCGGATAATGTTCTTTGCTTCGAGATTTTGAATTATGTTTTTAGAATCCGAAACACCACAAGCAATTTTTAAGTAATCAATTAAGAAATTTAAGTCTAATATTGAGCCACTAGCTGAGAAAATATTTAAAAGCCCAATGGTTTTAACAGCCTTTATATAATCGTTGATAGATGATTCAAATGCTCTTTCTACTTCTTCAATGGAAGAACGAATCGAACTCCAAGATGAAAAATCAGGATTGTATTTAGAGGTTAAAAATGAATAGAAGTTGAAATTGAGGTAATCGTAAACATTTGATAAATTGTAAAACGGATTTTCCTGTTTATTGTATTTCGTCAATCCAGTGTGGTCAGATGATTCAAGAAAAGAAAATAACGACCGTTCATTTTGTCCATATTTTTGTAATGAAAGGGTTAGAATATTGGCTGAAAGAATATCAAGCGGATACAACTTAGAAGCAATATCCTTCAAGAAATCGTTATTGAAGTTGAAGGCTTTTGTTTCGGTTGTTAGTTTCAAACACTTCTCAATAGCTGCATTAGAAGCCTTGTTTTTGAAATTTTCAGTAACATATTCTGATGCCAAATACAAAAGCTGTTCAACAGGCTCATTGAAGGTGATTTCACGGAAACGTCCTTTTACTTTTGTCCACTCCTGTTGCTGAGTAGTACTTAGCGAATAAACATAAGACTCTAAACTTTGGTGGACTGTTGTGATTAGAACAATATTGTGCTTTGGATTATTACAGAACTCTGCAAGTTGTTGAACAAAGTACAATTCTTTTCCAGGATTGTGTTTACTTGCATATTCCAAAAACTTTCCAAATTCATCAATTAGAATAAATAAAATCTTGTTTTCCTTTCCAATTGAATGATATCTGTTGAATATTTCTGAAAGGATATTTTCCTGTTGATTCTTATTCGTTTGTACTTCAAATGCATCAACAAATTGTTCAACAATAGAAGAGTAGGAGCCAATAATTTTTACAAAATCAAATTTAGGATTTGCAAGGAAGTTAGGGTCAAAATAACGTTTAGTTCCTTTGATGCTCTGCTCAAATGCCAGTAAAAAAGAGGATTTACCTGTTCCATAAGTTCCTACCACATTGAAAGAACGAATACCTTTTTTAAAGTCATTAACAACTTGGCTAACAACCTGTCTTGCATTGGGTGTTGGGATATAATTAAAATCCCTATCAGTATCCCTGATGATATTAACCGATGTAGTGAAATTATTTGCCATAGTATTTATCTAAAATTGTGTAAGCGTCTGCTTTGTTTTTGAATTGCAATTCCTTAATTCCTGCTTGATCAGTAAAAGTGATGTCCTTAAACTCGCTAACTATTTCAGAGATTTTATTCATCAACCCTGAACGATTTAAAGCGAAAATTGAACCCAGACTATTGATGTCAAACTCTAAAGAATTTAAACCGATAGAGTTTCCATAGTTTGGATTGTCAAGTATTGCATACAATATAACAGCTTCGGGAAGATTATCTCTCTCATTATTTTCAATGTAGAATTGCTCGTCCTTACCTTTTCCCGAAGTCTTTAATAATTCTATTTCGGACAGTATTCCCGAGAAACTATCTTCAACATCCTTACTCTCCGTGTCATTTTTATACAGATTAGTGAATACAATAAAGTCTTTAGCAACTGTATTTTCATTGAAATTCAAATCAGGATTGCTCGCTTCAATTCTTTTAACATAATTCACAAATGTTTCTTTATTAAAGAACAATTTCTCCTTTCTAAACTCGTTGAAAATTATGCTGTAAATTGAAGCAAACTCGCTTTTTATAAGTTGATAATGCAAAAGCCAGAGACTAGCTTCATCCTCTAAAAATGGGTCATATCCAGTTTCATCCTCAAATAATCGTTTCCCAAATTCAGTTGGAATGTCTTTATTGTCAATTATGTTGAAAGCTTTTAGCCAAAAACGAATGGATGAAACCATATTTTTACCCACGCCAAGTCGTACAACTGCATCTTCGTCATTAAAATTCCCCCCTTCCTGAACGTAGTCATACCCCTTTTTTAGCCATAACTGTCGGCATTGAAAGGAGTCATGACCTGAGAATGTATATTTCGTTATTTTTATATTTTCTATTGTCATCCTTTTCGTGTGAAAGCCTATTTTTGAATCAACAAAGTAACCAAATTTTTGTTGATTTTTGAGTAAAAAAAATCTTACCTATCTGCCTTTTTCCAATTGCGAGAGAAATATGGCTCTTTGACTTTTCCCTTTTTGTTTGGATTGTGTGATAGCGGGCTTATGAAAATGTGCAAAATGAACGAAAGGAGAATTTTTTAAAAAATAAAAAATGTGGGTGGAAAAAATAAAACTTTTTCAGCTTCTCCGTCCGGTAGGATTTTTAATCCTGGCTTCCTATTTTATCTGGGTTTTTAATCTAATTTAAAACCTAATACCTGTTTCACATTTTCCTTATTTCCCTAATTTTATTTATCAGGATTATAAATCCTTCTCTAAGTATAATGCGGGTTTACAAATCCCGCTGACAAGAGCTTAGCTTAGTTATAATCATTTAAACAAAAATCAAATATATACAATTTTTAGATATCCAAATTATCAAGCGAAATTTTATTGATTCATAATCTTTTTTTTAGGAAAAGTAAGGGAAAGAGTCCCACCCCACTACAGCATGAACTCTCTCCCTGCAGGCAATCCTTTCGTGTACTGTATTAAAGCCTTTGATTATTTATCACCACAGGATAAAAAAATAAATTGCCATGCGTGTAATAGTCACTTTTGAGTTTCCGTATCTTTATGCTTATTTTTCCCCGCTACGGCACGAATCCTTTCTGGGGAATTAAGCATGACTTACTTAGCGGGATTCGGTAAAATTTAAATTCCAAAATGCAGAAGGATTGTGCAGATCGATCCAATGAGAAGATCAGAGCTATTATACAGTG
>Ga0335397_10006779_pt1 | contig 14718 bp, 9 predicted proteins | sample MAT04_FD_205740 | JGI IMG/M metagenome (GOLD analysis project Ga0335397, IMG submission 205740) | Freshwater microbial communities from Lake Fryxell liftoff mats and glacier meltwater in Antarctica - MAT-04 (spades assembly) (version 2) ...
GCGAGCACGTCGCGGAAGGCGCTGTCGGCCTCACCACCGAGCGCACCGACGAGCAGGAGCTCCGCGGCGGAGGACGCCTCTTCGGCCATGCGCGCGGTCGCCTCTGCGGCGCTCGGCGCTTCGGCGCCGGTGTTCTGGGCGTTCGCGTTCGACGCCTGCGCGGGACGTGTTGTTGGCGCTTCGGCGACGGCCTCTTCGGTCGGCGCGTCGACGACCTCGTCGGTCGTCTCTTCTGGAATCGGCGGCGGAGGCGGCTCGTCGAGGATCAGCCGCGCAAGCTCCGGCGGCAGCTCGCCGATGCCCGACTCGAGCGGCCAGTCGGCGTTCTCGAGATAGATGATGAAGCCGAAGTGCATCATGAAAGAGAACGTCACGAACGCCGTGAAGACCCAGTCGATGCCCTTGACGAAGCCACCGCGCGCAGCTGCCGGGAGCTGCGGCCGCGGCTGAACCGGCGGCGGGCTGACGAACTGGAACAGCAGCGTGGTCTCGCCGATCGTGACCTTGCCGCGCGAGGTGTCGTTGAGCTTCACCTGCCAATACGAGCCGGCGTTGCGCGCCGCGCCCGAGGCGCGCAGCTGCGCGAGATCCTGCACACCCGCCGGGAGCCCGACGCGACCGCGCATGTCCTCGGTGAAGTTGAGGATGTAGTCGCTGCCGACGAGCTGAAACAGCTCGAAGCGCGCCGGCATATTCGGCGACTGCACCACGAAGTGGTTGCGCTCCGACGAGCCGACGGAGACGGTCTCGCGGCGCCGAATGATGCGCTCCTCGACGATCTTGCCGCTCTGGATGACGCCGATGCGCAGGACCTTCGGGCCCTGCGTCGGGACGTTGACGGCCTGCATGGCCATCGTCATCGCGCCGGGGCGACCGCGCTGCGGCTGTCCCTGTCCTTGCTGCGGAGGCTGATTGCCGGTCGTCATCCGTGTCCTGCCTTCTCGTCGTGCGTTGCGATGGAGCGCTGTGTGCCGTGGGAACTGAGGGGGCGCTGAGGCTGAGCCGAACCTGCGCTTCAGTGACTCACTGCGAAGGACGCCCGTTGGGCGGAAAAGTTCCGAGCGTCTCGAACGATGCTGTGTGTTCGAGGGCTCGGCGCGGCCAGACTAGCATCGCTGCGCGGAGGTGGTCTAGCGCATCGATCGGCTCGGCGTGCGCGGACATCCGATCAGAAAGGCGCGCGCTGTACGGTGCGCACGACCTCGCGCAGGCGGCCGGTGCGCAGATCGCGCTCTTCGGCGGCGGGGCGGGTGCGTGGGATCACGTAGAAGGCGTTTGGCCGCTGGATTGTGCCGTGGACGTTCTGAACCGGCAGGATGGTCACGCGCGATCGTCGCTGCGCCGGCCGGTCCTGCGCAGCTGCCGAGAAGGACGTGACGAGCACGAGCGCCGCGGGGATGAGGAGCGCGCCGAATGCGAGAAGTGTCTTCATGGTTCTCTCCGTGGGCTGACTACGACTCCGTGATCCACATACGACCTCCGCGGTCCGGATACGACCCCCGAGGTCCGCGTACGACCTACGATCGCACTCCGACACCGCGCGGCTGAAGAAGTTCCAAGCGTTCTCGCGGCGTGCGCTCATCCTGCTTCGTCTTGCGTCTCCGCGGTGCGCTCATGCCGCGTCGTCGCGTGTCTGGCCGGCGTGCGCAACGAAACCGGCGGCGAGGCGCACGGCCTCGTCGTAGAGGCGCTTGGTGTGCCGCCGCACGAGGGCGCGCGCGATCAGCACGATCACCGCCGTCGCTCCACCGACGGCGACCGACGCGACCGCTTGGCCGACGGCGAGGCTCTGCTGCAGGCCAGCTTGCAGCGCGAGCAGCCCGCCGCTCGGCACGCCGACGCCGTTGAGCCCGAGGATCGCCGCGAGCATGCCGAGCGTCGAGGCGAGGCTGGCGATCATGCGCAGCGGTCGCAGGCCGGAGTCGGCTTCTTCGCGCAGATCGGCGAGCGCTTCGTCGAGCACGCCGCTCACCGTCGCGGGCTCGGCCCACGCGCCGAGCGCGGCCCGCGCGATCCGTGCGAGCCATGCGTCACCGCCTGCGCGCGCGAGCGTCCGCGCTTGGTCGAGATCGTCCGCGTCGAGCGCACGATCGAGCGCACGGCCGAACAGGCGAGCGTCGAGCGGCGCCGTGAACAGCACGACGCGAAGTCGCCGCGCGACGACCCAGAGGGCGACGGCGGCGAAGAGGATCTGCGCGGCGCTGAGCGGGCTCACGTCGGACGGCCCGTAGAGACGTCAGCCGCGCGGCTCAGAACGGATCGCGCTGGACCGTGCGAACGACCTCGCGCAGGAAGCTGGTGCGCAGGTCGAGGACCTCATAGCCGAGGTTCGAGCGGTTCAGGATGTAGAAGGCGTTCGGCTTCTGCACGCGGCCCTCGATGCGGATCTCTTCGAGCTGAATGACGCGCGGACCACGACGCGCGGGTCGCGCCTGCGCCTCCGCGGACGAGGTGCCGGCACAGAGCACGCAGAGCGCCGGAACGGCGAAGAGCGCGACGGTGGAGAGCAGCTTCTTCATGGTGTCCCTCATGGCGTCGCCGGTGCGGCGGGCTCTGCGGCGGGTGCGGGCTGTGCGGCGCGGGCGGCGTCGCGTGCCTTCTTGGCCGCGTCGCGCTCCAGCTTGACCTTCTCGCGATCGAGGCGCTTCTGCTCGCGCTCGATCTGCTTCGCCAGATCCGCGAGGACCTCGGTCGAGCTATCGGTACGCGGCAGCGACGGACCCATCTGATCGCGATAGGTGTTGAGCTCCTGCGTGGCGCGCTGGAGCGAGGTCATCTTGTCCATGCCGGGGAACTGATCGCCCGCCGCCATGTACATCAGGCCGAGGTTGAAGTGCGCCTGCGGCAGCCGCTCGCGCATGGTGATCGCGCGGTCGAACGCGGTCTTTGCCTTCGTCCACTGCTTGCTCGAGCGGTACGCGTCGGCGAGATTGAGCGCGATCTCGACGCTGCCCGGCAGGAGCCGCGCGGCCGTCTCGAACGACTGCTGCGCCTCGTCGTAGTTGCCCGACGCGATGAACTGCAGGCCGAGCGCGACGCGCGCCTCCACGTAGTCGGGGCGAAGGTCGACGGCCTTGCGATACTCCGACAGCGCCTCACCGAGCCGGTTCGCCGTCTGCTGCATGCGGCCCTTGAGGAAGTGCGCCTCGGCGTTGTTCGCGTCGATCGCCAGCGCCTGATCGAGCACGCTCTCGGCGAGCTCGGTGCGCGGCGGCTGGCGCTTCAGGTTCGCCTTCACCAGCGCGATCATCGCGGGGACGAAGCGCTCGTCGCGGCGCAGCGCAGCGCGCGCGGCGGTGACGGCGTCGTCATAGCGATCGGCGGCGACGAGCATCTCGGCGTAGAGCGCCTGCAGCGCGAGGTTGCGCACCCACTGGCGCGCGAGCGGCTCGATGAACGCGAGCGCATCGGGCACGGAGCCGCGGCGGATGTAGATGGTGCAGATGCCCTCGGCCGCGCGCTCGTAGTCCGCCTGGAGGCGCAGCGCTTGCCGGTAATATTCGAGGGCGCGGTTCTCGTTGCCGGCGCGATCGGCCATGACGCCGAGGCCGTACGCCGCCTTGAAGGCGGTGGGATCGGTGCTGAGCGTCGCTTCGAAGGCCTGGCGCGCGGCCGCGTCATTTCCGGAGCGCGACGCCGCGAGACCATCGCGATACGAGCTGCGTGCGGACGAGTTCATCGGCCGACGCGGCGGCAGCGGCGTGCCGGTCTCGGTCTCCGCGGAGCCCCAGCCGGGATCGGTGTCGTTCGTGGCTGTGCCCGCATCGACGCCCGCTTGCGGTGGAGCGCCTGGCGGTGCACCCGGCGCATCGACGCCGTGCTCGAGGTCGCCCACAGGCGGGCCGCCTCCCGGATTGCCCGCGGTGGCGCCGCCACCTGTGCTGCCCGAGCCACCGCCGCCCTGTTCGCCGCCAGTCGTCGTGTCGCCGCCGGCGCCGGTGGTGCCGTCCCCCTCGGTCGCTGCGTCTTCACCGCAGCCGGCGAGCGCCGCGCCCGTCGCGATGGGAGCGCCGATCAGCGCCAGCAGCGCGCCGAGCGTCGTGAGGAGGACGCGCAGCGTCGGCGCCGCGCGGAGCGTGCGAGCCGAGCCCGTTACCGCTGAGCGATGATTCACTGGTCCTCCGGAGCGAGCGAAGGCGGCGCGATGTCGGGCCGAATGTCGAGGTTCTGACCGCGCGGCGCGCGGGCAAACTCGTTGGGAGCCGCCGGCGAGAACGACGGATCCGCCGCGTTCGCCTGCGTCACGCACTCGAGGATGCGCTCTTCGCCATAGGCGTTGAGGCGATCGATCGCGAGGCGCGTGTATTCGTTGTCGATGTTGCCGACGCGGGCGGCGCGCGCTGCGAGCGCATAGCGCTGCACCGCGAGACACTCGATCGGGCGCGTCTTCTCGTCGAGCACCTGGTGGATGCGGTCTTCGACCGTGGCGCGAACGGTGTCGCGTCCATCGGGCGGGAGGTTGCGCATCTGCCGCTGCATGTCCGCGGGGATCACGAACGGCGTGTTGAGCACGGCGCGCGCGAGGATCTCGTAGATGCGGCCCTGGCGGACGAACGCCGCGATGGTCCAGGTCGGACGGCGATACGCCGGGACCGGATCGTAGCCAGCCGCGAGCTGCTTCGACTGCGTGGCGCCCGCGGTGATCTGCTCGGTGATCTTGGTGACATACGCGGCGAGCGTCGCCGGCTGGCCCGGCGTGATGGCAAAGCTCTCGAACGACGCCATGCCCTCGTCGACGAGCTCGAACTTCGCCTGCGCGGCGTACTCCGCCGCGAGCGAGCCTGCCGGCTGACCAGAGCGGCCGAACGTGTCGACGACGCCCTGCAGCGCCGTCCGCACTTCGCGCGCGTTGTTCTGCGCGCGACGCGCCTCGACGATGCGCCACGACGCCTGGACGTTGAGCTCGCCAGCGTTGGCCGTGGTGCGATAGCGCGCCATGAAGGCGGCCATGTCACGCACGGTGTTGCTCCAGTTGCGCTGCTTGAAGCTCATCTCGGCGACGCGGTAGGCCGCGTTCAGCTGGGTGGCCGGCTCGCGCGCGGTGTCCGCCACGCGGCGCCAGTACGTCGCCGCCTGCGTGTACTGCTGCTGGAACTCGAGGATGTTGGCGACGTTGATCAGCGCGTTCTCGCGACGCTCGACCATGCTCGCTTCGGTGTTCGTCGCGAAGCGCGGCGAGTCGGCGAGCACGCGATAGTTCGTGATGGCGCGGTCGTAGTCGAAGTTGTGGCTCGCGCTGTACGCAAGCTGGAAGTAGGCGTTCGACACGATGCGATCGAGGCGCGCCTGCTCCTCGGGGTTCTCGCCGCGCTTCGGCGCGACCTCGTCGATGATGCGCTGGTAGATGCGGCCAGCGCTCTCGAAGCGATTGGTGCGCTGCAGCGCGACAGCCGCCTGTTCGAGCGCGACGGGCGCCTGCGGATCGTTCGGCGCGTTGTTGACCGCGCGAACGAACATCGACGCTGCCTGCTCGTATAGGCGCGTCTGCTCCGCGCCCGTCGCCGTCTGCGCGCGACCGAAGGTCGCGACGGCGACGCGATATTGCCCGGCCTGCAGCGTCGACTGCGCGATACAGACCGGGTCGTCGCGGTTCTCCGCGCGGCTGCAGTCCATGTTCGGGTTGGCCGCCGGCGTGGTGCCGTCGGACGCGAACGTGCAGCGACGCTCGAGAAGCTGCTGCGACAGCCGCTCGGCTTCTTCCGGCTGCTGCAGCGCGACCGCGATGTTGCGCAGGTTGATCCAGGCGACGCGACCGCTCTCGTTCGCGTTCGGGCCCGAGCAGCGCTCGTTGAAGATGCGCGTGAAGCGCTCCTTCGCCTGCGGCCAGTAGCCGTATGCGTAGAGGAGCAGCGTGTTGTTGTAGTCGTACGACTCGCGCACCTGCTCGCGGTCCGCCGCCTGCGGCACACGCGCGAGGTAGATCTCGCGCGCCTGCGCGAGGCGCTGGACGAGCTCCGGCATCGCGGTCGGCGTGACCGACGGCGGCGTCCCCGACGGCTCCGGCGGTGTCGTGCGCAGCTCGACCTGGCGGTTCGCCTCGGCTGCGTCGAGCAGGCGCTTGAGCGACTCGACCACGCGACGCGCCGACTCCGAGAGATGCGCGTCGTCGAGGTTCGAGTCACGCACCGCCGCGTACTCGCGCGCTGCGCCCTCGTAGTCTTCCGACCAGTAGAGCGTGTCGGCGAGGTTGTAGTTGAGCTCGTACGCCTGCGGGTTGTTCGGGTAGCGCTGGATGTACGCGCGGTAGCCGGTCGCCGCGAGCCGGTACTTGGTCTTCGCCTGCGTGCACAGCTCGAGATTGCGATCAGCGACGCATTGCGAACGCAGACGCTGCGCTTCGCCGTGGTCCTGGAGCGCGGCGTTGATCACCGCGACCTCAGCCAGGCGTTCAGCTTCGCGCTGCTCGGTGGGGTGCTCGGTGTTGTCGTTGTACCAAGGGGTATTCACCCCGTAGTTCGAGAGCTGACGCTGCCAGTCGCGCTGGTTGTCTTGGTCGTTTTGCCGGCCGTACGCCGTCGCAATCAGGTTCGTGACCGCCGGTGCGCGCGCGCTGCGCGGCCACTTGCCGAGCATGAACTTCCAGACCTCGATGGCCTGCAGGTACTTCGCCTCGTCGAAGTAGACCTGGCCGAGCTGGAAGTAGATCTCTTCCGTCCACGCGCGGTCCTGCGGGAGCAGCTGCGGATCCTGCACGCGCAGGAAGCCGGTCGGCTGGCCCTCGGTTGGGTCCGGCGTCTGGTTCTCGTTCCAGTCGTCGTACGCGAAGGTGATCGCGATGTACTGGATGGCCTCGGCGCGCAGCTCCGTACCGGCGCGGCCGGTGCGGGCCTCTTCGTCGTCCGACCACTGGACGAGATCGGCGAAGTGCTTGAGCGCCTCGGGGTAGCGGCTCGCGCGGTAATACGACCAGGCCATTTTGTAGAGGGCGAGGTTGTAGTTGCGGTCCTCCGGCAGGCGCAGGACGTACGAATACGCGCTGATCGCGCGGTCGAGGCCGTGCTGAGTGAAGTCGTTGTCGAAGTGGTACTCACCGATGCGCAGCCAGACCTCGCCGAGGAAGTCCGTCTGCGGCGAGATCGGCGTGCAGCCCGCGTACGGATCGACGAACGGGCCCTCGTCCGCCGGAGCGGCCGCGACCTGGTCCATCGTCTGCGACGGGCGCATGCCATCGACGCCGGCATCGACCTCGGGGATGACAGCGACTGGCGGATTCGGGTCGTAGGTGAAGTGGTTCGAGCAGGCCAGCGCGAGGAACGCGCGGCGCGACTCCTCGATCTGGTTCATCTCGTTCAGGCAGTAGCCGATCAGGTAATAGACGCCGTCGATGCGGCGGTAGTTCGGGAAGGCCGAAGCGAGCCGACGGTAGAGGTCGAGCGTCGGGTTGAAGTCCTTCTGCGGATCAGGGATGTCGTCGCCGGTTCCGCCCGCCGCCTGCGCGGCATCGCGCTGCACGTTGGCGGCCTCGACGGCCTCTTGGAACTGGATGGCGCTGCGCTCGTAGTAGAGCTCGCCGAGCCGAAACATCGCGTCCGGCGTGTACGTCGGGTCGTTCGGGTAGCTCGCGATGAAGCGCTCGAACAGGCGGATCGCGCGATCGCGCGCCTCGTTCTGCAGCCGCTCCTCCTCACGAATCTGGCGCGCGTAGCCTTCGTCGCGCGCGCGGCGCTGACGCAGATATTCGCGCCGCACGATCGAGACGACGGCATCGCGATACGCGGTGCCAGCCGTGTCGAAGCGGCCGACCTCGGCCTCCATCTCGCGGAGAGCGACGACCTGCGCCTCAGTCGGCGGCGGACGCTCGTCCTGAATGCGTCGATCGGTCGTGTTCAGGAAGTCCGGCAGCGGCGCTGCGCCGGTGGCCGAGACGTCCGTCGCGCCAGCCCACGGGGCGGCGCCGCTGTCTTGCGAGATGGACGGATCGGCGGCAGCGTCACTCGCGACTGCGCTATCGGTTGCGGTGGACGTCGTGACGCCGCCATCCTGAGCGGAAGCGCTCGGCGCGGCGACGAACGGCGCCGCGACGAACGACCCTGCGATTGCGACGAGCGCAGCGACGCGGAGCAGATTGCCGCCAAGAGTGCGGCGCAGACGAACCATGGAGCCAGTCACTGGCCGCCTCCCTGCGCATCATCGGCTTCTTCCGAGTTTGCGCCTTCGTCCATGATTTCGCGGAACTCGTCGTCGAGCGCCTGCATGTCGCGCGTGCGCTCACGCGTCAGCATCTCGACGCGCATGCGATGCTCTTCACGCTGCGCCCACGCGACATCGATGCGACCGACATCCGCGCGCAGCACGAGGTCGTAGAAGCGCTGACGCACTTGGCTGAAGTTCGCGTAGGTGATCTCGCCGACGACCTCGACGGTCTCGCCCTCGAGCGCCGCGAGCTGCGTACGATAGCCAGAGACCTTGAGCGTCTCTTCGTCGATGACGCGCTGGATCTCGGCGGTGCGCTCGGCGACGACCTCGTCGATGACACGGTCCTTCTGGTTGAGCGTCTGCTCGATGCGCTGAATCTTGGCGAAGATCGCGTCCGACTCGCTCAGGCGCGCTCCGCCGCCCGACTGGCGGATGAGCGCGCGCTCGCGCTCGACCAGACGGCTGTACTCTTCGCGCGTGCGGTCGTCGCGCATGTAGCGCTCGTCGCCGACGCCGACCTGCAGGCGTGCGCGCTCGACCATCAGGTGGATCTGGTCGATCTGCTCGCGGTACGCGACGACGGCTTGCTGCTGGATGCGCAGCTCGCTCGCCAGCGCTTCGGCGCCCGCCGTGTCCGTCCGCGCCGACGCGGTGTCCGCCATGAAGCGCGTGGTCGCGGTGATGCGCGCTTCCATGCCCATCAGCTCGACCTCGAGGTTTCGCGCCTCGCGATCGAGGGCGCGGTAGCGGTTGAGCAGACGATCGCTGCGCGACGCGAAGTCTTCGTCCGAGGTCGGCAGATTGCCGAGCAGCTCTTCGACGCGACGACGCTCGGAGCGCACCTGCGCGAGCTCACCGCTGGCGGCGCCGCTGCCCTCGATGGCGATGAGCTGCCGGCGTGCGCGCGCGAGGCGGTTGCGCGCCGAGATGCTCATCTGACGCTGCTCGCGCAGATCGGCGAAGGCGTTGATGCGGTTGGGCGAGCCGAGCACGGCGTTCAGACGATCGATGAGCTCGGTCGTGTCCCGCACGAGGCTGCGGCACTCGCCGAGGTCGGAGAGCACGGCGAGCGCGCGATCCATGTCGCCTTCGGTACGCGCCCAGCGCGTCGCGAGCGGCGGCAGGAACGCGTTCGCGTCGAAGTTCTCCATGTTGTTGCGCACGAGATCGCGGAAATAGGCGCGCGGATCGTCGTGTGAGGCGATCATCGCGTCGAGCTCGCGGCGCACTGGGCCGAACTGCTGCGAGACCTCGCGGAACACCGCGTTCGCGTCGGCGAAGCGGCCGTTGCGGAGCAGCAGGTTGCCGCGGAGAATTTTGCCATCCGGGATGAAGCGGCTCTCCGGCGCCGCGACGGTCAGCACCTCGAGCGCGCGCTCCGCCTGCGTGGAGTCGCCCTGGCGGATGTGCACCCAGGCGATCTCATAGAGCGCGACATCGAACTGCGTCGAGGTGCGCGGCACCCGCTGATACGCGTCGACCGCTTGGTCGAGTCGATCGGTCTCGTAGTAGAGCCGCCCAAGCGCGATCTGCGTGAGGACGATGATCTCTTCGTGCTCCGGCGTCGTCGCGGCGCCGCGCAGCACGCGACGAAACGCGTCGATCGCCTGCGGGTATTGGCCCTTCAGTGTGAAGATGACGCCGACGAAGTAGCGCGCCTGGAGGTAATAGGGGCTGCGCTCTTGCACGGCCTCGAACGCCTGGCGCGACTCGTCGAGCGCGGCCTGATCGACCTGCGGGACGGTGGTCGAGCCAGCGGCGTCGCGCATGACTTCGTCTGTTGGGACGGCGCGGTTGTAGAGGTACTTCGCGCGGAAGTACTGGGTCGCGGCCTCGATCTCCGAAGGCGGCAGGCGGCTGAGGCGCTGGAACAGCTCCTCGACGCCGTCGAAGTCGCGCGTACGAATCGCGATCTCGATCAGCCGGCCAAGCGCGCGCTGGACGTATGGGCGGAACGCGCCCTCGTCGGCGCGATCGATGATCTGCCGAAAACGAGTGCGCGCGCCGAGCACGTCGCCAGCGCGGAACAGCGAATCCGCAAGCAGAAACAGCGCGTCCGGGAACGCGCGGTGCTGCGGATGGCTGTCGACGATGTCGGTGAAGATGATCGACGAGCGGGTGTAGTCGTGCAGCCGATAGAAGAGCTCACCGTCGGTGAGGCGCTCCTCGACGTACGTCGGGCTCCGCAAGCTCGTGCGGCGCACCGGCATCTTCGAGAGGTTGCGAGCGTCTGCTTCGAGCTGGGTGACCTGCCGCCCGATGGACGGCAGGTCCTGCGCTCGCGCTTGGCTCACGGGGAGAACGGTGCCGAAGGTGGCGCCGCTCGTCGCGATGAGCGTGGCGAGCCCAGCCGAGAGCAGCCACCGATGGGGCTGCTGCGGCGACATCACGGGCTTCCCCCGCCTGCCGCTGGTGCTGGAGCTTCTGCCGCGCCGCCGCCGGCTGCGTCCGCTGCTGCGGCCTCGCCTCGATTGGCGACGCGCTCGATGTAGCGAATCGCGGGGCGCTCTTCGAGAGGCGCCGTCGGGCCGCCCTTCTCGTAGCCGACCACGCGAATCGTCACGCCGCGGCCCTCGGGCGCGGTGAAGTTGTAGTTCGAGCGCACCTTGAAGCGGTAGCCCTGCAGGTACGAGAAGATCCCGTAGCCATGGCCGCGGTACTCGAGGTTGACGGTGAGCGTGTGCTCGCCGGGGACGATCGCGCCGTTGTAGATGTCGAACGTCTCGCGATCGCCGAGCTCGCCGTTCTCGTCGGCCTTGTTGAAGATCGGCGCGCCGTCGAGCGCGTAGACGGCCTTCACCAGCTTGTACGAGGAGGACATCCGGTTCTCGTGGACGAGAGTCGCCTGCGCGCCAGCGATCGTGCCGCTGAGCACGGTCTCCGCGAGGAGGGAAAGACGCGCCTTCGAGCGGAAGATCTGCTCCTTGAGCTCGTTGATGCGCTGCTCGAGGTCGCGCAGACGCACGGCGTACGTGCCCGCGTCGATCGGCCCGGCGGGGGCGGCGCCCTCCTGCGGCACGCCTTCCGCTGGAACGCCCGTCGCCGTCGCACCACCCGTAGGTGGCGTCGCCGCAGTGACTCCGACTCCCGTGCCCCCAGCCGTTACCGCCGTCGTTCCGGTTCCCGCATCCTGCGCTGCAGCGTTTCCCGCAGCGAACGTCACGAGCGCGACCGTCAACGACAGCGCCATCACCCTGCGCATGGAGTCTCCCCTTCCGAACTATTGAAAAGCCGTCCGAATGAACCGTTCCGGTTGTACCGGCCCACGTGAAATCGCTCACGTGGTCAGCTCGAGCAGCAGCGGGGAAGCCCGACTGCGCATGGGTCCTAACGGCTGGCCCACCCCGAGTCCGACGAAGATCGACGCACGATATAGCAAGGCGCTCTTCCACGGTCAACGGATGCCTCGTTGGGTGCGCTCCCGCGGGGGCCACTTGTCGGTCGTGTCATTCTTGGTGGTCTCGTTGTGCGTTGCGCTCCCGTCATCCCGTTGTGCGTTGCGCTCCCGCGCAGGGAGCCTCCCCCCCTCAAGATTCATCACTTCTTTTTGAGCCTCATTCGTTGCGCTCCCGCGCCGGGAACCTCCCCCAGCCCCTCGTTCGAGGGGGGCTTTTCCGATGGCGGCGACGCGAGTCGCGTGCACTGGAATAGCGGCGATGTGAGGCACCCCCAACCCCCTTGGAAAGGGGGCTTTGGAGGGAATTGAGGGAAGTTCGGGTCAACCGCAGTACACCCACGCCACCCTCTGGGTCGGAAAAACCCCACCTCTTACGCGACCCAGACAGCCCGCAGGCCTTCGCTCACGGCCCTTGCGATGTGCAGCCAGCTACACAAGGACGCTCGATCATCCTCCCCCGAGAGGACTTACTTACGAAAAAACCCCTCCCCCTTCGAGGGGGAGGATGGGTGGGGGTGATGGCCCCGCCCCTGCCAAGGGGCAACTTCGCACCGCGGCTGCGTGTCTTCGCGAGAGACGTGATGAATGAATCTTGCGGTTCGAAGGGGGAGGTTGCGGAGGGGGTGAGGTCATCACATTCGCAGCTAAGCGGCTGAGCTTCCGCTACAATCGCGCCGCCTATGGGGTCGGGAGTCCACGGCGGTAGATCGGACCGGGCGCTCGTGCGTCAGTGGAGCCGTGCCTGCCGTATTCAAAGCACCCGTCCGGGCCCACGAGCGCACGCGTGGTGAAGCTCGATCCCGGGGCCGTCGGCGACGAGGAGCTGCTGCGGCGCTTCAACGACGGGCGCGCGGAGGCGTTCGAGACGCTGCTCTCTCGCTACGAGAAGCCGCTGTTCAACTTCATCCTGCGACATGTGTCGGAGCGGACGCGCGCCGAAGAGATCATGCAAGACGCCTTTTTGCGCGTGATCGAGCGCTCGAAGGAGTTCAAGGGCGAGTCGAAGTTCTCGACTTGGCTCTACACGATCGCGCGCAACCTCTGCATCGACGAGAGCCGCAAGATGGTGTTTCGCCGGCACAAATCGCTCGACGCGCAGCTCGGCGGGGACGATGGCGAGGGCCCTGCGCTGGTCGAGCGCACGGCTGGATCGGCGCCCGCGGTGGACCGGACGGCGATCGCGCGCGAGCTGAAGCCACAGATCTCCGCGGCGATCTCGGCGCTGCCGGAGGAGCAGCGCGAGGTGTTCTTGATGCGCGAGATCCAGAACATGCCGTTCAAGGACATTGCCGCGATCGTCGGCGTGCCCGAGAACACAGTGAAGAGCCGGATGCGCTATGCGCTCGAGCGGCTGCAAGAGGCGCTCGCAGAGTACGCGGACTACGTCGGAGAGCTCGAAGAGTAACGCCAAGCACACGAAGTGGAAGTCATCGCGCCCCGCCGCAGCAGAGCCAAGCGCTCGGTCGGAAGCGGGGCGCGGAGCACGAGAAGTCGCCATGAACTGCGAGAACTGCGAGACCCAGCTGCTCGATCTCCTCTACGGGGAGCTCGACGCGACGACCGTCAGCCAGGTGCGCGCGCACCTCGATGGCTGTGCGTCGTGTCGCGCCGCCAGCGAGAAGCTCGTCAGCGCGCGTCGCATCGTGCGGCAGCTGCCGCTCGAGTCGCCGCCGGCGCGCGTGCATGCTGCGATCATGGCGCGCGCGCAGGCGCACGTGCGCGGTGAGGTCGTGGCCGCTGCGCCGCGGGGCAAGGCGCACGCGGAGAGCGAAGAGCCGCAGAGCCCAGTGCAGCGCTTCATGGCGTGGCTCGGCGGCTTCGTGCTCGGGCCGCAGGTGGCGATGGCGATGGTGCTGATGCTGATGGTCGGCGTCGGGCTCTATTATTTGCCGGGGCTGCGCACCTCGCGGAACGTGCCAGGCGGCGCGATCGTGAACGCGGATCCGGGCGACGAAGCCGGCCCATCGGCGGCGATCCAGCCGGCGGAGCCGCTCGATCTGCGGCTCGACACGCGCACCAACCGCCTTCACTCGGGCACGGAGACCGTCGCCGCACGCAACGCGCGCGCCGAGAGCGCCGCGGATGAAGCGCAAGACGTCGTCGAAGGGGCGCTGCCGGAGCAGCCGGCCGAACAGCCTGCGGCGACGCTCGCCGCGCTGCCACAGACGAACGAGGCGCGCGCCGGCGACGTCGAGGCGCAGGGCGGCGAGGTGATCGTCGACGGCCTCAGCGACGACTCCACAGGCGCGGAGCTCGCGCTCGCGCCGGGCGAGGCGTTCGGCGTCAATCGTGCTGCCGCGCCGCGCGCGTCGAGTGCGCGCCAGCGTGACCAGCTCGCGTTCGACGTGGCGAGCCCAGACAGCGATTCGCCGGCTGTCGCGATGCAGCGCAATGCGCCCGCGGACACGGCCACGGCGCGTGCACCGCGTGAGGCGCTCGCGGAGGAGCGCAGCGAGCAGGAGCAGATCGCACAAGCGGCGCCGCCGCCCTCGTATCGTCCGACGGTCAGCGCTCCGACAGCGCTGGCTCCGCCGACGACGCCGAGCGCAGTCGCGCCGACCCCGAGCACTCCGTCGCGCGCACCGGCCGTTCCGGGCCGACCGAGCGCGATGGCGGGCGGGCCGAGCGTGGGTGCCGCCGGCGGGAGTGCGAGGGCGGGCATGGCGTCCGGCGTCGGGTCGACCGCCAGCGCGCCGGCGAACAGCGCGCCACAAGGCCAAGCGCAGTCGCCACTGCTCGCGGCTGCTGGGCTGCACGGCGTCGCGCGGAACCAAGCGCGGACCAGCGCGCTGCGCGAGGCGATCAGCAGCTACGAGTCGCTGATGTCGCGCTACCCGAGCTACGACCGCGCGACCGAGGCGATGCTCGAGCTCGCGGAGCTCTACCGGCGCACCGGCGATCTCACGCGCGCGCGCTCGTGGCTCGCTCGCGCAGAGCGCGCACCGGCCTATGCGGCACGCGCGCGGCAGCAGCGGTTCCGCATCGACGAGATGGACCGCGCGCGCCGCGCAGTGCCCGCTGCAGCGTCGCCGAGCAGCGACTGAAGACGCAGCGCTGGCGAGCAGCGACTGAAGACGCAGCGCTGGCGAGCAGCGACTGAAGACGCAGCGCTGGCGAGCAGCGACTGAAGACGCAGCGCTGGCGAGCAGCGACTGAAGACGCAGCGCTGGCGAGCAGCGACTGAA
>Ga0335397_10006794_pt1 | contig 14691 bp, 16 predicted proteins | sample MAT04_FD_205740 | JGI IMG/M metagenome (GOLD analysis project Ga0335397, IMG submission 205740) | Freshwater microbial communities from Lake Fryxell liftoff mats and glacier meltwater in Antarctica - MAT-04 (spades assembly) (version 2) ...
CATGGCACAGGGCGATGAGGGCCGCGGCAATCTGGCGGTCGGTGAAGGCAAAGCACATCACTTCCAACTCGACCCTGGCCCCGGCTTCGGCGCAAGCACGGGCGCGGGCGATCAGGTCAAGGATCGTGGCAGGCAGGGCAGCCCCGCCATTCAAGGAAGTGAAAACCGCCTGGGTCATGCGGCGCGGGCCTCGACCTGGGGGGCGAGGCACCGCAGCGCCGAGGCGGGCAAGGTCGCCAATTGCTGCATCGACAGAATGGGGCGTGCAGGTGGCCCGTAAGCGGTGTCGGGATCATCCGCCAGACCGGGGATCAGCGCACACAGCACCGCGCAATCAGCGGCAGACAGGCTGGCCAGCGCAAAGGCCCGTGGCAGAAAGGTTTCGGCAGGCACGCCATTGGCCAGTACGATGCCATGCCGGGGCAACAGCAGTTGCAGGTATTCGACCGATGTGCAGGCGCTGTTCTGCCCAATGCCCGGTTTGCCGCACAGCCCCTTGGCCTTGGCTAACCCCCCGGCGGCAAACCGCCTGCCATCCGGCCCGGCAACCAGCAGCCGATGCTGGGGCGACACCATCAGATCGCGATACGGCAAGCCATGACCCATCGATCCCGCCGCAATCCGAACGGGCTGGTGGCGATGGTTGCCATGCCCGAATGTGGTCGTCCGCCGTCCGACCCACAACAGCGGCTGCGGCCCATGATCCAGGGTCAGAACCAGATCGCCAGGTTGCAGGCGTTCAACCGGAACCTCGCCGCCCGGCGTCAGGATCAGCGTCCCCGCAGCAAAGCAGACCGGAGGCGGGGGCAAGATGAAATCGTCTTCGGTCAGGTCAGTGACAGTAAGGCCTTCGAACCGCAGCGTCGATCCGTCATCCAGCGTCAACAGCGCGGTGCCATCGAAGTCGGCACTCAGATGAGCCTGCACATCGGCCCAGGTTTCGATCCCGCTGGACGCAAGGTTGACACGATCCTCGACGACGTCGAAATCCATAATGGTATCATGGCCATAGCCGTCACGAAAAACGATCGTATCGGCCCCGGACGCTCCCCAAAGCCTATCCTTATCGGCGCCCCCGTCCAGCAGGTCATCGCCCGCGCCCCCGGCCAGCATGTCGTTGCCTTCGTTGCCGTAAAGCGTGTCATGGCCAGTGTGACCATAGAGTTGATCATCCCCGTCCAGCCCCGAAATCTCGTCCGGATCGGCCGATCCGTCGATGATGTCGTTGCCACTTGATCCCGAAACCTGCACGCTGCCCCAATCCTGGACCGACCACGAGAACTTGAAGCTTGCAGGTCAAATCGTGCATTTTTCGTGAGAAAACCTGACGTTTCAGAGGCAGAAAGGATAAAACAGTTCGCAACTGCTACGCCATCGCCAAACAAGTGATCGTATCCATGTCTGCAGCACCTGCACCTTCCGATCTGACCAAGGTCTGCAATTTCCGCGCGACCCTCGCCGCGCGGAATTGTGTTGCAGCACGTTGCGCCCAGGCGACGGACAGTCTGGCGGCGATGGCCGCCCCGGCGCGACTGCACCTGCTTGGTGACACCCGGCCTTTACACCGGACACTTTTTGACGGCTTCGCCCCGCTGATCTGGCCCGATGCTGCGGGCACCTATCGCGGCACACCTGGTACGTCGATAGCCGCTGCACCCCGCGCGGTCTTTCTGGCGCGCAAGGTTCCGGGCCTGCGCAGACGTGATCTGTGTTTGCCTGCGGCCGATGTTCCGGCCGCGATGGCAGCCCTTTCAGATCGTCTGCGCCGTCTCTGGGATGACCGCCCCGGCCGAGACACGCCCTTTCGGGACGCGGCCTACCTTGCCCTGTCAGAGGCTACGGCGCAGTTCTTTACCATTCACCCCTACATGGACGGCAATGGCCACATCTGGCGGCTCGTGCTGCCGGTGCTTGCCAGTCGGCTGGGCCTTTCCCCAAGAGCGGAGTGGACCGTTGACCAACGACCCTATGGCCCAGAGTTCAGCCTTGCCTTGCAGTGGCACCGCGATCACCCGACAATCCTTGCCGATCAGTTGCGACGCTGGCTCACTCCGTCGTGTTGATAAAATCGGAAATCTCTGAGCCCTGTTGGCCGAAGGCGGAGCAGCGTGGCGCGCAAACCACTGGCTCTTGCAACGAATGAGGGACGGTCGGGGGGCAGGTCAAACCCAGGGACTTTCGTTATGAACCAAGGACGACCGGGGGGCAGGTCAACGGGTACGACGGCGCGCTGCCTGCGGCGGTGAGAAATTTGTCGCGATTGCTTCTGGATCAGATCGCAGGTTTGAGCGGGAGGATTGCCGGCCTGGATGCCGAACTGCGCCGACGTGCGAGCATCGACGCCACCGCGCGCCGGCTGGCGGCAATCCCGGGTGTGGGACCGAACACCGCCGCAGCGATCACCGCCTTCACGCCACACATGGAGAAGTTCTCGAAGGGCCGCGACTTCGCGGCCTGGGTCGGCCTCACGCCGAGACAAGCTTCGAGCGGCGGCAACGAGCGGCTCGGGCGGACGTCGAAGATGGCGCGATGAGGCCGTCCCGGGCAAGGCCCGAGATGAAGGTCTGGGTGTGCCAGTGGCCGAAGGGGGCATGGTCGACCAGGCGCGTGCCGACGGGGGACCGGCCGATGGTCTTGACAAGGTTGGTCTTCAGGCTGGTTTTGTCCTTTGCCCGGCAGGTGATTGCGCAGCAATCTGCCGAGAGGGGATGAAGACCAGCCTTTCCAGCATGTTGGCCATGTCGGGCTGGAAGGTTTCGACCCCGACCTTTCGCCGCTCGGCCACCGCGGGCCGCAGGATTTCGCTGGCGTACAGCGTTTTTCATGACTCAGCCCGAGCCGGTGCAGATTTGCCGACCGATCCGCGATGCACCGACACACCATGCTCGGTGGACATCCCGGCCACGATCTCGTCCAGCGTCAGCCAGCCTTTGACCCCCAGCCGATCCCTCGGTGAGCCGTTGAAGAAAGCCGACTTGCCCTCGGCATGATTGGCCTGCGCCTTTGGCAAAAGCTTCCCGCTCTCGCGTTTGAGAATGACCATGTCGTTCACGAAGCGGGGCGAAACCCGAAAGTGCCGAGCGTTCGCCATCTCGCTCGACCAACGGCGCTTCGATGGCTCACTCCTATGCCCGTGCCCTTCCTCGAAAAACGCGATGACTTGGCTGCAAAGTTCCATAGGATGTGATCTGCCCATTCCAACCCCCAACATCTGGCAGGGTCAGTGAATGACACGCACCTCAAATCGGGAAGTCTGAAGCAGATGAGGAACGACACGCTCTGATTCCGGCATTCCCGATGTAATGCCAGACCTCTCGAACCTTACCCCCAGACCAAATGAACGCACCCAGCCGAAGGCGGGACCCAGACCCCCCTGACCCGCGATGCGCCATTCTTGCAAAGAAGAAGACGGTTGTCTCTCAAGTCTTCAGAATTCCACGAAGTTCGTAGATCAACCGCAACGCCTCCATCGGCGTCAGGTCATCCGGCTTCACGTCCCGCAGCCGCGCTTCCACTTCAGACGCCTTGGGGGGCCGCGGCACCACCGCCGGAGCGCGGAACAATGGCAGATCGTCGATCAACGCCTTCTGCCGTGCCCCGGTCCGCTCGCCCTGCTCCAGCGCGTCCAGCACCACCTTGGCCCGCTCGATCACCACTGACGGCAGCCCTGCCAGTCGCGCCACCTGCACACCATAGCTGCGATCCGCCGCACCCCTGCGCACCTCGTGCAGAAAGATTACATCGCCGTCCCATTCCTTGACCGCCACGGTTGCGTTCTCCACCCCTGCCAGCTTTCCCGCCAGCGCCGTCATCTCGTGGTAATGCGTGGCGAACAACCCCCGGCAGCGGTTCACATCGTGCAGGTGCTCCAGCACCGCCCAGGCGATCGACAGCCCGTCATAGGTCGCCGTGCCACGCCCGATCTCGTCCAGAATGACCAGGGCCCGTGCATCCGCCTGATTGAGGATCGCCGCAGTTTCGACCATTTCCACCATGAAAGTTGATCGCCCGCGCGCCAGGTCATCCGAAGCGCCAACCCGGCTGAACACCTGGCTGACGATGCCCAGGCGCGCTTTGGTCGCCGGAACGAACGACCCTGCCTGCGCCAGAATCGCGATCAGGGCGTTCTGCCGCAGAAAGGTCGACTTCCCCGCCATGTTGGGGCCGGTCAGCAACCAGATTGCGGGCGTCTCGCCCGTCGTCAGAACGCAATCGTTGCCCACAAAGCTGCCGCCGGCCCGCCGCAGCGCCTGCTCTACCACAGGATGGCGTCCGTTCAGTACCTCGAACCAAGCAGAGCTGTCGATCTCGGGCTCGCTCCAACCGTCGCTCACCGCGAGATCGGCAAGACCAGCCTGCACGTCCATCTCTGCCAACCCGCTTGCAGTGGCGCAAATCGCGGCGGCCTGTTCCAGAATTTCGGCTCTAAGTGCCGAATAGTGCCGCTTTTCGATGTCGAGCGCATGGTTGCCCGCGTTCAAGATGCGGGTTTCCATCTCTGACAGGGCGACAGTGCTAAACCGAACCTGTCCGGCGGTCGTCTGCCGGTGGATGAACCTGTCCGAAAACGCGGCAGACAGCATCCGCTCGGCGTGGCTCGCGGTGGTCTCGATGAAGAAACCCAGAACGTTGTTGTGCTTGATCTTCAGGCTCGAAATGCCGGTCAGTGCCACATACTCGGACTGCATCTCGGCAATCCGGCCACGTCCCTCGTCGCGCAATGCCCGGGTTTCATCCAGCTCCGCGTCATATCCCGCCGCGACAAAATCGCCGTCGCGCAGCAGGACCGGCGGCTGCGCCACCAACGCTCGGTTCAAGAGGTCCACCAGACCGGCGTGCCCGCGCAGGCGCGCCATCGCGTCGGCAAGCACCGCCGGCAACCCTTCGCAATGCAACCGTTCGGCCTGTGCCAGCCCTGCCCGCACTGCGGCCAGATCGCGCGGCCCGCCACGATCCATGGCGAGCCGCGAGACAGCCCGGTCGATATCCGGCACCTGGCGCAGCGACGTCCGCAGATCCTCGCGAAACCGGCTCTGATCGGCCAGAAACCGCACGGCCTTCAGCCGCGAGCCGATCAGCGGCACATCAAGCGACGGGCCCGACAGCCGCTGCTCCAGCAGCCGGGCACCTGCCGCCGTGACCGTCCGGTCGATCACTGACAGCAGCGACCCCTCACGCCCGCCATTCAGCGTTGCGACGATCTCGAGGTTTCGCCGTGTGGCGAGGTCGATCTGCATTGTGCCTTTGGCAGTTTCGCGCAGCGGCGGGCGCAGCAACGGCACCTGTCCGCGTTGCGTGACGTCCAGATAATCGACCAGCGCCCCGACCGCCGACACTTCGGCCCGCCCAAACGCGGCAAAACTGTCGAGCGTGGCCACCGACCACAGGGCACAAAGCCGCTTGTCGGCCGCGGCGGAATCGAAGCTCGCCCGGGACAGGGCGGTGACCGCTGCGCCGCAGTCTTCCACAATCCCCGCCAGATCGCGGTCGCGGGGCGATGCTACAAGCACCTCGCGCGGCCTCAGCCTGGCCAGTTCCGGCCCCAACCGCTCGACCGGGCACACCGAAACCCGCACCTCGCCCGTCGAGATATCGGCCCAGGCCAGCGCCGCCTCGTCGCGCACTTCGGCAAAGGCGCATAGGTAGCTGTGTCGCCGCGGTTCCAGCAGCGCCTCTTCGGTCAGGGTCCCGGGGGTGACCAGCCGAACCACATCGCGCCGCACCACCGCCTTGTGGCCGCGCTTTCGGGCGTCGGCAGGGTCTTCCAGTTGTTCGGCAATCGCCACGCGAAACCCGGCCCGGATCAGCGTCAGCAGATACCCGTCCGCGGCATGCACCGGCACGCCGCACATCGGGATGTCGGAGCCATGATGCACGCCGCGCTTGGTCAGCGCGATGTCAAGCGCCGCCGCCGCCGCCACCGCATCGTCGAAGAACATCTCGTAGAAGTCGCCCATCCGGTAGAACAGCAACGCGCCCGGATAGCGGCCCTTGATTTCCAGATATTGCGCCATCATCGGTGTTGCATGGTCGTCGGTCATGGGCCCCCCTGTCCGGGGCCGACCCTACAAAACCCTACCCGCCGCTGAAAGCCACCTTGTTGGCCTGGTGTCAGCGCACAAAAGCGGCCTCTGCCCCCCAAAGCGCCTTGACGGTCGCGTCGCGTCCGCAAGCCTTGCGATAGAACTTGTAGGCGTTGGACTGCTTTTTCGGCCCGGCCCGGGTTAGTACGATGTTGCTGCCCCGCGCATAATCCTGATGATAATTCTCGGCCAGCCAGAACTTGGTCGCCGCCAGCACCGGTGTCACCACCGTTTTCCCCAGCGCCGCCTCTGCCGTGTCAACCGCCGCCTGCGCCGCCTTGGTCTGCGCTGCTCCCTTGGCAAAGATCGCCGTGCGGTAGGACGACCCGCGATCGCAGAATTGCCCGCCGGCATCCGTGACATCGACCGAGCGCAGGAACAGGGCGATGATCTCGGCGTAGCCGATTGTGCCCGGATCAAATGTGATCGTCACCGCCTCATAATGTCCGTTGTGGGCACCATACGTCGGGTCGGCGCTGTCGCCGCCGGTGTAGCCCGACACGACATCGCTGACGCCCGGCACCGCCTCGAAATCCGCCTCGACGCACCAGAAACAGCCACCCGCCACGATGGCGGTTTCGGCTTGTGCCCGGTCGGCCGCCCCGGTGACCGCCAGCAACGCCAGTACCCAAACAGCCCAGAACCGCATCGCGTTCATCCCTTTGCCTGATGGTTCAACCCTCGGCGTTTGAACCCAGGCAAGCAAGGTGGCGTGGTGCCATGTCACGCAACCTTGATCCCCCCTTGGCGATGCCTGTGCTTGCCTCTAGCGTCACAGCAAACCCGGAGGCTGCCATGACCGATCCCGTCACCGCCCATCAAGCCCGGGAGGACGCCCGCAACGATACCATTCTAATCTGGGTCAACGGCCGGATCGTGCCCAAGGCCGAGGCCGTCGTTTCGGTCTACGATTCGGGGTTTCTGCTGGGCGACGGGGTCTGGGAGGGGATGCGCCTGTATAACAACCGCTGGAGCTTTCTGGACGACCACCTTGACCGGCTGTTCGACGCGGCAAAGGCCATCGACCTCGACATCGCGATGACCCGTGAGGCCATCCGGCAGGCCGTGTTCGACACCCAGTCCGCCAACGCCATGGTCACCGATGCGCATTGCCGTCTGATGGTCACGCGCGGCACCAAGACCCGACCGTTCCAGCACCCCCGCCTGTCGCAGCAGGGGCCGACCGTGGTGCTGATCATGGAGCATTCGCAACCCAGGCTGCCCCGCCCGATCCGCCTCGCGACGGTGCCGCATCTGCGCGGCCTGCCGATGACGCAGGACCCCAAGCTGAACTCGCACAGCAAGCTGAACTGCATCCTCGCGTGCATTGCCGCCGAAAAGGCCGGGGCGGACGAGGCGCTGATGCTGGACATCCACGGTTTCGTGAACACGACCAACGCCTGCAACTTCTTCATCGTCCGCAAGGGGGCCGTCTGGACCAGCACCGGCGATTACTGCATGCCCGGCATCACGCGCCAGAAAGTCATCGACCTTTGCCGTGCCAACGGCATCCCGGTTCATGAGCGGAATTTCAGCCTCGTCGATACCTACAGCGCCGACGAGGCCTTCCTAACCGGGACGTTTGGCGCGCAAACCCCGGTCGGCTTGATCGACGGACGCATGATCGGCACCGGCCAGATCGGCCCGGTGACCGAACGCCTCCGAGGGCTTTACAAGACTCTGGTCGGCGCATGACGCCCGATCCCTGCCGCGTCGCGATGTGGTCCGGGCCACGCAATCTGTCTACCGCTTTGATGTACGCCTTCGCCGCACGCGGGGATTGTGCGGTACTGGACGAGCCGATGTATGGTGCATACCTGTCGGCAACCGGGATCGACCATCCCATGCGCAGTGCGGTAATCGGTTCGCAGCCCGGCGATCCACTGGACGTCGCGGCAGGTTGCCTTGGGCCGATCCCCGGCGGCAAGGCGCTGTTCTATCAAAAGCACATGACGCTGCACATGATCCCGGCCTTTGATCGCGGCTTCATGCAAGGGCTGACGAATGTGTTTCTGATCCGCCATCCGGCGCGCGTGATCGCAAGCTATGCCCGCAAACGCGAACAGCCGACGCTTGCCGACATCGGCTTTGTCCAGCAGGCAGAGCTGTTCGACGAAGTGGCAGAGTGGCAGGGCAGCGCACCGCTGGTCGTCGATTCGGCCGATATCCGCGCCAATCCTCGGGTGGCCCTGACCGGGCTTTGTGCCGCCCTGAACATCGCCTTTACCCCGGCGATGCTGGAGTGGCCTCAGGGGCCGAAACCCTATGACGGCGTCTGGGCACCGCATTGGTACAACGCTGTCCATGCCTCCACCGGGTTCGAAGTCCCCGAAGGACCACTTCCTGTGCTTTCCGGCCCGGAACAGGCGCTGGCCGAGACCGCCTTGCCCTTTTACGAGCGGCTGTCTGCCTATTCGTTAGGCGGAAAGCCCGATTGACAGGCACCTGCAGGCAATCCGGCTGATAAACCACCCCCGACCCGCAGCAGGGCTTGAGCCCGCCCGCCCGCCCGCCACTCTGGACGCAACGGGGGGGACGATGCTCGATCACAGTCCGATCAGCCAGATGCAACGCAGCCGGGGCAGCGCTTCGGTCGGCTTTCTGCTGCGTCAGGGCAGGGCGCGGCTCGCGACGTTGCAGCAATCGGGGTCAGCCAAGGCCATGCTGCCGCGCGTGCACGGTGGCGTGCCGGAGGTGGTTTTTCTGAACACTTCCGGGGGTCTGACCGGGGGGGACCGGCTGTCCTACCACCTTGATGTGCCCGCGCTGGCCGAGGTGACCGCCACCACCCAGACCGCCGAACGCGGCTATGCCAGCCCCGGCCCGGTTGCTTCAGTCAGGGTCACGGCACGGGTTGGGGCAGGGGGCAGGCTCAACTGGTTGCCGCAGGAAACCCTGATTTACGAAGACGCCCATGTTTCGCGCGAAACAACCGTGGACCTAGCCTCCGATGCGAGCTGTCTGATGGTCGAAACCATCGTTCTTGGCCGCCATGCGATGGGCGAAGCCCCCGCCAACGCCCGTCTCACCGACCGACGCCTGATCCGCCGCGAAGGCCGCCCGGTCTGGGCCGAAACCCTGTGTCTGGACGCCGAGGTGCTGACCCATGCCGCCCGACCCGCCCTGTTGGGCGGGGCCAGATGCCTTGCCGTGCTCGCCTGGGTCGCGCCCGCCGCTCAGGACGCGCTGGACCGCGTCCGCGCCACGCTGACCGAACCCGGCTGCCAGTCCGCCGCCTCTGCGTGGCACGGCAGGCTGCTCGTCCGCATTCTCGCGCAGGATGGCTGGCCGCTGCGATGCCAAGTCGCCCGCACCCTGCGCGCCCTGATCCCCGCCCTGCCGCGTGTCTGGCAGATGACCGGAGGTGACCCGTGAACCTGACTCCGCGCGAACGGGAAAAGCTGCTGATCAGCGTTGCCGCCATGGTCGCGCGCGGCAGGCTTGGGCGCGGCATCAGGCTGAACCACCCCGAAGCCATCGCCCTGATCACCGATTTCGTCGTAGAAGGCGCCCGCGATGGCCGAACCGTCGCCGATCTGATGCAGGCAGGCGGCCATGTCATCTCGGCCGGGCAGTGCATGCCGGGTATCCCCGAGATGATCCCGTCGGTGCAGGTCGAAGCCACCTTTCCCGACGGCACCAAACTGGTCACCGTGCACCACCCCATCCGCTGAGAGGCTGAAATGTCCCGCATTCTGTTCGCCTTCGCTGCCATTGCGCCGACGTCCGTACGGGCGCATACCGGCTCGCATGATTTTGGGGCGACGGGCACCGTGCTGCATTCGGTCGGCAGTGCCGATCACGGGCTGGCGCTGATCGCCGCGCTGACGCTGCCGGTCGCCGCGGTCGTCCTGATCTGGAAGCGCCGCAAATGATTCCCGGCGAGGTCTTCCCCGCTGAAGGCAGCATAGTGCTGAACGCAGGCTTGCCCGCCATCACGCTGATGGTCGCGAATACCGGGGATCGGCCCATACAGGTCGGCAGCCACTATCATTTCGCAGAAACCAACCCTGCCCTCGATCTTGATCGCACGGCTGCCCGTGGATTTCGTCTCGACATCGCCGCCGGAACCGCCGTCCGGTTCGAGCCGGGGCAACGCCGCGAAGTCCGCCTTGTGCCCTATGCCGGCCTGCGACGGGTCTTCGGCTTCAACGCCGCTGTAATGGGAGATCTCTAGGTGGCCACCAGAATAGCCCGCGCCGACTATGCCGCGATGTATGGCCCGACCACCGGCGACCGTCTGCGTCTGGGCGATACCGACCTGATCATCGAGGTCGAACGCGACGTGACGACCTACGGCGAAGAGGTGAAATTCGGCGGTGGCAAGGTCATTCGCGACGGCATGGGGCAAAGCCAGATCCCCCGTGCCGGAGGGGCTGTCGATACGGTGATCACCAACGCGCTGATCCTTGACCATTCCGGCATCTACAAGGCCGATGTGGGGCTGAGGGACGGGTTGATCCACAAGATCGGCAAGGCGGGCAACCCCGACACCCAGCCGGACGTCGATATCATCATCGGTCCGGGCACCGAGATCATCGCAGGCGAGGGGCGCATTCTGACAGCGGGCGGCATGGACGCCCATATCCATTTCATCACCCCGCATCAGGCCGAAGACGCGTTGCATTCCGGCATCACCACCATGCTGGGCGGCGGCACGGGCCCCGCGCATGGCACACTCGCCACCACCTGCACCCCCGGCCCCTGGCACATCGCGCGGATGCTGCAGGCGCTGGACGCCATCCCGATGAACTTCGGCCTGTCGGGAAAAGGCAACGCCAGCCAACCGGCGGCGCTGGTCGAAATGGTCACTGCCGGCGCATGCGCGTTGAAACTGCACGAGGATTGGGGGACCACCCCCGCCGCCATTGACTGCTGCCTGTCGGTGGCCGCCGACATGGACGTGCAGGTGATGATCCACACCGACACGCTGAACGAGAGCGGCTTTGTGGAAAACACCCTCGCGGCCATCAAGGGCCGCACAATCCACGCCTTCCACACCGAAGGAGCGGGGGGCGGACACGCGCCCGATATCCTCAAGGTCGTGGGCAGCGCCAACATCATCCCATCGTCCACCAATCCGACCATGCCCTACACGGTGAACACGGTCGAAGAGCACCTCGACATGCTGATGGTCTGCCACCACCTCGACAAATCCATCCCCGAAGACGTCGCCTTCGCCGAATCCCGCATCCGCCGCGAGACCATAGCCGCCGAAGATATCCTGCACGACATGGGCGCGCTTTCGATCCTGTCATCCGACAGCCAGGCGATGGGCCGGGTGGGCGAGGTGATCATCCGCACCTGGCAAACCGCGCACAAGATGAAGGTGCAACGCGGAAGGCTCCCCGAGGAAACCGGGCAGAACGACAACTTGCGTGTCCGCCGCTATGTCGCGAAATACACAATCAACCCGGCGATCACCCACGGCATCAGCCGCCACATCGGCTCGGTCACCGAAGGCAAACGCGCCGACCTCGTGCTGTGGAACCCGGCGTTCTTCGGGGCCAAACCCGAGATGGTCCTGTTGGGCGGCATGATCACCATGGCCCAGATGGGCGACCCCAACGGCTCGATCCCCGTTCAGCCGATGTATTCGCGCCCGATGTTCGGGGCGTTGGGCCGGGCACGAGGGGCGACGACGGCCACCTTTGTCAGTCAGGCGGCACAGTCCGCTGGCATCGGTGCCGGGCTTGGGCTGGAAAAAACCGTTCTTGCGGTCCAGGGCACCCGAACCATCGGCAAAGCCGACATGATCCACAACAACGCCCGCCCGCACATCGAGGTGAACTCCGAAACCTACGAGGTTCGCGCCGATGGCGAGTTGCTGACCTGCGATCCGGCCGCAGAACTGCCGCTGGCGCAACGCTATTTCCTGTTCTGACCGGCCTCAAGAGGATACCGCATGTTGCCTGCCCGCTCTGTCCTGCGCCAGAATGCGACCGGGGCTGCCGACCATCTCACGCTGTCCTACGACAATCGCTTTGTGCGCCGCAAACGCCTGACCTGTGACAGCGGGGCCAGCGTGCTGGTGGACCTGCCGGAAACGACCAGCCTGAATGACGGCGACGCCTTGCTGACCGATGACGGGCAGAAACTGGCGATCATCGCCGCTCCTGAACCCGTGGTGATCATTACCGGCAACCTGCCTCGCCTCGCCTGGCACATCGGCAACCGCCATACGCCCTGCGAGGTGACGCCGACCCACCTGACCATCCGCCGCGATCCCGTGCTGGAACACATGCTGGCCCTACTCGGAGCGCAGACCACGCTGGCCCTCGCGGCTTTCCGACCGGAGGGCGGGGCGTACGGCCATGGCCGAACGCTTGGTCATTCGCATGACTGACATCACAGACCATTTGCGGCTGGTGCAATGGCTGTCGCCCGGCTTTCCGATCGGCAGTTTCGCCTATTCTCAGGGGTTGGAAACCGCCATTACCGCCCGCGCCGTCCATGATCTGCCCGGCCTGCAAGGCTGGATATCCCAAATCCTGACCACAGGTTCTGCCCGCACCGACGCCATCCTGCTGGCCCACACCCGCAAGGGCGCAGATGTGCGGGATCTTGCGCTCGCCCTTGCCTCCAGTGCCGAACGCCAGACCGAGATGATGGAGCAGGGCCGCGCCTTTGGCCAGACCATCGCGGCCATCACCGGAACCCCGCAACCCCTGCTGCCCTACGCGCTGGCAGTCGGCCACGCTACCCGGTTGTTGTCGGTCACCACGGCAGATGTGCTGACCCATTTCCTCATGGGCGCGGCCAGCCAGCTGACCTCGGTCGGCGTCCGGCTGATCCCTCTGGGCCAGACCAACGGCCAGCGCCTGCTGGCAAGCCTGACGCCGCTGATCGCCGACCTTGCCCCGCGCTATTCCACGCTGCCGTTGTCGGCCATCGGCACTGCCACCCTTGGCGCCGATCTCGCAGCGATGCAGCACGAAACCCTCGACATCAGGTTGTATCGCACATGACCCACCCCAATGGCCCCCTCCGGGTCGGCATCGGCGGCCCGGTCGGGGCAGGGAAAACGACCCTCACCGAACACCTGTGCCGCGCGTTGGCCCACCGATGCTCGATGGCGGTGATCACCAATGATATCTACACCCGCGAGGACGCCGACTATCTGACGCGCGTGCAAGTCCTGCCGGCTGCCCGCATCCGGGGCGTCGAAACCGGTGGCTGCCCGCATACCGCGATCCGCGAGGATGCCAGCATCAACCTTGCCGCCATCGCCGATTTGCGCGGTGCGTTCGGCGACCTCGACCTGATCCTGATCGAATCGGGCGGCGACAACCTCGCCGCCACCTTCAGCCCCGAACTTGCAGACCTGTCGATCTACGTCATCGACACCGCCGCAGGTCAGGATATCCCGCGCAAGAAGGGCCCCGGTCTGACCCGGTCCGATCTTCTGGTGGTGAACAAGACCGACCTTGCCCCGCATGTCGGTGTCGACCTGACCCTGCTCGAATCGGATACCCGGACCGCCCGCGGCAGCCGTCCCTATGTGATGGCCCGGCTGCGTCACGGCATCGGGATCGCCGAGATCGTGGCTTTCCTCGAACATGACGGCGGTCTGACCCTGCGCTGAGTCGCGCAAAACCCGCCTGAAATCGCGCGGATCGCCCGAATTCTTCGTAAAACTTGGGCTGGTTCGGTTCCTTCGCAGATAACGCGCCTGTGCTGTGCAACCGTTCATTGCCGCACCGCAGCACGCCCTTTCTGCTGACATTTGCAACGGTCGAATGGCCGCCAAGTCGGAATGTGCGTCGGCAACGCGGACAAAGCCTCCGCGACCATCGCACCGGGTGCAACCTTGGTTGCCGCCTCGAACGGCCCGCCGCGCCTTTGCAAAGAAAGCCGGACAGGGCAGGCGGCTTTGGGAACGGAAGATCAATGAATTTTCGCGAAATGATGGTCGGCGCGGGCCTTGGCCTGTCGCTGGCCGGGGCGACGGTGGCGCAGGGGACCATAAAGGTCGGCATGCTGAATTCGCTGTCGGGCACGATGGCGATTTCGGAAACCACGCTGAAAGACACCGTGCTGATGCTGATCGCCGAACAGAACGCCAAGGGCGGTTTGCTGGGCAAACAGCTTGAGGCGGTCGTGGTCGACCCTGCGTCCGATTGGCCGCTGTTCGCCGAAAAGGCGCGCAAACCGGTCACCGTGTCGGGGGTGGACGTGATGTTCGGCTGCCGGACCGCTGCGGTCTTATGTATCAACCGCAGCAAGTGCAAACTACACCTGACCGGCTGACTCCGCTAGTGTCCAGGGATGTTGGACACAACGATGGATAGCGCGCTGCCTAACCTTGGGCCGTAGATCATCCGGGGCGGGCTTGATGGCGTGGATCACGTCAACGCCTTACCGGTGCAGCGGGGGATTGATCCGGCAAGGCACCACGTTCCGCGCGCCATACCGCGCGATAGCTGCAAGTCACGCGAGATAGAGAAGATGATCCTGGAGGCGCTGAGGGATGGCCCCAAGCGGCCAGCGCAGATCGGGGCAGTGTCCATGGCGCGCAAACCGCACATCGCGCGTGTCAGGGCCATGATCAGGGTCTGCAAAGCTATCTGCAAGCTGCGGGATATCGGGGCCGTGGTGAGTGATGATG
>Ga0335397_10006795_pt1 | contig 14689 bp, 12 predicted proteins | sample MAT04_FD_205740 | JGI IMG/M metagenome (GOLD analysis project Ga0335397, IMG submission 205740) | Freshwater microbial communities from Lake Fryxell liftoff mats and glacier meltwater in Antarctica - MAT-04 (spades assembly) (version 2) ...
TGCAGCTGCGTGGCCTGTCGGCCAACAGCAGTTCGATGTGGCGCAGCAAAGCCACGATGCTGGCCTACGAGATGGCCGATCGCATGCGCGCCAACCGCGGCGCCGTGAGCAATGGCGACTACAACGCGCTGAGCGTGCCGCAGGTCATCAACAACTGCGGCAGCACCTCGTCGTGCGCCCCGGCGCGCATGGCGCTGCTGGACTACTCGCTGTGGAGCGCCACACTGGCAACGGAGCTGCCCGGCGGCACCGGCGTGGTTTGCCTCGACAGCTCGCCCGACGACGGCGACGCCAGTGCCGCCGCCTGCGACGGTGCCGGCAGCATGCTGGCGGTCAAGGTGTTCTGGTCCGAGCGCGGCAGCACGGCGCGCCTGGCGGTGGCGGTGCGGCCATGACGACGGCGCCGCAGCCCGCCGCGCCGGCCCGCCCGCAGGCCGGCATGTCGCTGGTCGAGCTGATGGTCGGCCTGGCCATCGGCCTGTTTGTGGTGGCGGTGATGAGTGCGGTCTACCTGGGCAGCCGCAGCACCTTTGTCGCGCAGGAGTCGGGCTCACGCCTGCAGGAGAACGGCCGCTTCGTGATGGACACCATCGCCAACGACCTGCGCATGTCCGGGTTTCGCGGCTGCCTGGGTGCCGAGCCGGTGGACAACACGCTGAACACCCCCACCGCGCTGCTCTACAACTTTGCCGAGCCGATCTGGGGATCGCACCACACCGGCGCGGCCTGGGCGCCGGCACTGAGCGCACCGGCCACGACGCTGGGCGCCTTGCCGGCCGGCGACGTGCTGGTGGTGCGCCGCCCCAATGGGCTGGGCTGGTCGCTGATCGCCGAGATGGCCAGCACCAGCGCCGCATTGACCATCACCCCGACGCCCAACTTCACGACCGGCGACCTGCTGGTGGTGGCCGATTGCGCCGGCGCCGCCGTGCTGCAGGCGACCAACGCTGCGCCCGGTACCGGCGGCAGCATCCAGCACATCACGGGCGGTGGTGCGGTGCCGGGCGTGGCGCGCAATGCGCTGAGCCGGGCCTATGCCAACGATGCGCGGGTCTGGCGCATGCAGACGCTGATCTACTACCTGGCCGCCAGCGCCCGCCGCAACGGCGAGGTGGCGTTGTGGGTCTATGCCAACCCGGCCTACGACGGTGCGGCCCAGGCCTCGGAGCTGGTGACCGGGGTCGAACGCATGGCGCTGACCTACGGCGTGGATACCGACGGCGACTTTGCGGCCGACCGGTTCCAGAGCGCCGACGCGGTGGCCAACTGGGGCCAGGTGGTGTCGGCCCGGGTCGAGCTGCTGCTGGTGGGTGGCAGCGACGCCCGTGCCACCGTCGTCCAGCCCTATGTCTTTGCCGGGCAGACCGTCACCCCCGGCGACCAGAAGCAGCGCAGCGTGATGTCGATGCTGGTGTCGCTGCGCAACGCGGTGCCATGAGATGACTCGACCCCCGTCCCTGCGGTCCCCGCGATCCCTGACAGCACCCCGTCCGGCGCCGCCGCGCCGCGTGGCCGCCGGGTTTTCGCTGCTGCTTATCCTGCTGATGATGGTCGTGTTGTCGATGCTGACGCTGGGCGCGATGAACAGCAGCATCGTGCAGGAGCGCATGGTGGGCAACGCGCGCGACCGCCACGTCGCGCTGCAGGCGGCCGAAGCGACGCTGCGGGACGCCGAGCTCGACATCGAGACCAACATCGACAGCAGCAGCGGTTTTGCCGAGGGCTGTACCGCCGGGCTGTGCATCCCGCCGTCGGACACCGCCAGCGGTCCGGTCTCGGCGCCGCTGTGGCAAGGCCTCAACTGGGCTGCCAGCGGTCGCGGGTACGGCAGCCGCACCGGTGCTGCAGCGCTGCTGGGCCCGGAAAACCTGGCACTGTCCGAGCAGCCGCGCTACATCATCGAACGCCTGCCCACGCTGCCCCCGGTATCGGGCGAAAGCGCCGGTTTCGGGGGTGGCTGGTCCAACTCGCCCACGGTTCACGCCCGGGCCTACCGCATCACGGTCCAGGCGTCGGGCATCCGCGCCGCCACGGTCGTGATGCTTCAATCGGTGTACGTCAAGCAATGAACACGAGCCTGAAAACGATGGAGTGGCGGGCTGTGCGCTGCCTGCTGGCGGCGCTGGTGACTGCGGCCCTGCCGACGGGTGTTGCGGCCCAGACGCTGAACTTTGCGACTTCGCCGCTGTTCCTGGGCACGTCCGTCAAACCGAACGTGCTGGTGGTCTACGACAACTCGCAGTCGATGGACGGCACCATGGCCGGCAAGTTGATCGCCGGTGACGATGTCAACACCCGCGGCAACATCGCGCGCTCGGTGCTGCGCAGCACCATCACGTCGTACCGCACCCAGTTCCAGTGGGGGCTGGCGAGCTTCGGCTTGTCGGGCAATAGGCTCTACACCACCTACCCGTACTACTTCGGCACGGACGCGCAGGTGGTCTTCACCAACGATTGTGTCGCCGGTATCTCGGCCAGCAACGGCTACCTGCGTTGCATCGACAACCCGCAAACAGGCAATGGGTTCAACTTCATCACCTATGCGGTGTCTGGCGACGACCCGTCGATCAACGACGTGCTGTATGCGGGCGATTTCGGCGACCAGCTCTGGGGCATCGGCGTCAATGGCTCGACCCAGTACCAGGTCTTCCAGAACCACGACAACAGCACGGCCTGGTCGGGTGGCAACTTCGGTGGCGGGCTGGGCACCTGGACCTTCACCCCGACCGACGCCGGCTTTCTGCCATCGACGCCGCCCTACCGACGCATCTTCTGGCTCAAGCGTGCCTGGGGCTACAACGCCGACATCACCGGCGCCGGTGTAGTCAACGAGGCCGTGGCGGCCGATGGCGCCGCGCACTACAACAACCTGATGGCGCTGCTGGCCAGCGAGACCAACGGCGGCACCGGCGAGCTGAAAAACGCCGCCGTCTTCACGCCGCTGGCCGGCACGCTGGGCACGGTCAAGGACTACTTCGCCAACACCGTGGCTGGCAAGCCCACGCCGATCAGCCAGTCCTGCCAGCGCAACTTCGTGCTGCTGGCGACCGACGGCAACCCCACCGGCAGGACCAACGGCAGCATGTACACGCTGGCTGAAATGGCCAACATCTACAACCCGCTGACCACCAGCTGGACCTTCGGCACCGCCTCCAGCGATGTCTTTACCCGGGTCACGGCGCTGCGCACCACGGCCTACGGCGGGCGCAACTACGACGTGCAGACCTATGTGGTGGGTCTGGGCGATTCGGTGGCCAATGTCAGCTCGGTGGCAGCGCTGAACCAGATGGCGTTGCTGGGCGGTACCGACCAGGCCTTTCTGGCCAGCGACCAGGCCGCGCTGTCGGCGGCGTTCCGCACGATCGCGGTGGACATCATCTCGCGCACCGCGGCGGCGTCGTCGGTGTCGCTCAACTCCGGCTCGTGGAACACCGGGGCCAAGGTCTACCAGGGGCGGTTCTCCAGCAGCGACTGGTCGGGCCAGTTGCTGTCGTTCCCGCTGGGCAACAGCGGTCAGCCCAGCAACACCGCCGACTGGGACGCCGCGCAGCGGGTCAGCAACCAGCACTGGAGCACCGGCCGCCAGATCCTGACCTACAAGGCCTCGGCCGGCCTGGGTGCACGCGGCGTGCCGTTCCGCTGGCCGGCCAATGCCGGCGCGCCGGGCGCGGGCGAGATCGACAGTGGCCTGGTCACCGCGCTCAACAAAAACGCGTCCGGCACGGTGGACAACTTCGGCGTGCAGCGCTTGGAATTTTTGCGCGGCAACGCCGACCGTGAAGAGCGCAATTGCCCAGGCTGTGCCGCACCGGTGCTGCGCAGCCGGGCCACGTCGGTGCTGGGTGACATCGTCAACTCGGCGCCGATGTACGTGGGCGGCGCCACCGGCGACTTTCGCGACACGATGGAGTCGGGCCGCTATTCGACCTACGCCACGTCCCGGGGCGCACAGTCGCCGGTGATCTATGTCGGCGCCAACGACGGCATGCTGCATGCGTTCTCGGCGGGTACCGGCAGCGAGTTGTTTGCCTACGTGCCCTGGGCGGTGCGCAACCGGCTCAGCAACCTGACCAACAACCCCTACACCCACCAGTACACGGTGGATGGCTCGCCGTCGGTGGGCGATGTCTATTACGGCGGCGCCTGGCGCAGCGTGCTGGTCAGCGGGATGAACGCCGGCGCACCGGGCCTGTTTGCGCTGGACGTGAGCGCGCCGGCCAACTTCACCGAGGCCAACGCGGCGCAGGTGGTGCGCTGGGAGATCGGCGACAGTGACGCCGACGTGGGCTACATCTTCGGCCGGCCGCTGCTGGTCAAGATGCGTGACGGCCGCTGGCGCGCCATCGTCGGCAACGGCTACAACAGCGCCAACGGCCGTGCCGTGCTGCTGATGGTGGACGTGGAGACCGGCGCCGTCAGCCGCATCGATACCGGCGTGGGCACGGCGGGCGCACCCAACGGGCTGTCGGCGGTGGCGGTGGTGTCGAGCACCGACAACGGCGTGGCCGACACCGTGTATGCCGGCGACCTGTACGGCAACCTCTGGAAGTTCGACCTCAGCGCCACCAACGCCGCCGGCTGGAAGGTGGCCTACGGCAGTGCCGGCGCCTGGTCACCGCTGTTTACCGCGGCCGCCGGCCAGGCCATCACGGCGCGGCCCGACGTCACCCGGTTCCCCAAGGGCGGCTACCTGGTGGCGGTGGGCAGCGGGCGGTATGTGGACATCACCGACAACGCGGCCGGCAGCACCCAGGCCATCTACGGCGTCTGGGACAACGGCGCGCCGGTGACGCTGGCCAACCTGCAGACGCAGAGCATCGTCAGTACCGCGGTGGGCGGCAGTGGCAGCACCTACCGGCTCAGCACCCATGCGGTCGGGCCGGCCACCGACGCGGCCATTGCCGGCGACAACGCCGTCAGCCTGGCGGACTACTACAGCCTGAAAAAGGGCTGGAAGCTCAGCCTGCCCAGCAGCGGCGAGCGGGTGGTGACCGAGGCGGCGATCCGCAACGGCCGGGTGGTGATCTCCAGCCTGATCCCCAGCACGGTGGTGTGCTCGTACGGCGGCGACGGCTGGATCATCGACGTCGATGTGGTCACCGGCAACCGCACGGCGGCGCTCGACACCAACAACGACGGCGTGATCAACAACGCCGACTACCTGAACGGCTCGAGGGTGTCGGGCGTTCAGGTGGGTGCCGTGCCGGCTGCGGCCACCATCATGCGTGGCAGTGGTGCCCAGCGGGCGCTGGAGTTCAAGATGATCAACACCTCCAGCGGCACCATCGTGCGGGTGCCCGAAGCCGGCAATCCGGTCAATTCACGCCGTTCGGCCTGGGAGCAACTCAAATGACAGCGATTTCCACCCGCGTACGGGGTGCGCTGCTGGCTGGTCTGGCCGCGCTGGCGACCGCTGGCGCCGGCCCGGCACAGGCGACCGCAGTGGCGGCGGGGGCCACTGCCAGCACTGGCAACGGCGCCGGCAGCGGCCCGCCCGTTCGGCGCTACGTTCCATCGGCGCCCGCACCCGGCGCCGACGCACCCACGCTGGAGCTGGTCAACGCCCGCATCGACGCCGTCGATGCCGAAGCCCAGGCCATCACGGTGCGCGGCAAGCCGGTGCCTTTGCACCCGACCCGGTTGCGGGTGGTGGGGCCGGGCGGCCAGGCACTGTCGGGCGCACGTGCGCTGCGGCCCGGCATGCAGGTGCGCTTTGCGCTGGAGCCTGAATTGCGCGTTGGCCGTGCCGCCGCTGCCGGCGCACCGCAGCCCGCTGCCGGCGCCGATGCCAGGCCTGCAGCGCGGCCCATCGTGCTCATCTACATCGACAGCCAGCCATGACCACCCGACGCACCCCCGGTTTCACGCTGATCGAGCTGATGATCGCGCTGGCGGTTGCCGCGATCCTGGCCTCGGTGGCCTACCCGTCCTACCTCAGCCAGGTGGCCAAAGGCCGGCGCGCCGACGGCAAGCAGGCGCTGGTCGAGCTGGCGCAGAAGCTGGAGCGTTTCTACACCGAGCGCGGCACCTACGCCGGCGCCACGCTGGGCGGCGCGGGCGGGCTCTACCCGGCGGTCTCGCCGGGTGGTTTTTATGCGCTGGCGATCAGCAGCCAGACTGCCGATGGTTTTGTCATCGCGGCCACGCCAAGCGGCAACCAGGTGGGCGATGCCTGCAGCACGCTGGGCTACAACCAGCTGGGAGACCGCACCGTGGGCAACGGGGCAACGATGACCGTGGACCAATGCTGGTGAACGGCAAGCGAACGGGGCAGCGCGGGATGCGCTGACCGACGGGAGGGGGTGTCGCGAGGGCGGTCGCCGGTCCAGGCTCAGGGTTTGCCCGTGCTTGCGGGGGCCAGCCAACCTGGGGCACCATTCGGCCGGCCAAACTTGAATTCAGCTAACTGAACCAGGTGGGGCGTCAACCCCAACGGGTGCGGTCTGATCCGCCCCGGCAACCGGCCTCCCCACCGTGCTCACTGGTCCCGCCACTTCGGCCGCAAACGCGCCTGCGCTGGTGCCCGCCGTGGTTCGGGCGCTGGCCTTGCTCGAACGGCTGGCCCAGCAGCGCCAGCCGATGAGCATGGCCCGCCTGGCCACCGATCTGGCGCTGCCCAAGAGCAGCGTGCATGGCCTGTGCAGCACCCTGCTGTCGCTGGGCTACCTGCGACGCCAGGCCGATGGCGGCCTGTCGATCGGCCCCCGCGTGATGAACCTGGCCGAGGCCTTTGTCACCGGCACCGACGTGGCGCGTGAGTTCGACGCGCTGTGGTTGTCCGCCGCACCGCAGGAGGCACCGGACGAGACCGTGCTGCTGTCGGTGCTGGACGGCAACGATGTGGTCTACCTCGCCGCGCGCAACGGTACCCGGCCGCTGGGGCTGGCTTTCACGCCCGGCATGCGCCTGCCGGCCCATCTGGCAGCCACCGGCCGGGCGATGCTGGCGTATCTGGCGCCCGCGCTGCCGCCGCGTACTGCCGACGCCAGTGCCGACGCCAGTGCCGATGCCAAGGCCGACGCCGACGCCGATGCCGCCGCCGGCCCGCTGGCCGCCATGACGCCGCGCAGCCTGACCACGCCTGCCGCGCTGGCGGCCGAGCTGGCGCTGACCCGGCAGCGCGGCTACAGCGTGGACGACGAGGGTGTGCGGCTGGGGCTGTTCTGCATGGCTGCGCCGGTGTTTGATGCCAGCGCCCGGCCGGTGGCCGGTATTGGCATGTGTCTGAACAAGGCCACGCTGGACGATGCCGACCTGGCGCGCCAACAACAACGCGTGGTGGCCATTGCAAACGCGCTTTCCCATCGGCTGGGCGGCGAATCGCCGGCCTGGGCGGCTTCCTCCTTCAAACCGGCAACGTCGGCATGAACCCCAGCGACATCATTCTCGAAACCCGTGAGCTGACCAAGGAGTTCAAGGGCTTCGTGGCCGTCAGCAAGGTCAACCTGCAGGTCAAGCGCGGCAGCATCCATGCGCTGATCGGGCCCAACGGCGCCGGCAAGACCACCTGCTTCAACCTGCTGACCAAGTTCCTGATCCCGACGGCGGGCCAGATCCTGTTCGAGGGCCAGGACATCACCGCCGAGGCGCCGGCCCATATCGCCCGGCGCGGGGTGATCCGCTCGTTCCAGATCTCGGCGGTGTTTCCGCACCTGACCGTGCTGGAAAACGTGCGGGTGGCGCTGCAGCGCAAGCTGGGCAACTCGTTTGTGTTTTGGCGCTCGGAGCGCTCGCTCGACGCCCTCAACAGCCGGGCGAGGGACCTGCTGGCGGCGGTGGACCTGGAGAAATACGCTGGTCTGACGGCGGTCGAGCTGAGCTACGGCCGCAAGCGGGCGCTGGAGATCGCCACCACCCTGGCGATGGACCCCAAGCTGATGCTGCTCGACGAGCCCACCCAGGGCATGGGCCTGGAGGACGTGGACCGCATCAAGCAACTGATCAAGAAGGTGGCGGCCGACCGCACCGTGCTGATGGTCGAGCACAACATGAGCGTGGTCTCCAGCATCGCCGACACCATCACCGTGCTGCAACGCGGTGCCACGCTGGCCGAGGGGCCGTATGAGGTGGTCAGCAAGAACCCGGCAGTGATCGAGGCCTACATGGGCAGCGCGCAGACCGAGCTGGTTGGGGCCCACTGACATGGCAACCCGTTTTCTCGAAGTCAAAGGCTTGCACGGCTGGTACGGCGAGTCGCATGTGTTGCACGGCGTTGACTTCCATGTCGACGAGGGCGAGGTGGTGACGCTGCTGGGCCGCAACGGCGCCGGCCGCACCAGCACGCTGCGCGCGATCATGGGCTTGATCGGCCGGCGCACCGGCTCGGTTCAGATCCGTGGCCAGGAGACGGTGGCCATGGCCACCCACCGCATCGCCCGGCTGGGCATCGGTTACTGCCCGGAAGAGCGTGGCATCTTCTCCAGCCTGTCGGCCGAGGAGAACCTGATGCTGCCGCCGCAACTGGCCGAGGGCGGCATGAGCGTGGCCGACATCTACAAGATGTTCCCCAACCTGCAGGAGCGGGCGCAAAGCCAGGGCACGCGCCTCTCAGGCGGCGAGCAGCAGATGCTGGCGGTGGCGCGCATCCTGCGCACCGGCGCCCGGCTGCTGTTGCTGGACGAAATATCGGAAGGCCTGGCGCCGGTGATCGTGCAAAAGCTCGCCGAGATGGTGATGTCGCTGCGCCGCCAGGGCTACACGATCGTGATGGTGGAGCAGAACTTCCGCTTTGCCGCGCCGCTGGCCGACCGCTTCCTGGTGATGGAGCACGGCGAGGTGATTCAGGAGTTTACCCAGGCCGAACTGCCGTCGCGGCTGGATCGGCTGCACGAGTACCTGGGCGTCTGACCGGCGCCCGCATCCCTTTTTCCCTCTAGGAGATCCCATGTTCAAGCTCAATAAATTGTCCGCCGCCTGCGCCCTGGTCGCGTCGGCCCTGCTCGGTGCCGTGGCCCCGGCCCAGGCCCAGTTCTCGGGCGACACGATCAAGATCGGCATCGTCACCGACATGTCAGGCCTGTACGCCGACATCGACGGCCCGGCCGGTGTCGAGGCCATCAAGATGGCGGTGGCCGAGATGGGCGGCATGATCAACGGCAAGAAGATCGAGGTGCTGTCGGCCGACCACCAGAACAAGGCCGACGTGGCCGCCGGCAAGGCCCGCGAGTGGTTCGACACCCAGGGGGTGGACCTGCTGATCGGCGGCACCAACTCGGGCACCAACCTGGCCATGGCCAAGGTGGCGGTCGAGAAGAAGAAGGTCTTCATCTCGGTGGGTGCGGCCACCTCGGCCCTGACCAACGACCAGTGCAACCCCTACACCGTGCATTGGGCCTACGACACCGTGGCGCTCGCCAAGGGCACCGGCAATGCGGTGGTCAAGGCTGGCGGCAAGACCTGGTACTTCCTGACGGCCGACTACGCCTTCGGCGCTGCGCTGCAAAACGACACCTCGGCCGTGGTCAAGGCAGCGGGCGGCACCATCGTCGGGTCGGTCAAGCACCCGCTGGCGGCCAGCGACTTTTCGTCGTTTCTGCTGCAAGCGCAGGCCAGCAAGGCGCAGATCCTGGGCATGGCCAACGCCGGCGGCGACACCATCAACACCATCAAGGCGGCCAACGAGTTCGGCATCACCAAGACGATGAAGCTGGCCGGCCTGCTGATCTTCATCAACGACATCCACTCGCTGGGCCTCAAGACCACGCAAGGCATGTACCTGACCGACAGCTGGTACTGGAACCGTGACGCCGAGACCCGGGCCTGGAGCCGCAAGTTCTTCGAGAAGATCAAGCGCATGCCCTCGTCGATCCAGGCCGGCGACTACTCGGCCGCGCTGAACTACCTGCAGGCCGTCAAGGCCGCCGGCACCGATGACGCCGACAAGGTGCTGGCGCAGATGAAAAAGACCAAGGTCAACGACATGTTTGCCAAGGGCGGCTACATCCGCGAGGACGGCCGCATGGTGCACGACATGTACCTGATGCAGGTCAAGGCACCCGCCGAGTCGACCGAACCCTGGGATTACTACAAGGTGGCCGAGGTGATCAAGGGCGACGCGGCCTGGACCACCAAGGCCGAGAGCAAGTGCGCTGCCTGGAAGTGACCCGGCCCCCGGCGGGTGGCCGCCGGGTGACAGCGGCCTGATCAACGGCGAGTAGGCGATGGAAATCTTCGGAATACCCCTGCAGGCCTTCCTGGGCCAGCTGATGCTGGGCCTGGTCAACGGCTCGTTCTACGCCATGCTCAGCCTGGGCCTGGCGGTGATCTTCGGCCTGCTGGGCATCGTCAACTTCGCCCACGGTGCGCTCTACATGATGGGTGCGTACGTGGCCTGGCTGTGCCTGGAAAAGTTCGGCATCAACTTCTGGGCCGCGCTGGTGATTGCGCCGCTGGTGGTGGGTGCGCTGGGCGTGCTGGTCGAGCGCACCATGCTCAAGCATCTCTACAAGATCGACCCGATCTACGGCCTGCTGCTGACCTTCGGCCTGGCGCTGATTGCCGAGGGCATCTTCCGTGACCAGTTCGGTGTGTCGGGCCAGCAGTACCCGGTGCCCGAGGCGCTGCAGGGCGCAACCAACCTGGGCTTCATGGTGCTGCCCAATTACCGGGGCTTCGTGATCGGGGCGTCGCTGGTGGTGTGCCTGTCGACCTGGTACGTGATCGAGCGCACCCGGCTGGGCGCCTACCTGCGCGCCGGCACCGAAAACCCGGCGCTGGTGCAGGCCTTCGGCATCAACGTGCCGATGATGGTGATGCTGACCTACGGTGCCGGCGCCGGCCTGGCCGCGCTGGCCGGCGTGCTGGCTGCGCCGGTGATCCAGATCACGCCGCTGATGGGCAGCAATTTGATCATCGTGGTGTTTGCGGTGGTGGTGATCGGCGGCATGGGCTCGATCCTGGGCTCGATCCTGACCGGCCTGGCGCTGGGCCTGATCGAGGGCCTGACCAAGGTGTTTTATCCCGAGGCGTCCAGCATCGTGGTGTTCGTGATCATGGCCATCGTGCTGATGATCCGGCCGGCCGGCTTGTTCGGCAAGGAGAAGTGATGAGCGGTGCGGGTGTCGAAAGTGCAGCCGGAAACGCGGCCGGGATCGCGGCCAAGCGCAAGGCCGCCGAGATAGCCACTGAGCTGGCCGACCCGATGGCCGGCCACCACGCCGCGATGACCCAACGCGGCCGCTGGGCCTGGGGTATCGCGTTGGCGATTTTGGTGGCTGCACCCTTCATCGGCCTGTACCCGGTCTTCATGATGAAGGCGATGTGCTATGCCATCTTTGCCTGCGCCTTCAACCTGTTGCTGGGCTTCACCGGCCTGCTGTCGTTCGGCCATGCGGCCTACCTGGGCGCGGCGGCTTACGCCACCGGCTGGTTGATCCGCTCGGCCGGCTGGCCGCCCGAAGCCGGCTTGCTGGCGGGCATGGTCATCGGCGCCGGGCTGGGGCTCGCGGTCGGCCTGATCGCGATCCGCCGGCAGGGCATCTACTTCGCGATGATCACGCTGGCGATGGCGCAGATGATCTACTTTGTCTGCCTGCAGGCACCGTTCACCGGCGGCGAGGACGGCCTGCAAGGCGTGCCACGCGGCGCATTGCTGGGCGGGCTGATCCCGCTCAAGAGCGATGTGACGTTGTACTACTTCATCCTGGCGGTGTTTGTCGCGGTGTTCCTGGCCATCATCCGCATCGTGCACAGCCCCTACGGCCAGGTGCTCAAGGCGATCCGCGAAAACGAGCCGCGTGCGGTCTCGCTGGGCTACGACGTCGACAAGTACAAGCTGCTGGCGTTTGTGCTGTCCACCGCGATTGCCGGGCTGGCCGGCTCGCTCAAGACGCTGGTGCTGGGCTTTGCCACGCTCAGCGACGCCCACTGGTCGCTGTCCGGCGAGGTGGTGCTGATGACGCTGCTGGGCGGCATGGGCACCTTTGCCGGCCCGGTGATCGGCGCCTTCACCATCATCGGCCTGCAAGACTACCTGGCCGACCGGGTCGGCTCCTGGGTCACGGTGATCATCGGCGTGATCTTTGTGGTGTGTGTGCTGGCCTTCCGCAAGGGCTTTGTCGGCGAGCTGATCGCGTGGCAGCAGCGCAGGGGCAAGGCGGCGGGCTGAGTGTCGGGCCGGCTCCGGTCCGTGATCGGGGCAACGCTAGGGGTGGGATGCGGCGGCTCTGGATCGGGTAAAACAACGGCGGCAGGTCGGAATTGACACCCGGCGTTCGACGGCCAGTGCGAGGTCCGAAGCCGCCGGGTGACCGGCTGCCTCCGTGTCACCCGCCCTTGTCCTGCGCGGACAAGCGCTCCTTCTCTACCTCCGGCATCCGGTCACCCGACGCCTTCGACCCGGCATCACCGTGGTTTGGCTCGGTTTTCAGACCTTACCACCACAGGCCGGGGCTATTGATAGGCAGCCTGACTCGACGTCTTTTGGACGCTGCAATCGACCTGCAAGCCCGCGCGCCTGAGCAATTCGGAGGCGGGCACACCCAGCGCCCGCGAGACCTTGCTCAGGTTGACCAGGGTGAGGTTGTGCTCCCCGCGCTCGATGCCACCCAGGTAAGACCGGTCGATTTCGGCGCGGCCAGCACTGACGCTAATGGCGATGCGCTGACCTAGCAGTGGACGCTGGTCAGCAAGCCGAATGGCAGCACCTCCAAGCTGAGCGATTTGCCTGCGGTTACGCCGACTCTGCTGCTGGACCTGGCTGGCACCTACGCGCTGTCTCTGGTCGTCAACGATGGCAAGGCCTCCAGCACGGCCAGTGCCGTCACGCTAACCGCAGAGGTCGCCAACGCCGCGCCCGTGGCCAACGCCGGACCGGCGCAGAGCATTGTTGCGGGCAGTGCTGTAACCCTGGACGGCAGCACCAGCCCGGATGCCAACGGCGACGTACTGACCTACGCCTGGACGCTGACAAGCAAGCCTGGCGGCAGCACGGCAAGTCTTGGCGGAGCAAATTCAGCCAAACCAACCTTCACGGCAGACATCGCCGGCAACTACGTGGCGTCTCTGGTCGTCAATGATGGATCGCTGAGCAGCGCGGCGGCGTCGGTGACCGTGACTGCCGCTGTGGCCAACGTCGCGCCGGTGGCCAATGCCGGCGTTGCGCAAAACGTGAGCACCGGATCAGTCGTGACCTTGGACGGCAGCACCAGCTCGGACGCCAACGGCGATGCGCTGACCTACGGCTGGACGCTCACCAGCAAGCCTGCGGGCAGCACTGCGGTGCTGTCGTCGTCAACCTCGGCTAAACCCACATTCACGGCGGATGCTGCAGGCAGCTACGTCGCCAGCTTGACGGTCAATGACGGCAAGCTCAGCAGTGCTGCGGCGACGGTGATTGTGAGCGCGGCGGTGGCCGACGTGGCGCCGGTGGCCAATGCGGGTGTTGCGCAACAAGTTGTTGCCGGGGCCGTGGTTGTTCTGGACGGCACGGGCAGCTCGGATGCCAATGGGGATGTACTCAGTTACGTTTGGATTTTGACCAGCAAGCCCGCCACAAGCGTGGCCAGCCTGTCCTCGACAACGGCATCGAAGCCGACCTTCACGTCTGATATCCCCGGTGTCTATGTTGCAACATTGACGGTCAACGACGGGCGGGTCAGCAGCGCGGCAAACACCGTGACGGTGACGGCAACGCCAGCTATGCCGGCTGTCATTGCTGGAAATGTCTATATCCAAGATTTTCCGTCTGGGCCTTTCAACCTTGTCAACCTCGCTACCGGGGCCCTGACATCGCAATTGTCGGTGGCATGCGGCGGCATATCTGCTGCCACCGTGGCGCTGGATGGCGTTGCGGTCGGCACGAGGTCCGATGGATCGGTTGTCCAGTTCGATCCTGTCAGCGGCAAGTGCCTGGCTTTCTTCACGGCGCCGGAATGGATAGACAGTTTTGCAGCCGCTCCCGATGGAACCTATTTAGGCCAAAGCCAGCAGACCTTTTTCGGCGCGAAGCAGATCTACCGATTCAGCGCCACCGGGGCTGTGCTTTCCAAGGTCGCGCTCGGCGGCGTGGGATCGTTGGGCGGCCTTTCGTTTGCGCCTAACGGGCAGCTCTACGGTGTTGGTTTTTCCGGGTGGTTCCGTTTGGATCCAATTACCGCTTCGGCCACGCTAGTGTCCGGAGTGGGTCAGTTGCAATTGTCAGAGGTCTGCATAGATAGCGTCGGCATCGCTTACGGGCATTCATTCGGCGTCTTGTACCGGTACAACGCTGTGACAGGGGTGTTGCTGAGTTCGCTGACGCTGCAGCGCGATCTGGGACTTGGCGCGGTTGTGTGCCGATAGTGCGGCGCTGGACGGTTGACGGCACGGTGGTGGGATTTAACCGGGCTGCTTGCCGTATCGCCGGCATGGCCAAGAGGCGGCTGAAGGGCCCTTGCCGCCGCCTGACAGCGCTGCTAGCATGTTTCATGTAACGCAACGCCCAACCGCGCCTTGACCACCTCCACTGCCGAGCGCGTCCAGAAGCACCGACTAGCCTTACGTGCCGCCGGGCTGCGGCCAGTGCAGATCTGGGTGCCCGACACCCGGCGCCCGGGCTTTGCGGCGGAATGTCGCCGCCAGTCGTTAAGCCTGGCGGCGGACGCCGCCGCCCGGGCCGACGAGGCGGCGCTGCACGCTTTGCTGGACCGGGTGACTGACACCAACGGCTGGCGCTGAGCGCACGGGCGTTGTCGCCATGCGGCGCGGCGAC
>Ga0335397_10006797_pt1 | contig 14685 bp, 13 predicted proteins | sample MAT04_FD_205740 | JGI IMG/M metagenome (GOLD analysis project Ga0335397, IMG submission 205740) | Freshwater microbial communities from Lake Fryxell liftoff mats and glacier meltwater in Antarctica - MAT-04 (spades assembly) (version 2) ...
TTGGACTATTTTGCCGAACTTCCCAAGTCCATTCTGGGGTTAATGGGAAAGTATTCGCCTTCTCTCGAAGTGCAGACTGCCTAACCGTTAATCCCGCTCTAAATCTTTTTCTGAAAAGCTATAGTAAGATGATATGAATAAAGTTATCCTCATGAAAGTGAGAATAACTTCCACGGTTGAATATATTATATCGCTTGCGGCGAAAATGTACGGCTGTCAATCTGAGTTCTTTATTGATCTCAGATATAAATCCTCAACTTTTTTTCTAGCCCAGGGTGTCCTTCGCAAAAACTTCAGGCTGGATTTGATACTTGGGTCATCTGTAAAGCATTTGATTGCAATGCGCCTTCCTAATTCCGCCCAGCCATGTTTTTCCACCAGTTGGGTCAGGATCTCTTCAAGCGTAATGCCGTGCAGGGCATTATTGGGTTGTTCATTTGTCATGTAATTCAGCCTTTATTCAAATTTATTTATTGGTTAGCAGAGAAAAGAATCATTCTACCGGGTGATATAATTTACATTGTCAGAATTAAATTGTGTCTTTGCTTTGACTCTATCATAAGTGAAGACTAAGAACATTTCAGCCAAGATCAACTCTGTTGGTTTTTGGAAAGGAGCTAAACATGGCTAATAAAGAGCAAGGAAAAGGCAAGGATAAAGATAAAAAAAAGAAGAAGAAACAAGAGAAACCAAAGAAGTAAATTGTAATATACATCCCCCAAGCCGGTTTGACTTGGGGGATGTTCTTTTTTATTTCGGGCGCGCGGCAGAATAATTAGAATTATCTTCGCACTTTTTGCCAGACTTCAAAATCATGGTCTTCTTCGAAGACGTTTTCAATAGGTGCACTTCTGAGATATGTTACCAGATCGCTGTGTTCCTTCAGCCTTCTGGTAATTTCTCCGATGACCCTCAGGGATGGTTGTTCATGTTGAGAATATTCGATGAGCGCTTGAACATAAAGCCCTTGATATTCCTGTACCAGCATGAGCATAAACTCATGCGTATTGAATAAATCGTCTGGCATCATGTCGATGATCCTGGGGTAGATTTCTTCCAATTTGTCAAGAATGGACACAGGCATAAACTTCCTTTAGCGCATCAATCCCGCTTCCTTCACAATTCTTGGCACGATCTCTTCCCAGCCGACCGCCATGAGATGAATCCCATGCACACCCTGCTTGGTCTTGATTTTTTCGATCAGCTCTAGCGTGATCTGTACGCCTTCTTCTTGTTCATTGCCTTTATTCTTGGCATCTTCCATGCGCTTGAGGATTTTCTCAGGGACGAATACGCCCGGCACTTTATTATTCATGTAAGCGGCGGTCTTGTAATTCTTGAGCGGCGTGATGCCGACCATAATGTAGACCTTGTCTAAAATATTTCGTTTTGCAATTTCGTTCAGCCATTCATCCAGCGCGTCGGCATCCAGAACCACATTGGTTTGGAAGAACTGCGCGCCCGCGTTGACTTTCTTCTGCTCGCGCAATGCCTGAAATTTCATGTTGGATGCAAATGGAGAAGCCGCCGCGCCGAGGAAATATTGCGGGGGAGTTTTGATCTCGCGTCCGTCGAGGTATTTGCTTTCATCGCGCAAGCGCCGCAGGATCCACAACATTTGGACGGAATCCATATCCATGATGTCCATCCGTCCACGCGGAGTTGTCCCGAGCGCCATGCTGTCACCTGTGATGCACAAAATATTACGCATTCCCAGAGCCGCCGCGCCGATCACTTCAGATTGCATCCCCACGCGTGTGCGGTCACGCGCCGCGATCTGCATCACGGGTTCTGCGCCAAGTTCCAGCGCCAGCTTACTACATGCCAATGAAGACATGCGCGGAGTTGCCGATGGATTATCTGTGAAGTTGATCGCCGCCACATAAGGCTTGAGCAACTCTATGTTCTCTTTTAGTTTATTGGTGTTGACCGAAATGGGGGGCGCTATCTCTGCCGCGACAACGAACTCACCGGCTTTCAACCTGCGCTCAAGTTCAGAGGTTGGCTCGGTATATTTGGGTGCATGATATTGCGAGTCGCCTTGCCACCACGCGGGTTGTCGAATGGGTCTAAAGATGGAATCCAATGTCTTCGAAACAGAACCAGCCTCACGCTGCGTCAGACCCGTGATGATATTCTTCGCGCCAATTTTTTTTGCCTGATCGTAAACATCGCCCCACGAATCCGTCCCGGCTTTATCCCAATCGAGTGGCGGTAAAACTTCCAGTAATAATTCCTCCCGCCCGTACTTAAAAGAACGCTCAAAAATTTTATACCAAATGCATGGACGGGTTTCGTCAACATAACATTTTTCAGGAGTTGACCCGCCGCATGGTCCATTCCGTAAACCTTTCGGGCATTCCATCGGGCAAATCAGCGCGGTTTCTTGCAGAAGGCAGTTGCCGCACATGCGACAGCCAAATAGCGGACCCTTTACTGCGATCTCTATTTTTGCGAGCGCGCGCTTCTTGAATGGCTCGCGTTTGAACGGCATGAATGGTGGCTGCCACCGACGACCTGGCGTAAAGACGGGCATGGAATGTCTCCTGTAAAATTATATATAATTTTACACACAACCATGACTTTTGAGAAGGCTATTATTTGCAAAGCATAACGGTATAATTTTGGGATGAAACGTTTTTGGATATTAATCCCGCTTCTTTTTTTGACCCTGAACCTGATTCCGTCCGAACAGGCTGGTGCGCGTCCCGCGCATTTTTCTCCCAACCTCACAGCCTCTGAGTTGATCGTCGAAGTAAATGACCTGCGCGCCGCCAAAAATTTACCGCCGTATAAAACAAATTCGATCCTGATGACGATTGCCCAATCTCATGCAGATTACATCGCCAGCGTGGGGGTGCTGACTCATTTTGATGCGAATGGTGCGCCACCTTTTCGGCGCGCTGTTACAGCGGGATATTCTGTCGCGGGTGATCTCTCGCAAGGCGGCTTGTTTTTTGAAAATATCGGGTTTGGCCCAGCGTTGACGGTTTCTGGCATGGTCAGCATCTGGCAGGCTGACGCTGACGACTTGAAGAACCTGATCTCGGCTGACCTAAAAGATGTCGGCGCAGGGGTGGCAGTTGTGGGCAGCGTAACCTATTATGTGCTGGATGTAGGCGCGTCGACAACTGACTCTGCCACTCCGTCTGCCACAGTCACACCATTAACTGGTACGCAACCAGCCGCAGTGGTCATAAGCACACCGTTGGAAGATGGCAGGGTCTATCATGTGGTACGGGCAAATGAAGCGTTGTGGAGTATTGCAATCAGCTACAACACAACGGTTGAAAACCTCAAATTTTTGAACCGTCTTGCAACCAATGATATATATGAAGGACAGAAACTTCTTATCCGTGAACCTGAAGTAAAAACAGCCACGCCGACAGTTATGGTTACAGCCACATTTGGGATTCCAACTTCCACAGCCACGCATCCTGTGACGCCGACTGTAACATCCACCGTCACGCCGTTGCCTGCGCCGCCGACCTCGCGTCAAAGCGGAGGAATAGCGGCGGGCGGCATCATTTTGGCCGCGTTGATCGCCGCTGGCGTTGGGGCATGGTTTGGCAGTAAAAAATCGATTCGGAAATAGTCAAATCCCTGTTACCATTGGGAATAGTTCGGCGGCGTAATGCTGACGCCGCTATTGGGTCGTATTCCTTCGTAAACAGAAATTGTAAACAAAAGGAGAAGCCATGAAAGCGTATGTCATGATCAAGATCCATGCGGGTGAAGTCAAGGATGTAGTTGTCCATCTTCGTAAGGTCAAGGGTGTTGTTGAAGCCCATATGACATTTGGTCCGTACGATGCAGTGGCTGTTGTGGAGACGAGTGATATTGCCGAACTCGGCAGGATCACTGCGCTGGAGATTCAACCCATCTCCGGTGTTGAGCAAACCCTTACCTGTCTCGCTGTTGACGTGTAAATTAATCGGTCATTGTATATTGGCTGATGGGCTGGCGATAAGCCAGCCCATTTTTTGCGCTTTCAGCCACGAGAGTGACCATAGCGGCGAATCGCACCTCACTCGATTCCTAGTAAAATAAGCGAAGTTTATCCATGAGGACTAGATGAAGAGGATCGATCAATTAACTTTCACGCGCTTTATCGCAATCGTAGTCGTGTTATTTTTTCACGGCGGCGGGGGCGTATATTTTCACGCATTAAACATATTCCTGCCCTCCGCGCTCTTAACATCCGCCACAACGAGCGTCTCCTATTTGTATGTGCTTTCGGGATTTGTAATGTCGCTGGTGTACTATCGTCCCCATGAGAAATTTTCCATCGGACAATATTGGACTTCGCGTATTCTGCGCCTTTATCCGCTTTATATTATTTCATTTTTACTTGTTTGTTATTATTACATTGATTATATTGCCCGAATAAAACCGCAAAAAATACTCGCGAATGTTTTTGTGCTGCAAGCCTGGTGGCCGCCCTACGCTCAGTCTTTTAATTACGCATCATGGTCAATGACCGTTGAATTTTTCTTTTATGCAGTATTCCCGTTTTTTACTATGTGGGCTTATCGCCAGTCCACAAAAAAGTTAATCTCGGTTTCCATTGTTCTTTGGGCTGTCAGCCAGGTGATCCATAATATTCTTTGGGTCGGCTACTATCCTGAAAATGGAAACTTTCTGATCTACTTTCCGTTCTTTCATCTAGGCTCTTTTATTTTGGGCGCTGTCGGCGGAATTTGGTTTCTGCGTGAAAGACGCGGACAGGTCATCACTCCTCGTGCCGGTCTATTGGTCTTTTGGGGAAGTGTATTCCTGGCATCTGTTTACATTGTTCTGAGCAGTAAGTTTGCCCAGTTTCCCAACGGACTTGAATTAATGACGGGACTTTTAGCCCCAATCTTGACCGTCACGGTTGTCACGCTTGCATTGGATAAATCCCGTCTTTCGCTTCTCTTTAATTATCCGGCGCTGGTTGCGTTGGGAGAGACATCTTATGGATTGTATATTCTGCACGTGCCTTTTATCTGGATCTACGAGCGCGCCCTGAAGAACTCTTCTCTGGCAAATCCGCAGCTTGTTTTTGACTACACTTTTCTGCCCTTGATGATCGGGTCTGGGTTGCTTATCCATTATTACGTGGATTCCCCGCTCCGCACCTGGCTCAAGAAGATTTTACAGCGGGTGAGTCTTCCGCTTCTTGTTCTTGACCTCGCGATCATAGCGCTCTCCATTTACCTTTCATTCCGCCTGCGCTTTGACGTGCGGCGCGAGTACGAATCCTATCGTTCAACCGCATTACTAATGTTTTGGTCTGCGTTTATTTTGCGCACAGTTCTCTCGGTTGGATTCAACGCGCTTAATCCCGCCATTCTTTACGGCACGCTCACGCAGTTTATGCGCCCAGTGTTGATCTCAGTCACTGTTGGCTCTCTGTTCATTGCAGGGATTATCCTGGTGGGATATTCCCGCGGATCGTTCGAAAACTATCCGCGCAGTGTCTTCGCTCTGGACTGGGCATTAATCCTTGGATTATCCTTGAGCGTACGATTTATTTTCCGTTTTCTTGGCGTATATAAAAACAAATTATTGCCAGCGTGAGAGTCTAAAGTGGTTATCGGTTGAGGTAACCACTTTTTCGTCCATGTTCATCTGACAAACGACACTGATTTCCTTTTTATTCTTGTGGTATCCTAAAATCCCCAATTATGAAAAACCTGCTTCGAATTTCCACTTTCCTCAAACCCTACACAGGACAGGTAATCGCTACACTTGTGATGCTCTTAACGCTCACTGGACTGAACCTGTTCGTACCGCGGATTATCCAATCTGTGATCGATGATGGACTCATCGGCGGTCAGACGAATAACCTGGTTCGCTCTGCGCTGCTTTTGTCTGCGCTCGGGCTTGGTTCGGCGATACTGAATTTATTCAACCGTTATCTTTCGGCGTGGATCGCGTCCAGTGTGGGCTATGACCTGCGTAACCGCATGTATAACCACATCCAATATTTGCCATTCACCTATCACGACCATACGCAATCGGGTCAACTCATCAGTCGTTGTATTGAGGATGTGCGTTCCATTGAGAGTTTTGCAGGTTCATCCATTGCAGAGCTTGTGCGTTTTGTGTTTCTTTCTGTTGGTATTCTAGTCGTGATGTTTTCTATAAATCCAACGCTGGCAATTATTTCCTTGGTGCCGATCATTCCGTTGATTATCATGACCTCCAGTTTTGGCACAAAGATCAGCACATTATTCTTTGCCGTGGACAATGCCATTGGTGATGTCTCGAATCGTTTACAGGAAAATGTGACTGGTGTGCAGGTGGTGCGCGCCTTTGCACGCGAAAATTATGAGATCGAACGATTTGATAAAGCCAATAAAAAAGTATTCCAGACCTGGATCAAGGTCATTGACGAGTGGGCGAAGATCATGCCCACCACCAACTGGTTGACCTTGCTCAGCACCATGTTGATCTTGTGGTTTGGCGGGCAAATGGTCATGGATGGGACGATGACCATCGGCACGATTGTCGCGTTCAACGCTTATATTCTTATGATGGCAGAACCCGCGCAGGCGCTGACGGGACTGGTCAACGCGGGCGGAGAAGCCGCGGCGGGCGCCCAACGCGTGCTTGAGGTCTTGGATGTGGAGCCGGAGATTCAATCACCCGTGAATGCCGTCAAGTTGGAAACTTTGCGCGGCGAAGTGGAATTTCGTAATGTGGGGCTGAAATATCTGAATGAACGCACAGACTCGTTGAACGAAATCAATTTGCAGATCGAGCCGAACCGTTTGATCGCGCTGATCGGACCAACGGGGTCGGGCAAAACGTCGCTGGTGAATCTCATTTCGCGCTTTTACGATGTCAGCGAAGGCGCTGTCTTCGTAGACGGACACGATGTCCGTAAGGTGGATTTGGTCACTTTGCGAAAACAAATTGGCATTGTCCTGCAAACCTCGTTGTTGTTCTCAGATTCGATCAAAGCCAATATTGCCTACGGTAGACCCGATGCAACAATGGATGAAGTGATCGCGGCGGCAAAAGCGGCGCAGGCGCATGAATTCATCGAAGGTTTTCCAAGCGGATATGAAACCGTTGTCGGTGAGCGCGGCGTCACGCTTTCAGGCGGACAGCGTCAGCGGGCGGCGATTGCGCGCGCGCTGTTAATGAATCCGCGCATTTTGATTTTGGATGATTCACTTTCCAGTGTCGATACGCAGACCGAGCAATTAATCCAAGCGGCGCTGGACACATTGATGGAAGGCAGGACTACTTTTGTGATTGCGCATCGCCTGTCCACCGTGCGCCGCGCGGATATGATCCTCGTGATGGATAAAGGCCGCATTGTTCAGCGCGGCACGCATGATGAATTACTGCGTGAAGGCGGGCTGTACAAGGAAATCCATGACCTACAATTGGTAGGTCATGCGACCTTCTCGGAAGAAATGGAAGCCCAGCAAGAAGTTGTTGAGGTAAATCCAAACAGAGAAGAGCATGAGAATACTTTGATACAGAGAAACTCGAACACTTAAGAGACCTTCCCGCTGAGCGGAGAAGAGGCAATGCGCTTTGTCCGAACGAAGTCGAAGCGCGCGTAATTTGGAAACTTGTCCTTCGACTGTGTTCCTCGAAGCCTGCCCTGAGCTTGTCGAAGGAACCACTCGTCACTCCGTTCAGGACGGAGACACCCATGTCTAAAATCATCCCTCCTACATCCATCACCCAAACCGAAGAAGCCCTGGATAAGGGCTATGACCCCAAGGTGACGCGCGGACTTTTGCAGTTCGTGAAGCCGTATACGGGGCAGATGCTGATTGCGTTACTCTTTATGATCTTTGTTGCCGCCGCTTCAGTTTCTGGTCCGTATTTTGTGAAACTGGCAATTGACGATGGCATCCGAGCCAACGACCCCACGAAGCTAAAGAAGATCGTGCTGATCTTCTTCGCGGTGTCTGTCGTGCAATTGGGCGTGAACTATCTGCGCGTGCGGATCATGTCACGCGTGGGTCAGCATGTGCTGTACGATGTGCGCACGGCGATGTTCGGTCATTTGCAGAAACTCTCGCTGGGATTCTATAACCGCTACAGCGTGGGACGTGTCATCACGCGCGTCATCAATGACGTGGGCACGTTGCGCGAATTTATCACCTGGGCGGTGCTCGCCATTGTGCGAAACGCGCTTGGCATTATCGGCACGATCATTGCGATGCTGACCTTGAATCTGAAATTATCCCTGCTGACCTTTGCGGTGATGCCTTTTATGATCTGGGCGACGATCGCATTCCGTCATGTGGCGCGCCAGAATTATCGCAAGGTGCGCGCGGCTGTCTCGTGGGCAAACTCAACATTGGCTGAGAACATCAACGGGGTGCGCGTGGTGCAGGCGTTTTCGCGTCAGGAACATAATTACCTGAACTTTCAAAATTATGTCAATCGTTATTTTTATGAGACCAGCCTCGATGCGGCGAAGGTGGCTTCGATTTACACGCCTGTTGTGGATGTGCTCGGCGCAATTGCAACGGCGATGGTTGTTTATGTTGGCGGCACGGCAGTGTTGGGTGAGTCAATCACGCCAGGTGTGTTGATCGCTTTCGTGTTGTATGTTGACCGTTTCTTTGAGCCGATCCGCGATCTCAGCCGCCGCTTCGATACGCTGCAATCCACGATGGCAGGTGGCGAACGTATCCTCGATTTGCTCAATACTGAGGTCGAGGTTCGGGACGCAGAGAATGCTCAAGAAATGGGACCCATTATCGGCGGGGTCCGGTTCGAGAATGTCTCCTTTCATTATTCCGATGACCCCACTTTAGTCCTCAATCAAATTGATCTGGATCTGGATGCGGGCGAGACTGTCGCGTTTGTGGGGGAGACGGGCGCAGGCAAGACGACCATCGTCAAACTTCTCTCGCGCTTCCATGACCCAACTGACGGCTGTGTGCTCGTCGACGGTTTTGACTTGCGGACGGTGACTCAGCAATCGCTGCGCCGACAGATGGGCATGGTGCTGCAAGACCCGTTTTTGTTCAACGGCAGTGTGAAGGAAAATATTTTGTTTGGGCGTTTGGATGCCAGTGACGAAGATGTGATCGCGGCGGCGCAAGCGGTTGGCGCACATGATTTTATTATGGGACTGCGAAACGGCTACGAGACTTCTGTGGAGGAAGGCGGCGTGATGCTGAGCGTGGGGCAGAGACAGTTGATCTCGTTCGCGCGCGCCCTGCTGGCTGACCCGCGCATTTTGATTTTAGACGAAGCCACCTCGTCGGTGGATATTCAGACCGAGCAGGTCATTCAAGCCGCGCTGGCGAAGTTGTTGAAAGGACGCACATCCTTTGTGATCGCGCATCGCTTGTCCACGATCACGAATGCAGATAGAATCGTGGTCATCCATGATGGCAGAATTATCGAACAAGGGAAACACAGCGAATTGCTGGCGAAGCAGGACATGTATTATGAGTTGTATAAGACGGGCTTTCAGGAGTAGGGGTGATGTCATTGCGAGAAGGGCGCTTTCCCCGCCGAAGCAATCTCCAACACGACGAGATGATTGCTTCGGGCTAAGAAAAAAAACGCCCTCGCAATGACAGATAAACACATTCAGGAGCAGAAAATGACCGACGATAACAAGCGAAACGACTACCTGTATAAAATGTCCAGCTACATGCGCGCGGGACTTGCCGAAGTGCAGAAGCATGTAAATGCGCTCTACCGCGTCGAAGAATTGGAAGGTTATAGCGGCGTGAAGGATTCTCCAATTGAATATATTCAAGCCGCGTTAGTGCCCTTGATTTCCCAGGTCAACGATTTTGAGGATTACGCCAGAACTGTCACAGACAGGATGGAGTTGAACCTTGAAAATGTGGACATCTCCGCCGTGCTGGATGGCGTGATGAGCATCGCCGATCAATTACTCGAAATGAAATCGGGTGTGACGCTCGAAGAAGATATTGCAGAAAACCTGCCGACCATCGAAGCGGACCCCGAACGGCTTTCACAGGTGTTGTTGAATTTGATCCACAACGCGGTCAAGTTCACCGATAAGGGCGCGGTCACCATCCGCGTTTCGCGTGAGCCGAATAATATTCTGTTTGAAGTCCGCGATACAGGGATTGGAATCGCCGAAGAGGATCAGGAACTGGTCTTCGAGCCTTTTGAAACCATCCTCGAAGATAAAAACGATCCGCGCCTCGGCTTTGGCATTGGCTTGAAGATCGTGGAGCATATCATTGACCTGCATGACGGCGAGACGTGGTTCGAAAGCAAGGCAGGGATTGGCAGTTCGTTCTTTTTTACGATACCGATGTAGTACTAAACATGACTCGCCCCGAAATTAATCTTTCGTGGGCGAGATTGTTTTAGTCCAAAATGGGACGCAGAAAACGCTGGTTTTCGCTTATTAAAAGCAAAAATCAGCGTTCATCTGCGTCCAACTTAAATTTGGAGTAAAGTGTTTTTTTATGTTGCTTCTTCCCACACCGAATGATACGCGCCAATCGACTCAAAGTACTGCACCATGCGCTGATAGAAGCCGTGACTTGTGATTGTGGCACTGTCACCGATGACGATCAACTTGCGGCGGGCGCGGGTGAGGGCGACGTTCATGCGGCGCGTGTCGGCTAAAAATCCAACTTCACCTTCGCGGTTCGAGCGCACAAGGCTGACGATCACGGCTTCTTTCTCGCGTCCTTGAAACCCGTCCACGCTATCTATTTCGATTTCAGAGTCGCCGAGCATCTCGCGCAACAAACGCACTTGCGCTGAATACGGGCTGATGACTGCGATCATGTTTGGGCTTATACCAGCCTCGATCAAGGCGTTTACTTTTTTGACGACCAGTTCCGCTTCCAGTGGATTGAAGCGGCTATCTCCATTGGGTTCCTGCTCTTCGTCGTAGCTTGCGCCTGCGGTGTCGATGAAATCCACGGGGCAATCTGTCAGCGGGGAGACTGTTACAGCGGGAAGATCAACTAGCAGGGCGGTGCGAACCGACTCGTCGGCTAGCAAACTGTTTTCGTAGAAGACATCCGAAGAAAAAGACATGATGTCCGAGTGCATCCGATATTGCACGTTTAGGCGGCGCGAGATTTTTGTGCCGACGCTGGATAGCAGGCGTTCCATCAGGCTGATGTCAAATCCCTCTTTGGTGGCTTCGGTTGAAATGACCGTCGGCGGCAATTGAAAGTGATCGCCTGCCAGCACAAGCCGATTTGCATATTGAAGCGGAATCCACGCGGCAGGCTCGGTGCTCTGGCTGGCTTCATCCATGATGCACCAATCGAAAATGCGCCCCTGCAAAATTTCATCATCCAGCCCGGTGGACGTGGCGCAGACGATTTGCGCCGCGCTCAACACGCGTTCGATCACGCCATCCTCAATCTTGCGCGCCTCGCGCAGCATATCCTTTGCTTGCTGTCGGATCGCTTCGCGCGCGCCAGGTTCAGGTTTTGCGCGCGTGTATTTGAAGGACTGATCTTTCATGGCGTGCGCGTCGCGGGTGAGCTTGTGCGCGAATTTGAAATCGGGATGTTTCTCAACCAAAAGGTCAAGCGTGTGTTCGCGCAGTTCAGGTGACACGCGCGCGGGATGCCCAAGGCGGATGACGTTCTCGCCCGCATCCAACAGGCGCTCAAGCATGTTATCCACCGCAAGGTTGCTCGCCGCCACCGCTAGCACACTTTGCCCATTGCGCGTGATCTGGCGCATCAACTCAACCAGCGTGGTGGTTTTCCCCGTCCCAGGCGGACCGTGAATGATGGCGACATCCACCGCGCTCAACGCGAATGCCACGGCTTGATTTTGCGACTCATTTAAGTTTTCATTCAACGCCTGAGGCGTTTCGATTTTTTCAAATAAAGCGGATTGCTTCGCCAACAGCACATCGCGCAGCATGGCAAGCCGTGACGATTTCGCATCGCGCGCCTTGTCCATTGCCTGACGTTGACGCTGACGCCCGATCTCGTCTGTTGAACGATCCAGCCTAAACGTTGAGCTGGATTCGTCTGCCTCTGGACATTGATTGAATGCCACCTGAATGCTGTCCCGCCCCACGCGGCTGACAACTCCGCGCCAACCCTCTGCATGTGCGTTGCCTTCCTCTGAGAGAATCACAGGGCTACCCGTCCGCAAACGGTTCCACGGCAGGGATAAATTCTGGTTGCGCTTGCCGAAGGTCAGCAGGATGCGTCCGCCCAATCCAGAGTCTTCATCGCGAATAACAAGATTGAATAAACTATTCCCCAGAGATTCAGCTTCCGCGGGTGTGTGCCGCTCCAACTCACGCAGGGATTCCAGTTTCTCCGCCTCGGCTTCCATATCCAACAGGCGCGCGAGGCGTGCAAAGTGTTCTTCGGGTCGTGGGTTGATTGCAGGCATGGGGAAGTTATTTTAACACGTCAATTCCGTCCTGAGTGGAGTGACGAGTGCTTTTCGAGGAACGCAGTCGAAGGACAGATTCAGGAATAGTTGAGTTGTTCATGTAACCTGCGCTTCGACTTCGCTCACATTGTTCCGATGCTCTTTCGGGAGCGCGAATAACCACAAAGTATAATAACCCCATGACCAAAATTCTTTACCGCGTCCACGCAGTTCAGCGCATGTTTGAGCGTGAAATATCCCCAGTCAAAGTGCGTAAGGCATTGGAAGCTGAGGATGTGATCGAAGATTACTCCGCTGAAATGCCCGAGCCCAGTCGGTTGATTATAGGCTTTCAAGGTAAGCGTCCCTTCCACGTGGTCACCTCGGAAAACCCAGAAGCAAACGAAATCACGGTGGTTACCGTTTATTTGCCCGATATGAACAAATGGAAAAAAGATTTTCGGAGTCGGAAGTGAAGAGATATCAAGACCTGACAGGTTTCCAAAACCTGTCAGGTCTATGGTGAAATATATGAATTGCTTAATTTGCAGACAAGCTGAAATCGTTGACGGTTTTACATCCATAACTCTCGAACGCGAAGAGTTTCGTTTGCTTATCAATCATGTGCCCGCGCACATTTGTCCGAATTGCGGCGAAGCCATCGTGGACGAAGACGTAGCGCTGCGTTTATTAAACACAGCGGAAGATGTTGTAAGTGAAGGGATATTTGAAGATGTCCGCGAGTACGGCAAGTAGCTGTATTTGATACAATCATTCCATGAGATATCGCATTGGCTTGTTACTTTTTATTTTTCTCGCGGCTTGCTCTTCTGCGCCCGCCATAAATCCGCCTGCCACGCTAAGCATGGTGATCGTTCCCGACACCCCCACGCCGACAGTCACACCGCTGCCCACGCCAACACAAACAATGGAACAGGCGCTGTATCCATTCACGATAGAAGGCTTGCGAAAGCATAAATTTCAAAGCGGCAAAATTACCATCCGTGAGACATTGCTTATAACCGAGGTTTTTACACGCTACCTGATCGAATATCCGAGCGATGGACTGGTCATTACTGGCGTTATACAAGTCCCAACGATTGGCGAGCCGCCGTACCCCGTCATCGTCATGAATCATGGCTTCTTTTCGCGCACGGTTTACTCGTCAGGCGATGGCACTGATCGTGCCGCTGAATTCCTTAATCGGCGCGGCTATCTCACGGTCTCGTCCGATTATCGCACCTGGGCAGATGCGGAAACTGGCGTCAGTTTGTATTACTCTGGTCTTGCCATTGACGTGATCAATTTGATGAACGCTCTGCCATCTTATCCGCAGGCAGACATGGAGCGCATCGGCATGTGGGGGCACAGCATGGGCGGCGGCGTTACACTCAAGGTCTTGACCATTGATCCGCGCATCAAAGCCGCTGTTTTGTATTCATCCGTCAGCGCAGATTTTACCGACATCATCGAACGCTGGGGCCCAGGCTGTCTCGGCGATGTGTATGAAGGCGAATTGGCGTATGGCTGCAACTCTTCGGATATCCTCCCGTTGACCTTGCCCGACGACTTAACTACAGCCTACTTTAACTCGGTAGCCGATCCTGTTATGCTGGAAGCTGTTTCTCCGCTTTATCATTTCGACCTCGTGACCGCGCCTCTTCAGATCGTCTACGGCACTGAAGACGGAAAGACCTCCGCAGGCACGCCGCCTGAATGGTCAAAGAAAATGTATAAAGGATTTATTGAAGCAGGCAAGAATGCGCAGCTCTTTGGTCATACGGGCGAAGAACATTCCTTCCATGACGATCAATGGTTTGCATTTATGGAGCGTTCCGCACAATTTTTTGATAAGTATGTAACGCCTTAATGGTTCATGAAAAAAATAGTATTTCTTTTATTGGTAATCCCATTTTTGTATTCATGTTCATCTGCATCTGCGCCGACCGCTATCGCGCAGTCGCAGTCTGTGTCTCCGTACGACGGCAATTGGCAGGGGACAGGTCAAACAAATGATGGTAATCATTTCATTGTGTCGTTCAGGGTGGAAAATGGCTCGGTATTGGGAGTCAGTTATCAATATGATGGTCCAAAAAATGTGCCGTGTTTCAACACACATTATTTCATCATTCCAAAAGAACAAAGACCATAGGTAAATAGTGACAGCTTCGCAAGTCAACTCGGCGCGGATATGGATGTCACCGCCAAGTTCACCTCGCCCGATTCCGCGTCGGGTCACCTGATCGCAGATGTTAATTATCGCTACGAAACCTGCAACGGAAAATTTGAGTTGAATTGGTCAGCCACCAAACAACCGCATGCCGAAGTGGTCGAAGCTCAACCTGTCACAAAGAAAAATCAATT
>Ga0335397_10006800_pt1 | contig 14679 bp, 15 predicted proteins | sample MAT04_FD_205740 | JGI IMG/M metagenome (GOLD analysis project Ga0335397, IMG submission 205740) | Freshwater microbial communities from Lake Fryxell liftoff mats and glacier meltwater in Antarctica - MAT-04 (spades assembly) (version 2) ...
CAGTACCGCCCGCGCATGGCCGAACTGATCGCCCACTTGTGCGAACTTTGCGTCCCACACGTCCAGCGAGACTTCCAGCTCGTCGTTCAGTCGTCCGCCGGCGACCTTCAGCAGGGTGTTGCGCTGCTTCACGATCCGGTCGAGCTCCAGCCGCAACGCGTCGTACTTCAAGGCCAGCGAGACGAGCGTGTCGTCCATGAACCGACGACGCTGTTGAGGTCCGCCTTTCACCAGCTCGAGGTCGTCGGGGGAGAACACCGTCACTCGCATGACGCCGAGTAGCTCGCGCGACCGGCCAAGCTTCTGTTTGTTCACCTGCACACGGTTACGACCGTGGCGCGACAGCTCCAGCTCCACCAGCACCTCGCGCCCGTCGGGGTGTAGCACCGTGGCCCGAACGACCGCTGTCTCTGCACCGACGCGGATCAGTGCGTCGGTAGGAGCACCGCGAAAACTGTCCAACGATGCAAGGTACGCGAGAGCCTCCGCCAGGTTTGTCTTGCCTTGACCGTTGAGCCCGACGACAGCGGTGATGCCGTGATGGAACTCGAAAGAGGCTTCCGTGTAGTTGCGGAAGTCGACGAGCTCCAGCCGCGTGACGATCATGCCACGTCGTTCAGAAGGATGGCAAAGCTCACAGGGGTGGCTAGGGCACCCGCACCGGCATGAGCAGGTACAGGTAGTCGTCGATGCCCACGCCACGCACGACGGCCGGCTTCAGACCATCGAGTGTCGAAAGCGTGATGGAGTCGCCGATACACGCCTCGACACCGGCCGCGAAGTAGTCCGGGTTGAATGCCACGGTCAGCTCGCTGCCGACGTAGACGCAATCCAGTTCCTCACTTGCGTTACCAACGTCTTGTGTGATCGCGGTGAGACGCAACGTGTCGCCGCCCATCTGCAAGCGCACCGGGGTGGCGTCCTTGGCGAGAATCTTCACGCGTCGAATAGCCTCGAGCAAGGGCTCGCGCTCGACAGTGAGCGTGTTGGGATGCGACGGTGGAATCAGCTGGCGATAGTTCGGGAACTCGCCCTCGATGAGCCGCGTCGTCAACCGCGTAGTGCCGACTTCGAAGGTGGCGTCACGGTCGCCGAGGCGCATCGTGACTTCATCGCCGCCGCCCACCAGACGCTGCAGCTCGGTGAGTGCACGCCCAGGGATGAGCACCTTCTGGTCAGCAGCCAGCACCTGCTGGCCAACGAGATCGCGAACTGCGAGACGGTACGAGTCGGTGGCAACCATGCGTAGGCCATCACCCTCGGCCGTCATCATCACGCCGGTGAGAATCGGACGCGCTTCGTCGGTACTGGCAGCACGTACGACCTGGCGGAGCGCGTCACCAAATGCGGCGGCTGGCAACGTGACCGACGTGTTGACCGGCGAGGCCAACTTCGGATAGTCGTCGAAGCTGAGTGGTCGAACGGTGAAATTCGAGCGACCGTTGCTGATCGTGACGTCGTCGCCCTCGGCCACCACATCGACCTTGCCCTGACCCAGCGACCGCACGATGTCGGCAGCGAGGCGGGCCGGCAACACGACACCACCGTCACCATCGCCGCCCACTTCGATCGACAACTGAATCGTCAGATCGAGGTCGGTGCCGGTGACCGACAACTGATTGCCAGTGAGTTCAAGGCGCAGGCCAGAGAGCACCGGCAGGGCGCCGGTTCGGCCAGTGGCAGCACGGCCGGCGGTGGCCAGCGCTTCGGCCAGCGCTTCACGTTCACAACGGAACTTCACAGCGTTCCCTTTCGCGTCAGAGGGTGATGTACAAAGGTAATAGAGGTAATAAGGGCTGTGGATTGTGCACAACCCCGTGTTTGCCCAGCGTAGGTGCCAGAACTGTGCGCACAGCGGTTTCCCCACGCGCGCACAGATGAAAAACCACTCTCGTGTAGTTCGGTGGACAACTTCGGGTTGTCCCCGGAAACGCGAGCGGTCGCCCACAGGTCGCCCACAGGGCTGCGCGGGCTCTCAGCGACCAACATCATGCTTTCTTCAGCCGTTGGATGAGGTCGGTGACCTGATCGTAAATCTGCTTGCGCTCCTTCATCAGCCGCTGAATCTTGTCGACAGCGTGAATGACGGTGGTGTGGTCGCGGCCGCCGAACAAGCGAGCGATGGCGGGGTAGCTGAGGTCCGTGAGCTCGCGGAAGACGTACATCGCGGTCTGACGAGCGGTGACCAGTGGACGTTGGCGGCTCTTGCCCCGCAATGACTCAACGCTGTAGCCAAGGATGACCGCGATCTCGTTGAGTAGCTCCTCGTCGGTACGCGGCTTGACGTACGAGCCGGTCATCAGATCGCTGAGTAGCCCCTCGGCCATGTGAGTGCTGATGGGTACCGCGTTGAGACTGGCGTAGGCCGTGACACGGATGAGCGCACCTTCCAGCTCACGAATGTTGGTCGTGATGCGCGAGGCAATGAACTCGAGCGTTTCCGCTGGCACCGGGCTGTGGTCGCGTTCTGCCTTGTTGCGTAGAATGGCCAACCGGGTTTCAAGGTCAGGTGGCTGGATGTCGGTGATGAGGCCCCACTTGAAGCGACCGCGTAGGCGCTCCTCCAAGGTGGGGATGGCGTCGGGCATACGGTCGCTGGAGATCACAATCTGCTTGTTGGCACCGTGCAGCGAGTTGAACGTATGGAAGAACTCCTCCTGGAGACCTTCCTTGCCTTCCATGAACTGGATGTCGTCGATCAGCAGCACGTCGATGTCGCGGTACCGGCGCTTGAAGTTGGCAGTCGTGTTCGTTCGAATCGCGTCGACGTACTCGTTGAGGAAGGTCTCCGTGCTCACGTACCGCACGACGTCGTGTTGATAGTGGTTGTGCACGTAGTGCCCGATGGCGTGCAACAGGTGGGTCTTACCCAAGCCGGCCGAGCCGTAGATGAAGAGTGGGTTGTAGCTGCGGCCCGGCGTCTCGGCGACCCGGAGCGCGGCGGCCAAGGCGAATTGGTTGCTGGCGCCCTTCACGAATGTCTCGAACGTGTAGCGGGGGTTCATGCCGCCGGTGTCGGCCATGTTGATGGTGCTACTGCTGCCCGATGGCAGATCGCTGTGGCTGCTGGCACTGCTGTGGCCGCTGCCCTCGCGGCTACTGGGTTCGGGGGCCCACTCTGGCTGTGGCTCGCTGTCCACCAACTGCACTTCAATGACGAACTGCAGGTTGCTGGAGCCGATTTCCTCGAGGGCATCCCTGACCAGCGGAAGGTATCGCGACAGAATGCGGTCGCGTGAGTGTGCGTTCGGGGCACTGACGCGCAGCATGGATGCATCACTGTCCAGGGCAACGACATCTTGGAAGGTGGAGAACCACACGGCCTCCGACACCTGCGCGCGAAGCAGTTGCGCTACGGCTGTCCACAGCTGCTCATGGTCGCTCACCAGCGCCTCCTTCTCGTCGATCGAGCACTGTCCACATGCTTGTCCACATCGTGTGGACAAGTCAAAGAACAGAGTTGGGCACGCTAGCAGGCGCGCGCCTGCACCCGTACCGCCGACTTCTTCCGGCGCGTTCGGTTGCCGCGATGCCGCGCGCGGCCCTAGTCTTGTCGCTTGGCCATTGGCGTGGCTGGTGCAGTGCGGCGCGCCAAGGCAACTTTCGACTTGCTGAACCGCCACCGTAGGGTGGCTCGAGGAGAGCTGCGTGAAGCGCACATTCCAACCCAATAATCGTCGTCGTGCCAAGAAGCACGGCTTCCGCCACCGTATGAGCACCCGGGCAGGCCGCGACATCTTGAAGTCGCGTCGCGCCAAGGGCCGCCACAAGCTTTCGGCTTGATCTGGCGCATCCGAGAGCGCAGCGCGTTCACGCGCATCGCCTCCCAAGGGCGGCGTACTCGGGCCGGAGTGCTGTGGTGCACCTACGTTCTCGATCCTCCCGGCACCGTCACACCGCCGCGTGTGGCGTACGCCCTCGGTCGCGCGCTCGGTCCCGCCGTCGTACGCAACCGTGTTCGCCGACAACTGCGGGCCATGTTGCAGCAGGTCTCCCGAGAAGCCGCACTCCCATCGGGAATGTATCTGTTCGGCGCACAGCCCGCTGCCGCCGGTCGATCATCTGTCGAACTCCAGTTCGATCTGGAGCAGATTCTGCGTCGAGTTCGCGCTTGATCCGCCTGGTCATTGCCTATCAACGGGCGATGGAGGGCCGGCCGTCGCCGTGCAGGTTCACTCCCTCATGTAGTAGCTATGCCGTCGAAGCCTTGCAGGTTCACGGCAGTGCGCGAGGGCTGTGGTTGACCATTCGTCGCCTTTCTCGCTGCCGCCCGTTCGGCCCTTGCGGCTGGGATCCAGTGCCGCACGCTGAGCACGGCTCCCATACCTCACACGCTTCCCACTCTTCATCACGAGTCTCATCACGACAGGACAAGGGTCTCTTCGCATGATCGCCATCCAGTTCTTCGAGCAGCCGGCCAAGTTGCTTGCCTGGTTCTACAGCTTCACGCACAGCTACATTCTCGCCATCTCGTTGATCGCGTTGGTCGTGATGCTGATCACCGCTCCCTTGGTGCTCAAGAGCACCAAGGGCATGCTGGAGATGCAAAAGCTGCAACCGCAGATGAAGAAGTTGCAAGCCGAGCACCGCAACGACCGCCAGAAGCTCAACGAAGAGATGATGAAGCTCTATCAAGAGCACAAGGTCAACCCCCTTGCCTCCTGCCTGCCGCTGGTGCTGCAAATGCCGGTGTTCATCATCATGTTCCGGGTGCTGCATGGCCTGACGAACAAGGGACCTGATGGCACCTTCACCCCTGCGTATCTCGACCAGTCAACGGCGCTCTACAAGTCGCTGAAGGGCAAGACCGAGATGTTGTCGTGGGGGCTCGACCTGTCGCGCCGCCCGTACAGCGTCATTGCTGAGTCGTCATTCGGGGAGGGTCTCAAGTACGCACTGCTGGTCCTGGTGCTCGGTGTGCTGTACTTCGTGCAGCAGAAGATGGTTGCCTCGCGCGCTGCAGTGTCGCCGTCGGTGTCGCCGATGCAACAGAAGCTGATGCAGTACCTGCCGGTGGTCTTTGCCGTGTTCATGGGCTTCTACCTCACTGGCCTGGTGATCTATTATATGGCGCAGGCGATCTTCCGCATCGGTCTCAACGTGTACATCACCCGCCGCTTCTACCACGGTCACGAATCACTTGGTCGCCAGGCGCAGCGCGCAGGTGAGGATGCTCGTGAGATCGCGAAGAAGGATGGAGGCGGTGGCGGCATGTTCGCCAACGCCAAGCGCGAACTCACCGCCGCCAAGCAGCCGGCGAAGACTGCCGCTGCGACCACGACCGCGACCAGCAAGCGCGTGACGCCACCGAAAACCAAGCCAACCCCAAGCTCTGGGCGCCCGGCATCTCGCCCCGCCTCCACCGGAAAGGCTGCGCGGCCTGACGGCTCGGGCCCTTCCCCCAAGAAGAAGTAGCAGGTCAGACAGCATGGAATGGGTCGAAACAGTCGGCAAGTCAATTGCAGAGGCAAAGGAAAAGGCACTCGATCAGTTGGGTGTCCACGAAGAGGATGCCGACTTCGAGGTGCTCGAGGAGCCCAAGCAGGGCCTTTTTGGTCGAGTTCGAGGGGAAGCGCGAGTGCGTGCCCGGGTACGGCCGACGCAAGCCCGCCAGAAGGTCGATCGTCGCGACCGTAAACGCGCCGACAAGGCAGAAAAGACGGACAAGACGGAAAAGGTAAGTGCCTCCCCCGCCGCCGACGGCGAGCCAGCAACTCGTGCCCCGCGAGCACCTCGCGCCGCAGCCACGAAGACGGCGACAAAGGCGGCGGCAACGGCAACGGCGGCGACCAAGACACCGGCAAAGGCAAGCAAGGCGCCAGCGGCTGCCAAGGCAGCGCCGGCACAGAAAGCCCGTATTCGCACCTCGAATGACAATGACAACCGCAGTGACGAGCCGTCGACCGACGGCGACACCAAGGAGCAACTCGTGGACGCACACCAGGTTGGCGAAGAAGCCGTTCGGTTCATGACGGAATTGGTGTCGGCCTTCGGCCTCACGGGTACCGCTGAGCTGGTGGAAGACGGGGATGACCTGGAAGTTCGCGTGCATGGCCAGGAGTTGGGCTTGTTGGTCGGCCCGCGTGGCACCACGCTGCAGGCTGTCCAGGATCTGGCCCGAGTTGCTGCCCAGCGCCGTCTCGGCGACCACGACACTCGCCTACGGGTCGATGTTGGTGGCTACCGCGAACGTCGACGAGTTGCACTTGGGGCCTTTGCCACGCAAATGGCCACCGAGGTCACTACCTCAGGTGTTGCTCGCGTGCTCGAGCCGATGTCGTCGGCTGACCGCAAGATCATTCACGACACACTCTCAGGCGTGGACGGAATTGCCACTCGCTCCGAGGGCGATGACCCGAATCGCCGGGTGATCATCGCTCCGGCGAATGCCTGACGATTCTCTGCTCCTTTCTGCACTGCGCGCCATTCAGGCGCGCGGTGCGATCGGAGAGTCTTCGCTCGAGCAGGCGATTGTTCATGCGGAACAGTTCGTAGCGGCGCTCCCTGCACAGGTGGGCACGCTCGTGGATCTCGGCTCTGGGGGAGGACTTCCCGGCCTGGTGATCGCTGTTCGTCGGCCGGAGATTTCCGTGACGTTGGTGGAACGCCGGCAGTCGCGAGCCGACCTGTTGTCTCGTGCGGTGCGGTCGCTCGACTTGACTGATCACGTCACCGTTGTCGCCGGAGACGTTCGTGTGGTGGGGGAGTCGGCCCCGAAGAGCTTTGACGTGGTGACGGCACGGAGCTTTGCTGCTCCCCCGGTGACGGCCCACTGGGCTGGTCTGCTGCTTTGTGGTGGTGGCCGGTTGGTCGTGAGTGAGCCTCCGATCGACGACGCCGAACGGTGGCCTGCTGAACTTCTTGTTGCATCGGGCCTGGTCGATCAGGGTCGTGAACAGGGAGTTCGTGTCTTTCTTCGTGTCTAGAGCGTCACGACGTGTTCCACGTGGAACATTCACGGTGCGCCCGACGCGACTTCAGCAGTTGTTCCACGTGGAACAATCGAGTGTCCCCAAATAGGGTGATACACCAGGGTGCGGGCAATGTCCGCTATCCTTCTCCATCGCCCCCGCCGAGTTGCTGCTCATTGGGCTTGAGCCTGCAGGAGTTGTTCTGTGCTGACGCCAGCCGCAAGTGCGAGCCGTCCTCTTCCCCGTGTGATTGCCATCGCCAACCAGAAGGGTGGCGTTGGCAAGACCACCACAACCGTTAACCTCGGTGCCTGCCTTGCTGAGCTCGGTTACCGAACACTCATCGTCGATCTCGACCCGCAAGGTAATGCGTCGACCGGACTCGGTATCGACAACCGTGGGCTGGAGACCTCCATGTATCACGTGATCATGCATGAAGTGCCGCTGGAGAATTGTGTCGAGCCATCTTCGGTCAAGAACCTCTTTGTGGCGCCGGCCAGTCTCGACCTTGCTGGCGCAGAGATTGAACTCGTGCCGGCCTTCAGTCGTGAGAATCGTCTCCGTAAGGCAATCGCTGATGTGCTCGACGATTACGACTACGTTCTGATCGACTGTCCCCCATCGCTGGGTCTTCTCACTGTCAACGGCCTCAACGCCGCCTCTGAAGTATTGGTGCCCATCCAATGCGAGTACTACGCGCTGGAAGGTCTTGGACAATTGCTGCGCAACGTCGACCTGGTGAAGCGCAACCTCAACCCGCAGTTGGAAGTCAGCACCATCGTGTGTGTGATGTACGACGCCCGCACCAAGCTGGCCGAGCAGGTGGTCAAGGAAGTCCGCGAACACTTTGGTGACAAGGTCTGCCGTACCGTCGTGCCGCGTACCGTTCGTCTTTCGGAAGCCCCGTCGTTCGGCCAGCCGATCATTCAGTTCGATTCCACCTCACGCGGTGCTACGGCATATCGCGGTGTCGCCAAGGAGGTCAGCGGTGGCCCGTCTCAGCGGACTCGGTAAAGGACTCGGTGCACTCATCCCCGCCGACGCCACGTCTGTGGAGGCAGGTGACCAGCCTCGTCTGGAGGACTTACCCGTTGCAAGCATCGTCCCCAACCCCCATCAGCCACGCGTGCACTTCGATGAAGAGTCGCTGTCAGAGCTGGCAGCGTCGATTCGGGAGATCGGAGTGCTGCAACCAGTGTTGGTGCGGTCGGGTGCCGAGGATGGCACCTACGAATTGATCGCAGGTGAACGGCGCTGGCGTGCTGCTCGTCGCGCTGGTCTCGCCGTGATTCCGGCCATCGTGCGCACGACCGACGACCTGGGCTCTGTCGAGCGAGCACTCGTCGAGAACCTTCATCGCCAGGACTTGACCCCGTTGGAGGAGGCATCTGCGTACCAGCAGCTCGTCGAGGACTTCTCGTTGACCCACGAGCAGGTGGCGTCGCGAGTAGGGAAGAGCCGGTCTGCCGTCACCAATACCTTGCGCCTGCTGTCGTTACCGCCGGCGATTCAAGCGCTACTTGCTGATGGCCGGCTCTCGGCCGGGCATGCAAAGGCGTTGCTCGGCAGCCCGGACCGAGCGTTCCAAGAGCAACTTGCTCGTCGGGCTGCCGCGGACAGTTGGTCGGTCCGAATGCTCGAGGAAGCAGTCCGCGACCGTGGCGGCGCTCCGGCACCGCAAGCCCCTGAAGCCGCGCCAGGCAGAGTGGGTGATGGTGCTGGCTTGTCACCCGCTACTCGGCTTCGCCCTCCAGGCCTACTGGAGTTGGAGGAGCTATTGGCTGAATACTTGTCCACACGGGTGAACGTCACCATGGGGACAGGCAAAGGCAAAGTGGTGATCGAGTTTGCAGACCTAGAGGATCTGGAACGAATTTACCACCAGATGACCACTCAGAGTGTTAGCTAGCAATCGATTCCTACTCTACGTCTGAGTTACCGGACGGAACCTCCCCATGAGGGTTACGCACACCCGTGGACAAACCTGTGGATAAACACTTAGGCTGTGCGTAAGATCCAGAGATCAAGGGCCCGCAGCACGCTGAGGGCAAGCTGCGGCGTGGCATCGGTTGCCGCCCGCACCGGGCCAACCGTCACCAGCACTGCCGGCATCTGCGTCTCGCGGAGCACCGGCAACCGCATACCGCTGACTGCTGGCGCCAGGCCCGGCACGGAGCGCATCTCCTGCGCAATCAGCTCGGCCAAGGTACGTCCGCCGACGGACTCGAAGGCGGGAACCTGGTAGTAGTGCGCGATCGCGGCATCCTCGGTGTGACTCTGAAAGCCGACATACACGTGCGCTCCGAAGTGATTGGCAGCCAGTGCCTGAGCGACCGCATCTGGCTCATCGAGGGGCATCACGGTGGCGCCCCGCTGGCGCAGTTCACGTGCCAGTGTGCGGGTGAGCCCGCTGAGTCCGCCGAACTGGCCGACGACCACGCGGCAGTTGGCCAATGACTCGAAGCCGGCGCGCAGGCTTTCGCGTTCACGTACGGCGCCGACGCCAGGCCCGGTGCCGGTCTGGCCACTGACCCGCACTATGGTGCGCAGGGTGTCTGGCCCGCATATGCCGTCGGGCGGCACGCCGCAGTTGGACTGAAAGTCAGCCAGCGCCCGCGACGTGCTCGGCCCGAAAATGCCGTCCACGCGACCGCAATCGAACCCCAGGCGCGCCAAACGCGTCTGCAGGTCGGCAACGTCATCACCACGCAGGTTGGGAGATGTCAGAAGCAGTTGCCGGTCGCCCGGCTTCCATGACGCCTCGACCAGCGCCGTCCACGTGTGCTCGTCGCAAACACCGTTGGCGTGCAGGCCACGGGCCTGCTGGAAGCCACGTGTCGCATGTTCGGTGGCAGCACAAAAGACGCCCGCCTCGGTACCAGCGGCGGGCGTGAACCCGGCGGCACCGAGGCGGCGCTGTAGATCGCGAATTGCCTCGCCGCGCTGACCGAGCGTCAGCGGGAAGTAGGCAGAAATTCGTCGAGCTCCTGGAGGAGTTGGCCCTTGCCCTTGGCCCCAACGAGGCGCTTTTGTACCTCGCCCTGGTTGAAAACCAGCAACGTTGGGATGCTCATCACGTTGAAACGCATGGCGATGTCGGGGTTTTCGTCGACGTTGAGCTTGGCAATGGTGATACCAGGGTTCTCAGTGGCGATCTCGCCCAGAATGGGGGCGATCATCTTGCACGGACCGCACCATTCGGCCCAGAAGTCAACGAGAATCGGCTTGTCGCTGGAGGCGACCGTCTCGTCGAACGTTGAAGTGGTAAGGGTGACGATGCCATCGGCCATGGCTGGTCCTTTCGCTGGGGAGAGTGATGCTACCGCCCTGCAACCGGCCGGGACAGCCACCCATTCCGCAGTCGTCAGGCGTATGACGCGTGACCGACAGCTTCCAGCCAGCGCTCGGTGTCGATAGCAGCGGTGCACCCCGAACCGGCGGCAGTGATGGCCTGGCGGTAGGTGTGGTCCTGGACGTCGCCACAGGCAAATACGCCCTCCACGTCGGTGTAAGAGGAACCTGGCCGGGTGATGAGATAGCCGTTGTCCTCCATTGCCAGCACGCCCTTGAACAGGTCGGTGTTGGGACGGTGGCCAATTGCCACGAAGAGGCCGGTGACAGGCAGCGTGGTGACCTCGCCGGTGACAACGTTGCGAACAACGGCGCCCTCCAGCTTGTGCTCGCCAACGAGCTCGTCGACGACGGTGTTCCAGCGCAGCTCGATCTTCGGGTTGTTGAGCGCCCGTTCCTGCATGATCTTGCTCGCTCGCAACTCGTCGCGGCGCACGATGAGAACGACCTTGGAGGCAAACTTGGTGAGAAAGCTGGCTTCCTCCACCGCACTGTCGCCGCCACCGACGACAGCGATCTCCTGACCGCGAAAGAAGAACCCATCGCACGTGGCACAGGTGGAGAGTCCATGGCCCAGAAGACGCGATTCGGCCTCCAGGCCCAACATCAGGCTCTGCGCGCCGGTTGAGACAATGATCGCGTCGGCAGTGAACAGTGTGTCGCGCACCCACACTTTGAACGGGCGCTCCGTGAAGTCGACGGCGGTGACCTTCTCGGTGAGGTACTGGGCGCCGAAGCGGGCGGCCTGCTCGCGCATACGCATCATCAGGTCGGGGCCCATGATGCCCTCGGGGAAGCCGGGGAAGTTCTCGACGTCGGTGGTGAGCATCAACTGGCCACCTGGCTGGTCGCTGGTGCTGCTGGGCTCGCCCTCGATGACCAACGGCGCCAGGTTGGCACGTGCGGAATAGATGGCGGCGGTGAGGCCGGCGGGGCCGGAGCCGATGATCAGGACTGGGTGATGGCTCATGCGCTGTCCTTGGCGTAGCGGGCGCGGAGCGCGAAGAAACCCGCGATCATCATGATGGTGCCGAGGAGCATGTACGAGATCCAGACCGCTCGCCCATGGCTGACGAAGAAGCCAAGACCCTCACGCAAGACGCCGAGGAGCAAGATGATGACGAGCGGAACAGCGACGACCGCAGCGATGAGTGCGAGGACGCCGAAGACGACACTGCGCGACGCCTTGACGGCGTTGTCGGTGGCTACGGTGCGGACCTTGCCGACCACGCGCTCGACAATGTCGGCGAGGTCGGGGGCCCAGTTTGGATCGGTGAAGGGGTTACCCGGCATGAGCTGGAGCCTACCCGCCGCGTTACCAGAGGCTGAGCGCCAACGAGACGATCGCACCGTGATAGGTGACCATCACCGCCACGGCCATCCACGAACGCTCACGTACGAACGCTCGCCAACCCAATAGCGAGTCGCTGATGACGAACAGCGTGGCGCCAGCGATCACCCAGCCACGCCCAGTCGCCCAGCCACACACAGTCATCGCCGAAATGACGGCGAGGTAGGCAATCACCGGAATACGGAGGGCAGGATCCTTTGCGATCGCACCATTCACGATGCGCCGGCCAACTGTTGCGGCGAGCGCGGCCATCAGGGCAAGTGCAACTGCCGCAAGTGCAACGTGTGGCATGCCGTACTGCACGAAGAGTGCAACGAAGACGACGTGGCCGATGAGGAACGACGCCAGCCCGAGGACGAAGTTGTCGATCGGTGCCATCAGGGCAATGTCGCCCCACAGGCAGAACACCAGCGCGATGACAGCCGTGGCGACGCGACCTGTGGGCGACTCGTTGGCAATGGCGAGGCCGATGACCAGCATCGTGGTGAGCGGTTTGGCCCACGCCTCGATGCGGTCGGAAGTGGCGAGGCGTGACCACCAGTTGGCCAGTGCGCAGAGAGCAGTGGCGGTAAGGAGTGCGACCTGCATGGCTGCGGGTCAGGGCCCGACGGAGGCGAGCACGGTGCAATCGTCGGTGATGGCAGAGGTCATGCCGGTGACAGTATCGCGAGCGGCGATCGCGAAGGCCCCCTGGTACTGGATGTCGGCCAGGAACACCTGCTGCGAGGTGAGGCAGCCGTTCGCCGGGCGAGCGTCGGCGGTGCCTGTGAGGGCGGTGGGTGCCGGGAGGGTGTCAGCGCTCGCGGTGTTCTCGCTGGCAGCGGCGGTTGTCTCTGACGATCCGCCAGCGGGCATCGCGGTGTCGCCGAGTGCTTGCAGCTGTTCGGGTGTCTCGATGACAAGTGCCGCCTGTGCACCGCCACCGATCGAGCCGATCGTGGATGGCACCATTGCCGTCATCGTGTCGGCTGTCATCTGCGACTCCGTGGCGGCGTCTGGCGCCGCAACCTTCGCACTGGAGTCCAGGCTGGCGCTGGAGCTGTTCGAGTCGTCGCCCGAGAGCCCACCTTTGACGGCAACGCCGATGGCACCGACGAGCAGCACGGCAGCGGCAACGGAAAGCACTGGACGGACCCAGCGTCGCTTCGCGCTGAGCGGGATGATCGGGGCATCGGCTGCCGCCGACACCTGGGCCGGTTCATCGAACTCGGCGAACGCTGCTGCCAACGCAGCATCACGATTGTTGGCTGCTGCGGTAGGAACATCAGCGACCAGTGCCCGCACGGCGGTGAACGAGGCAACGACCGCTTGCAGTTCTGGCGATGCTTCAACCTGAGCGCGCTCGGACGGGCTGGCTACGGCGTCAAGGTAGGCGCTGGCCAGTTCGTGCTGCGGGTTCAGTTCGTCGTTCGGGTCGTGGTCGGTCATGGCGTCTCGTTGTGTGCGTTCGTTGGACGCTCCGACGTGTCCTGATGGTTCCCGTTGGCTCGGGAAATTGTGATGGCCAACATTCCGCGTCCCCGGGCGATACGACTTTTGACGGTTCCCACCGGGACGTCGAGGATGGCAGCGATCTCGGCATAGTCGAGGTCGGCAACGTCGCGAAGGACCACGGGTACTCGGAAGTCTTCGGGAAGTGCGGCCAACGCGACATCGATCTGTTGTCGATCGCCGAGTTGCTCGATGCGTTCGCCAGCGGACGGATCCGCGAGTTCATGGAATTCGTGATCATTGTCGTGGTGGTGGTCGCGGCCGGCCACTAGTGGTCGCCGACGCCTTCGGCGCAACTCGTCGAGGCTGGCGTTGGTGGCAATCCGGTAGGCCCAGGTACCGAACGAGGCACGCCCGTCGAATCGGTTCAGCCCGCGAACCATTGCGATCATTGCCTCCTGGGCGGCGTCCGCGGCGTCGGCTTCGTTACCGGTGATTCGCCGGCAGACCCCGTGCACGCGGTCGTAGTGGCGGCGGAACAATTGGTCGAGCGCACCGCGGTCCCCGCTCTGGGCTGCGCGCACCAGCGCAGCATCATCGAGCGGCTCGGCCATGTTCGTCATCGTAGTGCGCTGCACAGTTCCCACACGGTGCGCGCCAGGCACGTCAGCCGAAGCTGAGTTCCTTGATGACGCCACGGTACGGGTTGTCGGTGCAGGCCGGATCGGCGCCCAATTCGTTGAACGACACCAGCACATAGCGCGCAGGGGTGGTGATTTCGACCGTCAGCGTGGTTGCCTCGACACCGTCGAAGGAATCCAGTGGCGTCCCCCAACCCGAAAAACTGGTCGGCACCGAACCGTCGGGTGCGGCGAACACCTTCACCTGGTACGGGGCGCTGCCCAGGGCGATGGTGAAAGTGCCGGTGGCATCGGTGCCGAGATCTGCGATCAGGCCAACACCCTGCTTGCCACCGAGGAACTTCGACGAATAACAGACAGTCGTCCAAGCGGTGCTGAGATCGTTGTCGATCGCGTTGGGGGCAATGTCGTCGCGCTCCACCTGGTCTCCCTCTGGGTCGAACGTACGCACTGAGGTGATGGCGGCAGCGGTGAGGGTGACGGCGGCGACAGGTGTGGTGTCCGGGGCGACGGTGGTGGCCACGTCGAAGCCCGACGAGTCATCGTTGCTCATCGTGACCCACAGCACCAGGCCGACGATGAACGCGATCAGCAGCAGGCCGCCGACGACCACCATCGAGGGGGTGCTTTTCTGCTCGAACTTGCGGTTCGGTTGTTGGCGCGGACGCACGGTGGCGGGCGGCGTCTTGTCGGCGCGCACAGGTGCCCCAGCGGCGCGACCCGGTCGAACCGGCTGGTAGCCGCTGACCGGCGTGGGGTTGCGTGTGTTGGTGACCGGCGCACCGCGGCGTGCGCTGGGGCCTGTGGCGTTGGGCGTCGTGGGGGTGGACCCGGTGGTGCGCTGGGTCGGTGTCTGGCCGGTGCGGCTGCCGCGTGTGCCGTCTCGCGTCACATCGGCGGTGAGATCGCTACGGGGTTGGCCGGCGATGCGCTGCAGTTCGTTGCGCACTTCGGCGCCGGTGGCGGGTCGGTCATCGGGCTTGCGTGATAGCAG